>Ga0194130_10000400_pt1 | contig 83724 bp, 97 predicted proteins | sample TA2KigsurfametaG_FD_160084 | JGI IMG/M metagenome (GOLD analysis project Ga0194130, IMG submission 160084) | Freshwater microbial communities from Lake Tanganyika, Tanzania - TA2015050 Kigoma 12 surface | ecosystem: Environmental > Aquatic > Freshwater > Lake | place: Tanzania: Lake Tanganyika... | reverse complement strand
GCTAGTTCACCCGAATCAAAAAGCAAAGAATGCAATTTGTCTTTGATTTCAATGGCTTTTGCAACCTTCCAGGCATCGGTTTCAACAATTTGTGGAATTGACATTTCAACCGCAGACATATTGGTTTTCTAATATATGATAATTATCCTAATATACAATAATATATTTTTTTCAATTTTTTTTGCATATAAAAAGTTATCATAGTAAAAAATGTTTTAATTATTTGATAACTTAGATAAATTCCAATTTTTTGCATACTGGATCTAGATATAAAATATCACGCACACGTTGCCAAATAATTTTAGTTTCTACTCCAAAATGTCCAGTTTCATGACTGAGATACTTGAAAAGCATCAAATTTACATCATCATCAAAAACTTTTCCATCCAAAATTTTAATAATGTTCTTAGCTACAAGTTGTGCATATAATTCAATTTCTGCAGAAATTTCAACTTTATGAGTTGGGTCACGTCGATGACCAGAACTATTAGTATTTACATTTCCATTTTGCTTTTCAGTAAGAAGCCATTTTGTTAATCGTTTTCCATTTACACCCTTTGGAGTACCAGCAATTGTTTTATATTTTAGTGGGGTTTTAAAAGACACTGATGGATAATCGCCAGTCACATTTGCTTTTCCAGATGATTTACTTGCATTTCCTCCAAACATTGATGAAATACGAGCTAATCTAAGAATATCTTTGGGATATTCATGAGACCATTCGAGAATTTGTTCGTATAATACTGGGTCTTCTTCTTTCAAAATCATCATACAAATATAATAAACACCTTTCATTCCATTTCCTTTTTCGATTAAACGATGAAACTTTAAAAGCCTTACAAACATTTCAGAATTGTGATTTTTTGCTGCTTCAATTTTACGAACTAGAGTCGTAAATTCTTCCAGTGTTTCGGGAACTTTCTTCCTAGTTTCAGTGAAAAGGTCAAGAATTGGATTTGATGTAGAGGCAAAAGCTGTTGCTCCCTTTTCATTAGGAACAATTGCGGGAATTTGAGCAAACAATTGTTGAGAAGTAATGAGAGATGACATTTGTATCTTTGTTATTTAATTGATATATGACAAATTATAGCTAATAATTAAAATTTCAATTTTTTTGATATAAGAAAATATTATTACTAGATATAAAATGATAATTTTTATAAATATACATATTGATAATATTATTGCTGATACTAAATATTATAATTCTTTAGAAGATATAAAAATTGCAAATGAATATATTACAATGTTATATATAATATTTAATTGTAAAAATCCAAAAGATTATAAAAAAGAATTAGAATCTTATCCAAGAATATTAAAATTTAAAAATTTGACTCACTTGTGGTTATTTAATGATCAAAGTATTAAAGTTGCACCAGATATAAAAGATTTTTTGTTAAACATTAACACTTTAGAAAAATTAGAATTATTAAGTTTAGCGGGTGGTTATATTTTAGACGAACTTGACAATAATAGAATTTCTCAATTAGATAATTTACCAATTGGATTAAAATTTTTATATTTTGAATTATCTTTTGTGGATTTTTATGAATACAACATTAATTTACCTGTGGGAATAGAAAAAATAGAGATTTCTTTTAATTATTATAATTCATACAGAAAAATAGAAAAAAATAAAATACAGATAACCAAAATACCATTCGGAACACAATTTTTTATATTATTTCCAGATTATTTCTATTCTCTACAACAAAAGAAAGATTATTTTATTAAAATAAAAGGAAAAAATAATAATAAAAAAAATATAAAACCACCAGATAATATAACTATATTTAATAGTTGTGTTATTTCATAACAATAAAAATTGACTTTACTAATATATATACATTTATATATACAATAATAAAAAATTTATATGAACCCAAGCGTTATACCTCAAAATATTTTATATTTAATAAACTGGCTTATAGTTATTATTTCAATTTCTCTTCTAATTTTTATTACAATTATAAGTGTGCATTATGGAATACATATATATAAATCTTTTGTTTTAATAAAAACTTTAGAAAATAAATATAATTCAAAATTAATTTATGTTAAAGATACTGAATATAAATCCATAAATAAAATTTTAATGTTAATTTACAATAAAACAATAATTTCAATAAATGATAATAATTCATTAAGGAAAATTTTACAAGAAAATCAAAATAAAAAAATAATTATGTTAATAAAATCCACTGGTGGATATATTTCTTCTTCTGATTCAATGTTAAACTTATTAGAAACTCACAAACCATTAAAAACTGCTTATGTACCTAGTTATGCAATGAGTGCAGCTACACTTTTAACTTTAGTATGTGATAAAATATACATTAATAGATATGCATCGATTGGACCAACAGATCCTCAAATTAATGTTTTAAATGAAGATATAAGTTTCAGGACATTACAAAAATTAATAGAAAATAAATCAATTGATAAAATTAATGATAGTGTATTATTTAATTATTACGAAAACAAAAAATTATATGACGACAATATTTTATACATAAAAAAATATATTAGTAAGCATAAAAAAAGAAATATAAAAATAGAAGATGAAGAAAAAATTATAAGTAGTTTTTCCTCAGGAGATATACCTCATCATACTGAATTTACACCAAATATTTTGAATAAAGTTATAAATATAAATTATGATATTCCAAAAGATATTTTAGAAATATATGAAGTTTTTAATTTTATATTTTCAATTAATTAGATTTTTAATTTAATTTTAATTAAATTTTTATAAAATTATTTTAATATAAAAATATTTTCAATAGTATTATAAGTTTTGTGTATGGATACTTCTAAAATTCCATGGGTAGAATGTGTTATTACATTACCTGAACAAATTGAAGAAAATTTTAATAAATTGTTATCTATTTATAAAAAAAAATCTCGTTCGAAAAAAAAATTAAAAAAAAAAATAAATAGACTTACAACAGACAAAATTATAAATGATAATTTATTAAATTACAACAAAGATTTCAATAATAATTTGTTAGAATATAAAATATCTGAAAATTCATCTGAACTAATAACAATGAGCGACGAAGATATGTTTTCTCAAATTGAACTTTTTATGTCAAATCCGCAACAAATACCAGCAAAATTAGAAACTAAAATTATAGATTACATTGATATAATTATAAAAAAATATATGAATATTTATTTACATTGTCAAGACCAGACTTATTTAATGTCAGAAAAAAATAAAGATAATAATAAGATTTTTTTAAAATTTTATTTTCCCAAAATTAAAAATGAACAAAATGATATTATGGTAGATAATCAAATTAATAAATTTGGTGATAATATTCATTTTACAGTTTTACCAGAAATTTTTGGACATGGTAAGGATGGAATGTTTCATTTAACTTTTAGAATTGAAAGTAAAAAAGGAAAACCTATTTATGAATATTCTAAATATGTGTCTTTTAATGTTATAGATGCAAAAATTGGTATAATTTTATATGATGATGAAAAGGGCAACAATGCTGTAATTTTTAAGATTAGTAATAACTTACAAGAATTAAATAATTTTATTCGAAGTGTTAGTGATTTTTCTAATGGACTAGGCGACACAATGAATACGGAAGTTTTTAAGGATATATGTTTATATATAGCTTTGGATATTTTTAAAAAATTATTTGCAAGTAAAAAGATAGATAATTTTTTTACAAGATATTTAAATTCTTTTGGTTTGGAAACTATTTATAAAATGATTAATAAATTATTATCAATTTTATTAAGTACATTTCTTAATCTATATACCAATATGTAATTTTCTTTGTTTATATATAATATTTTTTATATATAACTTTTTATATACATAACTTTATAAATGTCTATTAAAAAATTTATTTTTGTTGGTCCTGAATCAACAGGGAAAACTACCCTTTGTAATATTTTATCCAAAAAATATGACTCAGCATGGGTACAAGAAGCCTGTAGATTAATGGCAGAAGAAAAAACACCAATAATTAATCCAAATGTAAATGGAAATGATATAAATTTTAATTTTACTTTACAAGATTTTATTGAAATGGCTAATAGACAAAATAAAGAAGAATTTATTTTATCACAAAAAGCAAAAAAAATATTAATTTGTGATAACGATAGTTTTGCCATAACCATATGGTGTGAAAGATATCTTGGAAAATATTATCAAGATATATATGATATTTATAAAAATGCAGAATATTTAAATAATCAAGATAAAATATATATTTTAACTAAACCAAATGTACCTTTTGTACAGGATGGTTTAAGAGATGGTGAACATATTAGAGATTGGATGTTTGATAGATTTTTAGAAGAATTAGAAAATAAAAATTTAAAATTTTATATATTGGATTCTCCTTGTTATAATGAACGCTTAAAAAAAGCAATTGAAATTATTGAAAAATATGCTTATTAAAATATAAATCTTTTAATGATTTTTATAATATTTTTATATTTGTAATATATAAAGAATATTATGAAAACAAAATATACTTGCACCAATATAATTATAATTTTATCGATTCTAACATTTGCCTATATTTACTCATTAATTTATGCTCCTTTAATAGAAAATATTAATGATGAAAGTATATCTAGTACAATATCAAAAATGAATAAATCTTGTTTAATATCTTGTAAATCTAAAAGATGTAAAAGATACGTTAATAATAATAGAGGAGAACAATATTTTATATCACTTCCTTCAGATGAACAACAATATATAAAATCTTGTTTATTAACTTTTTGGGGTTTTACACATTTTTTTATGTATTTTATTTTAACGCTTTTAGTTCCTGCATTTTATTTTGAATTATTCTTTATAGGTGTAATATTTGAATTTTATGAATATTATCGTTATGGTTGCCAAGATATAAATGATATATATCTTAATACATTAGGTATTTTATTTGGGAAGTGGCTATCTCCATTTGAATAATTATCTTTAACAATATAATTTTAAAGCATTAAATACAAATTCTAAAGTCTCTTTATTGTTTATGGTTAATCTAATAGCGCCTTTAATATCATCATCTTTATTTCTGACTGCAACACTATAGTTCTCTAAATAATTTTTAACTTTTGAAGGACTATTGCATATTATTGTAAAATACATTCCGTCATTCATTATATAATCAGTAAAATTTTTATTTATTTTAACAAGTTCTTCTAATTTTTGTATTATGGAATCTTTTAATTCAAAATAGATTTTTTTATTTTCATTATAAAAATCTAAATTTTTTAAAGATTCTAAAGCACACGATACTGATAATTTTGTAATATCTTTGTAGTTATAATATGGTTTTAATAATTTTATAATTTTTGAATTACTAATCAAATATCCTATTCTCAATGATGCCAAACTAAAAAATTTTGAAAAAGTTCTAATAACAATTAAATTATTATATTCTTCAATTAATGGTGATAAAGTTTTAGAGTTTGAAAATTCAATGTATGCTTCATCCACTATAAAAATAGTATTTGGATATAAGGAAAGCATATTTTTAATACATTCTGGAGAAAGTGTTTTTCCAATAGGCATTGTTGGATTTACTAAGTAACAAAGGTCATAATTATTTTTTAGATTTAATAATAATAAATTATTAAGTTCATCATTAGTTAATTTGTAATTCATATAAGGTTTATCAACTTGTTTAACTTTAAAAGTATCTAACATGCATTCAAAATGAACATATGATGGCACAGGTAATAATACTTTTGTTTCATCTGTAGCAAATAATTCTAAAACTAATCTTAATGCATTATCAGAACCATTTGTTAATAATATAGTATCATCTTCATTAATAAGTTCATTATATTCTTTTATTTTATTTAATAAAATAATAAATTCATTGTCAACAACACCATATCTATTTATATTTGTAAAATTTTTTATTTTTTCTAAAACTGATGGATGTATCGGAAAAAACCATTCACCCATATCCATTTTATATTTATAATTAGTCGTTGATGGTATTTTATAAGGTTCTAAATTTTCAGCATTTTTTTTATATTTAAACATATATAATTATTTATAACAAAATAAAAAAGATTAATAAATTCACATAACAAAAAATATTTTATCTTTTAACTATATTATGAAAAATAATTTAATTATATTCAGTGATTTTGACGGAACTATAACAAATCGAGACGTTTTAGACGGAATTATTACTGAAATTTATTCATTTGAAAAATATAAACAAGTAGAAAATGAATTATTGACAGGAGAACTAGAATATGAAAAATATTTATTTGATATGTTTGACGGAATTAAATATAATTTATCAAATTTACCAAATGATTTAATAGATTTACATTTTTATTATTTTTATCAATGGATTATAAAAAACAAAATTAATTTTTACATTATCAGTTCTGGATTTAAAAAAATAATTGAAACTCTAGTTCCTTATATAAATAATAAAATTATTTATGGAAATGATATAATTATAAATGATAATGATATTTGGAAAGTGGAATTATATGATAAAATTAATAATTTATCAATTAACAAAAATGAAATAATAAATAAATTTAAAAAAGATGACTTTAAAACTATATTTATTGGAGATGGTTTATCAGATTTTAAAGTTATAGGTAATATAGATTATTTATTTTGTAAAAAAAATTCATTATTACATGAAAAATGTATTAAAGAAAATATTGAATTTATTGTTTATGAAAATTTTAACGATATATTAAATTATTTACTATAATATATTTTATTTTTATTTAGTATAATATATGAGAAAAATTCCAAGTAACTTAGAAAATCCGCTAGATGATTTATTACTAGATTTATCTGACAAAGTATCACCAACATTTTATAATTTAGGTTTTACTCCAAATTGGATTACTACATTATCAAATATAACTACTGTTTTAGTAATAATACTACTTTTAAAAGCACAATATGTATGGGCTGCTTTTTTTGTATTAGTCGCATATTTTTTTGATTGTTTGGATGGTCATTTTGCAAGAAAATATAAAATGGTTTCTGAATTTGGAGATTATTATGATCATGTTAGTGATCTTTTAAAATTTACTGCCTTGATATATACTTTGTACAAAATTAATAGTGATAAATTCTATAAAATATTGCCATTTATAATAATTGCTGGAATTTTAACTTTTGTTCATTGTGGTTGTCAAGAATTATATTATAATAGTGATGAATCTAAAACTTTAGACTTTTCACGCTATACATGTCCAGCAAATAAAGACGATAAAAATGATATTCAAAATAAAATAAAAATTACTCGTTTTTTTGGTTTTGGAACATTTAATTTAGTTCTTGTAGCATGTATTATTTATTATGAATTTTAATGTTATTTATTATGAATTTTTAACTTTTATTTAATTTTATAAATATAAATATTACTAGTTTTGCTCCATGACATTTGAACTTCAACTTTATTATCTTTTTCAAAATTTACAGGATCCAAGCCATCTGGTATTTTATTTGGAACTTTTGAACTTCCAATTATACTTCCTGATGGCATTTTTTCTATTAATTTATTAAATAATCTAGCAGTTATTTCTTCACCAAAACATAAATTACTAATCCAAATTAAAACTGGTTTTTTAAAAGTATCTTTATTAATACCTTCTAAATATTTAAACATATCTCCATTAATTAATTCTACTTTATTGGTTATATCAGGATGATTCTTAGCTAAAGTATTTTTTAATTTTACTGCATCTTCATGTCTTTCTGTTACTAATTCAATACCTATCGATTTAATTTTAACTTTATCAGCCATAAATAAAGGAAGTTTTCCACGTCCAGAACCAAAATCAATAAAGTAATCAATATTTCCATCTTTATTAAATAAATCATTATATTTTTCAATAGCTGGATAATTCATTTCACCATATGTTGTAGTGTATCCATTTTTTGAATATTTTTCAGCATCTTTTAAAGATGTTGTGTCGTGAACGCATTCTGGATATAATTTTTTCAATTCAGAAATATAATCATCTTCACCACCTAATTGTTGTTTTAATTTTAAATATTTGTCCTTATATTTAAGGTATTTTTGATAATAATCAGTCATATATATATTATATTAAAGATTTTTAATTTTTATAACTTTAAATCATGCAATAAATATTCCAATCAATATAAAAATACAAATGATATACATAAAATTTTAGACTTTCATTATTTATTTTTCACCAGTTGTTATATATGTATAATTTCTACTTTTCTGAATTTATAGCTCTTTATTTCATTTGTTTATGTATTTTTTTTATAAATAGTTTAAGTAAATATAATTTTTAAATTATATTTAGATAAAAAAATAAATGTTTATTACTTAATCTACTTCTTCAACCTTAGGTTCTTTATTTCCAGAACCTTTTGCCATATTAGCAGCCATTGCTTCCATTTGTGCTTTTTGTTCTGGTGTCATATTCTTTAAAAATTCTTCCATTTTTGAAGCATCGAAACCAGGAGGCATACCAGGCATACCACCCATACCACCCATACCACTCATATCAGGCATACCACCTTCACTATCTTGTTGTCCACCAGTTTGTGCATATACTTTTTGCATTACTGGATGAAATACCGCCTCAAATTCTTTAGTTTTTGCATCATATTCTTCCTTAGTTGCATTAGCATTATCATCCAACCATTTTTGAATATCTGCTATCTTTGCTTCAATAGTTGCTCGGTCTTCTTCTGAAAACTTATCTTTAAGTTTTTCTTCATTCATTGAATTTCTTGAACTATAAATCAAACCTTCTAAACTATTCTTGGCTTCAACACGTTGTTTATTTTGTTCATCCTCTTCCTTGAATTTTTCAGCTTCAGCAACCATTCGATCAATATCTGCTTGAGATAATCTTCCTTTATCATTAGTAATTGTAATCTTTTGTGATTTACCAGTTGATTTTTCACAAGCAGAAACATTTAGAATACCATTTGCATCAACATCATAAGTAATCTCAATTTGAGGAACTCCACGAGGCATAGGAGGAATACCTGATAAATCAAATTTACCAAGTTGATTACAATCTCTGGTAAATTGACGTTCACCTTCAAATACCTGAATAGTTACACCAGGTTGGTTATCAGAGTAAGTACTAAATGTTTGTGTTTTCTTGCAAGGAATTGTAGTATTTCTTGGAATAATCTTAGTCATAACACCACCTGCAGTTTCAACACCTAAAGATAAAGGTGTTACATCGATTAGAAGGAGGTCATTAGTCTTCTCATCTCCATGACCTGCCAACATTGCTGCTTGAACACATGCACCATATGCTACTGCTTCATCTGGATTAATTTCCTTACAAAGTTTCTTACCATTGAAATAACTTGATAAAAGTTCTTGTATTTTTGGAATACGAGTTGAACCACCTACTAATACTATTTCATCTACTTTATCTTTTGATACTTTTGCATCAGATAGAACACGGTCAACTGGACCCATTGCTCGTTTAAATAGTTCAGCACCCATTTCTTCAAATCTTGCTCTTGTAACAATAACACTGCAATCTTGTCCTTCATATAATCCATCAATCTCAATAGTTGCTGTTGTACTTGAAGAAAGAGTTCGTTTTGCTCTTTCACAAGCTGTTTTTACTCGACGCATTGCACGAGCATTATCACGAATATTTAATTTTGTTTTCTTTTGGAATTCTGCTGCTACATATTCCGTCATTTTGTTGTCTAAATCTTCACCCAATTTTGTTATCGAGAGGCTCTTTATCCTCTCTTCTATGACTTTCATCATAGTTCAGACTATATCTTTACTAATGGAATATTTTCCATTAATAGAACCTGTTCGTGGATATTTCTTCTGAATAGTTAATTTTTATAATGCAGATTACTTTATCTAGTCGTTGAACCTTCAAGTGATTGCTCACTTGCTTGGCTGCGGATTGCCCATTTCATCAGGATTTCCTGAATCATTCGCCACGTTATTACCATACTCTAGATAATTACTCTAGACTGCTATTATATCACTATAATAGTTTGGTAGTGGAATTAATAAAATTATTAACTTTTATATTATGACTTTCTATAATTTCAGGTAATATTTTACCTCCTTTACTCATATTTTCTTTTGCCCAACATGGACGTAAATTTTTCCAAGAAAAACATTTTTTTTGTTCATCTTCATCAGATAAATCAAAAGAACTACAAGGTACTACATGGTCAATATGCCATTCACCATAATTTTCCCATTTCATACCATCTTCAAATAAATATTCAAACCATTTTTTAAGATGTTCTTTATTGCATCCAGTATATTCAAATGTTTTATGTTCTTTTTTTTTATTATTAGATAATAACAATCCTGCAATTCTGGAATTTAATGAACCTCTCATTTTAACATTAACTATATTTTTCAAATCATTTTTATATTTCTTTTCAGATGCTCTTTGTTTTTCTATTGTCCAATTATTTGGTCTGCAATCAGTACATATTTGAAAATATCCATCTTTTGATTTTAATGTTTGTTTAAATTTACATATTTCCTTTTCAATGTTACAAGTAAAACATACTTTATGTGTAATTGTGTTGTTAATTTTTCTATTTTTTCTTTCTTCATATTCTTGTTGTCTCTTTATGGAAACGCATTTTTTACATATTTTATGATATCCATCAATGGTATTCTTATTTCGATTATAATGTAATATATTATAATCAATTTCACAAACTACACATTTTTTGGTTTTATTTGTATCACTATAATCTAATAAATCACTTTTTTTTGGCGATTTTCTGTGTATTGTTTTTTCCTACATAATTTACAAACATTTCTTTTATATATTTTTCCTTTATCAACATTGTCTTCATAACATGTTATATCTTGCTCAATATTACATTTAATACATATTTTAGTTGTCATAATTATATTTTATTTAATCTTTATTTTTTTAAGTTATTAATTTTAATTAATTTTTTTCAATTTTAGGGGTTTCCCGCATATTAAGTTCTTTTAATTGAGCCAGTGTAATTTAGACCATATATGGTCTAATATAACGAACCCAATCTACTGTCTCCGGCCGTAGCTAAGACCTCAAATACACCATTATCTAATGATAATAAACTTACATCATGAGTACCCAAAATATTATCGGAGTTATAATATTGTTATAACTTTGTTTTGCTTTGGAATTACAAAACAATAGGCTCTTTATCCTACCTTCTACAAGTTTCCCTGTAGTTTAGACTATATCTTCAGTGATTAATATCACTGCTCTGCACTCGTGGATATTTCATCATGGATTTTAATAAATCTTTAGATTACTTTATCTAGTCGTTGAACCTTCTAGCTATTTTCATTGCTAATTTGGCTGCGGATTATCCAATTTTTAACCTTTTTACTATACCTGAGTAATTAGCTCAGCCACTATTATATCACTATAATAATTTAGTAGTTAAAACTTTAGGAACTTCCCGCAATTCACAGAGTTCCTTACAAATTTTCTTGTAAGTGGAGAGTTTCACTCCAGGAAGCAGTACACTTGTTTACCTCCCATATCAAAAATCATCACTTTTTTTTCAGATGTCTTCTTATCTAAACCATAAGCAATTGCTGCTGCTGTTGGTTCATTAATAATACGTAACACATTTAAACCTGCAATTGCACCTGCATCTTTTGTACTTTGTCTTTGCGCATCATTGAAATATGCAGGAACTGTAATAACTGCATCTGTTACTTTCTCTCCTAAATAAGATTCTGCTGTTTCTTTCATATTAGTAAGAATCATTGCAGAAATCTCTTCTGGAGTAAATTTCTTTTGTTCACCTTTGTGAGTAACGACTATACTGCAATTGCCATTTCGACCTTCAACCACTTTATATGGGAGAGTTCGAATGTCTTCTTGAGTTTTTGAATCATTAAATTTATGACCAATTAGTCGTTTAACATCAAATACTGTATTCGCTGTATTTGCTGCTGCTTGTCCTTTTGCTGCATCACCTACTAGTTTTTGACCATCCTCAGTAAAAGCTACCCACGAAGGAGTAGTACGATTACCTTGATCGTTAGCAATAATTTCTACTTTTCCATCTTTGTAGATGCCTACACAACTATAAGTTGTACCAAGATCAATGCCGATTGCGTAACCTTTGCTTGATGACATGTATATTATAATTTATATTTAGAAAATAATCTTTAAATAATTTTATTTTTGTAAAAAATTATCCTATATTTTATTTTTATAATTATTTTATATATTTTATTTTTATAATTATTTTATATATATACTTATATAATATGGAAATTAATTATAAAAATAAGTACATCAAGTATAAAAATAAATATTTAGAATTACGTTCAAAAATAAATTCTAAAAATAAAAAAGATTTTAATGGAGGTAATTTTTTTAAAATTAATGAAGAAGATCTTAAAAATATAAGGAGTACATTTATTGAAGGCGTTGAATATTGTGGTACTTTTAATTATTTTAATGGTACTTTATTTAATGTACAAAGTGATACTAATAGAGGTTCTTCTGATGCAGGTAGAGCAATGTGTATATATAAAAAGTATGATAATTTTATATGGCATACGCATCCTAATACTTCTAAATATTATCCTAGTAGAGAAGATATACTTAAAATATTAAAACATGATATAATTAGGTTTAGTTATTTATTCACTCAATATGGTTATTGGTTAATGAATTTTGAAGGTAAATTACCTTCTATAGAAGATCCAGCCTTACATAAATTTATAAATGATACAAACGAAAAATTTTATTACGCAACTAATTCTGGAAGAACTTTAAATAAAGAAGCTATTCACAATTATATAAAAGATTTAATCACCGGTATAGGTGGTTTTAATATTGGTTTCTTTGATTATTAGTAATTATATATTTAGTTAAGTTCATTTTTTATTCTACATAATAAGTATCTCTTCCTCCAACTTTTATTATTTTTACTGCTTTACCATCTATTGTAGTCTTTCTTTTATAAATTTTATATTCATAAGGAACTTCTAATAGTTTTGGCATATTAATTTTATTATATTCTGGTAATTTGTTTTCCAAGTCTATATTTCTTAATTGTTCAATTAAATTTGAATATCCTACAAATAATATATCTTTATATAATTGTTCTATTTGTTCATCTGTTAACGTTTTAGTTTTTATATTTATGTCTAGATTATTCATATATAAAATTTCATTCTTTATGTAATTGCCTATACCACAAAATAATTCCTGTTTTAATAAAAAACTCGCAAATATCATATTTTTCGATTTAACCACTTCTTTGAATTTTTCCAAACTAAATTCTTCTCTAAAAATGTCTATACCCAACTTATTAATAATTTTATTGTGTTCTTCCTCATTATGAATTTCTAATTTACTTAATCTTGTTTTGTCTTCTATAAATATATCGTAATCTTTATTATTTTTATTAATGATAAAACTATATTTAACATTTTTGGGATTTTTAAATATTACCCATCCTGTCAATCCTAAATGAATATGAAGATAATTAAAATTATTATCACTTTTTATTTTTATAAATAATAATTTACCTTTACAAGATATATCTATTATCTCATTGTTTTCGGATAATTCATTTGTTATATCTTGACCCAATTTAATTTTTCCTCCAATAAATTTATCTTTTAAACAAGTTGTTATACATAATATTTCTGGTCCTTCCGGCATTTAATTAAATATATCAATAAATACTTAATTAAATTTATTTATAAAAATTTTTATAAAGAGTTTAATTTTCTCTCCAAATCTTCATCTAAATCATCATCTACTACTTTTTTAACTGGCTTTTTTACTATTTTTTTAACCACTTTTTTTGTTTTAGGTTTTTCAGGTTCTATTTTTTCTTTTTTTAATTCTTCACTTAACGAATCTTCAATTATTTCTTTTACTGGTTCTTTTACTGGTTCTTTTACTGGTTCTTTTACTGGTTCTTTTACTGGTTCTTTTACTGGTTCTTTTACTGGTTCTTTTACTGGTTCTTTTACTGGTTCTTTTACTGGTTTTTTAACTTTGGTTGTATTACCTGTTAACACAGATTGAGTTCTCTTTAAAAATTCTATTGTTTTTTTTAATTCTTCTATTTGTTCATCTTTTTCTTTAATTTTGTTTTGTGTAGTCTCCCAAATAGTTTTTGAAGATTTTTCATTATTTTCTTTTTTGAGATTATTAATTGTTTCTTTTAAAATATTTATTTCTTTTTCAAATCCACTATTTATATTTTTTATTTCATTTTCGTGAGTTTTTTCTTTTTCTTCCAATATACTTATTTTTTCAGTAGCAGAATTTAATTTAAATTGAGTTTTATTTAAATTATCTATTAAATTATTATTTTGTTCAAATAATTTCTTAACTTCTTCCACAAAGTTTTCTAATTTCTTAATATCCATTACTATTATATAATAGATATAATTATATCATATTTATAAATCAATTTTTTTTATTCATTATTATATATATTTATAATAATGATAAATTTACACACAAATATTTTTATAGGCTCACCCAATGATTTACAAAATATTATTCATTCAATAAATTATATTTTTAATTGTTCGCCAAATCTTAATAATTTAATAAATCATCCAAATTACATAAATCTTAATATAAATAATTTTTCTTTCGAAACCTTACAATACCTTATTAATCTTTCTGATTTTATTTATCAAAAAATACTTTTAAATCAAAATATTTTTATACTTTGTGAAAATGGTATTGGTTCTAGTTTAATAATTGGAATGTTTTATATTATGAAATTTTACAATTTAGACTATAATTATGTATACACTTATATTTCTAAAATTTATAGTATTGGTCACTACGATTTATATGCAGGATTAAAAAATTTTGAACCTTATATTATTCAAAATACATTTGGTGAAAAAATGGATTGTAGTTAATAATTTTTATTCAATATTTTATATTTTTTTAATTTATTTCCTCCTGTCATTAATGTTGCAGGAATAAATTTTAAATTTACATCACTGTCACTTATATCTACTTCTAAAAATCCAAATTCTCTTTTTTCAATACCTTTTCTATAAACTAATTCTCCATTTTCAATTATGTCATTGTCTACTGCATAAATTTTATCTTGTTCTGCGCCTCCTGTTCCAACAATGTATTGTTTTATTTGTATTTCGGGTGTTATATATACTATTCCTTCTTGATATAAATGTGTATCAGCACATAAATAATATATATTTTTTCCTGATAAAATAGTATGTATTTGTTTAATAAATGATACAAATCTATCTAATTTATATGCATCTTTATTTTCTTTTTTATTTTTTATAGAATAAATTGGATGATGTGCTATAAAAATAATATTTTTTTTATCCAAATGTGTTGTTAGCAAGTCTTTAATATAACAATTTTGGTAAGACATTAAATCCTTTATTTTTAATACAGTTTTATTTACAAAACCACTAAATAGTTGCGAATAACAAGTGTCAATAATTTTTTTGTCTTCTTTATTTTCATATAAATTACTATCAAACATAATTATTAAAGTATCACCAATAACTTTATGTATCACATCATCAAATATCTCATATGTATCATTTTCTTCAACTATTTTTTTTTGTTCATCTAATAACTTGCAATTTATTAGCTCATGTGTTTCATCAATTACTTTATCTTCAATATCATGATTTCCAAAAATTAAATATTTTTTAATGTCTTTAGGTAAGCAATTAAAACCACTTAAAAATTCTGCTTTATTAAAATGTTTTCCCCCTTCATCTTTTTTTGGATAATAATTATCTCCAGCTACTGCTAAAAATTCAATAGGATTTAAGCTAATATATTCCCTTAATTTTTTTGTCATTAATGATAATCCATTTGATCCCGATTCAGAACATCCACCATTATTCCAACATCCAAAATGTATAAATTTCATTTTATATATTATTATCAATTAAATTTTTTTTTTATTATAATAAATAAAACTTAAGTTTAATTTAATTATATTTTTAATATGAATTATAATATTATTAAAAATAATTTATACAAATACAAAATATTAATCAAAAAATTTAATTTTGTTAAAAATAAAAATAATTATTTTATTTTAGATGGAATTATTAAATATAAAATAAATACTAGAGAATTAACTTGTGCTTGTTCAAAATATTTTTGTGAACATATTATTTTTTTTTTAGTTGAAGTTTATAAAATTAATATTGAATTTTTGTTATTTTATAATAAATTTAAAAATAATTTATTGGAAATGTCAAAAAATAAAAGTGATATTCAAAATATCAATCAAAAAATAAATGAATATATTACCAACAATTTGGAATGTGTAATTTGTTTTTGTTCTTTATTAGATAAAAAATTTAATTATGATTTGGTAGAATGTTCAATTTGTTCAAACTATTGCCATAAATATTGTTTTCAATTATATAAATCAAAAAATTGCATAATAAATAATACTTGTATATACTGTAAATGTGGAGTATTTTTATAAAAAATTGAAATTTTAAAAATCTATTATATTTTTTTATTAAATTATAATATTAATATCCTTCAAAATGAAGTTATGTTCAGTTTATGGATGTAATTATGCAAACACACATATTACCTCTTTTCATAAATGTGGTAAATGTCTTAAACTAGGACATGGTCAAGTTGAATGTGGTAATGCTTTTAAAATTGGAGAACTTGAAAAGTTAACAACAATAATTCCTTTTGACCTTCAATGTTCAGTACCATCTTGTAAATCCATTATAACACATACAACGGATGGTCATCAGTGTAGTAATTGTAAAAAGTTCGGTCACGATGGTTTAGAATGTCCCGTTCAAAAATGGAGTACAAAAATAGAACGAGGTACTATATTTGGACAAACACGAGATGGATATCTAGAAAAAAAAGAATTACAATTACAAGCCCGTAAACAATTAGGTTTATCAGAACACAAAGTTTATACAAAACTTTATGCAGGAATGGGTTGCATTTGGTATGCTCGTCGTAACAATAATTTTGAAAAAATTGAATTATTTTTTATGCATTCTGATAATTGGGGACAATATGGACCTTTAACAGATGATCGACCAAAATTAAATGATTTTATTGATGGATATATTTGTGTAGATAAAGAGTAATTAATCAAAAATTTTAAAGTTTTTTATATCGTTTTTTATTATCCAAGTTTCTAAAAATGAATATTTTGTATAACCTTCTAATCTTGAGTGTGATAAAATAAATGTAATTTGTTCAAGTTTTTCTTTTGTTAAAATTATTGGTTCTAAAAATTTTTCAATTATATCTAATCTATGTAAATACAATTGAACTGGTTTATCTATTAGATAATTATTTTTTTTAAAGTCTAAAATACCATTACTTTGACAAGACATATTTATAAATACAATAATGACTTTTTCATTATTTAAAACTGTATTTTTTGTTGCTTCTTTTAGGTCCAATAATATTTCGTTGATTTTATTATTTATATTTTTTTCATATTCTTCTTGAAATGAATCTCTTAAATACATATTACTCATAATGTTATTATAATTGATTTATAGTATCTTAATTTATATATCAATATTATTTCAATTTTTATAATCCAAAAAAATCTGAAAACTCTCTTATACCCGAAGAAGAAGTAATTTTTTCTTTTATTTTTTTTGCTCTACTATAGATAGTATCTATTTTTTTTAGATATTCATCTGTTTTTATACAATTTATATACATCGTTATAGGTTTATCTAGTATACCTTCTCTTATTTTAGTTCTAATATTACTCTCTATATCACTATATCTACCAGCATTATATAAATTTTCATAAATATAATTAATTACTTTTATATATTCTTCTATTTTTTTCATTGAGTGTTCGCATTTTTCTTCATATTTGACTCTATCAAAATCATAACCAATACAATATGAATTTTTAAATAATTCATATAATACACCATTGCCTTGACCCAATAACAATATTGTTGGATTACTTCCTACATACGCTCGTATTTTTATGGATTTTTTTATGTCTATATTAGTCAGTGTTGTATTAAAACTAATTTCTAGTTCAACTACTTCATTAAATTTTTCTGCAGCACTTACTGAAACACCTACAACTGAATGTGTAAAAGTTTTTTTAGGTATTAATCCAAGTGCTTTAACAAATTTTTCACCAATTAAAGTTGTCGTAGAATTTCCTGTATCAAAAATTACTTTAAAATTTTCTGTTGGATAGGTTTTGTTTAAGTCTTCTAAATCAAATACACTATTGTTTTCAATATTTTTTAATAATATTCCTTTTGTAAATGTTGTATTTACTCTTTTCATTGTATTCATCAATAATTGCTGTCTGAAAATTTCATCATCACATACATTTTTTATATCTTTTTCTTTTATTGCAATTTTATTTAATAAAATTTTTGACATAATTATATTTGAATATTTTGTTAAAAATGAATAAAGTTTTACATTATTAAGATATTCTTCAATATAGTAACTATTATATATTTGTTTATATAAAATAGTACTTGTTTCACAAAAGTGATTTTTTTTGAGCTTGTCATATTCTTGTTGAAAATTAAATTCTTGAATTATATCAGTAATGGAAGACAAATTAATATCATAATCATAATTGTGTATCACACCATCTATCTCAACTGATGTTGTTTTAATATTTATTTCAGTCTGTCTTGATTTTTTTGTTGAATCTGTGTTTTTTGTGATCTGTATGTTTCCCTTATATTCTATTTTTCCTTCTTTATTTGTTATTTTAACAAATAAATTATCATCTTCTTTTTCTTTCATATCAGCATAATTTTCTTCTAAATTACCTATGTTTGTTAAAATTAGAATAATTATATCACAGTTATTTTTTTGTATGCTAATTTTATAGAGTTTCTTATCTTCTGTTAAAAAAAATTTAGAACTTATTTTATCTTTAATAAAAGTTCCTTCAATTATATATTGAGGATTATATGATTCTAAATCAAAATAGTCAAAATCTTCCTTATTTTCATTCCAACTAAAAGAATATTCTAATTTTCCTTTATTATATTCTTCTATAACTTGATTTTTTATAATTTCAGTTTCTTTTTCTATATTACTCCTAATTAAAAATAACTCATTCCCTCTTAAATCTAAAAATGTAAGTTGATTAGTAAAAATTTTATCAATATCACCTAAAGAAATTTTTAATGTATAACCTCCTCCTAACATTCCTTTTTTTTGTAAATTTAAGTATTTAGTTTTATATTTTTTATATAAGTCTAAATATTTGTTGTCCATATAATTATATATAAATATGATAAATAAAAATATTTTTAATCCTTTAAAATATTTTTACTCCTATAAAAAATTTTAATAACATACAATTATATAAATAATGCCTTCAATTAATCAATGTATCAATCAAAATGGGTTTAACTTTTCTAAAGCCAATGTAGAGGTATACAATAATTATAAAAAAAAAAAATATAAAAAATGTAAATGTAGCAAGTGTGTAAAATATTTTAAAGATAAATCTATGTGTATCATACATTTATGCAAAAGTAATTTTGTTTCCTCTTCTTTAGCAGTTGCTACTTCACTTGATGATGCCTGGAAACAATTTAAAGAATATATTATAAATTATATTTATGGCCACTTTATAGTTAGTCTATCCTTAAATGGAATTATTCAATCTATGTTTACTCAACTAGTTAGAATTAAAATGTCACCTTGTTGTAATGTAGTTTCACTTTTTTTAAGATATAATTTTATTCCAAATCCTAATTGTAGATATGAAACTGACTTTTTAATTGGTTCTGTTCCTCCTAATGTATTGGGTTCACCCAACAATGCTTATTATCCAAATAATCCTTATCCAAATCCTTGTATACAAACTAATTCTTATGCTAAATTATGCAATGATACTACCTATTATAATATCAAATTTTATTGTGATGAAGATTATGTATATACTCCTAATTTCTCTAATTTACCAGTTTATAATTGCTGTAATTAATATATTTATTATACTTAAAAATTATTTTTTATATTTTCAAGAATTTCAAATATAGCTTTATCAAAATTATCTCTGTTTAATTTTATTACTTGATTAAAAAAATTTATATTTTTATCTTTATATGCTTTGATTAATTCATTAATTAAATTATATTCTGGCGAATTTGAAAATAATGGTATTTTATTTGTATATTCTGAAACTTTTGAATTTATTTGTTCTTCTGATAAAATATCCAATAATAAAATTAATGAATATAACAAATAACTCTTAACTCCAAATTTTAATAAATAATTATTTATAGATATTTCTGCACATTCTCTATATTTTTCAGATGATATTTCATTTTTTTTAAGTGACAAATTTATTTCTGCAATTTTTTTTAATAATTTAACTTTTTCAATTGGAGAACAATCATATAATTTTGAATTTTCTAAAGAACGATTATAATAATTCAATGCTAATTCTCTATTACCAAATAATTCATAATTTACTGCTATTTCATTTAAAATATTTATTATTAACTTGTGAGCCTTCAGTTCTTCTAAATATGGAATTAATTTATTATTTACAAATTCTAAAATTCTATTATTTATAGGTTTTAATATTTTATTTGATAGTTCTAAATATGTTTGTATTAAATTATAAGAATTTGCATCTAATAAATTTAAAGATATTGATAATTCTAATGCTTGTAAATTAGTGTCTAAACTATCAATATAGTTTTTTGCAAAATAATAATATGTTGATGCATCAGTTAATAATTTAATTGCTTTTTGTTTATTAATTCTATTAAACCACCAATCTGCTTTGGATAATTCTTTTTTTACTTCTTCTTGGCATTTTAGTGCTAAATTTGTATATTTAGTATGGTTCATATACCGAATATATATTATATATTTTAAAAAATAAAAAATAGAAACGTATATATATTCTTCTGGTTGGAAAATAATTTTATATTCATTTTTTTTATTTTTTTTCTTATTTTATTTTACTATTATAAAATGTTTGAATTATTTGGCTATCAACAACTTTGTGTTGATTATATAAAAAATCACTATGGTTTAATTCTTTATCATTCTATGGGTTCTGGAAAAACTATTACTAGTTTAGCAATGGCTAGTCAATTTCCTTATCAAATTATTATTATTGCAACCAAGGCATCTAAAAAGAATTTTCAAGATGATATACAAAAAATGATTAAGTTAGGAGCAAAAATAGATCCAAGTAAAATTAATTTAATGACTTATCAAAAAGCAATTACTAGAATTAAAGATAAAGATTTAGACTTTAATGATAAAACCATTATTATTGACGAAGCTCATCGACTAAGGAATGTTTCTAAGCTTATTTCTATTTTAATTTCAGAATGCTTTAATGCACAAAAATTAATTTTATTAACAGGAACTATTTTTTATAATGGATTATCTGATTTAGCTGTTTTAGTCAATATGATAAAAAAAACTGATGTATTGCCAGAAAGTTCTAAAGAATTTAAATTTTTCTATTATGATGATACCTATGAAACACCTACTAATATAGACGACTTTGTGCAAAAAATTAAAGGAACTATTTCCTATTACAAAAAATCTTTAGATGAACATTATCCCACTTCCGAAACTATTATTAAAAAAGTAGATATGTCTAATGAACAAATTTCTGAATATAGGTTCTATGTTAAAAAAATTTTATCTTTAGATAATATTCAACATGTCGATTACTCTTTAATTGATAAAAGAAAAGTTAATTATTTTTTAAACGTAACAAGACAACTTTCAAATACTGTAGATAATTCACCAGAATCCCCTAAAATGAAAGCCATTTTTGATTTTATTAAATCAAACCCTAAACCTGCAGTTGTATATTCTAACTTTTTAGAAAATGGGGTTTTGCCTTTATCAGTTTTATTATCTAAAGGAAATTTAAAATATGCCGTTTACCATGGAGGAACAACTGAAGAAAAAAGAGATAAAATTATTAATAACTATAATTCAGGTTTATTAGATGTTTTATTAATTTCTTCTGCCGGTTCAGAAAGTTTAGATTTAAAAAATACTAGACAGATACATATTATGGAATTACATTGGAATGAATCAAAAATTGACCAAATTATCGGCAGAGCTATTAGGTACAAATCGCACGATGCATTAAAAGTTGAAGATAGAAATGTTAAAATAATTAAATGGGTTAGTGTTTTTGGTTATAAAATACCTTATGAAACTGCAGATGAATATTTACAACAAATATCAGAAAAAAAAGATAAAATGTTTCAACAATTTAATGAAATTATTAAAGTGGCATCTGTTTAATTTTTACTTTTATATAATTTTATTTGTATATTTATATAAATGACAAATAAAATAGAAAATTTTTCTGTAGATACTAAAAAATATTATTTTCCAGAAAAAAATGATATTGACTATGATAAAATATTAATTACGACTGAAGGCAGATATAGTATATCCGACAAAAAAGGTTCTTCTAAATTAGTTGAATTAATTGAAAGATTTTTTAAAACCAAAGATTTAGTAATAACAGATGCTACTGGTAATAATGGTTCTGATACTATTGCATTAGCTTTAAAATTTAAAAAAGTTAATTCAATAGAATTAGACGAAACAAATTATGAAGCATTAACTAATAATGTTAAAGTTTATAATTTAAAAAATGTAAATACTTATTTAAATGATTCATTAAAACAATTATCAGAATTGCGACAAGACGTAATTTATATTGATGCTCCATGGGGTGGTACTGATTACAAAAATACTGATAGAATAAAACTATATATGAGTGAAAAAGAATTAAGTGATATATATAATAAATTTAAAAATAAAGCAAGACTTTTTGTATTCAAAATACCATTTAATTATGATTTTACATATTTTATTCAAAATACTAAAACTATAAAATATCATATACATGCTTATATTCGTAAAAATAAAATAAAATATTACTTATTATTTGTTCCTTGTAAATAAAAAAATTGAATTTTATTATAATTAAATAAAAATATATATATAAATAATTAATAATGAATAAGCCATTGAATACCACAAAAAGTATAATTTCAAATATTGATCTTTACTCTTACAAATTTCCAATTAATATTCTTGAAAATAATATTAATAACCTAGATTTATTAACTTTAATTAAAACTCAAGACTTGACTTATGAATTTATTATTAAGTATGTTCTTAATGAAGAATATCAAATAACTCCAGAAGAAAAAACTATTGATATTTATGATGTTGTAAATAATCAGAAAAACATTGAACTTGAAGAACTTAAAAAAAAATTGAACTTGAATAAATAATTTTATTTAATATTTAATAGATTTTTTTATAAATTGTTTTGTTTTATAATTTCTTGATATTCATTTAACATTTTTATTAATTTATTATTTTGTTCGATTAGCTGTTGATATTCGTCTATAGAAACTTTTATTTTTAAAACTTCTGAGTTTTTTTTATTTTTTTTACAATATTTTTCAATATGAACTTTTAAATTATCTTTTCTAGTAAAATTTTTATTACAATAATTGCATTTTATTATTTCTTTTTTTGTATCAGAATATAATTTTTTAAAAATATCTTCGCAATTACTTTTTTCTTTTTTTGCAAAATTTATTAATGACACATTTTTATCTTCATTTTGATTTGAATTATTATCTTCATATACATATTTTTTAATACAAGGATTTTTTTTATATATTGTATGATTTAAAAAATTGGTTTTTTGTTTAAAATCTTTATTACAATTTAAACAAACATATTTAGACATTCTATATTATTACAAAATATAATATTAATTTTTATATTAATTTTAGTTCTTTTTGGGTAGCTACTAGTAAAAAATATACTTAATTATAAAAATTGAATTATCTGGTATATATTCTATTTTACTATATATAAAATTTACTATGGAATTTATTTCTGGTTTAATAGGTGGTTTTGTTGGAACTTTATTTTCTCATCCTGCTGATACCATTAAAACACGTGTTCAATCTAAAACTGCAAATTCATTTACTCAAGCATTACAAATGGGTAAATTATATAGAGGAGTTTCTGCACCTTTGTTTGGTATTGGTTTTGAAAAATTAATTGTTTTTGGATTTTATGGTGAATGTAAAAAACTTGGTTTATCTGATGCTTTGAGTGGTTTAATTGGTGGCTTTGCATCTACACTTGTAGTTGTTCCTGTTGATAGAATAAAAATTTTAATGCAAAATAAAGAAGTTATTACAAAAACCTTGTTTAAACCAAGTAGTCTTTATAAAGGATTTGGTATCACATTGTTTCGTGAAACACCTGGTTTTGGAATTTATTTTACAACTTATAATACATTAACTGAAAGATTAAATAAAGAAAAAAATTTATTAAAATCTTTTCTTTTTGGCTCAATTAGTGGTTTTACTTCTTGGGTTTTCATTTATCCAAGCGATTTAATAAAAACACGTTTTCAATCAATAAAAACTACTTCAAATACAAGTATTGTAAATGTAATTAAAGATATTTATAAAAATAATGGGTTTAAAGGATTTTATAATGGATTTAGTTTTGCTATAATTAGAGCAATTCCTTTACATGGCGGAGTATTTTTAGGTTATGAATATTCTAAAAAAATATTTTATAATTAAATTTAATCTTTATACATTTTTTTATATTTTCTATATAATTTTAAATATGTTGTTGTATAGTCTCTATCATTTAATCCTAATTCTGAATAATTATTTTTAATACAATCATATACTTTTTGTTTACCTATAATTTGTTCAATAGTTTTTAACATTTTTATTTGTCCCAAATCAAAACTTAAATATATTAAATGATTAAAATTGTTTAAAAATAAAACATCTAAATCTTTAAATAATTCTAATATTGAAAATAATTGTGGGATGCTACTAGTAACATTAAACTTTATATTTCTTGATAATTTTATATAATAAAAATTTAATAAATTATGTTTATAAAAACAAATTTAAAGAAATATTAATTTAATAATATGTACATGAAGGTTAGTATTAATCCTATTGATTGTACTTAAATTTAAAAATACTTTTTGTTTCATATATTTTATAAAAATACTAATTTAATGTTAGCGAAAACCAAGCTTTTAAAATACTTTTTAAGTATCATTATAATAATTAGTATATTGAATATATTTTACAATTTTAGATTGGGAGTTACCCCCTTACTACCGTCTTTATTAAGTTTTAACTTATAAAAGTATTGAGTGGTTTGTAACGTTATCCTAAAGATTGGGTAACTGTAATTTAACTTGTTTTCCTTGATAAATATAAATTATCAAGAAATATCAAGTTTTTTGTAACGGACACTTAAATAATAAAATAATTAAAATATAAAATATTATATTATAATGTAATACATAATAGTTATTATTTATCAAGTGTATTCCTACTGAAAAACCTGTCTTAAAGACAAAAATATAAGGTGTTTTCATATAGTAGTTAAAAATAATAAATAAAATTTATCAACCTATCTTATTTTATTATTTTATAAGTATGTCAAGTGATAAGTAACCTCTCAGAGGTACAATTATATTTTTTCATTTTAATTTGGATGTGTCCCGACTTTCAGTGAAAAGGTGTAACATAAACTTAAAAAATATTACATTTTTTAGCAATATATCAAAATCAAGCATTAAATATAATGTTCTAAATCTACATATGTATACATACATATATATCTATATACATATATATGTATATAGTAATCTTTTTTTAATATTTGAATTAAATGTATTAAAAAAAATTGAAAAAAAAAATATTAGCAAGATTAAATAATAAAATATAAATATATAATATTATCCAACAACCATGGCTTCCAAGTCTAAATCTTTCTTTTCCAAAATTTTTACTAAAGATTCCACTACAGAGTCGATGAAAGGAGCTTTCAAACTTAAGGCAATTTTTATTGTCATTATTGTTGTTTGTGTAATTGCTGCATTGGCATAATACAAACTCAATATCATAATTTTTGTGAAAAAAGATAAAGTTGTTCTTCTGAGATATTGTTTTCTTTTAATAATAAAAGTATGTTATTTGTAAGTTCTATTTTTTTTTTTAAATTATCATGGATCATAGTATCTATCATTTTATATTTTATATTTTCAAATACTTTAATGTCCTCCTTAATATTTTTATCTAATGATAATTTTTCAGGAGATGAAGGAAATATAAAATTTTTATCTATACAATTAACTTTTCTTTTATTGATTAAATTAGGACGTTGTATAGTTTCTACAATTTCTGGTTCTCTTATAACACATTTTTTTATTAAATTATTAGGAGAAGATATTTCTATAGGACTCGGTGGATTTTTTTTAATGGAAGTTAGCGGATTATAAAATACATCTTTATAACCACTCATTTGAACAAAATTCCTGTGTATAGGGGATTTTTGTGTCATTTATATTACTTTCAATATCTATTATTAAATTATATAATAAAATAAAAATAAATAAAATTCAATTTTTATAAATTGGTATATTTAGCACAACCTGCTGCATGTCTTAAAGTATATATATTTTTCTTTTTCCAATCCGTTCCTACTGCCTTTTCGCTCATTACATATAGATCTCCATGGTTCAAAACTAAATTTACTGATTGTCCTATAGGTTGTGAATTATGAAACCAATTATAAACCAATGGTATTGAATGTCCTAATCTGAGAGCAATAACAATTCTTCTTTCACTATCTCCATGATATCCAATACCTGTTTTACTTGCGTCAAAATAATAATTTCCTTCAGCTGGTAAATTTTTTGCTTTATTACCTAAAAATTTTGGTAAATCTGTTCTTATTTTTTTTGTTAAAGGTACATCATTAAAACAAACTACTCTACCTAATCCATTTTCATAGTCTGGTTCTTGAGAAAAATCTGCAAAACATAAATTATGTCTAGCATGTTTATTTACTACTCTACCATACATCAGGGCTTTTTTATCGGTATTTAAATTATTTTGTTCTTCAAACATTAAATCAGCATTACTAGTTTTACCAAGCATTTTATTAACACCTTTTCTTACAATTAATACTCTTGCTTCATCGGCAACTATACCTTGTGGTAATGCGTTATTTAAATTAATCATTTCACAAACGCAACCTAATTCTTCAAATCTTTGTTTTGCCAAATTCATTTCTTCAAGACTAAATCCAGAAGTTGCTAGTTTACCTATTTGTTGCATACCTACATGATTTTCTGCTTGATCGCCAAAAGTTATAGTGATTGCTTTATTATTAAAATCCATTATAATAAATATATAATGTTTTGTTTTTATATTGGATAAATTTCAATTTTTATAAAAAAATTGAAATTTATAATATTATTAATATTATATATATAAATCATAAAATATATATATGAAACATAGTGATAAACATATAATGTTAGAAACAACGTGTCTTAATAATTCTATTAAGGAACACAAAATAAATATGGAATTTGTTACTCTTGATAACGACATTGATATGGGGATTTCAGAAATAGATATGTTGTCTGATTGTTTAAAATCAGTATTAAAATTTCCAAAAGTTGTTATTGCAATAGATAATGATGAATGTATTGGGTCGTGGGGTGATTTATCTTTATTATATTCTATTTTAAAATATGAATATTCTCAAGAACCAGACATTGATTTATTTGTTAAAATAATGAATGATACTTATTCTATTAGACCCTATGTTAAAGATTTGTTCAATAAAATTATAAGTTTCAAAAGTAAAGGTATAGTTTGTAAAGTATTTATGTGTACAGCAGCTTCCAATAAAAATGGATGGGTGACTTTCTTAGCAAAAATTTTGGAAAGATGGATTGGAGAAAAAATATATGATGATATTATTTTTGGAGAACTAATTGAAGAATGGCATAAATGTAATAAAACTAATCCAACTAATAATGTTGGTTATATTAAAAATATGGATATGATTAGGGAAATATTAGATTTTAAATATACTTATAAAACAGATGAATTTACAATTATTGCTATTGATGATAGACCTTCAAATATTATGAATGCTATTGCAATTGGTGTTTCTCCTTATCGTATAGCAGTCAATATTTATCAAGTCTTAAAAGTATATTATCCTGATAATTATGCATATTTAATGAGTAAACACGATTTTATTATAAACGATAGTTGGGAAAGATATTTAAAAAATCCAATTTTATATTCAAAAGCTTATGGCGATAAAGATATTTTTAAAGGTATTGAATATATTGAAAAAATTATTTATTCATAAACAAATTTTTATAAATAAATTTTTATAAAGCCCCATCACGAACTATAACTAAGTCCACCCATACCAGACATTATACGAAGAACATTAAATTTTTCGCCATTATTTTTAATATATTTAACAATTATTTTTTCACCAGTTTCGGAAAACAATGTTAATTCATCATCATTAATGTTTTCTTGATGCAATCTATATTTTTTATTAACCAATACTTCCACAATACAATCAAATGGTAATTTTACTCCAAATAAAACATTTAATATACCAGTATTTTTAATAGTTTCTATGGTCGAATCGAAAAGAAATAATATTTTTTTTATAGAAACTGGTAAATTAGTAAAACATCCTTCTAAAAAAGAATTAACATATCTATTTTCAAATATCAATATATTAATTTGTTGTGGTAAATTAAATAGATAATCTTTTATATTTTCATTATAATTACTTAATCTCATTACAATATCACCTGAAAAGACTAGCTCTATTTTTATTAAGGTATCTATATATCTAAAATTACAATTAAGAGTTTTTAATTTTTCTAAATCTATAATTTCCAAAAACTTATTTACTTCATAAAAATTGTCTATTACTCCATTTTCAATAAGAATTACTTCCTTATCTTTGTATTTATCAAAATCACTATTATTCATTTTATATATATAAATTATTTTTTTAAATTTTAACCTATTTATAAAAAAAATAATTTAAAAAAATATTTTATTTAAATAAAATATATATCATGGAAACATTCACCTTTAAAGCGGAAATTAACGAACTTATGAATATGATTATTCATAACTTTTATTCCAACAAAGACATCTTCTTACGTGAATTAATTTCTAATGCATCTGATGCTATTAACAAACTTAAATATAATAGTTTAACTGATAGTAGTTTGCTAGGAGATAATCACGATTTTGAAATTAAAGTTAGTCTAAATAAAGACAATAAAACAATAATGATTGAAGATACAGGTATTGGTATGTCAAAAGATGACCTAATAAATAACCTTGGTACTATAGCGAAATCTGGTACAAAAGAATTTATTAAAAATATTACAGAAAAAACATCTGGTAATAATTTAATTGGTCAATTTGGCGTTGGTTTTTACTCGGCCTTTCTAATTGCAGATAGAGTTAGTGTAAAATCCAAACGTGCTGGTTCTGATGAAACTTTTGAATGGGTTTCTAATGCAACTGGTTCATTTGATATTACTAAACTTGAAAATACTCCCGATTTTACTCGTGGTACTAAAATAACTTTATATGTCAAAGATACAGACACTGAATATCTGGAAGACTTTAAAATTAAAGAAATTGTTAAAAAACATTCTTCATATATTACTTATCCAATTCTTCTACAAAAATTTGTTAAAGAAGAACCCGTAAAATTAGAAAAAACACCAGAACAAGATGGTGTGGAAGAAACAAAAGAAAAAGAACAAACAGAACAAACAAAACAAACAGAACAGGTAGAACAAACTGAAAAGACTGAAGAAACAGAACAAACAGAACAGACAAAAAAGGCTGAACAAGATGGTGGAGTAGAAGAAACTAAAGAACCTGAACCAGTATATAAAGAAACTTGGGAAAAAATTAATTCTGAACCTATTTGGGTTAAATCAAGTGATGAAATTACCGAAAAAGAACACGAAGATTTCTACAAGAGTTTGTCTAATGATTGGGAAACATATTTAACTAATAAGCATTTTAAGGTGGAAGGTAATTATGAATTTACAGGTTTACTTTATATTCCAAAACGTGCCCCCTTTGATTTATTTGATAGAAAGAAGAGCGGTTCATCAATAAAACTTTATGTAAAGAAGGTTTTGATTTCTGATGATTGTAAAGAACTATATCCAGAATGGTTAAGTTTCGTAAAGGGTATTGTCGATAGTCAGGATTTGCCACTTAATGCATCACGAGAACTATTACAACAAAGTAAAATTATTAAACAAATTAATAAAACTCTTACAAATAAGACACTGGATATGATTACTAGTCTTACTGATGATAAGGACAAATATAAAGAATTCTATACAAATTTTGACAAAAATTTAAAACTTGGAATTTGCGAGGATACTCAACAAGGCACTAAGGATAAATTAATAAAACTTTTAAGATTTACAACTTCAAAGGGAGAATTTGTAAGTTTTGAAGAATATAAAAATAGAATGAAAGAAGGACAAGCAGGTATTTATTATATTACAGGTGAAACACTTAAACTTGTTGAAAATTCTCCTTTTGTTGACAAACTCAAACGTTTTGATTATGAAGTAATTTATATGACAGATGCAATTGATGAATATACACTACAAAATATTCAAATGGTTGATGATGCAAAACTTATTAATGTGACAAAAGATGATTTAAAACTTAAGGAAGATGAAAAGGTTGATGAAGAACAATATAAAACTTTATGTGAAAAAATACAAAAAGTTTTGAAAGATCGTGTAGAAAAAGTATGTGTTTCTACAAAAATAGAAACTCAACCAGCAATTATAACAAATCCAGTGGGTATGTCAGCAAATATGGAAAGAATAATGAAAGCTCAAGCTTTAGCAAATAACAATGCTAATCCAATGTATGGTATGATGTTGAATAAAAGAAATTTAGAAATTAATCCAAATCATCCAGTAATTCAAAAGATAAGTCAAGCTTTATTTTCTTCTGAAGAAAATGTATTAGAAGAAACTACAAATTTAGTTAATCTTGTTTGTGTATCAGAAGAAACTACAAATTTAGTTAATCTTGTATGTGATTGTGCACTTCTAGCAGGTGGTTACCAATTGTCTGATATAAATGAATATTTAAGGAATGTCTATAAACTTATGTAAATTGTAAATATGTAGGAGGATATAAACTAAAAATAGAGGTAATTAAGCCAAAAATTAAAACACCTTGAGGACTTAGAGGACTAGCAAAACAATAATTTTCTAAAACCTTTTTAGTATCTTTAAATAATTTTGGTATTACTAAAGTTTCGTAAAAACTTTCTTCGTGAGTTTTATAATTATCTGGGTCGCATTTTTGTTTGAGACTTATTAAAATATGAAATGGAAGCATATGAATTAAATAAATTATTGGTATTATATAATAAACATTATAATACGCTAAATCTTTATTTAAAAATGCTAATATTACAAAAGTCCAAATTAAAATATGAACTATGCATAATATTTCAAATATCATATAATGATAATTATATATAAAAAATTGATTTTATTTTATAATAATGTGTTTATAATATATTATTATAAAGATGCCAAGAATTCAAAATAGCCATAATAAAAAAATATTTTTAGCATTCATAATTATTTTTGCAACAATAATTTTTTCATTATTAAATATATTCACTCTAATTCTAACTTGTTCTGAATATTATTGTTATTATGAAAAATGTCATAATTACAATTTTGATAAAAAAATGGAATGCTTTTTTGATAAAACAGATGATTTATTAGATTGGCTTATACTGGATATATTTTCTATTGGAATTTATTTTAGTTTAATAATGTCTATATTACTTGTGAGATTATGTTACAAAAAAATAATGCATTTTTACACTAATTATAAAAATAGAAATATTGACAATAATCCTAACATCAATAAAAAAAATCTAAATAATATATTTGAACCCAGAGAAATAGACAATCATGATGAATTTAGCGAAGAACTAGAAAGCGAAGAAAGAGATCCATTATTAAATGTTTAGATAACTTTTAATGTTTCTAAAAATTCGATAATATTAAATATTTGATAATCATCTTGTTCGCCAGAATATTTTTTACATTTATAACCAATTACATCATAATTATCAAAATGTCTTACATCATCATCAATTAAATATAAATTATGTAAATCTTGATTAATTTTTTTATAATTTTTAATATAAACTTTATGATTATCAACCAACATAGTATCACAAAATTCTCTATCGTAAATTTTTTTAATGAGGTGTCTTTTATTTATTAAATTTAATAAATTATTTATATAATCTTTTGTTGCTGCACTATAAACTATTATTTCAAAATAATCTTTATTCTCTTCAAGATAGTTAAATAAAAAATCCATGTTTGGTCTAATTTTTACAAATCGTTTTTTGGTATTTAACATTATTTCTAATGCATTTTCTATAGAACTGGATGATGTATAAAATAAAGTACTATCTATATCAAATGCTATTATTTTTTTCATCATAAATATTATGAACTATTATTTATTTTTTGCGTTTTCTTATAATTAATCAATTTTTTTAAGAAAAAAACTTGTTTATATAATTGATATTTTTTTGAATTTGGTAACTTGTATCTAAATCATTACTATATGTTTTTTGTAAATTTGTCAAACCATTAATCGTATTTTTTAAATTATTTAATAAGGTATTTTGCAAAAAAATGCTTTCAGTATCATTTCCTTTTTTTAATAATTCTAATTGAAAAAATGCCTGTGTCAATATATATTTGATAAATTTATTAGTATTATGTCTATCTGAGCCTCTATACCATCTTTTTATACTTGGTATATAACTATCCTCTATATAAATTTTGTTTTCGTCATTATACAATTTATCATTTAATTTAATCTTTGATAATATTATTAAATTTTCGTTTATGTCTTTAAGATTCATAGATATTATGTCTTCAAAAATATTGTTAAACATTTTTTTATATCTTCTATTATATAAAAAGATAATTATATTAGAATGATTAATTTATTAAAAATAATGACCTTTAATATATCAGCAGAAACCCTTTGTTTAAATAATAATTCTAAAAATATTATTGATATTATTAAAAATATAAATCCTGATATATTAGGTATTCAGGAAACTAAATGTCATGATGAAATTAAAAATATTTACACAGACATAAAACTATATGATTTAATTTCAAAAGAATTAGATTTTTCTTATGAATTTAATGATAAAACACATACTGTTATATTTACTAAATATCCCATTATATATTCTACTGAAAAATACAAAGGAATAATTATTAAAATTCAAAATAACAACATTGGAATTTTTAATATTCATTTAACAGATGAACCTTACCAACCATTTCAAATTTTAAATATTACATATGGAGACTACCCTTTTATTAATTCAGAACAAGAAGCAATTAATCAAGCAAAATTAGCAAGAAGAGAAGAAATTCAAAAAATTTTAAATGAAATAAATGAAATAGACAAAAACTATAATTTAAATGCAATTATAGTTTTAGGAGATTTCAACGAACCATCCCATAGAGATTGGACAGATAAAGCAGTAATGGCAGGAATACATCCATTATCTGTAGAATTTCCTTCAGTTAAATATTTTGAGGATAATGGTTTCATTGATACATATAGACATTTATATCCTGATAATATAAAGTTTCCTGGTTCAACATGGCCGACAAATTCTAAAGATAAGAATGATAGAATTGACTATATTTTAGTAAAATCTAATATATTTGAAATAACAGAAGCAAATATAATAGGAGAAAAAAATTTTGCTTTATGGCCTTCAGATCACAGAGCATGTGTATGTGCAATAGATAATTCTAAATATAAGTATAAAAAATTTAAAAATAAATATTTAAAACTTAAGAATAAAAAATTTTATTCTATTGAATGAATTATCAAGGCAACATTTTCATGATAATAACCAGACATTCCTGTGGGCTTTCCATTCATTCCAATCCATTCATAATCGACTTTATTTTCGCTAATAAATTCATACCATGCCTTTAATTCTCCAGTATTACCATCAAATCCAGGATAATTTACTAATTCATCAAAAATAACAATGCAATCTTTATCAATATAATTTTTAAGAACATCTAAAATATACTTTGTAGAATTATATAAATCAGCATCTAAATGTATAAATGAAACTTTTTTATTATGAGTTTCTATAAATTTAATTAGAGTTTCATTAAACCAACCTTTAATTAATTGAACATTATCATTTACTTTAGGTAAATTGCCATTACTACTAAATGCACCTTTATCAAAACCATCTCTCCATTTTTCTGGTAATCCTTCAAAACTATCAAAACCATAGACTATATCGTCTGTAAATTTTGAAATATAATTAATTGTTTTGCCACTAGCTACACCAAACTCTAACCATAATGTATTTGGCTTATGTTTTAATTTCATATGTTCAAATACATATGTAAGAGGATATACTTGAATATTTGGAATATTTTGAATAATTTGTAACATTATATAATTTATAATATGTTAAACTTTTATATAAAAATATTTATTTTAAATCTAAGCAACCATTTGTGCTTTAATTACTGGATGACTTTGATAGCCAATTATTTTATAATCTTCTAAAATAGAATTTTCAACTTCTTCTAATGTTTTAAAATGTTTCATTTCTAATTTAGGTAAATCATACGGTGTTCTTGTTAATTGCAGTTTTGCTTGTTCTAAATGAACTTGATACAAATGATAATCACCAGCAATAATACTTACTTTACCAGGACTAAGATCAGTTAAACAAGAAATTATATGAACTAATAGCGATGTAGATGCTATATTAAATGGTTTTCCAAGTAATTCATCATTGCTCCTCTGATACATATTACAGCTTAATCTTCCCTTTTCAACATAAAATTGCAAAATAATAGAATGACAAGGATATAAAACACCTAAATGAGCTTGTGCAGGATTAAAATCTGTCATTAAAATACGCCTAGAATGTGGATCAGTTTTAATTTCATGAATAACTTTTTTTAATTGGTCAATACCTTGGCTATTAAAATTTCTCCATTGATAACCATACATTGGACCCATTTCACCTACAGGATAGTTTGTAAATCCCAAATTATCTAAAAATTCTCTTGTTGTATTTGGTTCCCATATTTTAACTCCTTTAGCCGATAATTTAGTTGTATCTGTATCACCTCTAATAAAAAATAGTAATTCCTCAACAATACCTTTCCAAAACATTTTTTTTGTAGTAAGTAAAGGAAACCCGTCAGCTAGGTCCCAAGAAATAGTTTTATTAAATTTAGAGTATGTAATGCCATTTCTAGTTTTTCTTTCTTCGCCTGAAACAATTAAATCATGTAAAGTATGAAGATATTGTGCCTCTAAAGTATGTTTAACATGACCGATCCTAAAATTTAATTTGTATTCCTTATTATCTAATTTATTGACATCATTATGTTCAATTTCGTCTTGCCAATTTATGGGGTAATTTGAAATATTAAATTGTATATCTCCTTCAAAATTACCCTGAATACAAGTCCAATATATACTTTTACAAGCCCAGTGACGAATAGCAGTATCATATAGTTTTGAACCACCAATTACCCATAATTCACCTTTTTGTTTAGATGCTTCACAATAAGCAGAATAAAAGTCTTTAAAAAATATTGTATTTGGATAATTTGGTAGGTCTTGGGATGTTATGACATAATTTAAACGATTAGGTAAATCTCTACAACCCATACTTTCCCAAGTTCTTCGACCCATAATTAATATATTTTTGTGTTCAAAAATATTATTAGGTTTAGTCAAATTTACAAAATTTTTCATATCTAAAGCAAAATCCCATGGAAGCTTGTTATTTTTCCCAATTATAAAATTTGTGTCAGTTGCTAAAATAATGTTAAAATACTTCATATTATATTACTTAAGTAAGTCTTTAATTATTATATTATTTTATTTAAAAATCAATTTTTTTTTATAAACAAAACTTAAGAATTTTTTTTATATAATAGCATCTTTTATAATCTATTATAATATACTAAAATATATTATAACATTTTATAATATTTATATATAGTTATTCTATTAAAAATCACTATATATATAGTAATATCTTTAATTACTTTTAACATATGTAATAATTTTAAAAATAAAGTTAAAAAAAATCTCTATACATAAAGTTTTAATGTTTTAATGCTTTTACATTATAATGAATTTTTTATTATATATGATACTCTAAAAAACACATAATAAATAAAATAATTTAAAAATTTTTTTATAATAAATACCCCCCTAACTTCGTATTTTTTAAGTTATGATTGATGTATTTTAGCCTTTATATATCAGTTATTATTATTAAAATTTTAGTACATCAAATTTTATTTTACATATGTTATAAAGAACTTTTGTGTTTTTATTTAAAATTTGATAATTTTTAAAAATATTCACTTTTATAAATCTATATATAAAATTACGTTTGGAATGACCATTCACAATCCATTTTAAAAATGGTGTTTTACTTTTTATTTCTTTGTATTCAGCTAATTTAATAAATTAATATTTTTTAATATATTTTTTTAATTTACTTTTTAATAAAATATTTAAAATTTTATATACACCTTTAATAATATTACTTTTATTAGGTCTATTAACATATTTTTTATTTTTATTTTTTTCTTTTTTTACTCTGTTGTTATAATAATAAGTTTTATCAAATATTTTAGATAAATATTCTTTAAAAGCATTTATTAAACTTAATGCATTTTCATCCATTTTATTTTTACATGTATTACACCTTTTTCACTGAAAGTCGGAACACATTCAACTTAAAATGATAAAATATAATTGCACCTCCGAGAGGCTACTTATCACTCGACATACGTATAAAATAATAAAATAAGTAGATTGATAAGTTTTATTTATTATTTTTAACTATTATATGAATATACCTTATATTTTCGTCTTTAAGACTTAGTTTTTTCAGTAGGAACACACAGGAAAAATAATAACAATTATGTATTAAATAATAATTTATGTTTTATTTCTTTAAGTCATTTTATTATTTTTAGTGTCCCGACTTTCAGTTAAAAAGGTATAATTAATAATGTATTGTTTTTATTATCATTAACTTGTTCAAGAATATATAATTCTTTAAAATTATGTATTTATACTCAACACAAACTATTTTTATAGTTTGTGTTGAGTATATAACAATTATAATTTTCAATGATATTTTCAATTTTTTAACAATATAAATATAAGTTATTCAAATTATAGTTTAATCTATAAATTTAAAATTTATATAAGCAAATATATTTAGAAATCATGAAATATTAAATAAAAAATTTAAGTTTTTTCTAATATATATAAAATAAATAGTCTAAAATGTAAAAAATAATTTCTATTAAAACCAACAACTAAAATGAAACCCATCATTTTTTTTAGTTAATAAAATTAATTGATTAATAACAGTAGTCATATTATTTATTTTAGCATGGTACAATGCATCAATTTTTATACTATAAATTATAGATTCTGACAAAATATTTTTTTTAAAAACATTAATTAAATTCAATGCAACCTCACTCATATTGTTTCGACAAGCGAAATCCAAAGCAACACAATATTTTTTATATTCTTTTTCAAATTTAATTAATTGTTCAAAATTATTAATAAAACTTAATGCTACATCATTCATTTTATTTTTACAAGCCAATATCAATGCAGTATCATCGTAATTATCTACTTGTTCTGGTTTGCTTAATTCTTTAAAAGTATTTATTAAACTTAAAGCTACATCATTCATTTTATTTTTACAAGCATACATTAATGCAGTATAACCTACATAATCTATTTGTTCAGGTTTGCTTAATTCACCAAAATTATTTATTAAACTTAATGCTACATCATTCATATTATTTTTACAAGCCCATAACAATGCAGTATCACCTACTTTATTTACTTGTTTTGGTTTAGTTAATTCACCAAAATTATTTATTAAACTTAATGCCACATCATTCATTTTATTTTTACAAGCCAATAATAATGCAGTATTACCGTTATTATTTACGTGTTCGGGTTTACTTAATTCGCCACAATTATTTATTAAACTTAGTGCTACATCATTCATATTATTTATACAAGCCCATATTAATGCAGTATCATTATATTTATCTACTTGTGTTGGTTTGCTTAATTCTTTAAAAATATTTATTAAACTCAATGCCACATCATTCATATCATTAAAACAAGCCAATATCAATGCAGTATTACCATATTCATTTACTTGTTCAGGTTTGCTTAATTCACCAAAATTATTTATTAAACTCAATGCTACATCATTCATTTTATTTGCACAAGCATATATTAATGCAGTGCAACCTTTATTATTTATATGTTCTGGGTTGCTTAATTCTTTAAAAGTATTTATTAAACTTAATGCGACATTATTCATTTTATTTGCACAAGCATATATTAATGCAGTTTCATTGTATTTATTTACTTGATTTGGTTCACAAAATTCACCAAAATTATTTATTAAATTTAATGCCATTTCTGAATTTTTATTTAGACACGCCCATAATAATATATTATTTTCTGTTTTATCTGTATAAGATAAAAATTTTTTATATTTTTCTATTTTTTCAATATTTGTATTTAAAAGTTCATTAAATCTATCACACAAATTACCAAAATTAAAGTTATTTGTTTTTTTTATTGCGATTTTATTAATTAAAAAATTAAAATCAATATTTTCGTTATAATTTTTATTTAATAATTCTACATTGTTCTTATCTATTTTTAATAATAATTTTATTAATATTTTTGTCAATTGTGTTGTATCTAACATACATCTATCAATTAAATCATCAACATCTATAAATGGCAAATTTAAAATAGTCAATTCATCTATTGATAAATTTAATAGATTATTACCTATATTTGTATTTTTATATGTTTCAAAATATGAATTTATAAAACATTTATGAATTGTTATTTGTTCTTTTGGAATCGATAATTTTATAGTATTCATTGTTATTATTTATTAAAGTTAATGATTTATATAACCATAGTAATTTTCGATAATATTTTCAATTTTTTTACAATATAGCAAACTTAAGAATTTATATATATAAAAATATATCATATAATTTATAAAAAATAAAAGATCTCAAAATAATTGTTTTTTTACATGTTTCATAATTAGAAAATGCTTAAATTTATAAAATTACTTTTTTACTGATTTTTTAGGTATAGTAAATGCAAAAAATAGTTTATAGTAAGAATAAATTAAAAAAAATATTAATTATAATATAATTAATAATTTTTAAACAAATTACACATGAAATGTTTTATTTGATATGAATTTAATGTTTTATTTGATATATATTTAATATTTTATTTGATATGTATTAAATTTTTTTATTTTTTATTTGTAGATATTTAATTTTGTATTTAATATATTTTGCATAGTATTTTTTTTCCAATGTATCGGATTCATCAAATATTTCTTTAATTTTTTTTTCTAAAATACTATCATCAACGCCGCCACTAAAAAATTTTTTGGTTGTCCATCCAGATTTTAATTTTTCTAAACTAGACCATTTTAAAGAATGAATTTCACCCATTTCTACATCAGGAATACCATTAAATATTTCTAATTTAGATAATAAAGGAATATGTTCTCCTGCATCCTCTTTAATAAGTTTTGTAAAAAAATCTTTAGTTTCATCTTTTAAACTATCAAAATCGACTAAATATATAGTTCTTGAACCATCAATAACAAAATTTGTTAATTTACTTTCAATATCTTTCGTAAAATTTTCTTTGTCTTCATCATTACAATTTATAAATAATTCTTCTTGTATTTCTCTAATTAATGCAGTTTTGGAATCTTCTAAATCTTCTATTTGTCCACCAATAAAATTGTTCATATAACTCTTATCATTATCTCCAATATATATCAAATTATTATTTAATTTTTTAGGTCTTGGATTAGGTATACCTAATTTTTTTAATAATTCAATATTGGTCTCAATTTCACTTTTTATTAATTCAGTACTTATTGGTATTCCGCTGAGTTCTTTTAAATAAGTTTTAACTTCGACTGATTTTGGTTTATCAGATCTTGAAGAACTGAGAGAATCTCTTTCTAAACGTGGCGAAGACGTAGGTGAACGTGGCGAAGACGTAGGTGAACGTGGAGGTGAACGTGGAGGTGTACGTGGAGGTGAACGTGGAGGTGATGAGGGTGTTAAGCGTGGAGAAGTTGATGGAGAAGAAGGTGTTGAAGATAATTCAATTTTTAATCCATGGTATGAACGACATATTAAAATTTTTTTTTCTTCTTTTTTATAAAATAAAACGTAACTCATATTAATATATTTATATAAAAATTATAGCTTTTTAAAAATACCACAGAATAAAGTTATCTAGTTCATAACGAATAATAGAAATATAAAAAAATTATATTTCGAATAAATTTTTATCAAAATATTGGAATGAATTTATAATGGTTATGAATTATTGCCTAAAATCATTAAGCAGAACAAGTTGTGCAATCCTTATCCTCTTGTTTTTTTACTTCTTTCATTAAATTGGGGTCTATGGTAAATTTAATAGCATCGGCAGCTGGTTTTGTTCTTAAATAATATTGTCCTGTCTTCAACCCATTTTTCCAAGCCCACATATGTGAAGATCCTAATCTTTGAAAATCTGGCTCGCCCATAAACAAATTCATTGATTGCATTTGGTCTACATATGGACTTCTGGCTAATGCGGCTTTTAATACCCAAATTTGGCCAATTTCCCAAATTGTTTTATATAAATTTCTCAATTGTTCAGGTATTGCATCTATTTTTTGTATGGAACCATTATTAGCTATTATTCTATCTTTCATGTCTGTATCCCATAAGCCAACACTTAGCAAATCATTAACTAAATATTTATTTGTCATTACAAAATCACCAGCTTGTGTATTTCTTGTATAAATATTGTTCGTAAAATATTCAAAACATTCATTGTTTCCTAAAATCTGGGATGTTGAAGCCGTTGGCATTAATGCAGTAGTTAAACTATTTCTAGTACCAAAAGTCATAACAGAATTTCTTAGATTATCCCATTCAGGTCTTGTTGGTTTAACTCCCCATAAATCAAACTGGAATTTACCTTCTGAAAAATATGAACCATTAAAAGAACTATATGCTCCTAGATAATCATCTTTTAAATTGGTAATTTCATAAATATTTGGTTTAAGTTTATGATACAGAATGTTTAAACATTCAAAAAGTTCATTTTTATTTGAACAATGAAATTGTTTGTCAAATATGTTTTGATAATCATTACAAATATTTTTTAAAAGGACTAATTCATCAATAACAAAAGAATCATTATAGAATTCAGGTATTTTATTAACATCTATATTTAATATATTTAAAAGTTTATTAAATTCTTTAAAATCTTCATTTCTTTCTTTTGCTAAATGATTTGAAGCAGTAACACTTGCTAAATATATTGTTTCTAAGATTTTACCATTTAATTCAACAGCTAAATCAGAATCAAAAGGTATACGCATTAAAGCTAATGTATCGGCTAATCCTTGAATACCCAAACCAATAGGTCTATGTTTCATATTAGATAATTTAGTTTCTGGAATTGGATAAAAATTAATATCAATAACTTTATTTAAATTAAATGTAGCAGTATAAGCAACATCATATAATTTTGAATAATCAAAAGAACAAGCAGTATATGTATATAAATCAGACCAACCACCAATATTTGATTGTATCGTCTCTTGATTTAAAAAAATTTGAGGAAAAGTAATTGTTTCTTTTTGCAAAATAGTTTTTAATTTATCTAAATTATCTTGACTAAAAATAACTTCTTCAAAATTATATTTATTGAAAGTCATATAATTTTTTGCATATTTGCAAAACTTACAATTTGGCTTTGTATAAATTATCCATTTGTTTGATTCATCATTAATGTATGGTTTAACAAAATGTCTCAATGATATAGATGCTAAATTGCAAACAGCATACTCTTTGTCAGATGAAAACTGAGCAATTTCGATGCATAAATTTGAATTTTTTATTGTTCCTAAATTTTTTTGATTATTTTTTTTATTGACAGCATCTTTAAAGCCAATATAAGGCATACCAGTTTCAATTTGTGATTCGAGTATCTGTAACCATAATTTTCTAGCAGAAATCTTAGATTTATATTTACCTTCATTAACATATTTCCAATATAATTCCTCAAATTCATCACCAAACTTTTCGGCTAGGTCGGGACAAGTATCAGGACATAACAAATACCATTCACTATCTGATTCTACAAGTTTCATAAATAAATCTGGAACCCATAAAGCCAGAAACAAATCTCTTGCTCTTTGTGTATCATCTCCAAAATTCTTTCTTAATTCCAAAAAATCGTGAATATCTGGATGATATGGTTCTAAATAAATGGCTATTGAACCGGGTCGTTTACCTCCTTGATTTACATATCTAGCTAATTGGTCATACATTTTAAGAAGAGGTATTAATCCATTAGAACTTTCTCCTGTAGTTTTAATTTTGGACTCTTTTGCTCTTACTTTGCTGACTGATAAACCAATACCACCTGCCCATCTTGAAATTTCCGCACAATTTATCCACGATTGTTCAATACCCTTAAGATTATCTGGAACTTCACCTAAAAAACAAGAAGATAATTGCAAGAACCTCGTTCCAGAATTGTATAAAGTTGGCGTTGCATGTGTATAATAACCCATAGACATTAATTCATATGTTTTCTTTATAGCATCTAAATCTCCTTTTTTACTAATATAATCTATATTTAAAGTAATTGCAACACGCATTATCATATCTTGTGGTCTCTCAATTATTTGTCCTTTTGCTTTTTGTAAATATGCCTTTTCTAAAGTTTTATAACCAAAGTAATCATACAAATAATCTCTGTCATAATCAACAATAGCATCTAATTCCTTAGTATTAGACAAAACATAATTTATAAATGCGGAATTTAAAAAATTTGTTTGTTCAGATAATAATTTTACTTTTTCCGAAAAAGTATTAAATGTATTTTTATGGAGATTTGATACTAGTATTCTACCACCTAATTTTGAATAAGATGGATGAAGTGTTGACATATTCTGACAAATGATAGCTGATTGCAAATCTAATTCCTGTGTAGATATACCTGAATATAAATTTGCAATTACTTTTTGAGAAACTACTATAGGATCTAAAAAATCATTTTCTTGTATTATTTCTGATAAATTGAATTTTTGTAATTCTACTGGATTAATTAATTTTGCTATTCGTTCGGTAATTTTATCAAAACTTACTGCTTGTTTTTGTCCATTTCTTTTAATAACATAGGAAACTAGACGTTTAGGAGACATACTTTCTTTTTCTTCTAGAAATTTCATGTTTATTAATAATATTAATTATTTAATATTATTAATAATATTAATTTTAATTTATTTTTTATTGCTTTTTTGTGGTATATAAATTATTATTTTTTAATTTTATATATTTCTGCTTATATTTAAAATATTTTTTTTTATAAAAATTATTATTCAGATCATTCTTAATAATCTTTTTTATTTTTTTACCTCCAATTATTTTATAATCTGGTTCACCAGGTAATACGTCATCCCATAAATCATCACTTTTATTATCATCATCGTTATAATCTTCACCTAATGTATCTTCATAATCATTTCTATCAAATTTTTTAGTTGAATCTAATTTAATATTTCTTTTATATAATTCCAACATATCGTGCACTTCTTCATAAGTATATTCTGAATAATTACATAATATAACAACAAGTTCATTTCCTTTATAATTAATTTTATATATTTTGTCAAAAATTAAGTATCCTGGATATAATGTTGCTTCTATTTCTTCTTTTGATGTTTCAAATATCAAAAATTTTGAAAATTTTGGAACTTTAATTATATAGTGACAACAAGTAGAAAAATCAGACCAATTAAGCACATATTCTGGTTCATCACTTACCGAAAAAGGTATTGGATAATGTTCAACTAGTTGAGTTTCATTTATAATATCACGATAATTAACATTTAGATTTTTTCTGAACAGATATATATCATCTTCTAATTCTGGTAAATGTTCTTTTAATTTGTAAAATTCAATAATATATTCTTTCATACTTTCAATATTACTTTTTCTAATATCCAAATTTTCTTCAATTATATTAGCATATCTAAATACAAAATCGTTTAAAATATCATCTTTAATTGATCTAAATAAACTTTTATTTATTTTTTTAAATGCACTATTTATAGTTAATTTAGATTCTTCATAATATTCTTTTAATTGTTCTAAGCTTATTTCTGGTATGTGTTCAATAGAAATTTTTTCCCTTTTTTCTATTTTTGGCAAATTATCATCATAATATATATGTAATGCATCTTTACCTTGTATAAATAAATAATTTTTACTAAATGTAAGAACAAATTTTTCCATATCAATTTTGTCGTCTTCCAAACTTTCATTATCCATAAATTGTTGTAGCATTGTCTGATCTAGTAGTTCACAAGAATTTACAACTATTTCTTGATATTCTTTTAAATAATCATCAATATTTACACATAATTGTCCATATAAGTAATTATAAAAGAACGGAATTTTTTTTAAAAAAAATTGTGTGAAGGAATATTCTTTAATATCACATTTTAATTTTACTTCATAAATAAATCCAATATATTTCATTTCAAAAGTTCTTTCATCATAAGTCACACTATATATATTTCCCTTAACTAATTCGTCAATATTCATATTGATTAATCTTATATGTATTATATATAAAAATAAAATATTTTATTTTTGTAAATAACTTTTTATACATAAATTTTTATCGACTTACACTAATTTTACATATATATTACACTAAAATTATCATACAAAAACAAGAAACAAAAACAAGAAAGAACACCTTGACCACTATGATTTTGTCAATCGTACCAACACACCCAAAACATCCGACTCGGTAGAATTGCCAAAATGATAATCGTCACCAAAGTTTCTAAGAACACCTGATGTTTGTGATGCACGGAGTATGTGTTGTAGAATAGGCTGTAGCTCAGGCGGTAATTTGAATCTAATGTCTCCAAAACACTCATCCTTACGGGACAGGTGAGGTAATCCATCCGCAAAGTAATGGAACTTTAGAAAGATGTCGCCATGATGAATATCGCCACTGGCAGTTGGAATACCAGCCTTTGGTACGTGAATGATCATGTCAATGCTAATGTGGTCACGCTCTGGTCTCATGCGGTTAATCGACAGGTGTACCTTGTATGAGACAGGAAGTGGAAGTTTTCCGTACTTAACATTATAGGTTGTGAGGAAAGTACTAACTGGTGCTTGAGTGGCTTCCGCAAAACTGACAGGGAAACCATAATCATGAGCTTCTATTTTTCCCCCAAACTCGTCCCTATCATTGAAAACAGAAATCTGCATTTTCGGTTCTTTACCGACGGGAAGAGTTTTCCCAAGACAATAGCGGTTTCCAATAGTCCTTTCATTGATTGCTTGGAATATAAGGAAGGCATCCCTGCGTCCATCTATCAATATAGAAGTAGCCATATTATGACTTGTGTGCGAAAGTTTGAAAGTAATCTTGAGCATGAATAATCAATTAGAAATGTTGGGGATGTTCAATAATAAATTATTTAAATTTTTTTTTTTGATAATATGCTTATATATATTATCACTTTTCAATTATAAATTTTTAGATAAACTATCTTTAAGTTTTAAATATTTTTCTTTGTATTTTAAATATTTGTAATAATAACCACCCCCTCGTCGTTTTGGTCTAAATAATCCTGATGAACTATGTGTTGTTGCTCCTGATGAACCATATGTTCTATTAGAACTTCTCCAGGTTTGTAACTGCAACACTCTTTCCTTATTCCATTCTTTTATAGCTTTTTCTCTTGCCTCGCCTAATTCCATTTCACTTATATCTGATGACATTGGAGTCATTGGGATAGTATTAAATAATATGCCTAAAATATTATCATCCCCTCTAAATGTTCCTTTAATAAAACCTTGTTGAAAAATATTTGTTTTAAAATTTGTTAAAAAATTATTATTTTGCGAACATGTTAATAATATTGATAGCATTACTTCCATTCCAGGAAAATGTTTAAAATTAAAAGCCTCTATATAATTTTTATCCTCCTCTTTCATTGAAGGAAATCCATCAGAACAATAATGTATTTTTAAATATAAATTGTGATAGTCTCTTAGGAATGCTCCATGTTCTCTATAATTTATAATAACATCAAAACTAATATGATCTCTTATGGGATTGCTTTTATTTATAGTAATGTGGCACTTATAAGTTATAGGCAGTAGTATACCTTTATACATAATTGAATATTCTGTATGATAAAATTTTGTTTTATCAAAAAATAATACACTTATACCCCAATCCCAATCGTTTAAAACTAAATTGCCACTAGCATCCTTTTGCTTATCAACATTAATTTTAGCATAATCATCAATATTTTCAGATAACATAAAATTTTGATCATTTTCCTGTAAACATTTATTTATAAGTTTGACTTTATCAAGTACTTTTTCTTTTGTATCAAGATTACGCACAAAAGCTGCTGCTAGTTCAGCTCTTGTTGGTTTTTCTACTAGTGGTTTCGAAGTTTCTACTGATGCTGGTACCATACCCTCAAATACCTCTAAATATTTTAGTTTTGAAAATTTCATTAATTTAGTTCCATCTTGTCCATAAATATCATAATCATCATCCCATCTTTCATAACAATAATATTTTTCTTCATGTAATATTTTTGCTGATGATAATGTATCATCAGGAGAATAATCAATCTGTGCTTTTTCTAATTTTGCTCTATTTGGCACTGGTGGTCTTGCTGCTATTACTGGCACTGGTGGTCTTGCTGCTTCTATTGGTGCAATGCCTTCAAATACCTCTAAATATTTTTTTTTAAGTATTGTTGTTATTTTAGTTCCATCTATACCAAAAATATCATACTCATTCCCTTTATCATCACACCAATATTGTTGTCCTTCCGATATTTTTGGTATGGTTGATGTACCACGTGTATAATTTCTCTGTGCAATTTTTAATTTTGCTCTTGGTGCATGTTTTAGTGGTTCTGGTTTTTCATCTGGTCTTAAATCCATATAATAAAAATATTATTTATATATTAGTATTACAAATAATATTTTTATATTTGTTTAATAAATAACAACACTATTAAAAATCTTCAATAAAATTAAAGGTATTTTCTCTAGATTTATTTAAAACAGATGCCTTTTGATATTGGGTAGGTCTTCCTTCAAAAAAATTCTTTTTTCCTTCTAAACTAATACTTTCCATAAAATCAAATGGATTTGTTGTATTCCAAAATTTATTGTAACCCAAATCAACTAGTAATCTATCTGCTACAAATTTAATATATTGTATCATTAATTCTGCATTCATACCGAGTAAAGAACAAGGAAGACTTTCTGTGATAAATTTAATTTCAATATTTACGGCATCCATAAACATTGCATGTACATCAGCTTCAGGTAATTTTTTTGATAACATGGAATATAATAAAACGGCAAAATTACAATGTTGTGATTCATCTCTCGCAATTAATTCATTTGATGCACATAGACCTGGCATTAAATTTCTCTTCTTCAACCAAAAAATAGCACAAAAACTACCTGAAAAAAATACACCTTCTACTATAGCAAATGCTAATAATCTTCTTGCAAAACAATCTTTTGATTCAATCCATTTCACTGCCCATTCTGCTTTTTCAGCGACACAATCAAAATGTTCAACTGCTTTCAATAATTTATCTTTTTCTTCGGTATCTTTTACAATATTTTCAATTTGTAAAGAATATGTTTGCGAATGTATGTCCTCCATCATTTTTTGCCAATTATAAACAATTTGAGCCTCTCTTACTTTCACATCTTTTGAAAATCTTTCACCAATATTAATATTTACAATTGTATCTGCTGATGAAAAAAAGGCCAATACCATTTTTATAAAATGTTGTTCGTTGTTATTTAATTTCATAAAATCAGTATAATCTTTGGAAAAATCTATTTCTTTTGCTGTCCAAAATAACGCTTGTTGAACTTCGTATGATTTCCATATTTCTGTATTTTTTATTGGAAAAGTAGTTAAACGATTATTTTCAGATTTAAGCAAATATTCATCTTCATCATTTGTATATTCAGAAACGTTATTTAAAAGTTTTTGATTTAAAATATTTTTTTCCATTTATTATTATAATAATATAATTTTTTTACTTTATATTAAGAATTTTATAATATTTTAATTTTTAAAGTTTTTAGAGGTTATAAGAACATAATACATATTATTATTATATATATTTTAATAATTTTTTAATTGTATGGTCTATTTTTTTGGTAAATTCGTCATCAGATGCATATGTTTGTCTTAATTTAATTAGACCATTTGCAGATTGCTTTAATCTAGCTATTAATTTTACCCAAAGTATTCCAGATGCGTCATCATTATTTCTTTTGAGATAGTCTAGATGTTTGTAAGATTCATCTAAAATTTTATTGATAAAATCCAATATTGTAAATCTAGAGGTATTGTAATACCATCTTGACAATGATTTTACATAACTTACATCTACTGTTATATATTTATCGTCATGAGTTAATTTATCTCCAACATTAATTTTTGATAGATTATCTAAATTAGTAAATATTACATCCAATGAAAATTTTTCGTCTAATTCGTCATAATAAGGAGTTGAACCATAAATATCTACATTTTTTTTATTTGTATCGTCCATACTATAATTATATAATTATAGCATAGTTTATAAATTATTTATAAATAATTTATTTCATATTAGTTAAATTTTAATATATCATCCTCATAAATTTTACATCCATAAGGTATTTTTATATCATTAATTTTTATTTTTGGCAAATATAGTCTAATTTCTTGAACTCCAACAGGCAAATTCAATAAAGGTTTATTTAAACCCTCAATTTGTAAATATTCACAATCAAAAGATAAATTATCCATATTTTCATAAGAATTATAAAATATTTTAACTACTTTGATTTGTGATAAATATTTCGGTATATATCTAAGTTTATTATTTCTTAAATATACATATTCTAATTTTTTCATTTTTGATAAGTCATCTGATAAACTATATAATTCATTACAAGACAAATTTAATATTTCTAAATTTTCTAAATTATAAAAATTTTCTGGTAATTCTTTTATTTTATTATTTGACAATATCAACTTTTTTAATTTTTTTAATTCGCCTATTTCTTCGGGTAAATTATCTATTAAATTACTATCCAAATATAATTCCTCTAAATTTATCAAATTTTTTATTTTTGGAGAAATTATTTTTATTAAATTACCTGATAAATTTAATAATTTTAAATTTGTAAATTCAAATAGTTTTTCGGGTATAAGTTCTAAATCTCTTTTCTCTATTTCTACACTCAATATTTTTTCATAATTTTTATAATCTATTAATCTTAATTCACTCATACTATTTATATACAACATTTATAATACTATTTTGTTGTCTGTATATATTTTTAAATTATATATTTATTTTTTCAATATTAAATTCCATAGAGACTTTCTATTTTTTAAATCAAACGATAAAATCATTAATTTTTGTATAACACATCTTATAAAATGATTAAAATCACCATCAGTTTTATTTATTTCTATGATTTCTTGATTATATTTTTCTTTAAATGATTCTGCATCCCACTCTTTTAATATACCTATAACAAATATAAATAATTTTAATAAATATTCTTTATCCAATACTTTATTTGTAACTAAATATTTTATATAATCAATGTCAAAGTATTCATCCAAATATTTTGTATCAATTGTTTTTGGTATTATATCCAATAGTATGGTTTTTAATTCAGATAAATTACTATATATAATATCTAAATTGTTTTCATTAATATCTTCCTCTATTTTATCCCAATACGCCTTATCCATTATTTCTTTTACTATATCATATTTTTGTTGTTCAAATGCAAAAACAAATTCATCTACTTTATCAACTATATTAATTGCCTTGCAATAAGAACGTATTTTTAATATTAAATTTTCGTAATGTGGTAACCAATGATTAATTGTTTCTTCATTTTTTGTATTTTCTATGGAATTTTTTATTTGAAGTAAATTGTAATAATTTCCTCCTATTTGACTGACTAAATCATTTAAATCTTCAGCTTGCCATTTTATAAATTCTTTTAAATAATCTTTAATTATTATTTCAGTATTATTATCTGATTTTAAAATTGACAATATTAAATTTCTTGAATGCCCCCATAAATTATCGGATGTTTCTGTATCTTTTTTAAATTTATATAATAGTAATGACATCCAAATACATCTACTATCTTTTAAATTATAAGAACCAATTGTAAGATTTCTATAATTTTTCAATAATTGTTGAGCATCTTCCATCGAACCCGTGGATTGAAGAAAATCCCTAAAATTTGTGACTACTTGTCTATCAATCTGCATAATTGCTGTATTGATTTCTAAAATACGTTTATATAAAAAAAATTGAAAAAATTTTATGTCTAAAACTCATTTTATAAAATACTAATTATATATAAATCCTGAACATTGTTATTATGAATCAAGAAATTCTTTACTCATTGTCCTCAGAGGAACACAGAGTACATGCAAGTATTCCCACGTTAGCTCGTCAAGATGCTGTCATTGGTTATGAACCTATTAGATATGTTTTAATTGAAGACAAAGCAGTTAGAGTTAGACGTGGTGGAGGTTGCTACTATTACTTTCGATACAGCGAAAATCTTGGTCGCAACGAAGTAATTTACTTTGACCCAGAAGAACTACAAATTCATGAACTTTTGCAATAAATAAATTTTAATACATGTCTTTTATCGGAATATTCATGCTATCTTTTTCTATTGATGGCATTTTGACGTTTATATTCAAGTATTTTGTAAAATCAAAGCCATTCATTTCTTCTGTGTTTAATAAAATGAGTAATCTATGATTTTTTTTTGTAGGATTTCTTTTTATTAAAGTTTTAATGACATTATAAACTGAATTCATAAAACGTAATGTTCCTGTTATTTCATCTCTGTAATATTCAATTAAGGTATCCAAACTATCTATTACTATTACACTTAATTCTGATAAGTATGCTTGTTCAAAAATATCTTTTATGTAATCGTTTTTTGCACTTTCAGAATAACCTGCAATCTCATTATTTGATATTATTTTTATAAAGGGAAAATTTGTATTTTTTGCTAACCATGTCGAAAATGCTGTTTTACCACTTCCTGCTTCTCCAAATATTCCTATGGTTGCTAGTGATTTAATATTATTATTTTTAAATTTATCAATAAATTCTAAAATATTATTTTTAATCATAACAAAATCTTCATTATAATCAATAATTCCATTTTGTAAATAATAATCTAAATTATCATTTGAACTTCCAAATTTAGGTTTATAACCTTCTATTGCTTTAATAAAATGTTCTCTATTGACTTGTATTTTTTCAATTTCTATCTTTTTATTTAGATTTTTTAAATCTACTAATTCATTTATTGCATAACTTCTAGCTTCTTTTACAATACCTTCTAATTCTGCTCCTGTATAATTCTTAGTTAAACTTGCTAATTCCTTTAAATTTACGTCATCATTTATACATTTTTCTTTATATAATTGTTTAGTATGAATACTTAAAATTTGATTTCTACCTTCTTCATCTGGTAGACTTATTTCAACATGAACTTCAAATCTACCAGGTCTCAAAATAGCTGGATCAAGTAATTCTATTCTATTTGTCATACCAATCAATAAAATATTATTTAATGAATCAACACCATCTATTTTGGATAGCAATTGTGTAACAATTTTATTATTTACATCACCTCCTGTTCCTGATATTGAACCTCTTTTAACTGCTACTGAATCAAATTCATCAAATATTATTACATGCAAACCTTCTTCATTTGATTGTTGGTCATTTTCTGCTTCCACAAATAATTCTCTAATTCTTTCTTCGCTCTCACCAATATATTTTGATAATAGTTCTGGTCCATTTATTATTTTAATACTTTTTGCTTTTAGACATTTTGATAATTGTCTAGCAATTAGAGTTTTACCTGTGCCTGGTGGTCCATACATAATCAAACCTTTTACATGTTGTACATTTAGTTTTTGAACAATGTCTACAGGCAAAATTCTTGATATAAACACTCTGCGCAAAATTTCAGTCAATTCTTTATCCATACCACCAATATCTAATTCTTTAAAATCAAAATTTGTATTAAAAATTTGATTATTAGTTGTTGAAATTTTATTCTTTAATTTTATTCCATTTGTTTTAATAAAATCAAATTCTGTTGTTGTGCAAATAAATCCATTATCTCTTTCAACAATTTTTTCATCTTCATAAAATATAAATTTATCAACTGTTAATTTTATGTCAAATAGTTTTATTACTAAAATTTGTTGTATGTTGAAAGAACTTTTATAAATAATTTTTTTTAACCCTTCTATCAACTGTTCGCAATCTACTTCTTTAATTTGATTTGCATTAAATGGACTAATTGAAAAAACTATCTTTTCTAAAGGAAATGGAAAATCAGAATAGTTTACTACATATTCAAAATCATTAATTGTTTCCAAACAATAATTACATAATTTTCTAGTATGCATACTCAAAGATATTATATCGTCGTCCAAACTATTATCTATTTTTATATTTATTAAAACATTATTGTCTGCTTTTAGTATAACCAAATCTAAATTATTTATATTAATCATATTATAAGTCTTTTCATTAACATATCCCCAAGAACTAAATGAAATTTTACTAGCTGATACTATCAATTTATAATTATGCATTATGGAATAATATAAATAGTTATATTCTTGATTATTTAATTCAATTTTTATATATAAAACTAACTAATTAAAAAAAATTGATATTAAAATTATAAAATATACTTTATCAATAATAACAATAAAATGTTAAATATAAAAAACTATAATGTTTTTAATGATATTGAAACCTTTTATTCCATTGATATAGAAATTTTAGGACATGAAATTACACTAAAATTCATAACAATACCAGATACTGAAACTGGGAATATTACTATTTCAAATCAAGAAGGGAAAAAATGCAATTTAAAAAATTGTATTGAATTTTTAAATGGTGATACAAAATATTTTAAATTTGATTATTCCTCTAGTCAATATATTAGTCTAGAAGATAATAAATTAATAGTTGTATGGCAACAACCATATATAAATTTAATAATGGATTGTAATGTAAATAATCTTTATAAAATAAAAAAGTTTCTTCACGAAATAATTAACATTTTGTCATTAAATTGTCAATATAAATTAGTATTTACTTAATTTATCTAATAAATAAAAACATCTTTTGTACCTCCGTTATATGATTTGGCAAAACCTTCTTCTACTAAAATATCATTAGCCGTTTTGTCATTTACAATCAGTTCAACTAAAAGTCTACCATATTTATCAAATTCATGACATTGAACTTTTATAACCTTATTATTAAGTTTCATTAATTTAGTAATTTGTGATTTATTTAAATTATCATCTAAATTTATATAACAACTAGTTGTTAATTGCAATAACTTATTTCTGCATTTTATTGCATTCTTTATTTCTATTTCTCTATTTGGTTTATTTTTTGAAGGTTTCATTTCTGGTGTATCTATAAATTTTAATCTACAATTAAATCTCATTAATACATTACCATTAAGTAAAATAATTTTACAACTATCTCCATCATATATATCAACTACTTTACCTAAAGTTTTTATACCATTTAAACTAAATTCAGGTACATCTTCCATATTACATTTTGACAATTTTTCTTCTAATTCTGAATTTATAATAGTATTACTAATTGTATTATTTATTTCTCCATATGCTTCTGTTATATTTGTATTTATTTTATTTATTGGATTTTCTGGGTCGTATGGGTCAAAATTTTGTTTATTCATTCTCTTATAAGTATATATATTAAAGCGATTTACTTTTAAATAAAAAAATTGAAATAAATATTGCTTATATTATATTAATATATTTATACATTAATAAATGACACTATTCTTTTTACTATTATTGATTTTATTATTGGATTTAATTTTTTTTGATGCGAGAAATATTTTAGTTTATGGAGCATTATTTATTATTGGATTTTTTGGAAGAATTGCATACGAATTTATTAATGCCTTTTTAGAATTAAATCCAATTATTTTTTTGATGATTTTACCATTCGTTTATTATTATGCCCTTGCTTAATTTTTTATACCTTTATAAATATTTATCGCATATAAATAATAAAGGTGTTATCACAAGTTTGCGAAAAATATTTTAATTCTCAAACAAAAGAATATTTATTGTCTAATCCAAAAATAATGGATTTTACTAAATATGTATTATACAAAACACCAGAAATAATTAAAAAAATTAAATCCATAAATGAAATTGTAATAAATGATAATTATCCCATTGATGATATAACAACTTTTAATAATATAAAAATTATTATAATCCATACTAAAAATAAAAATTTATTTAATTCAAATATTGTAATTCATAAAATTGCAAATTTTCAAAAAATATATTCGCTAAGCCATATTGGTATTGATACTTTATGTAATTATATGAATGATAATAATTTTGTAATGAGATATTTACAAAAAAATATTCCAGAAGGGATTGAAAATGTAAATATCCTTCATGATTTTAGGTTTAGATTTAGTTTAGATGAATTTCCGATATATTTTCCTTTATCTACCAAAGTAATTAGAATTAATATTATTTATGTAAAACTTTCTATTAAATATTGTGCAGAAATATGTAATAACTTACCAGTAAATTTGGAAAAATTAATAATTTGTTATTGTGATTATAGCAAAGCAAATTATTATTTTGAAAAATTTGATTTAGAAAAAGAATTATCGGAAAATATAAAACTTCCTTTTAATTGTAAACTCGTAATAGAAAAATTTTTTTATTAACCAATATTTATTCTCTCTATAATATTATTTATATCCAAATAAACTCTAATTCTACTAGTAACATAATCGCAAGTAGCAAAAGAACCATAGGTTAAAACTTGAATTTTATATTTATCACCAAAATTATTTTTAATTTCTTTTCCTGCTTCTAAAAAAGGTCTACCAATATAAGTAGTAAAGTAGGGTTGCTGGTTCATAATATGAGTTATTATATATTTTTATTTTTATATATTTTTTAATGTTCTGAAATCTTAATAATTTTTTTTCCTATTAATTTGCCTGTTTTTAAAGCTAATTTATTTGAACTAGGATAATGTATACCACCATATATTCTAGAAATACCTGCAGATTCTGCCATTTCAGTCCAAGTATCAAATTTTAAGGTTATTGGTTTTAATGGAGTATTTGCTACTATTTGTGAAGATTTTGCTGGTATTACAATATCAGTAATATTCATTTTGTATGCATCCATATTTTTAAATGCAGGTGATAACATAATAAATTCTTCTTTAGTTAAAGTTATATTTAATTTATGCAAATCATTACCCAATAAATTTTTAAGAATAGTAGCTGCGGAAGAAGAAAAAGTACTATGACCAGAAATAAAATCAGGAAAAGGTGGAGTATATAATCTTTTTTCTTGATATGGAATCCATAAAGATGTATTTGACATACCAAAATAATAATTTATGGGAATATTTGGATAATTTATTCTAATTGATTGTATTGGTCTACATTGTAAACATTCATATTTAGCAGTCCAACAAATTATTGATGCTTCAAATAAAGCTGAATTTAATTTATAAAAATATTCCACTTGTATTAAATTATCAGTTGGATTATTTACAAAGTAACCATACAAAAACATATTGAAAAAACCAGGGGGGGTAACTGAACCTCCGATTCCTGCCCAAAATTCTGCTATTGCTTTTTGTTCTGGTGTTAATTCTAAACTTATATCTAATACTTTCTTTGCTTCAGACTTTATATTTATTTTATTGTATTTGTTCAATAACCAATCAATGATACAAGATGCATTAAATAATCCCTTAACATTTGACCATTTTGAACCTAGCATTTTTTGACCTTTCAAGGGACACCATTGATCAACTTGTGTCATTTCATTCATATTAATTGGTTTATTAACATTTATTACAGCTTGATTTGCCAAAGGAATAATTACATTAGATTCTTTCCAACCATCTTTATTTCTTGAATTATAATAATAAGATACATCATCATAAATTAAACTTAGTAAACTTTGATTAGATAATAAAAATTCTTGATATTTTTGATTATTTTTTAATTCATTGTTATTTAATTGTATAGAATAACTAATTTTTTTTGAATGTAAATCACGATTTAAAATTTCTAAAACTAAAACTGATAAATATTTTATAAGATTATTAATAAATTTATTATCAACTTTAATTTTTGAATAATTATTTTGATAAGTGTAATTATCTATTAATTTAACATTTAATATAGTACCTAAACCTACTATAATTGTCGAATTATAAATAAATAAAGTTCTAGCTGAAAATGTAGGAGGTAATTTTTTTTCAATGATTGCTTCAAGAATAGTTTTTATATTTAAATAAAATTTCATTATTATAAAAATAATTAATATAAAAATATTAATTAGGGTAAAAAATATTTTAATTAAAAACTAATTATATATCTTAATCAATGGATAAAATATTATTTTTTTATGAAAATAATAAAAATAATTTACAAATTTATGATAAACACACAATTGACCAATTATTAGAATTATTAGAAAATATAAGTATTAATGATAAAGAAACTTGGATTATTAAATCAAAAAAGGTATTATCTCTTTTTAATAAAGAATTTTCTAATTTTAATTCACATTATTCATTTAAAATTAATGAATATCTTTATAATTTTAAAAATATTAATTTAGGAAATATTGACTACAATATATTGAATAGTGATGAAAAAGATATTTATAAAAAAATAAAATTAAATATTAAATTTTTAGAATACTTACAAATATTAAATATTAACAAAAGAGTATTTTGTGATAAAGATAAATATGATATTATATATGATACTTATAATATATTTTATTCTTTTGATTGTTTAAATAATGATTATATTGTGGAATGGTATTCAAATCAGTACATCTTTTTTTGCTCTAAAAATTACAACAATGTCAATATTTGCATATATGAATTAGATGATATGTATGGTTATAAACTATTTTTGACTTTTAAAAATAATTATGATAGTAATTATATTTCAATCAATATATATGATTGTGTTTTAAATAATGCTGAAGATTTTTACGATAAATTAGAAACAAAAAAATGGTATTTTGATAACTCGCCAGTTAAAAAAAATTATAATTCTTTAATTGATATTTCCCAAATAGCTATAGAATTTAATGAACCAGATAATCCAAATATTAAATTTTATGAATCTCATTATGTAGAACAAAATAAGATGCTTGAACATGTAAAAGACTTTTTATCTAAATTTGATTAAACAAATCAATAAAAAAACCAATAAGTAATTCTTTACTAAAATTAAATTTATTTTTAATTATAAATTCTTTAATATTTTCCGCAAATGTTTTATTATTGTTATTAAAAATAAATTCAATTTCATTATAAATATCTATTTTTTTTATAATGTTGTATTTGTTCCTTTGATACTCAAATAAAATTATTTGATATATATCATCATTACTTTTATAAAGTTTTAGACTGATAAAAGTCGTTCTTTTAATAAAGTTTAAAAAATCTGTTTTTTCTATAAAATCTAAATAAGGATATCTAGGATTATTTAGTTCTTTTTTTACAAATAAATTAACTTTATTTTTGATAGTTTCATTAATTTTTATATTGCAAAAATTAATTATTTGTCCATAATCTTTTTGTTCAAATTCGGAATATCTAAGCAATTCAATAAAGTCAGATACTTCCATAATTTATTTTATATATAGATAGTTATAATTTTAAATATTTAATTATTTTTTCAATTTTTAAGATAAAACAAAAAGTATTAAATATTTAAAATTATTAAAATATTATGCAAAAAGAATTTAACAAATTAAACCGAGATAAACAAAGAAAATTTATTTTAAAAAATTTAATTAAAGACGAATATTTCAATATATTTCATAAAAAAATTAAAATATTATATGTAGAAGAAATTTATAAAAAAAATGAACAAAAAATAAATATTACCTTAAGAAATGAATATTTACTAGATAAAATTACTAAAATTCTCACTCGTTATAGAGACGATATAATTGACTATCATAACAATCCAACTAGTAATTATTTTTATGAACGAATATTAAATAATAAAAATAAAATAAGAAAAATATTAAGTAAAAATATAAATTATAATTTTACAGATGAAAATAATTTTACAATAAAAGATTTAATTTCAGATACTTGGAATTCTATAAAAAATATAGTATCAGTCCAAGAATTTAGTTTAGAAAATTTAATTTAAAAAAATATATTTTATAATTCATATTTATTATAAATGACCAACATCATTAAACAAAATATTTTAGGTTTAGCATTTATATTAGCAGTTGATAATACTTATTTATATTTAAATAAAAATTTCTACAAACCAATTATTGATCCAAATGAACAATTCAATATTACTTTTGCTATACTTTCTTGGATAGTTATTATAGTAGGTATTAATCTTCTTGTTTTATCAAGACCTGATATAAATAGTCAAAATTCATTTGTCTTTGGTGCTTATTTAGGTTTTGCATCTTATGCATTATGGAATTGTACTAATTATGCTTTGTATCCTTCAAAATGGAGTATAAAAATAGCTATAGGTGATACTTTATGGGGTTCTTTAGTAACCGGAACTACAGCTTATATGATGTATAATTACTTTAGTTAAAAATTATGGTATTTATTTTTTACAAAATTGAAAATATTTATTACTGAAATATTCATCTTCATCAAAATCTTCTTTACCTCGCATATTATATTTTAGATATTCATCATATAAAATAAATCCTGCCAGTGAAGGATTAACATAAATAGAACCATTTATAATTCCCAAAATGTTACATAATGCAAATTCTTTTAATCCAAAGTTGGCATTCTTATTTTTAATTTCAAAATGATAATATTGTTGACAACCTCTGTAATAACCAAGAGAAAAGATAGTAATTCCACTAGTAATAATTGTTTTTTTAATATTGGTATTCATTTTAATTAGTATTTTGTTTAAATAATAATAATTTATTTCTACTAATTTATTTTTCAATTTTTTTATATAGAATAGGTTCATTATATATAATTTCTTTACCTTTAATACAATCAAAGGTATACTTAATTTGTGATAAAAATAGCAAATATAATAAAGTTGGTACTAATATTGTAAATATTAACATTCCCAAAAAACAATTAAAAACTAATGTTTTTACTATGACATTGTTTATGTTTGTATTCATATAGAAAATTTTTTTTAATAAAAATTCTAATATATGTATAGTTTTACAGTGTTCAAATTCTTTGTCCAAATATTTAAAAATTATAGATATTTTCCTATTTGTCAAAAATATTTTTTTCTTGCAATAAATACAACTGTTATGAATTTTTAACCAAGAATTTAAACAATGTTTATGTATATTAAATTTACATCCACAATTTAATAATGCATAAATATCCGTTGATTCAAGACAAATTAAACAAGATTCCATTATAATTAAATAATAATAAAACTAAATTTATTACCCACAAAAACTAAATTTATGGCTAACTATAAAATCAGCAAAACCTTGACCTAAAAATCAAGGCTAAAATTACTAATACATAAAATATACTTAGATATTTTTTTTCAATTTTTCCCCACCAGTTTTTGTAAAAAGATATTATATCTTATAATTATTTTTTCTAATATTATTTTATATATAAATATTTAATAAATGTATAGTAATTTATTATTAATTTTTATAGTTGTTTTAATTATAACACTAATGTTTATAAATCATAAAGATTTTAACTTTTATTATGATGATGTAAAATATTTTGTAAAATCTGATTGGAAAAAAAGATATTTATTAAACAATAATATGTTAGATAAACCTTTAGATAAAATAAATAAATTTGCAATAATTACATATGAAAATAGAAAAAATAGTGAATATATTAATTTGCATAACAAAAATGTTAGTGACTATTGTAAAAAATGGAATTATGATTATTTATCTTATGATAAATGTGAACATAATGTATATTGGTGCAAAATGTATTTAGTTTTAGATGCACTTAAATCTGGTAAATATGATTACGTCATGTGGTTAGACTCTGATACAATTATTAAAAATCCTAATATATCATTAGATAGTATTGCAAATAAATATTCATCAGATATTTTTGTTAATATAGACCACGGCAATTCTGTATATTGTGCAGGTGTCTTTATGATTAAAAATTCATTAATTGGTATAGGTTATCTTGAAAATTGCATTAAAAGAAATACAAATAAATGTTTAACAAATAAGAATAGCTTAAAAGGATTTTGGGCTGGATTATGTTATGAACAAGGTATTATGAATGAATTAATTTTTGAACAATATTATAAATATACAACTTGTTTACCAGAATATTATGTTTATAATGAAGGTATTGGAGAAGATATGAAAACATGTGATGTAGATACATTTATTTTACATTTATATGGTTCATCTAATGATTTGAGAACAAAATGTTTTATGAGATTTGTTTAATTATTTTTATTTATTTTTGTATAATAAATAATAACTACATATATTATAATGAACTCTTCAACGAAAGTTTTATTAATAAGTATATTGGCTTTATTATTAATAATTATTAACTTACAAGATTTTAATTACTATTATAATGATCTTGTTTTCAAAACCCAACAAGTTTATCTTTCAATAATTTATCACTTATTAAATAATAATTTATTGGAAACACCTGTCAATAAAGTAAATAAGGTTGCAATAGTAACTTTTGAAAACAGAAAAAATGAAGAATTTATTAATTTACACAATAAAAATATTACAGAATATTGCAAAAAATGGAATTACGATTATTTATTTTATGATAAATGTATTCATAATGTTTATTGGTGTAAAATGTTTTTTGTTTTAGACGCTCTTAAAACTAATAAATATGATTATGTAATTTGGCTTGATTCTGATACTATTATAAAAAAAATGGATGTTTCTATAGATAGTATTGTTAATAAATATTCTTCTGATATATTTGTTAATTATGATAATGGCGATTCATTATTTTGTGCTGGTGTTTTTTTTATAAAAAATTCTGAAATAGGAAAATTATATATGGAAGAATGTATAAAATATTATCAACCTCATTGTGTTAATAACTCTGGTCAGCTAAAAGGTTTGTGGGCTGGACTTTGTTATGAACAAGGTATAATGAATAAATTAATTGTTGATAAATACTTTAAATATACTACTTGTTTACCAAATAATATAGTTTTAAATAAAAAAATAAATTCATCAATGTTAATATGTAATTATGATACCTTTATTTTACATTTATATAATTCTCCAAATAGTCTTAGACAAAAATGCTTTAGCAAATATATATAATTAAAATTTTAATGAACCATTGCCACCTAATTGAGGTAAATTACCTGTTTGTTTAAAAGGATAACTAATTAATGCTTTTGTAAAAATTTCATTTATGGAAGCATTTGGATTAGTCAAGAGTGTTTTAATTAAAAAATGATAAGTCCAAGCACCTTGTTTATATTGTTCTACATCAAAACCATAACCATTTTCAGTACATGTAGATGTAGCACAAACTAATCTAGTATCATTTCCAATAACTTCTGGTATTAAACCGCCCGAAAAACAATTATCAAAAAATAAAATTACTTTTGCTTTTTTGTTTGTAAAACTTTTTATGTTTAATGCTAATTCTTTATCTGTATATTTACCATTTGGACTAGTTGAACAATCTAAACAACAAATAAAAGAATTACCTTTACCATCACCACTTCCATGTCCCGAACTTATAAAAACAAATTGGTCATCTTTATTTACTTTTTGGCAAATTAAATTCATATATTTTTTGATATTGTCTTCTGTTGCATAATCATGTATTTTATAATTTCCATATGTCGAAGTTTTATCTCCCAATAAATATATTTCATAATTATTTTTAGATAAAAAATTACACCATGCAATTGCATCTTCATCACAATAAGATAAATCACTTATGTGTAAATAATCACTAATTGAAACTAATAAAGCATATTTTTTTGGAGTATTTACTATAGGTAATGGTGGAGGTAAAACTGGTACATTTACAGTAGCGGGTGTTATTGGTAAAACAGGTATAACTATTTCTGTCATTGTAATATTAAATTTATAATTTACTGTGATAGGACCAGAATAATTAACTTCAAAATAATATTTTCCTAAATCTAAATTTATTTTATTTGTATATGTTATATTATTTTTATTTAATTCAAAATTAATAATTTTTTGACTATTTTGTATATTATTAACTAAAAAAATAGACAAAAATCCATCAATTTTTTGGACTATTTTATCATCCATATTAAAACTAAAATTTAACATATTTTCAGTTTTTTTTATTACATTCAAGTTCCATCTATGTGTAATATTGTTATTTATTGCACCTGTCATTACTTTATCTTTATTGATAGCACCTGTCAATATTCTGTTTTTATTGCTCATATGCAATATATAAAGAAAAAATAAATGATATGGTTGGAGAAAAAAATTGAAAAAAATCCAATATAATATACAATTATATATAAGCTATAAGACTTCAATAATGAATATTCAATTATCAATTAAAATAGATAGTAAATTTATGAATCCAGCAAGTACAATATCAATGACCTATAAACCTAGTGATTTTCAATGTTATTCCTACTATAATAAAAAAAGTTTGGATAATCTATTAGAATTAGGTAATAAATGTCATTTATCTGAATTACTAAAAGATTTTATTGACTATTGTAAAAAAGATATAGTAATTGGAGAAAAATTAGAAAATTGTAGTAAATCTGAATTATTTAATAAAAAAATAAGTGTTTCAAATTTACTTAATACATTATCTTATCAAACATTAGATACATTAATCAATCATTTTATCACTAATTTTACTAAAGATAAAGATTTTTATGATTTTTCTGTTGGTCTAACAAAAAATACTAGTGATAAAACAGAAAATGAATTAAAGCAGAATTTAATAAAGGTAAAAAGAAAAATTAATGGCAATTCTAATGTCTCTGTAATTGTAGAAAATATAGATGTAATTAATCGTACTAAAAGTAGCTATTTTTCATTCAAAGATAGCTATTCTTTTAATATTGATGATATTGATGACCTTTTACATAAATACATTGTTAAATTATTTAACGAAAGTATTGAACCTTTTTCTGATATATTTATGGAAAAAGTTATTAGTGATTCATTTAGAAATTTGCGTTCTTATAATGAAAATCAAAATAAAATTTATTCACAATTAGAAAGATTAGCCTATGAAATTAATATAAATAAAGAATGCGATGAAGGTATTGTTAAAAAATTTGATGAATTATGTAATAAATTTTTTATTAATTTTTCGGAATATACCCCAATTCCTTCAATACTTGATACATCTAAACGACAAGTAACCATCGCCATTTCTGCTAGTGATGAACCAATGAAAAAAAACCCCTTTAAATTTGATTTTAATAATTTTGGAAGTTATAATAATAATTACTATCTAAAAATTATGAATTTAAAAAAAAATGATTTACCTATTCCAGAAAAATTAAATTCACAAAAAATTTTAAATTTAATTAATAGAACTAATAGATATTTTGATATTTATAAATTATGTAATCTAATATTTTCTAAATTTTTAGAAGAAAATACCAATTTTAATAGTTTTGAAGATTTACTTTGTAAATTTAAAGAATGTTGTGACGCATTAATTATTCAAGTTTGTAATCTTTATCACGAAAATTTATGTGAAAGTAAATAAATTTTATTCAAATTTAAATTTTGGTATAAAACTCAATATTTTATTTATTTCATCAAAAATATTATTTTTTATTTCATCATAAAAAAATAAAAACATTAGCAATAATATCAATCCCGAAATACTAGATAATAAAGATATTTTTTTATAATGTGTTTTTTCTGAAATATTTAATAAATTATTTTTATCATATTCAATTTCTATTAAATCATTATTTTTATAAATAACATCTGATTTTATAAGTATTTCATTTGTAATCAATATGTCATCTATCATATAATTTATTGTTAAATTACATAGATATATTCTTTCTGTCGCAATAAATTCACATTCTGCTTTTTCTATTTGTGCAATTATAGTTTTATAATTACTTTTTGGTAAATAAAAAATAAAAGATGATGATATTAAAATTATACCAAAACAAAGTGTTAATAATAATTTAGTAATAATTTCAAAAGACATTGTATTATAAATTACGCTTATATTTTTGGTTAAAACTATATAAAATTTTACTAAATATATAAATAAAAATGGAACAATACTTTACATCCGAAATAATACCTGAAATATCTTCTTTAATTACATCTAAAAAAATACAAGTTTTAGATAAAACAGATATTTTAGAAATAATAAATCATTTTATGGAAACCCAGCAAAGTGATCAACCTTTCTATATAGTTAATTTAAAAGAAGTAATTCAAAAAATTAATTTATGGAGAGATAATTTATCTATTGTAGAGCCTTTTTATGCTATTAAAAGTAATCCCGATGAGGTTATTATTAAATTAATGGCAAGTATGGGATTAAGTTTTGATTGTGCTTCTAAAAATGAAATAGCAAAAGTTATATCTGCAGATGTAAAACCAGAAAAAATTATATTTGCAAATCCTAACAAAATGGTTGAGTCATTAAAGTATTCACGTATGAATGATGTAGATTTAATGACTTTCGATAGTTCTCATGAACTTTACAAAATAAAATTATATCATCCAAATGCTAAACTTGTATTACGTATTCAAGTTGATGACTCAAAATCTCGTTGTAAATTTAATTGTAAATTTGGCGTAAAATTAGATGAAGTTAAAGATTTATTATTACAAGCAAAATTTATGGACTTGAACATTATGGGTGTAAGTTTTCATGTAGGTTCAGGTTGCGAAGAACCATCCGTATTCAAATCGGCTATACAAAGTTGTCGTCAAGTATACGATATAGCTTTAGAATTAGGGTTTAACTTATCTTTAGTAGATATTGGTGGTGGATTTCCAGGAGATAATGATGATAATTTTTTGGAAATGGCTAAAATTATTAATTCTTCTATTGATGAATATTTTAAAGAAACTAATGTAAAATTTATAGCAGAACCAGGAAGATTTTTTATAACTTCCGCTTTTACACTTGTGGCAAGTGTAATAAATAAAAAAATTAATAAAAATCCAGACAATCCTGATGATAAAAATATTATTTATTACTTATCTGACGGAGTATATGGATCTTTTAATAATATCATATTTGACCACGCCAAAGTAGAAATATTACCATTTAGTGAAAGAAATGAAAAAACCTATGATTGTATTGTATATGGTCTATCGTGCGATAGTTTTGATAAAATTGCATCAAATTGTAAATTACCTGATTTATCAATTGGAGAAGTAGTATATTGTTTAAATATGGGTGCTTATACGATAGCATCCGCATCTAGTTTTAATGGTTTTGCACCTCCTGAATGTAAATATATAATAAATTAAATTTTTAATTTTTTAATGCTTTTCTGTAAAGACTTGAAATCCACCATCTACCATTTAAAATTTGATCTTCGGAAAGTTCTCTAAACCATTTATTTTTTTCATCATTCATTATTTCATAATTTGCTAAAAATATAAATAATGCCTTATCTTCATTTAAAAGCTTTGTTGGTTCTTCGGATAAATGATTTGGTGTATGTATCCAATTACCCTCAAAATCTCTGCTTCCATCATATTCTGAAGGAAAATGGAAGTAATCGTAATTTTTTAGTTCCGCTAAACAATCCCATATAACATTTTTTCCCAATTCAAAATATTTATATTCTTTATTTTTTTGGTTTAACATATTATTTAATTTATTTAAACAACATTCCATTAATATTCCATTCTTTCTAGATACCATCACTCCATTTGAAGGGTCGGGATATCCATTAAAACATATTTTTCCTGTACAACCAAATCCAACATAATCATAACCATTATCTAATTTTTCAAATACTTCATCTAGGTTTTTCAAAGCAATTGTATCAGCATCCACCCAAATACCACCATAATGATATAATAAAGCAACTCTGTAATAATCTACTTTTTGAGCAATCATTAAATCATTTAAATCTGTTCTTATACTTGGTAAATATTGCTTAATTGTTTCTGGATTTAGAATTACAAAATTATAGTTTTTATAATGTTTTTTCATTGTTTCAAAACATAATTTTATATGACTATATGGTTCAATCCTATTTCCTTTATTTTCCCAATATGTAAATACATTTCTCGGTGTATTTGTTTTTGGTAAAAGTTTTACTTGTTGTTCTTGAGTAAATCTTTCTGTTTTTGTAAGCTTTGTAAACCCTTCAATATATTCTTTTATTTGATTTGATAGTTTTGGTTCTTCAATTTTGACAATGTCTCCAAAATCATCAGATAAATTTAATTCATTGTTATCAATAAATTTGAATTTACTTGTTACAAAATGTTCTTTTGAATTAGAACAATTACAAAAATAATATATTATTGAAATAATTATTAAAAAAAGTATCAATACATATAATTTTTTCATTTATATATATGGTTTATAAAATATTATTATATAATCTCCAATATAATATTATCATTTTCATTTGAATATCTTTTTATTAATTGTATTATTTTATCGATATCGCCCATATAAACTGGAACATCGGTCTGACAATCTTTTTGTAAATATGGTGAATATTTTCTATGATTTTCTATAATACTTTTTATAATTAACTCCATAGGATTATGAAATACACCTCCGCCAATTAAAGTTAAAACTATTTTTGGACAACCAGTAGTTATTCCTGCTAAATATGTTCCCTCATATGCTTTAGTTAAAAGTATTTCAGCTAAAGTATTATTTTTTTCTAATCTATTGTTGTAAATACAGGTAGATGTATAGACTTGATTTATTTTTACATTATCTGGATTATATTCAAATTTATAATCTGTTCGACAAAAATTTGCTCCTACATTAGTATGTAGACCAATTTTAATTAAGTCTGGGTCAAAATTTGGAAATTCAGAAGTTCTATATAATTTTCCATTATTTGGTTTTAATGGTGTATCTTCTAATAAATTTATTTCTTTTTCTTTATGTTTAGATATTCGTAACATTGTACCATAAACTGCTCCTCCTGCTGCAGATGGTCCTTGTGTTTGGTCCACCATTAGTTGTGTAATATGTTTACCACTGAATGCACTTCTAAATTCACTACCAAGTTCCATACAATTAAAATTTGATGCAACTTGAAATAAAGTACCCTCTTGTGCATTATATTGTAATTCGGACGTATCGAAAAATTCTTCATTCTCTTTTGTTTTTTTATTCCTAAAAATAAATCGCAGTGATTTTATTTTTTCTTTATTCGTCAAGTTAATATTTTCTTTTAATTCCTTGATACTCTTTGTTTCAAAATTACCTGCTTTTTCTAATACAAAATTTGGCAACGTTTCCATTTGATAATTCCATTTTTTTTCTGTAAATCCTAACAATTGTTCAAACCATTCAAAAGAATTTATTTTTTCCATTATTATATTGTTAATTGCTTACTTTTTATATGATGTTAAATAAAAAAAAATTGAAAAATAATATATTAGGAATGATATCATATATATAATTATACTATAATTTAACTATAATGCAACAAAGGATTAGTCTTAGAAGGAAGGCAGAAAATTTAGTCTTGAAAGACGACAATAAGAGAATTGACAAAATTATTCAAAACTCGTTCTTGAATCCATTTCTTATGGATTGCCCTTGTAGATTGACAGGATGGGATTTTGTAAATCCGAGCGAATATCTTAAAAAGAAGATCGAAGAAAAAATTGATTTACTTATTGAACAGGAAAAACTAGTAAAATAAATTTATCTAAAAGATTTATTAAATACTTCTAATTGTCTATCATTTACATTTAATATAGATAAACAAGCAGTATGTAATTTTATTTTTTTAAGTTTTCTACCAACTAATCCAGATATAAAACCAGGAATAATACTACTATGAGATACATATATTTGAATTTCAGGTTCATTGCTTTTTTTTACTTTTTCATAAATATGATTTCCATATTCAGTTGCTCGTTTTATTGATTTTTCTCTAGTTTCATTTTTCATGTCCCAACGTCTGATACCTGATTTGTTATGAACTGATATTTTATTATTATTTCTAATTACTTCTAAATAAGAAGCTAATAAATTTGCAGTTTCTTGACAACGTTGATAAGGAGATGTATAAATTTTAGGAGTTATATGTTTTATATCTAATCCATTATCACTAAAAAAATTATTTAAATAGACAACCATATCACTTATAAATTTAACAAAACTATTATAATTAATAGATTCATTAGAATGTGTAGGTCCGTGTCTTAATATAACGACATACTTTTTATTTGTCATTTTTTTGACTTTATATAATTGTATTATATAATTTATCAAAATGCGTAAAATATTATTAAAAATTTAAATCGATAAATATATACTTATTATTATGAATTATAATTTAAACGCAAATAACTATGTAGGTAATCTGCCTAACAATTTTAATATGTATCAATTGTCAAATAATTTTCAAAATAATTTTCAAAATAATGGATTTATAAAATCAGTTTCAAATGCACTAAATGAAAATTCAAAAAGAATGAATTTAAATAATAATCCTTTCAAAATTAAGTTAAAACCACATCAAGAAGCATTACTTTATAAAATTTTAGATGTTGATGAAAAATCATCTTTTTCTAATATACCTTATGGTGTAATGAGTGACAAACCGGGTTCTGGTAAAACTTATGTTGTTTTAGCAATGATTTATTTTTCTATTAAATTTTTAAACTCAAAAGGGGCTAATGTAGTTGTAGTTCCACATAATATTTATACCCAATGGGTAACTAGTATTGATAAATTCTTAGGAAATATGTTAACTTATAAATTATTATTGGAATATTCAGATATCAATATATTATATACTAATCAATCTATGCTATATGAAAATGATATAATTTTAACTACATCTTTATATTATGATACTTTTGCTGCTACAATAAAAACCTTAAATTTGAATGTTAGAAGAATATTTTTTGACGAAGCTGATACTATTAAAAATTTATTAGCTCATCATATGCCTTGTGGAATGACTTGGTTTATTTCAGCCTCAATTAAAAGAGTTTTTGACCAAAAGACAAATACTGCTACTTTAGGTAGTTACAAATTACATTTAAATCAATTGTTATCAAATGAATGTTATTGTTTACCTGAATTTATTGATAAAAATATAGTTTTACCAAAACCAAATACTCAGTATTTTAAATGTAGAGATTTTTATTTAGATAATATTTTATCTAAAGTTTTAACCAGAGAACAATTATTATTTATTAATGGTCATGACTATTCAAATATTAGGACTTTATGTGGTAATGCTACTATTAAGGAAACTAAAGATATTGTGGAAAATATGTATATTCAAACAATGAAAATTTTAAATGATGTTTCGGAACAAATTAAAGAAATTGAAAAAAAACTTAAATATGTTTATACACAAGATGAAAAGAATAAATATATAGAAACCAGGGATAAATTAAATATTCAAAAAAATCAATGTGAATTAACAACTAATCAACTAAAATCTTTGGCTACTGAATTTTATTTATGTATTAGTTGTTTTAAAAAATTAAAATCAAATGAAAATATTAATCAAAATACTTTTAAACTGGATTTTTATGAGTTAGAATGTAAAAATAATGTTTGTTACCAGTGTTATACTAAAGATATAAAAGCTGAACTATTAATAAATGAAAATAAACCATTAGAAAATATTAAAATAAAATGTAATAGTTGTAAAGAAGGACATTTAGTTAAAACATTAAAATATCATACTGAAGAATTTATCTTTAATAAAAAAGAATTTGAATTAGAAAATATGAATAAAATGAAAATATTACAAAAAATATTGGAAATTTGTGGGAATAAAACAATTTTATATTCACAATTTAGAGGAGTTGCTTTAAACATAAAATCTCTAATTGATGAAAAAACTAATTATTTACAATTAGATGGAGGAAATATTAAGGATTTAGATAACATCTTAGATAAATTTAGAAATGACAAAAGTATTAAAATATTAATAATTGATGATACTTCTTTTGGTGTTGGATTAAACATTGAATATGCAACTGATATAATATTTTTTAATTATATAGAGCCAAATGTTAAAGAACAATTGATAGGAAGAGCACAACGTCTAGGGAGAACTTGTAAATTAAATATTTGGGAACTTTTATATTTAAATGAAATGTAAAATTGTATGTTTCAAATATTTATTTTAGATATATTATATATATATTATATATATATAATATAATGGATTACATTAGAAATTTTTATACAAATTTTAAATTAATTATAAAACCAAGACCACCATTGAAAACCAATTATTATTCCAGTAAAACTAATTATTTAATAAAAAATGCAAAATATCAACCAATTTTTATTGATGAAATTAACAATTTTACACCCTTGAAGATTTAAAATGAGACAAAAATCAAAAATAAATCTTTGAGGTTTATCCATTACATGAATATGTAAATTAAGAGTATGTTATAGCGACAACTATAACTGATTAGTTTTTAATCCTTATTATTATATAAGCATAAATGTTTTTATAACGTAATACCTATATTAAGGGAGTAAATCATTATAGAACTTATAACTATTCATTACTAATAACTTAGATTATTATTTCTTTAAATGGTTTTATTTTTGTCTCATTTTAAATCTTCAAGGGTGTAAATCTATAAAATATATGACAACGATATAAAAATATATATGAAAAATATCAGGAGCTATATTAAAAGTTTAAATATTAACAAAAATATATTAAACTATGATGAATTAATAAAAAAAGGTATTAATAGTAATATTATTTTTATAAAAAAAATAGTAGAAACTACGCCAAATATATTTGATATGATAAATAATATATATACAATAAATGCAACCTATAAAATAATTTTTTTTTCAATATATTGTTTTTTTTGAAAAAAAAATTATTTTATAGGTTGCATTTATTGAATATATATATATAAAAACAAATTTTACTAAATCAAAAGACACAAATATTGTTAATTTTATTTTAAATTATTACACCTTTCGACATTTAAAATGCCGATTTTTTAATATTTCAATATCAAAAAAATCTATAATTTTATTAAAAAAAACCTAAAGGAATACTGCTACTATTTATTAGTAATGAATAGTAAGAAATCTATAATGATTTACTCGAGGTATGAATTATTAATGGTTTAAATCCATAATTGTGATAATAATTCAGTTATAGACCTTTTAAAATTTCATTCCCATTATACGATAGGATATAACCAAATTTTTATACCTTTGCTGATGTCGTCAGTTTTAATAACTTATAAAATCGGCATTTTAAATGTCAAAAGGCGTAAAATTTATAGTAATGTATATTTGCTTTATAAAAAATGTAATTTTTTAAATATTTTTATTTAGATAATATATAGACTTAATATATATTATGAATAATTCTGATTATCTCGACATATCTAATAATAATCAAGTAATTGAAGAATTTAAAGGTGGTGTTGGAGCAGTAGGAGGAGGTAGTCATGCCGGTTCTGGTAGTTTTGGTAGTCAACGTGGCTCATCTTCTTTATCTGCTAGAACTAATTCTGTCGGCGGTGGTAAACAATATGGCTCTTTTGGACATGCTTCAGTATCCCCTGTTACTGGTGCTATGTCTGGTTTGGCAAATGTTCAACCTGGTAGTAATTCAAGTTTAGGAGTTGTAAAAGGCGGTGCTAAAACTGGAACTTTTACTGGTGGTTCTTTTGGAGGTCGAGGCAAATATGTAGTTGGATTTCCTGGTATACGCCCTGGTTCTACTCTTCCAGCAAGTTCAATGCCTTCTATGTATGTAAAACCTAAACCAAAAGAAGTAAAATCAACAATTACAACTGGGCCTGTTATTAAACCAAGTGTAACTAAACCATATGGACATATTGATAAACATATTACTCATGGTATACCTGGACCTAGACTAGGAAATTACAGAGATAATGTAAATCATAATCATGCCACAAAAATTAGAGGTCCTAAATATCCTTATGGTTTTGATTTGAGAGATAAAAATTTAACTGGATATTATGGATATCAAGGTTTTGGTTATGGATTTGATCCTTGGTATTGGGGTTATGGTCCTTTTTGGCCTGTAAATAACATTTATGTTGATTATCCCGATATTCCATACAATTACGAAGATTTAATGCAAAAAGAAATAGATGCCGACAATTTAGTTAATACTATTCAGGATCAAATAGCTACACAACTCATGGAACAAGAAGCTGTTCCTGAAGAACAAGAAGCAGAACAAGAAGTTAAAGGAGAAAAAGTAGAAAAAAAGGAAGATAAAAAGAAAGAAAGCTTCCAAAATAGCGAACAAGAAAATAAACAATGTAATAAAAATAATATTTTAGTAATTTTAGTTGTTGTTTTGATAATTTATTTATTAGTAAATCTTCCCTTAAGTGATGCTGAAAAAGGATTTTCATTATAAAAAAATTACAATTCTAAATAATCCTTCAGTAAAACACCATCTACAACAGGAGTATTATAATCTCTATAAAACCAAAAAATAACTGGAAAATCATTTGGTATATTTTCTTTAATTCTAATTTCTTCAACAGATTTTTGTTTAAAATCTAATAAAGAAGATTTGTTAAACATTTTTCCTAAAAATATATTTTCTAAATTATATTTTTTTGCAATTTCTAGTATTTTCAATATATTTTCTCTATTGGCATAACAACAAAAACTTCCTATATTAGAATCAAATGCATAAAATTTCTTATTATAATCATAATTTTTGTTTTCATTGTCAAATAATTTATATCTTGGAAAACAAAAATCTGTATTGTAAAGTTCTTCTTGCATTTGTATTTCTTGTTGCATTATGTACTTTTTTAAATAATATTTAAATCTAAATTCATATATTTATTTAAAATCAATTTTTTTGTTTAAAGTTAAGAATTTATATAATAATAAAAAATGCGTTACGGCTGTGTATGTGGAAAGTATAAAGGTTTAACAATTAAAACTTATGAAACTGAAAATGAACAAAATATTGATAAAGAAAGTATAAAAGATGACGATTATAACACTAAAAATTTTCAAAATTTAAATGAAGAAAGTATCAAAAATATTGATGGTGAAACAGCAAATAAAGTTTGTTCAATACTAAATTTACCTTATGAACATTTAGTTGATGATACTAAAATAGAATTGTATACACGTTTTCAAAATACAAGTCAAATAGTTGCAATAACTAATGAAAAATTAAAAGTTGACAACGAAGGTTTTTTACTTGAACCAGAAAAAATTTCAAATAAATTTGCCTTATTCCAAAATTTAGAAGAATTTGCTATTTTTGATAAGGATAATTTAGTTTTTGGACTTAATTATACTTATACTTATCAAGAATGCGCACTTTTTTTTGATGGTGATTGTAAAATAAAAAAATATGTAGATATACCACAAAATATTTTTAAGATAAATATAATACCAATGAATAACAACATGCGCAAAAGTTGCGTCGATGATATTTGTGATTATGATTTCTTACCTTCACATATTGAATATATTCATTTTACAGGAAATTTTATGCGAAATAATTATACCCAAACTAATTTACCAATTAGTTTAAAAACCATAAAATTTTCTTTAGGATACGATAATCGCAATTGTGGTGATATATTTGTAAATATATTTAACAATAAATCTAAAATACCATTTAGTTGTAAAATTGAGTATAATCGTTACTATTAAATTGATTTAATTATAAAAAAGTCCGTCAAGGTTTGGGGTGATTTAATACTAAATGCAGAAGCACTTTTATGACCACCTCCACCAAATGTACTAGCTACTTGCGATAAATCTGGTGAATCTTTATGACCTCTTAACGAAATCCACCATTCATTTGCTTTTGGTTCATAAATCCAAGTTGCAGAAAAATCTGGTAAATCTCCCGAACTTAGTGGTTTATTAGCTAACAAATTACCCAATTCTGATCTATCGCCATAAGTTGTTCCTAGCCAAATATTATATGTAGATTCGTTAACTTTAATTGTTGCTTCAAAAGATCTATAAATTGCAGTATCCATTTGTTTTTTTTGAACTTTTAATAATATTATTCCTTCTTTAACAATATCATTAATTTGCTCTTCAGTATAATCTAATAATTTTGTAATATTATCTAAATAATAAGCATCGAACATATTATTGTCAAAAAAAACTTGATTTATTTCTTTAGAATTTGGTAGTTTCCAAAGCCATAAATCTCTATCTCCTACATAATCAATAAACCATGGTCTTTTACAACCTGGAAAAAAATAATCCCATGTTATTTGACAGCCTGATTTTGTCATATCTAAAACCAAATATAAATTTTCGGGTCTTTTTTCTTGATTTATTTGAAATGCATCAATTGTTGTTTTATGGTGATCTAAAATTACTACATTATTTGCTGTTTTACATATTTCAAATAAATAATCTAATTTAGGACATAAATCAACAAAAATTATATTTTTATTTAATACATCTATTTGAGGATTTATTCCTGCTTTACAAGGGACTTTTTCTGGTATGTCTTTATTATGATTAGCAGCCCATAGAGATGCTACTCCATCGTTACAAGGATAATGATATACTATTGTATCAAAAAACATATATTATTATTTTATTATTATTATACTTACATATATATACTTTTTTTCAACTTTTCTAGTATTAAAAAAATTGATAAATATTTTTAATTTAAAAAAAAATATATATAACTTAATATATTACTATGGAGGAAAATAATAATGAAGAAAAAATATTAACATATGATGAAATTCATTTGTATAAACAAGCAAGAGGTCGAAATACTGATACTGTTATTGTTGGACTAAAATTTAATACAAAAGAGAATTCTAAAACTTTTTTATCCTCAATAAAACGTAAATTTGGAATTAATGGTTGTCAAAAAATAATGGAAGAAATGGATAAGGAAAATCCAGTATATGTTTTTACAGGTGATTTAAGAGATAAAATTATTAAAGTTCTTGTAGATGTTTATAAGTGTAATGCTGGAGCTTTTAAAAAGTTTGGTTAAATGTTACAAAAATTAATTTTTATATTATAATTATTTAAAATATAAAAAAGTATATATTGTAGTAATGCATTCTATATTTAGAACCATAAATAACAAACAAATTATTAAACATCAAAATCCCAAAATAAAAATATATGAAATGTTTATGAGAGATGGTTTACAATCACTAAACAAAATATATAATTTGGATACAAAAATAGAATTTATGAATTTATTAAATCAATGTAATTTTGATTGTATTGAATTTGGTTCTACTACATCTCCTAAACTTTTACCTCAAATGGCAAATTCTTTTGAACTATTTGAAACAATAAAAAAAAAGAAAAAAACAAAATATACGATGTTAGTTCCTGGAATAAATCAATTACAAAAAGTTATTGATAAAAAAATAGACTCATTTGGTCTTGTCTGTTCTGTCTCAAATATATTTGCACAAAAAAATCTTAAAAAAACATCAATAGAAACATTTGATGAGGTTATAAAACAATTAGATATTGTTACCGAAATAAATAATGTTCATACAAGAATTTATCTATTTTGTTCATTTGGTTCTCCTTGGGAAGATTTTGATAGAAATTATCTTTCTATTTTAGAAAATTACATCAATAAACTAATAGATTATTCCAAAAATAAAAGATTAACAAGTGATAATTTAGATATAGTTATTTCTGATACTGTAGGGTTGAGTTCAGAAAATAGAACTAGAGAAATTATAACTATGTTAAACAAAAATCTTAATATTGCTAACAAAAAATATTTAGCAATGCATATTCATTCATCGGAAAATAAATTTACAAAACCAGTAAATATATGTATAGATAATGATATTTACAAGTTTGATTCAAGTATGTTAGGAATAGGAGGTTGTCCTTTTGCAGAAGATAAAGCACTTGGTAATATTTCAACTGTTGAATTAATATCATTTTTAAAATGTTTAGGTTATTGTAAGGAATATGATTTATTAAAATTAAAATATATTGAACAAGATATCAAAAATATATTAAATTATAATAACTAATTATAAATTAATTTTTTTATGACTTATTTTATATATTAAATAATTTAATAATGGGTAATTCTCCTATTTTCAAAACTGGCGATATAATAACATTAAAAAGTGATAATGGTAAATATTTAGGTAGATGTAATGGTTGTATTACAGGTATTACAGATGCTGCTTCTGTAGAGGCTACTGATATGAATATACAAACGCAATGGATAGTTCAGGTTATTAAAGATAATGTAATTGCCTTAAAGTCAGTAGCATCGGGAAATTATTTAGGTTATTGTGATGGATGTGCAAATTACTTGTCTGGTGGTGTGGAAAATGCTGTTGCCAAAGTTGATGATAATTCTGCTTCTGGAAATTGGGATCAATGGGCAGTTGAAATCATAGATGATAATAAAATTTTATTAAAATCCTTGAATAATGGAAAATATTTAGCTCGTTGTTATAATTGTGTACAATCTCCAGTATCTTCCAGGGGACAGAATTTTGCTTTTGTACATACAACAGATAATACAGCTTCTTATGCTCAATGGACAGTTAATTTTATTTCTAAAGTATCAGGTGGAATTAAAACAGAAAACGGAAATTACATATTTACTGATTACGGAGCATTATCTCCAAAAGAAGGATTTGGATTTTCTAGTAGTTATGGTAATTACATAGTTTTGGCTATTGCTATTTTGTTAATACTTTTTATTGTTTATAAAAAAAATAATACAAGTTCTGGTAAACAATAAATAATATCTAATTATAAATTTATTTTTTTGTGGTTTATTTATATATTAAAATTATTATATAAATGGGTTTTCATTCATCTTCGCCTTTTATACCACCTGTTCCTGTAGAATATGGTCCAGGTATTATTAAAACTTTTTCTGTTGCTGGTCCTCCAACTTCATATATACAGATTGATGAAAATAATCTTAAAACTTGTTTACAATACACAAATGACCAAAATACTATTAATCAATGTATAAGTAATAATATTTATGTTCCTTCAGTTAATGGATCAGTATCAAAAGTAAATTTATGGTCAGGGGAACAATTACCACCTAATCCATCTTGCAATTTTGTTTTCAAAAAAGACGCAACACCTCAAAAAAGTATTGTATTTGCAGGTATGGGACCAGGAAAAATAACATCTGGTAATATTAATAATTTTCAAAATTTGGAAATGTCATTAAATAATAATAATTTAGCACTTATTATAGTTATTGTGGTAACCTTACTCATAGTATTTTTTAATTAAATAATATATAAATACAATTTAATTTTTTATAAATAAAAAAATTGAAAAAAAATTTTATAAGAACCTTAGCAAATAATAATATTATATACAAATTTAATAGTCGAACAATGAGTTCCTCCAGCGATGATCTAAATACTTTTTTTTGGGTATGATTCGTTCTGCTATTCCTATCAAGGAGTTGAGTAATACATATACAGGGATAATTTTAGATAGTCCTTGTCTTTCAACTACCTTTTCTTGGAATGAGGATGATGAAGATTTTCCTTCAGAATGGTTTCCGTCCAAGAATGTATCAATGAATTCAGTCTTTAGTCTTTCTTTGTGGAAGGCAATGAAGCAGTATATTGTCAGATGTTCGGTTAATTGGAATGTTAGATTGCCAGAACCTGAAACTACCCATTGTGGTGGCGAGAAGTGTCGCAGAAAGTTTGATGTGTCATTTGATCAATGGTGTCTTGATTGTCATCCATCACCTGATAGAATGAAGATTGACAATGTCGTCAGATTGTATGTGACAGATTCGACATGCGAAAAATGCCTTCACAATGAGGCAAATTGGCAAGTACATTGTCAATATTGATATTCTTTCAATTGAAGAAATTGGTGTTCCAAACATAATGGAACGTATCGAGGAAATCGTAATTACTACTGATGGCATCAACACTGAAATTGAAAAGTTGAAGACAATGCTCGACAATCTCCATACTCATTTTGGATTTTCAACCAAGGAAGAGATGGAAGACTTGACAACCTAAAAGTTGGCAAAATTAGACATGATAGTCGTGCAATTTTTTTAAAGTTCAAAAACTAACAATATTACTAATAGTTTTTAGATTAAATAATATATAAGATTTATATTATTTACTTTATTTTTTTATCATTTATTTATATAAATTATATGGGTCAACAATGGGGAACACCTGGTTATAATACCACATCAGCCACTACTATAACTACATATGGAATGTATAAATTACCATACATTTCCACTGCTATTAATGTAAATACAGAAAATTTACAAAAATGTTTACAAAATTCTACAACAACAAATGGTAATAAATTATGTATTCAAGATTTTGTATTTTCAGCTGTCAAAAATCCATCAGAATATTCTAAATTGAATGTGAGTTATTTCGGTCCTGGAAGAACTAACACAGAAAATATAACTACTGTCACACAGAATCAATACTCAAAAAATCCTGGTGAAGTAGTATCAAAATCTATATCCGATTCAGTACAATTAGCTCCTGACTATCCAACTTCAAGTTGTTATGATAACTTTCAAAATTACGATGGAGAAAATGTTGACTATGATACAACAATCGAATCAAACAAAATATTTTGTTTCAATGGAACTTTTACAATTTTGACTGTTTTTGTATTGATAATGTTGTTAATTTTTATAAATGTAAATTCAAAATAATAAATCAAAATATAAAAGAATTTTTTTATAAAGACATTTTCTAATTATTTTTTTATAATTATTTTATATCTATAATTATATAATAATTATAATGGCTTCAAATGATGCATCTATTTTAGTTTTACTTGGTCTTTTAGTATTATCTTATTTTTTAATTCACAGAACCTCTAGTAGTTCTGAAGCAATGACTATGTTAAGATACAGACCATTTATGACTGGTCAACCTGCTTCTATTGATTATGATGATAATATTGCTGGTATTCCAAATCCTAACTCTTATGATGTTTTACCTAATGTTAACCAATATGCTAATAATTTAGCTTTTAATCAAAATAACCAAAACTCAGCAAATTACATGGTCAATGGACGTTCTGTTTTAAATCCTCCTGCCTATCAATATTTAGGAGATCGTGATAGTCAAGTCTCTGGAAGAAATAATTAAGTTCTTCTAAATTAATTTTTACTAATTTATATTTATATATTTTACTATAATATATAAACATAATTTTTATGAATAGTTCAGACCATATAGTTTTAGTATTAGTCGCTATCTTAACTTGTTTTGTTTTTAATTCTTATAAAAATTCTAATGAGCATTTTACAACTTATTCTCCTACTGATTCCGTTTATGCACCTATAGGAGTTAATGGCATTGATAATCCAGAACCATCTATACCACTAAATCAATATGCTAATCAAGTAGCATATGATTTACAAAATCCATTTCCTAATAGTAAAACTGGAGGTAATAGTCGTGTTCCTTGGAATCCGGCTAGTTATAGAGAAGTTCAAGAACCTGATGGACAATTTGTTGGAATAATATCACCTAATTAAATAAACTTTTTTTTATATAATATATATTCTAAATAATATATATTATGGATTCAATTATAATATTATTACTTGCATTAATAGTAATAGTTTACTTTATACCATGTACTCCAATTACTATTTCTGAAAATTTTAGAGGTGGTGGCGGAGGTGGACATGGAGGTGGATTTGGAGGCGGTGGTCGCTTGGGAGGTTATGGTGGAAACGGAGGCATGGGTTCTTATGGCGGTCATAGCTTGACAGGAGGTTATGGTAGAATGGCAGGTCCAGGTAGAAATGTGGGTTATGGAAGAGGTTATAGAGGTGCTTATCCTGGCAGATATGGAGGTTATGGAAATTATGTAGGTACTGGTTTCTGGGGATCAAATTGGCTGAACGCTGTTTCTGATGGTGGTGATTATGTTGACGAAGACACCGTAGATGTTGATGTTAACCAAAATTCTGATTATAGTAATAATTATTACCAAAATGATTTTGATTCTGATTATATATCTCCACAACAAAGATTGTTATTATCAGGTGGTTCATCTGAACAAGAAAAAAATTAATATATGTCAATAATTAAAAAGTATTTATGCTTAAAATAATTTTGTTTTTATAATTATTTTAAGCATAAATACTTTTTAATTATTGACATATATTAATTTTTTTTGAAATGATTTTTAATATTGCAAATATTGGATTTTTATATTTTTTTAACCACTCGGGTATCTTTGTTATTTTATTGTTATACAAATACAATCCTTGAAGATTAGTAAGAGAAGCAATGCTATCTGGTATCTCCGTTATTTTATTATAAGACAACCACAATTTTTTAAGATTAGTAAGAGAAGCAATGCTATTTGGTATCTCTGTTATTTTATTATTATCCAAATGCAATATTTGAAGATTAGTGAGAGAGGCATTGCTATCTGGTATCTCTGTTATTTGATTATTAGACAAATACAATGTTTGAAGATTAGTAAGAGAAGCAATGCTATCTGGTATCAATGTTATTTGATTATTTTCCAAATACAATTCTTGGAGATTAGTAAGAGAATTAATGCTATCTGGTATCAATGTTATTTGATTATTTTCCAAATACAATTCTTGGAGATTAGTAAGAGAATTAATGCTATCTGGTATCTCTGTTATTTTATTATCATTCAAATGCAATGTTTGAAGATTAGTAAGAGAAGCAATGCCATCCGGTATCTTGGTAATTTGATTGTAAGACAAAGACAATATTTGAAGATTAGTAAGAGAAGCAATGCTATCTGGTATTTCTGTTATTTGATTATTATACAAATGCAATACCTGGAGATTAGTAAGAGAAGCAATGCTATCTGGTATTACTGTTATTTGATTACAATATAAATGCAAAAATTGAAGATTAGCCAAATCAAAAATAATTATGGGAAATTGTTTAAGTTTACAACAAGTCAACATAATTTCTGTTATATCTAAATAATCTTCTTCTTGTATCTTATTAAATGTTTCCATATTTTCAATTTTAATATTTTCAATAATTAACTCGCAACCATAGGGTATTTTGTGTTCTCGCCTAAATACATAAAACTGAATTTTAATAGTAATCTTATTAACTGTTATAGGAAGATTATTTAATGGACATATTAGTTCATCGATTATAATTTCTTCAATACCATTGTCAACAGTAGTCTCTTTAGTATATTGTTTAATAGAAAGCATTATTATAAATAAAGTTATACTAACAGTGTGTTGTTTTATCAATTTTTTTTGAAATGATTTTTAATATTGCAAATTTGGGATTTTCATATCTTTTAACCAATTGGGTATCTTTGTTATTTTATTGTTATACAGACCTAATTCTTGAAGATTGGTGAGCGAAGCAATGCTATCTGGTATCTCCGTTATTTTATTACCATACAAACGCAATTTTTTAAGATTGGTAAGAGAGGCAATGCCATCTGGTATCTCTGTTATTTGATTATAAGACAAATACAATCCTTGAAGATTAGCAAGAGAACCAATGCTATCTGGTATATCTATTATTTGATTATTAGACAAATACAATCCTTGAAAATTAGTAAGAAAAGCAATGCTATCTGGTATCACTGTTATTTGATTATCAGACAAATACAATTCTCGAAGATTAGTAAGAGAAGCAATGCTATCTGGTATCTTGGTAATTTGATTGTCGGCTAAATACAATTTTTGAAGATTAGTAAGAGAACCAATGCTATCTGGTATCTTGGTAATTTGATTATTAGCTAAATACAATTCTTGAAGATTAATAAGAGAAGCAATGCCATCTGGTAACTCTGTTATTCGATTATTGGCTAAATACAATTTTTGAAGATTAGTAAGGGAACCAATGCTATTTGGTATCTCGGTAATTTGATTGTAAGACAAAGACAATGTTCGAAGATTAGTAAGAGATGCAATGCTGTCTGGCATCTCCGTTGTTTCACTATTGTACAAATACAATTTTTGAAGATTAGTTAAATTGAAAATAGTTATAGGGAATTGTTTAAGATTACAATTATTCAATCTAATGTCTGTCATATCTAAATAATCATCTTTTTGCATCTTATTAAATGTTTCTATATTATCAATCTTGATATTTTCGATAATTAACTCGCAACCATAAGGTATTTTGTGTTCTCGCCTAAATACATTAAGCTGTTTTTTAATAATAATTTTATTAACTGTTATAGGAAGATTATTCAATGGATATCTTAATTGATCAATTATAATTTCCTCGGCGCCATTGTCAATAGTAGTCTCTTCAGTATATTCTTTAATAAAAAGCATGGTTATAAATAAAGTTATACTGACAATGTGTTGTTTTTTCAATTTTTTTTGAAATGATTTTTAATATTGCAAATTTCGGATTTTCATATTTTTTAACCACTTGGGTATCTTTGTTATTCTATTGTTAGACAAATATAATTCTTGAAGATTAGTAAGAAAAGCAATGCCATCTGGTATCTTTGTTATTTTATTGTTATGCAAATATAATTCTTGAAGATTGGTGAGCGAGGCAATGCTATCTGGTATTTTTGTTATTTTATTATTATCCAAATGCAATATTTGAAGATTAGTGAGAGAGGCAATGCAATCTGGTATCTCAGTAATTTGATTATAAGACAAATGCAATTCTTGAAGATTAATAAGAGAGGCAATGCTATCTAGTATCTTTGTTATTTTATTATCATCCAAATATAATCCTTGAAGATTAGTAAGAGAAGCAATGCTATCTGGTATCACTGTTATTTGATTATTAGACAATTCCAATGTTTGAAGATTAGTAAGAGAAGCAATGCTATCTGGTATTTTTGTTATTTTATTACTATCCAAATGCAATATTTGAAAATTAATAAGAGAAGCAATGCTGTCTGGTATCGCTGTTATTTGATTTTCAGACAACCACAATTTTTGAAGATTAGTAAGAGATGCAATGCTATCTGGTATCTTTGTTAATTGATTATAAGACAAAAACAATATTTGAAGATTAGTAAGAGAAGCAATGCTATCTGGTATCTCCGTTATTTTATTATTATACAAACGCAATTCTTTAAGATTAGTAAGAGAGGTAATGCCATCTGGTATCAATGTTGTTCGATTATTAGACAAATGCAATGTTTGAAGATTAGTTAAATTGAAAATAATTATGGGAAATTGTTTAAGATTACAATTATTCAATCTGATGTCTGTCATGTCTAAATAATCATCTTCTTGTATCTTATTAAATGTTTTTATATTATCAATCT
>Ga0194130_10000395_pt1 | contig 84226 bp, 58 predicted proteins | sample TA2KigsurfametaG_FD_160084 | JGI IMG/M metagenome (GOLD analysis project Ga0194130, IMG submission 160084) | Freshwater microbial communities from Lake Tanganyika, Tanzania - TA2015050 Kigoma 12 surface | ecosystem: Environmental > Aquatic > Freshwater > Lake | place: Tanzania: Lake Tanganyika... | reverse complement strand
AACCTGCCGCGCTTGCGCTTACTACTTCTTCCACACCTGCTTCTTGTACCCCAGATGGGTCCGTTAGCGTCAGTGTTTCGGGAGGTACTGCTAATTACACCTATGCCTGGGCTCCAGGTGGGGCTACTGCGGCTACCGTTACAGGAATTGCTGCAGGACTTTACACTGTCAATGTCACCGATGCTAACGGTTGTACGGCTTCTGCTTCCCAGAGCGTTGGTTCCCTTTCACTTCTCAACGTTACGGCTTCCGTTTCCTCCCCCATTCTTTGTAACGGACAAACCGCTACGGTCGCTGTTACTGCCACGGGAGGTAATGCGCCTTACTCCGGAACGGGATCCTTTGCCAATGTCGCTGCTGGAAACGTAACCTATACCGTTACCGACGCCAACGGATGTACGGCTTCTACAACCCTAAACGTAACTGAACCTGCTGCACTTTCTATTACGCTTAACACCACCGCTGTTACTTGCGCGGGGGCAAACAACGGTACTGCCGTTGGTTTCGTAACCGGAGGAACTGGAGCTTATTCTTACCTATGGTCCAATGCCCTTACCACCAATTCTGTTACCAACCTTACTCCAGGTAATATCACACTTACTGTTACCGATGCCAACGGTTGTACTAGTAATGCCAGCGGACTTGTCAACCAACCTGCTCCTATTACAGCAACCGTGCAAATTACCAATATTACTTGTAATGGATTATCCGATGGTATCATTGACGTGACCGTTGCTGGTGGAACGCCCGGTTATTCCTTCATTTGGGATGACCCAGTTTCTTCTACCTCCGAGGACATCAATAACTTAGCGCAAGGTACTTACAGCCTTATCATTACTGATGCCAACGGTTGTACAGCCTCCATTTCTGCTACCGTGAACGAACCTGCCGCGCTTGCGCTTACTACTTCTTCCACACCTGCTTCTTGTACCCCAGATGGGTCCGTTAGCGTCAGTGTTTCGGGAGGTACTGCTAATTACACCTATGCCTGGGCTCCAGGTGGGGCTACTGCGGCTACCGTTACAGGAATTGCTGCAGGACTTTACACTGTCAATGTCACCGATGCTAACGGTTGTACGGCTTCTGCTTCCCAGAGCGTTGGTTCCCTTTCACTTCTCAACGTTACGGCTTCCGTTTCCTCCCCCATTCTTTGTAACGGACAAACCGCTACGGTCGCTGTTACTGCCACGGGAGGTAATGCGCCTTACTCCGGAACGGGATCCTTTGCCAATGTCGCTGCTGGAAACGTAACCTATACCGTTACCGACGCCAACGGATGTACGGCTTCTACAACCCTAAACGTAACTGAACCTGCTGCACTTTCTATTACGCTTAACACCACCGCTGTTACTTGCGCGGGGGCAAACAACGGTACTGCCGTTGGTTTCGTAACCGGAGGAACTGGAGCTTATTCTTACCTATGGTCCAATGCCCTTACCACCAATTCTGTTACCAACCTTACTCCAGGTAATATCACACTTACTGTTACCGATGCCAACGGTTGTACTAGTAATGCCAGCGGACTTGTCAACCAACCTGCTCCTATTACAGCAACCGTGCAAATTACCAATATTACTTGTAATGGATTATCCGATGGTATCATTGACGTGACCGTTGCTGGTGGAACGCCCGGTTATTCCTTCATTTGGGATGACCCAGTTTCTTCTACCTCCGAGGACATCAATAACTTAGCGCAAGGTACTTACAGCCTTATCATTACCGATGCTAACGGTTGTACTTCTTCCATATCTGCTACGGTAAACCAACCAAATTCGTTAAGTATAAGTTCATCCATAACAAGCCCAATTCTTGTGAATGGGGGAACAGGGATAATTCTTGTATCCGCTGTTGGAGGAACTCCTCCATACAGTGGAACAGGATCGTTTACTGAAACTGCCGGTACGTACACGTACAACGTAACAGATGCCAATGGATGCACTGGTTCAACCACCATCACCATCACTGCTCCTAACGCACTTCAAGCTTCAGTGACGATAATTTCTCCTATTCTATGCAACGGAGGAAGCGGAACCGTCAACGTTAGCGCAACGGGAGGTATTGGGCCATATTCTGGCACAGGTAGTTACACCGTTAATGCCGGACCTTACTCTTATACGGTCACCGATGCTATAGGTGTTACAGCATCTGTGAACATAACCATAACTGAACCCGCAGTTCTCACTGCTTCAGGAAATTCTACAAATGTATTATGCAATGGCTTGAACAACGGATCGGCTAGTGTATCACCAACGGGTGGGACTGCCCCTTACACTTACTTGTGGAGCAATGGAAGTATAACAGCGAGTACCAATAATTTAGTAGCGGGAGGATATACAGTCACCGTCACGGATGCCAATGGGTGCACCACCTCAGCAAATGTTACCATAACAGAACCTACGTTGCTGACTGCTACCACAACTTCTACCAATGTTTCTTGTAATGGGCTTAATAACGGTTCTGCAACAGTAAGCCCATCAGGGGGTACTGCACCGTATACCTACCTATGGAGTTCAGGGACTACTACTTCGAGCGTTAGCAATTTGGCGCCCGGAAACTATTCAACAACCGTTACGGATGCTAATGGATGTACTGCGGTAAGCACCGTAAGCATTACTGAACCGTTACCTCTAATTGCCACAGCCAGCTCGGTAAACGTTACATGTAATGGGCTTAATAACGGTTCTGCGAATGTAAGCCCATCAGGAGGTACTGCACCGTACACCTACCTATGGAGTACAGGGGCTACTACGCCTGGCGTTAGTAATTTGGCTCCCGCAAACTATTCGACAACCGTAACGGATGCCAATGGATGCACCACATCAGCAAATGTTACCATAACAGAACCTACGTTGCTGACTGCTACCACAACTTCTACCAATGTTTCTTGTAATGGGCTTAATAACGGTTCTGCAACAGTAAGCCCATCAGGGGGTACTGCACCGTATACCTACCTATGGAGTTCAGGGACTACTACTTCGAGCGTTAGCAATTTGGCGCCCGGAAACTATTCAACAACCGTTACGGATGCTAATGGATGTACTGCGGTAAGCACCGTAAGCATTACTGAACCGTTACCTCTAATTGCCACAGCCAGCTCGGTAAACGCTACCTGTAATGGGCTTAATAACGGTTCTGCGAATGTAAGCCCATCAGGAGGTACGGCACCGTATACCTACCTATGGAGTACAGGGGCTACTATTGCAAACGTCAATAACTTAAGTCCCGGAAATTATTCCGTGATAGTTGCCGATTTAAACGGATGCTCGGTACAGGCCGTTTTGACCATTTTCCAGCCTGCCTTACTTTCTACAATTACTAATTTTACCAATGTTACCTGCAATGGCTTTAGCAATGGAACTGCGACAATTACCATAAATGGAGGAACTGCACCGTATCTATTCGCTTGGAACAATGGAGCTACAACTGCTAGCATTACAAACCTTGCTGCGGGTAATTATTCTGTTACTGTTACGGATGCCAACGGATGTGTTGTAACGGACAATGTAACTATAACTCAACCCTCATCGATTTTAGCAACGGTAAACTCTGTTAACATTACCTGTAACGGTTTGAATAATGGATCTGCCAATGTAACCCAGACAGGTGGAATTGCCCCGTACACCTACCAGTGGAGCACTGGTGGACTTACTTCAAGCATCACCAATTTGGGTCCCGGAAACTACTCGGTTTCCGTAACGGATATAAATGGATGCTCAGTTAGCGCAAATGCCGTAGTTACAGAGCCTCCACTTTTATTGGCAACCTTGACCACTACCAATATCCTTTGTAACGGACAAAGTAATGGCTCAGCCACCGTTTCGCAAACTGGTGGTACTGCCCCTTTCACCTATTTATGGAGTAGTGGAGCGATCACAGCCAGTATTAATAATCTAGGTCCGGGAAATTACTCTGTAATAGTCACTGATGCGAATGGATGTAGCTCTTCGGCCAACGCTACCATATCTCAACCTACCTCTGTCGTAGCAAATTCCTCAATTACTCAAAATATCCTTTGTAACGGCGGCACAGGGCAAATAGATGTTATTGCCTCGGGTGGTATCCTCCCATACAGTGGAATTGGCACTAACAACGTAGTTGCCGGAACTTATACCTACACGGTCACTGATGCAAATGGCTGCACTGGATCTACCACAACAACCATCACTGAACCAACTGCCATCACCTTAAATATTATCGGAAATAACCCATTATGTAACGGCTCGAACAATGGATTGGCTACGGCCATAGTCGGTGGCGGAACAGCTCCTTATACTTATTCATGGACTAACGGTTCAACGACCAACCAAGCCGTCGGTTTATCATCGGGAAGTTATTCCGTTATTGTGACGGATGCAAACGGTTGCCAAATCAACGGAAATGTTATCCTGAACCAACCAGGCACATTGTCAGCCAACAGCACTGTAACAAGTCCCATAATCTGTTTTGGCGGATCGGGGCAAGTAAGCGTTTCAGCTAACGGCGGAACTTTACCGTACACAGGAACCGGTGTATTTAGTGTTGTTACAGGAAATAACAGCTATACCGTCACGGATGCCAATGGATGTACCGCGAGCACTTCCATTAATGTTCCTCAACCAACCCAAGTTATTGCCTCTGCTGCCATAGCTTCACCGATCCCTTGTTTCGGGGGCAACGGAAATATAATTGTTACAGCCTCCGGTGGAACTCCCAATTATTCGGGTATTGGGTCATTCAGTGTCCCTGTTGGAACCTATTCTTACACGGTTACCGATGCCAATGGATGTACGAATACAACTGCTTTAACTATAAACCAACCAAGTGCTCTAACCCCAACAGCGAATGTTACAACAGCAATCCCTTGTTTTGGAGGATCCGGTACCGTCACGGTAGGTGCCATTGGTGGTACTCCCGGATATAATGGAACAGGAAACTTTACAACAGTTGCTGGCCTCCAGAGCTACACTGTGACCGATTTGAACGGATGTTCAGCCTCCGTTACGATTAACGTTGCGCAACCATCCATACTCGCCTCGAGCATTACTAGCCAAAATGTGTCATGTTTCGGACTCAATAATGGAGCGGCAACCGTAACTGCATCAGGAGGAACAGCGGCATACAGTTACTTATGGAGCGGTGGAAATACTACGGCAACGGCATCTAACCTTACCCCTGGAACTTATTCCGTAACAGTAACGGATGCGAATGGATGCCAAAGTGTATCGAATGTAGTTATCACCCAACCAACCTTGCTGACCAGTTCATCAACGCAAACAAGCAATGTACTATGCTTTGGGGGTACAGCGAATGTTTTTGTTGCTGCGAATGGAGGAACCGCTCCCTACTCAGGAACAGGAACCTTCAGTGTTGTGGCGGGGAATACTTTCTTTACGGTCTCGGATGCCAATGGTTGTACCTCAACCTCGTCAATCCTAATTACCCAGCCAACACAACTTGTTGCTTCGGCAAGTCAAGTGAGCCCGATACTTTGTTTTGGAGGACAAGCTCTAATTGCTGTTACTGGGAATGGCGGGACGCCTTCCTACACCGGAACAGGAAGTTTCAATTCTTTCTCTGGAAATAACACCTACACCATACAAGATGCCAACGGATGTACTGCCACTTCAACCATCAATATTACCCAACCAAGCGCTGTAACGGCTACTTTTAATAATTCCAATGTAACTTGTTTTGGTTTTACCAACGGTGCCTCAACCGCAACAGTTACCGGAGGAACTCCGGGTTACACCTACCTGTGGTCAACAGGATCAACTACCAATGTTATTTCTGCTCAACCTGCTGGAACCTACTCATTGCAAGTAACGGACAATAACGGGTGTATATTCAATTTTAACACCACCATTACACAACCAGCGCTTTTAGTTTCGACGGCTAATATCATTTTACCCATTGCTTGCTTCGGTGGACAAGCCATCGTTTTGGTTAATGGATCAGGTGGCACTCCTGGATATTCAGGAAATGGAACCTTTTTTGAATTGGCTGGAACCTACACCTACACCCTCACGGATCAAAACGGTTGTTCAGGCTCTACCACAATTACCGTACCTCAACCTGCTCCATTTATTGCTACAGCAACCATCACTAATCCGATTCCTTGCAACGGTGGACAAGCAACAGTAGTTGTTACCGGTACAGGAGGCACAGGCCCCTACACAGGCACTGGAGTATTTAATGTTACAGCTGGAAACTATACCTACACAATTATTGATGTAAATGGCTGCACAGCAACCACGACGATAACAGTCACCCAGCCAGCAGTGCTCAATGCAACGGCGACAATCCTCAACTCTATTTTGTGCAACGGAGGTACGGCAATAGTACAGGTTGCCGCAACTGGAGGAACACAGCCCTATTCAGGAATTGGTACCTTCTCCGTAATTGCAGGTAATTATACTTATTTAGTTTCAGACGTAAACGGTTGTAACACCTCGGTGGGCATTAATGTGCCTCAACCTGCTCAACTTGTTACGGTTTTATCCTCTACCAACATCACTTGTTTTGGAGCTAATAACGGGAGCGCGGCTGTAGTAAATTCGGGAGGCACCGCACCAATATCGACTCTTTGGTCGAATGGATCCACCAGCAATAGTATTAGTAATTTATCCCCTGGAAATTATAACGTTACTGTGACTGATTTTAACGGTTGTCAAAATATTAATTCGTTCGTCATCACGCAACCCAATGCGCTTGTTGCCAGTGCAGCGGTGCTTTCTCCAGTCGTTTGTTTTAACGGGAATGCCACAGTCAGCGTTTCTGCAACAGGAGGAACGAATCCCTACAACGGTACAGGGAATTTCTTCCCTACATCAGGAACTTATGCTTACGTTGTAACAGATGCTAACGGCTGCTCGGATACAGCTAACATCACCGTAACTCAACCAACGCAACTGATAACTGCAGCCACTATAATTTCACCCGTGCCCTGTTTTGGGGGGCAGGCGCAAGTAAGTATTGTAGCGTCCGGAGGAATTTCCCCGTATTCAGGCATCGGGACTTTCAATGTCAATGCTGGTAACCAGTCATTTACGGTCTCGGATGCCAATGGATGCTCTAATACGATCAACTTGTTTATAAGCCAGCCGAATCTTTTGAGTTCCGTGATAACGGTGCAAAATGTTACATGTTTAAACGCTGGAAATGGAATAATTAGCATAACACCTAGTGGTGGAACACCAGCTTACCAATATTTGTGGTCAAATGGGGCTACCAGCGCAACTGTAAACAACTTATCTCCAGGAAATTACAGCGTAGTTGTGACCGATTCTAATGGGTGTCAAACAACAAATCAGGCAACCATAACTCAGCCCAATCAACTTCAAGCCACCTCGATTTTATCGAATCCCGTCTTCTGTTTTGGAGGGACAGCAACAGTTAATGTAAGTGCCTCGGGAGGAACTGCTCCGTATAACGGAACCGGATCCTTCCAACAAGCCGCCGGAACTTTAACGTACTATGTAACAGACGCTAATGGATGCCTAGATTCTGCCACAATTACAGTGACTCAACCTCCTCAATTGGCTGCTAGTGTGGTTCAAACTTCCAATGTGCAATGCTTCGGTGGAACTGCTACGGTAAATGTAAGCGCAACGGGTGGAACGCCGATTTACAACGGGACAGGAACTATTACCGTACCTTCTGGTTGGAATACTTTAAACGTAACGGACAATTACGGCTGTCTGGATACCGTCTCGATATTTATTGCACAACCGACTCTATTGGTCGCCAATTCAACGATTGTTTCTTCCGTCCTGTGCAACGGTGGAAACGCCGTGATTGATATTACTGCCACGGGTGGAACGCCCAGTTACGGGGGAATAGGTAACTTCACGGTTAGTGCCGGTACCTATACCTACACGGTTTCGGATGCTAATGGATGTACCTCTAATACGACCATTACCGTTAATCAACCGGCCATACTCCAAGCAATTGCGACGATTACCACTCCAATCGGTTGTAACGGTGGAACCGGAACTGTTACGATTTCAGGTATTGGAGGAACGGCACCTTATAACGGAACTGGTTCTTTCAACGTACCTGCGGGCACCTACACCTACCCCCTCGTTGATGCCAACGGTTGTCAAACAAGCGTTACCATCACGATAAATCAACCTCCTGTCTTAAGTCTTAGTTTAACACAAATAAATATCAATTGTAACGGATTTGCGACAGGTAGTATCATTGCTAATCCTGCAGGAGGACAGGCTCCTTACACGTATTTGTGGAGCAATGGTCAAATAACCCAATCACTCAATAATTTAATCGCTGGAACTTACACGGTTACAGTAACGGATAATGTGGGTTGTACCGTAAACGGCAGCGTTACAGTTACCCAACCTGCGGCACCGCTCCTGCTTCAGGAAACCCATGTCAACGTTCTTTGTTTTGGTAACAATTCTGCTTCCATTAACCTTACTGTTAGTGGCGGCACAGCGCCATACAGCTATCAATGGTCGAACGGAGCAACCACCCAAGACATTAACAACCTAATTGCCGGAACCTATAACGTTACAGTAACCGACGCCAACGGATGTAATGCAGTAATTAGCGTAAACATCACCCAACCAGCGCTGCCCTTATCCGTGAGTTATACCGTTAACAATATTAGTTGTTTTGGTTTATCGGATGGTTCCATCGACGTTACCCCCTCCGGAGGGACAGGACCATTTACCTATTTTTGGACGAGCGGACAAAACACCCAAGATCTCAATAACATCCCCCCTGGAACCTACATCGTCGCAATCACCGATGCCAACAATTGCGTTGCTGCCGCGCAAATTGTTGTTACACAACCCGCTGCATCATTGACAGGAACCATATCACAAATTCCTATCAATTGTTTCGGAATTAACGATGGACAGTTAACTGCAAATGCATTCGGCGGAACAGCTCCCTATAGTTATTTATGGTCACCGACTGGTCAAACTGGAAATGTTGCCAGTCTCTTAGGGCCGGGAACTTATGCTGTAACCATTACGGATGCAAATGGATGTACGGCTGTAGCAAATGATGTGCTAACTGCACCTCAAGCCCTTATCGCTTCTTTTACCGTTAGTGACAATGTCGTTTGTTTGCCATCTTCCGTAACTTTCACCAATTCGAGCATCGGAACTTTCAGTTCCGTTTTATGGACTTTCTCCAACGGAGACACCTACTCAAGCAACCAATTCACCCTTAACTTAAGCAGTTTAGGGTGTGTGGATGTAACGCTGCTTATTAACGGTTCCAACGGATGTACATCCGACACCACAATTAACGATGCGGTATGTGTTGTTCCTGGCCCTTCAGCAGCATTCACGACAAGTACTCCGGGAATCGACTTTGTTACGGGAGAACTTGAGTTTATCAATAACTCCCAAAATTATATTGGTTCGATTTGGCAATTTGGTGATGGAGGAAGTTCTACCCAGGATAATCCTATTCATAACTATCCCTCCAGCACAGTAGATTCTTATAACGTTGTTCTTGTGGTATACGACGCTAACGGTTGTACAGATACTGCAGCAGGAATCGTTGAAAGCAACGATGTTGTTCGCCTGACCGTACCAAATGCCTTTACGCCGAATGGCGACGGATTAAACGATCTATTTACACCGATTATTAGCAATGTTACCCAGGTTAAATATTTTCGTTTCGAAGTCTATAACCGTTGGGGGCAAATCGTATTTGAGAGCAACAAAGTAGGCGATGGTTGGGATGGAAAATATAAAGGAAAACCTGTTCAATTTGGTACTTATACATGGAAGGTAAGTTACAACGTAGAAGACCAAGGAACCATGAACGCAAGTGGTCACGTGACATCAATTAAATAGACGTTCTTTGTAAAGAAATCGTTTCTGAAAAGATTCAAAAGGCCGGTAGATATAATAGGCGAATCCTCTGTTTATGCGTATGTTTTCAACGTATTTGTGGTGAATTCGGTGCTTAGCAAAGATTTGTCCATTCATCACATCAATTCTTCCTAAATAGGTTATTCCGTCCTTTTCAAATACTGCGTAAAGGGCTCCTGTTGCGGCATCTTGAAGAATTTTACGTTTCCACCCATTTTGTTCTTTATGGTAATGGAGGTAAAGTCCCGTTGAACGAATTGGGTCACCGGATTCATTGTAAACCCACATCTTATCCGAGGGAAAATCGAACACATAGATACTATCCCCTACCTTAAACAAGGGAGCATATGGAACTTGATAGTAAATGGACTGTGTAAAATAATTGGCTCCGGTCCAAATCGCAGCATCGAGTCCCGTTTCGATTTCTTGCCGTTTCGCCCACAAGCGCGTTCGAACATCTGCCCATTTCAATTCTGAACGGTATAATTCCATCATCAAACTGTCTTCTATGTGAATAATTTTTCGATAGGTAGAATCCGTTAAATCCCATGCGAAATAATCGAAAGCGGGGTAATCGTTGTTAAAATTTGAAAAGAAAAACTTTGCCGAAGTAGAGTCAATAATGGGCATTAAATAATCGAGGAAATAGTTTTTCGGGATGGCCCATAACTTCAAGGAATCGCCCTGATAATCTACGCGAAAAATAGATTCTTGGCATACTACGTGGATGTTGTTGCGATAATCCCGGGTCATTTCGATTCCGATTCCATTTAAAGAAATTGTGTCTTTAATCGTAAAGGCATCGCATAACAAAATGGAATTGCGTTGTCCATTGCGCTTCGGATAGACCAAGAGCACATAATCACCTTTCTCGCTTATTTCAAAATCGGAAACATGAAATTCGGTAGAATTGAACACTGTGTCCGGAATTCCGGGTGCTTTAACAACGATCGGATCGATGTTTTTCTGCTTGATGGACTTTAACAATATTTTAATCTCTGTAAAATTCTGAGGTCTTTGCAGAAAAATTTTTCGATAATTCTGCGGCTCATACATGGGATGTTGGGCTGATATCGATAGTTCATTGGTCCCCGACTCAAAGTTCAGTAACCCTGAAACGCTCCCATTTCTGTCTGAATGAAAAACCATTATGGAATCACCGTTTTGAAAATAAATGGTAACATTCGAAACAGGCTCAAGGGTTTTGTAATCCAGGCAGTACACCTTGAGAACTTGAGCATGTAAACCGCAATAGCAGACGGAAGAAGCGAGGATTAGAAAGCACCGGAAGATTCCTCGAAAACCAAGGCAAGCATCACCCATTGGTCGACTAAACGGGAAAATTCCATCCGAAAATGTCTTCCGATTGCCCTATTTTCAGGAGTGAAAGATAGGATTTCAATTTGTTGGAAATTTCCCGAGTTTCCACTGGAGGTAAATGGTAATCCGTACCTTCGTAGCCAATCAGGGCTATCTGTGCTAAGGTAGCCGCTGTTCCCGCTCCGAAAGCGTCTTGTAACCGTCCATTTTTCGCAGCATTGATTACCTCTTCGACCGAAATTTTACGTTCCTCTACCTGAATGCCCCAATACCTCGCAAGATCAAGAATCGATCTTTTTGTAACACCTCTGAGTATGGTATCCTCATCCTCCGTCGGGGTAATAATTACATCGTCAATGATAAAAAGAATATTCATTGTTCCCGATTCTTCGATGTATTTATGTTCGCTGGCATCGGTCCAAACCAATTGATGATAGCCTTGGTCTTGTGCAAATTTGGCCGGATATAGACTGGCGCCATAATTTCCTGCTGCTTTGGCTCTACCCACTCCGCCTTTTGCAGCACGGGTAAAATAGGGTTCAATTTTCACGCGAACTAACTCCGAATAATAACTGGCAACCGGTGATAGCAGAATCATGAACTTATACGTTTCGGAAGGCTTGATTCCTACCCAGTGGTCCGTAGCGAACATAAACGGGCGTATGTACAGAGAATATCCTTTAATTTCGGAAACCCAGGCCTGGTCGATCTCCACGATCTTTCGAACCATTTCGATAAAAGCGGATTCTGGGATTTGAGGCATGCACATGCGTTTCGCCGATTCGTTGAAACGCTTCGCATTCATATCCGGACGAAAAATAGAAACCTTTTCAGTATTGTGTCGGTAAGCTTTGAGACCTTCAAAGATGGCTTGACCATAATGAATGGATGACATGGCGGGATGCATCGGAATGCTCTGGAAGGGTAATATTTGTGGTTCTTGCCAACATCCATCGACAAAATCCATCATTAACATGTGATCGGTAAACACTTTTCCAAACGGCAAATTGACCCAGTCCACTTTGGATATTGCGGAATCCGTGACTTTATCAACCTTCAATCTAAGTTCTGTTAAATCCATCTTCTCAGAATATTGCCACGAATATACACCGAATAAACAATGTTGACAACAAATTATCGTTAAGGTCGATTAAATAGTACATTTACTTAGTAAAATCAAAATGGTAAAAACCCCGGACGAAATTTTAAAAAAATTTTGGGGCTTTGATGACTTTAGATCAACGCAAAAACCAATCGTTGAAGATGCCGTTCTTGGTAAAGATGTCTTAGCCCTACTACCTACTGGTGGTGGGAAATCCATTTGTTTTCAGGTCCCGGGATTAGCCACAGGTCAGTTAACCCTGGTTATTTCTCCATTAATTGCTTTAATGGAAGATCAGGTTCGAAACCTCAAATCGAGGAACATTCGAGCTGTAGCCATAACCAGTTCCTTATATTCATCGGATATTGAACGCCTAATAAATAATGCTTGTTTAGGAGCCTACGATTTTCTTTATGTTTCCCCTGAGCGCATTCAATCGCCCTTTTTTCTCGAAAAATTTAAACACATGTCGCTAGGATTGCTCGTTGTCGATGAGGCCCATTGTATCTCTGAATGGGGCCATGATTTTCGACCATCTTATCGCAACATTAAACTTCTACGGGAAACCCGTCCCGAAATTCCCATAATGGCCTTGACCGCTACAGCGACTCAGGAGGTAGTCTTGGATATTGCAGAACAGTTATTACTTAGATTCCCTGCCATTCACACAAGTTCGTTTTACAGACCAAACTTAACGTATGAAGTAATTCAAACTCCTAATAAATTGGCAAGTATTTTAGCTTATTGCAACGGAAAGTCAAATCTGTGCGGAATCATTTACTGTGCAACGCGAAAAGCAGTAAAGGAATTGGCTAAGGTATTTTATGCGAATAAAATTCCGGCAGCGATATACCATGGAGGAATGACCTCTGAAGAGCGCAGCAATGCTTTAAGCTTATGGATACAAGGAAATGTTGGTGTTATGATCGCGACCAATGCATTTGGAATGGGCATTGATAAGCCTAATGTTCGTTACGTGTTACATTACGATTTTCCGGATAATTTAGAGGCCTACGTTCAGGAATCAGGAAGAGCTGGCAGAGACGGGGAATTAGCTCGAGCGATTGCCTTTGTTGACGGGAAGGAACACGAAGAATTCCAGAACCAGTTCTCACTTCGTTTTCCAGATCTTGGTCTCGTTAAAAAGTGTTTCTTGGCATTGCTCTCGGAATTGAATGTCGCTCTTGGTTCGGGAAAAAATGAAGTCTATTCGATCAACCTGCATGATTTTGCCTCAAATCAGGGCATTTCGTATTTAGAAATATATCAGATCATGAAAATTTTAGAGTTGAGCGATGAAATCATTTTTGATGAGCGCACTAGTCATCCCGCAAATGTTCAATTTTTAATAAACGGCGTCGAATTATACGCATTTCAGGTTAAATACCCCGAAACTTATCCATTAATTCAGGTTATTGAAAGAAAAATTGGCTTAGATGAAGAAAGGCCTGTTGCGATTCATATCCAAAACTTGGCAGATCTGCTAAAATCCAACACAGAACGCATCAAGGAGATTTTGGAATTTCTGCAAAGTCACGGGGTAATCAGGTACACGCCATTTAGTCAATATCCGAAGATACAATTGCTGAAAGAACGACGACCGGACGAACACCTTCAATTGCGCTATGAAGCGCTGCAACTTAGAAAGGAAGTCGCCAATAAAAAACTTCGAGCCGTTCTTGCATATTTATCCTCCGAAAACTGCAGGGTTTTGGACATATTAACCTATTTCGGACAAACCTCCGATGCCTGTGGCACCTGCGATCGCTGCACCTACCAGTCGATACGAATCGAGGAAATAGAGCCTTTCATTTTGAATGCCCTTCAATTGCCCCTCTCCTATCTTGAACTGTTGGAAAGAATACCTTTACCTAAGGAACAACTCAAACGCATCTTGAGAGATTTACAATTATCACAGAAAATACAGCTTATCGACGGAAAATTTTACGTTTAATACGCGTTTCTGAAGCATCTTAATTTTCCTCTAACCATCGGACCCGAGCTGCTGCTGGGCCTTTCTCTATTTACCTATGTATTTGGCTTTACCTGCTTATCCGTGGAGCTGGATGGTATCCAAAATTTTTTCATCACCCTAGCGCTGGTTATTCTCCTCTTTTTGATCCGAAATACAGCATCGTATTGCGTTCTTCTCGCTATTTCGTTTGCTCTTTTAGGTAATTCATCCCGTACCACGCCTCATGTGGAACCCGGTAAAAAAGTAATGTATCTGAAAATTTATTGCATCAAAAAGAAGGGTAAAGTGATCCAATTTTATGCGCATCAATTCAACAGAATTCGCGCTGGATTAATTCCAAGCGATGAAAAGGTAGTTTGCACCGCATTCAACCTGACGAAAAGGCTTCGAACAGGCGACATGATTGTAGGCTACGGTAGGGTCACTCCAATTGTTTCGGATGAAAATCCGGGTGCTTTTAATGCAGTAAATTATTACCGAGCCAAAGGAATACACCAACAATGCCTTTTGACACATCATCTTTTAATCCTCGGGAACTACCCAACTTGGAGAAATAACGTAGAACATTTTCGTGAGAAATTAAGCGCAATTTTTGACAAGCAATTAACCGTTCGCGAATCGGGCTTAGCCAAGGCTCTTTTGCTAGGAGACGCATCAGCCGTTAACGCAACAGGTAAAGCGACCTTTTCTGCCACAGGTGCAATCCATTTACTTGCGGTTTCTGGAATGCACGTATCCTTACTTGCTCAAGTTTTAGTACTTTTTTTTAGTTTGTTTCATCGGATTGTAAAAAGAAATCTAACCCAGCTCCTATGCATCGGCCTCCTTGGGTATTTTGCCGTATTAACGGGTCTTTCGCCAAGCGTTGTGCGATCCGTGCTGATGTTTAGCCTCCTCCAAATGGCGCAACTGTTCGGTGAAAAAAATAATAACAACCATTCCTTACTTCTGTGCGCATTCCTTATGTTAGTTTTTGATCCTCCGTGTTTATTCGACATCGGTTTTCAATTATCTTTTCTCGCCGTATTTGGTATTTATAATTTTCAAAAACCCCTGGAAACACTCATTAACCCCAATCGTAAAATCCTCCGTTTTTTATGGTCTAATTTGTGCATTTCAATAGCCGCTCAAGCACTCACCCTGCCCCTTACGCTTTATTATTTCCATTCATTTCCGAATTATTTTCTGCTTGCAAGTATTGGTTTGGCTTTCCTTTCCTCCGTTGTTATGTACCTGGGATTCCTCTACCTATTCGTTTGTTCCATTCCTTACCTAAGCCACATGATCGCCGTTCCTTTTCAAATTTCATTAAAAACCTTGTGTCAGTTTTTGGAAACGGTAGCCAGTATTCCCGGGGCAAAAGCCGAGGGATATGAACTAACCCCTCTCATGAGTCTTCTACTTGCATTGTCAATAGTCGTTTTATTGAGCTCAAAATTTTTTAATAAAATGCGAGTCGTTCCTATTTCGCTTATGATTCTTTTGATTACCGTAGGCCGGTATCGACGACAAACAGAGCACCACTTGCATCTGCTGAGCGGAAAAACTTCCTTTGCTATCTACAAACGAGGAAGCCACGCCACCATCATCATACCCCAAAACAGTTCCTGTAAAACAACCCATTTTCTCTGCCACAATTACGGTAAAGTATACCCCTTCAAACGTCTGGATACCATCTATGTGAACGAGGGAGATTCTTTAATATTCGATCAATTTGCCCTGCAACAGAAAAACCATTGCCTACTATTCTCGCGAACGGTGAGTGGAAAACCGAACACTGTTGACACCCTCATTTGTCGTGGGAGGACAAACAACAGAACCCGAAAAATTCAATTTGATTAGTGCGAGTTAGCCAAAAGCCATTGTACCGCCTGCGCAGCATTCAAAAATCCGCCGGCAAGGGATAGTTCTTTCAACTTCGCTTTCTTTTTTGTTCCCGGAACAACTACTTTCTTTTTGTAAGGTGTGGTGGTTTTTATGAGCAACTCTTTCACCTCAACAGCGCTCAACTGGGGAAAATAACTGCGTATTATTGCTGCCACTCCGGCCGTTGCTGGACAAGCCATCGACGTACCAGAAGCGTCTTCGTATTTCGCGTCCGGAACGGTCGAATATATGTCGACACCAGGAGCAAAAAAATCAACTGTAGTGGCTCCATAATTGGAAAATTCCGCAATGATTTTCTTCGGACTTCGCCTGCTGCTGGATGCGCCGACTTCAATCCAATTTGCAAACTCCTTTCCGCTATCTGCCTTGCGAGTAGGAAAAGAAGTCTCCATATCCTTATTTTTTGATTCGTTACCCGCCGCATGGATCAGCAAAACATCGTGATCTAGGGCATATTGAATCGCTTCATCCACATAAGCTTTGTGCAATACGTAGTACTTTCCAAAAGACATATTAATAATCTTTGCTCCATTATCAACTGCATAACGAATCGCATTTGCCACATCTTTATCGCGTTCGTCGCCGTTGGGAACAGCGCGCAAAACCATGATTTGAACATTGGCTGCTATACCATCAATTCCTACTCCATTACCTCGTGAAGCTCCGATGATACCAGCCACATGAGTGCCGTGCATTGCAGCCGGGCCCTCGTATCGATTGCAACCGTAATATCGGTTTGTTAAATCCATTGGATCATCCCCAACCATCAAAGCACGCAGACTGTCTGCATCTACATTTACCAAGTTCATTTGTCCTTCCAATGAACTTTTCGCCCCTGCCAATTGAGCCTCGATTTGTTCTGGAGAGAGAGCCATTAAAATTAATCGTAAACGTTTTTTAATTTTTTCTTCGCGTTCATTTGCAGGCTTGTAATTTTTGTTCGCCTCTTTCGAAAAAGCACTGCCCGATTGTTGTTTCACGTTTGCAATGTAATCCGTAATCAGTTTAATGTTTTGATAAGACATTTGACTCTGCATCAACTCCTTATCATAAATGGCTTTTAATTTTTTGTAGTTGGCATATCGCTCCATATCGGCCGTTCCAAATTTCGTAGTGTCCTTGCCGTTAAAGTACTTTTTATCCAGAAATACGATTCGCTTCAGCTCCGAAGCCTCATCCCCAATATCTTCCTTTTGTCCGCCTAAAAACGACCATCCATGAACGTCATCCACGTACCCGTTGTTATCATCGTCCAAACCGTTTCCAGGAACCTCGTCGTTATTCACCCAAATGATGTCCTTGAGATCTGGGTGATCTATATCTACCCCACTATCAATTACCCCAACAATTACCGGGACCGACTTGCGTCCGGTGAGTAAGGCATAGGCCTCCTCGGCCGCAGTTCCGTAAATACCGTCCTTTTTCGGACTTTTTAAATACCAATTGGAAGGAGCATTGGATTGAGAGAACAAGATCGTAGTGTTCCAAGAAGCAATTGCGAAAACAAATAATAGCCTTTTCATTTGATGGTTTTAGATTGTGAAGGTAATTAATTCGTTAAATCTTTACCGCGTCTGCTCACAATTCAACTATTTAAACCTATAAATGTTGTATTTTTGCAAACTTAAAAAAGGGAACAACATGACATCAACCAAGTGTCTTATTATCGGTTCTGGTCCTGCTGGTTACACTGCTGCAATTTACGCGGCAAGGGCAGATATGAAACCGATTCTTTACGAAGGATTACAACCGGGAGGCCAACTTACGACAACAAACGAGGTGGAAAATTTTCCTGGATATCCCCAAGGGGTTACTGGCCCCGAGATGATGATTCAACTTCGGGACCAGGCCTTACGCTTCGAAACCGACGTCCGATCTGGATTTATTAACAGAGTAGATTTTTCCGGATCCATCCACAAATGTTGGGCTGAGGATAACACAGAAATCCATGCTGAAACCGTAATTATTGCGACAGGTGCGTCGGCAAAATATTTGGGCTTACCAAGCGAGCAGCATTACCTGCAAACGGGCGGTGGAGTTTCCGCATGTGCGGTTTGCGACGGATTCTTCTACCGAGGTAAAGAAACGGTAATTGTCGGGGCGGGAGACTCTGCCTGTGAAGAGGCACACTACCTATCCAAGCTTTGCTCAAAGGTAACGATGTTGGTTCGTAAGGGCGACTTCAGGGCTTCTAAAATTATGGCTGAACGCGTCAAGAAAACCCCAAACATCGAAATTCTTTACAACACGGAAACCGTAGAAGTTTTAGGTGATGGACAAGTGGTAACCGGTGTGTGCGTTCGTAGCAACATCACCCAAGAGGAATGGACCGTCCCTTGTACGGGATTTTTTGTGGCAATTGGTCACACCCCCAACACCGACATTTTTAAGGATTATGTTAACCTTGATGAAACCGGGTATATCAAATACGAGGAACCAGGTTCTTCTAGGACCAATATTCCCGGTGTTTTTGTATCAGGTGATGCGGCAGATAAAACTTACCGTCAGGCAATTACGGCAGCCGGAACAGGATGTATAGCAGCCCTCGACGCAGAGCGATACCTGGCGGCAAAACATTAAGCATAAAAAAGACTAATTTTGTTGCATCCGTATCGAAGTATAAACTAAATTTGTGAAGACTTACAGCTCCTTTATGAATACTGAATCCAATTTAAATTATCTCCCCCTCATGATGCAAGTCGCAGTTGCCGCAGGCTTTGTCATTTTTACCTTGATTGCAACGCATTTGCTGACACCCCGGGTTAAAACCCACCGAAAAGAAGAAAATTTTGAGTGCGGAATTGAAAGCAAAGGAAATGCCCGTATCCCTGTTTCCATAAGGTATTTCATGACCGCCATCTTGTTCGTTCTTTTCGATGTAGAAGTTATCTTTTTTTATCCTTATGCGGTCAATTTTCACGAGCTGAAATTGGAGGGTTTATTGGCCGTTGTTTTGTTCGTTGCGTTCTTCCTCATTGGATTTATTTATGTACGTAAAAAAGGTGCGCTGGAATGGGAAAAATAGAAGACCTTGAAGTAATCAACGGGGAAGGCTATCAATTAACCACACTGGATAAAGCTGTGGCTTTGGCCCGTTCCAATTCCGTTTGGCCTTTACCGTTTGCAACGTCATGCTGCGGCATTGAATTTATGGCCACGATGGGATCCATGTACGATTTATCGCGCTTCGGCATGGAACGAATGAGTTTTACCCCGAGACAAACCGACCTTCTTATTGTGGCTGGGACCATTTCAAAAAAGTTAGGACCGGTCCTTCAGAAGGTTTATGAGCAGATGGCAGAGCCCAAGTGGGTTCTATCCGTTGGAGCATGCGCTTCCTCAGGAGGAATTTTCGATACCTACAGCGTATTACAGGGAATCGATCGCATCATACCGGTAGACGTCTACGTTCCGGGCTGTCCGCCCAGACCAGAACAAATCATTGATGGGGTCATGAACATTCACCGATTGGTTAAACACGAACCCTTACGTAGGCGCTACAGTGAAGAATACCGGCATTTGTTGAGCGAATTTAAAATTGAAGTGACGAATGCAAAAAATGACAAATAGTTCCCTCTCAGAGAGGTTACATTCCCTTTTTGAGCGACGAATACTGGCGAGCGAGGAGCTTTACGACTGCCTGGTCATTGAAGTGGCAGCCCCAGACGTCTTCGACATCATTCAAGAATTAAAATCTGAATCCCAGTTGTCGTTTAATTTCCTGACGCTCATTGGAGGAGTTCATTATCCGGAGTCCACAGGGCAAGAGCTATGTGTAGTATACCACATGCATAGTTGGAAGCATGCCCTTCGATTAAGGATAAAAACCTATTTATCAGCTGAAAACCCAAGAATTCAAAGCATAACCCCTCTTTTCGATTGTGCCAATTGGATGGAGCGTGAAACGTACGATTTTTTCGGAATACAATTTGATAATCATCCGAATTTGACGCGTATTCTCAACATGGATGAAATGGACTACTTTCCAATGCTCAAGCAACACCCTTTGGAAGATGCAACCCGAGAAGATAAAGATGACCGCTTTTTTGGACGCTAAGAAAAATACGATGAATCCAAACGATAACCTCATACATCTCTCCAACGGTCAAGTCCTCGCTAAGGAAAATATCGATGGCGAAATTGCTACCATCAACTTTGGCCCTACCCACCCAGCTACCCACGGAATTTTTCAAAACATTTTGACGGTTGATGGAGAAAAAATATTGAATTCTGTCCAGACAGTTGGCTACATTCACCGAGCGTTTGAAAAACTTGCCGAACGCCGTCCATACAATCAAATCACTCCTATCACAGATCGCTTAAACTATTGTTCCTCACCGATCAACAACCTCGGTTGGCACATGACGGTCGAAAAACTGCTGAACGCAGAAATCCCGAAGCGGGTTGATTACATGCGGGTGATTGTTATGGAACTCGCGAGAATTGCAGACCACTTGATTTGCGACTCCATCATAGGCGTTGACACCGGTGCCCTAACCAGTTTCTTTTATCCGTTTTCAGAACGGGAGAAGATTTACGAATTGTACGAAGAAATGTGCGGTGCGCGCTTAACAACCAACATCGGAAGAATCGGCGGTTTTGACAAAGATTTTAGTCCGGTTTTTCATACAAAACTGAAGGAATTTCTAAAAACTTTTCCTCTTGCATTTGAGGAATGGAATGGAATGCTGGAGCGCAACCGAATTTTCATGGATCGTACCAAAGGAGCGGGTTCGATTTCTGCAGATCGTGCACTTGCCTACGGTTTCACCGGACCGAATTTACGAGCTGCGGGAATTGATTATGACGTGCGAGTAATGCACCCTTATTCCTCCTACAGCGATTTTGATTTCATCATTCCTGTCGGGGTCAATGGAGATACTTACGACCGCTTCATGGTACGACAAGAAGAAATCCGACAAAGCTTACGAATTATAGAACAGGCTTACAATAATTTGCCCGAGGGCGCTTTCCACGGAGACGTTCCTGAGTTTTATTTACCGGATAAAAAAGATGTATACAACAATATGGAGGCGCTTATTTACCATTTTAAAATTATTATGGGAGAATCGGCGGTTCCAGTGGGAGAAATTTATCATAGCGTAGAGGGTGGAAACGGCGAGTTGGGGTATTACTTAATCAGCGATGGTGGAAGATCTCCTTATCGTTTACAGTTTAGGAGACCATGTTTCATCTATTACCAGGCTTATCCTGAAATGATAACAGGGTCGAATATCAGCGATGCTGTAATTACCCTAAGCAGCATTAATGTAATTGCGGGAGAGCTAGATGCATAAGGTATGAAAGAATCAAAAAAAGTCGTTACTACCGAAGGGACAACCCAATTTTCGGCGGAATTAATTGCCAAAATGGAGGAAGCCAAAAACTGCTTTCCGGAAGGAAAAGAAAAAAGTGCGATTTTAAAAATCCTTCATTTAGCGCAAGCTGAATTTGGTTGGCTTAGCGTACATTCCATGGATCAAATTGCAGAAATTCTCCGTGTTGAGCCGATCGAAGTTTACGAGGTGGCTACCTTTTACACGATGTTTCACTTGGAACCCGTTGGAAAATACGTTTTTGAAGTGTGCCGAACAGGCCCCTGTATGTTGGTGGGAAGCGACCAATTGATCGAGTACATTGGCCACAAGCTAAATATTGGAATTGGGGAAACCACCAAAGACGGGCTTTTTACCTTAAAAACCGCTGAGTGTTTGGGAGGTTGCGGTTATGGTCCTCTCTTACAATGTCGTCATCGTTTTCACGAACACCTAACCCCAGAAAAAATAGATTCCTTAATTGAACAATACCAAAGAGGTGAAATAAAACCGGGAGCCTTATGACAAACAGAAAATTACTTTTAGAACATTTAGACGTTCCCGGAATTCAGGGAATTGATGCCTATGTCAAACACGGGGGCTATGCCTCCTTAAAAAAAGCGCTCCAAAAAATGAGCCCTGACGAGGTTGTAGAGGAAGTTAAAAAATCAGGCCTAAGAGGACGAGGTGGCGCAGGTTTTCCAACAGGGTTAAAATGGTCCTTTTTAGCAAAGCCTGAAGGAATTCCCAGATACCTCGTTTGCAATGCCGATGAGTCGGAGCCCGGAACCTTTAAAGACCGATATTTAATGGAAAAAATTCCCCACTTGTTGGTGGAAGGGATGATTTTATCCTCCTACGCGCTGGGGGCAAAAACTTCCTACATTTACATACGCGGCGAGTTCATGTACGTGCTCGAAATTTTGCAGAATGCCATTAACGAAGCCTATGCGAAAGGGTATTTAGGAAAGAATATTTTCGGAAGTGGTTTCGACCACGACCTTGTCATCACTCCTGGAGGAGGTGCTTACATATGCGGGGAAGAAACCGCCTTGTTGGAATCCTTGGAGGGAAAACGAGGCAATCCAAGAATCAAACCTCCGTTTCCTGCTGTGAAAGGTCTGTGGGCCAGTCCTACGGTAGTTAACAATGTGGAGTCCATAGCCGCTGTTGTGCCTATTGTACGCGACGGTGGTGACGCCTACGCTTCCATTGGAATCGGTAAAAGCACGGGCACCAAGCTCGTATCAGCGTGTGGTAACCTAGAGCGTCCGGGGGTGTATGAAATAGAATTAGGGTTGAGCGTAGAAGAGTTCATTTACGGCGATAATTACTGTCGGGGAATTGCGAAAGGAAAGAAACTCAAAGCATGTGTTCCCGGAGGTTCCTCTGTTCCCATTCTACCCCACCACCTGGTGACTAAAACCGCTGCCGGTGAACAGCGCTTAATGACCTATGAGAGTTTGGCCGATGGAGGTTTCCAAAGTGGATCCATGTTGGGTTCAGGAGGCTTCATTGTTTTCGATGAAGATCAATGCATCGTGAGGAACACCTGGAACTTTACCCGCTTTTATGCCCACGAGTCGTGCGGCCAGTGCTCTCCTTGTCGTGAGGGAACCGGCTGGATGGAAAAAGTATTGCACCGATTAGAAACCGGTAAGGGTCACCTGCGCGATATCGATTTACTCGCAGACATTAATAAAAAAATCGAAGGGAATACGATTTGTCCGTTAGGAGACGCCGCTGCTTGGCCCGTTGCTGCTGCAATTCGGCACTTCCGCGATGAATTCGAATGGCATGTTACCCATCCCGAAGAGGCCCAGATCAGAAATTACGGTTTAATTCAGCAACCCCTTGTTGCATAATATTTAGGTATGGTAAAAGTTACAATAGATGGCGTTGAAGTCTCGGTAGAACCCGGAACAACGATTCTCAATGCCGCTCGGCAAATCGGTGGTGACGTTGTTCCTCCTGCCATGTGCTACTACAGCAAACTACCGGGTACTGGTGGAAAATGTCGCACATGCCTCGTTGAAGTTGCCGCAGGCTCTGCCGCGGATCCCCGACCAATGCCGAAACTTGTTGCTTCCTGTTCCACGCCGGTTCAGGATGGTATGGTGGTGAACAATAAGAGCAGCCAACGCGTACACGACAACCGGGGAGGAGTGGTAGAATTTCTTCTAGCCAATCACCCCTTAGATTGTCCTATTTGTGATCAAGCAGGGGAATGCCATTTGCAAGACTTAGGCTACGAACACGGCAGCGCCAAAACTCGCTACGAAGAGGATCGGAGGATATTTGAGCCCATCGACATTGGGAATAAAATCAAATTACATATGAACCGTTGCATCCTGTGCTACCGCTGCGTTTACGTTGCCAATCAACTCACCGACAAGCGGGTTCATGGAGTACTGCATCGCGGGGAACATGCCGAAATATCTACCTACATCGAGCAGGCAGTGGATAACGATTTCTCCGGTAACATGATTGATGTTTGCCCTGTTGGTGCGCTCACTGACCGAACCTTTCGGTTCAAAAGCAGAGTTTGGTTCCTGAAACCCATGGAGGCGGAAAGATCATGTTCAAAATGCTGTGGTAAAGCTGTGGTTTGGATGTTCGGAAATGAAATATACCGCGTAACTGCTCGCAAAGATCAGTTTGGAGAAGTTGAGGAAATTGAACAAAAAACCGCCTGGTTATGCAACGACTGCCGATTCGAGAAAAAAGAGGTCACCGATTGGAATGTCCTTGGTCCACGCGTCATCAATCGGCAATCGGTAATTTCGCAGGGGAAATATGCTACAACCATCGATAAACCCGTAAAACGCATTTCATAATGGAGACTTTTTACTGGATTGATAAATTGGTTCTTGTCTTATTGCTTTTTGTAATCTCTCTGGGAATTGCTGCCTATCAAACGTATTTTGAACGAAAGCTCGCTGCATGGATTCAGGATCGCGTTGGTCCCGATCGAGCTGGGCCCTTCGGTATATTACAACCCATCGCCGATGGCGTGAAAATGTTCATGAAAGAAGATTTTGCCCCATCAAATGCAGACCGTTGGCTATTTATCCTTGGGCCCGGAATTGCGATGTTTACCTCCTTGATTACCAGTGCCATTATTCCTTGGGGACCAAACTTGCTCTTATTCGGTCGACAAATTTCCCTTCAAGTTGCCGAAATCAACATTGGCATTTTATTTGCTTTTGGCATTATATCCATAGGTGTTTATGGAATAATGATTGGCGGCTGGGCATCGAATAATAAATACTCTTTATTTGGTGCTATTCGCGCATCCTCACAGATGATTTCTTACGAGCTGGCCATGGGAATTTCTGCCATTACGGTCATTATGATTTCAGGAAGCCTTGACCTAAGGGCAATCGTTGAAAGCCAACATGCTATGAATTGGAACATTTGGTACCAACCTGTTGCGTTTATTGTTTTTTTCATCTGTGCATTGGCAGAGACGAACCGAGCACCTTTCGATTTGCCGGAATGCGAGAATGAACTTATTGGTGGCTATCATACCGAATACAGTTCTATGAAACTCGGATTGTTTTTGTTTTCAGAATACGTGGCGATGTTTGTATCTTCGGCCATTATGGCGATTTTATTTTTTGGAGGGTATAATTTTCCCGGAATGGACGCTTTAACGAATAGCCCAAATTTATTAGCGCTTATCGGCGTCGCTGTCTTTTTTGTCAAAATTTTCCTATTAATTTTTGTATTTATGTGGATTCGCTGGACCATACCTCGTTTTCGTTTCGACCAACTGATGCATTTAGGTTGGAAAGTATTGATCCCCATTGCTCTCGTGAATATGTTAGTTACCGGATTCGTTGTAGCATTTTATCATAATTGGTTTTAATTGTTCGCTATGGAGTCACTTACCAATAGAAAAAAAGTTGTTTCAGACAAACCCATGACCTTCATGGAAAAACTGTACATACCCGCTATTTTGAAAGGGATGATGGTCACGCTGAAACACATGTTAAAACGACGAAAAACCGTTAAATACCCTGAGGAGACCCGAACATTTGCACCGATTTACCGGGGGATGCACGTGCTTAAACGCGATGAACAAGGGCGCGAAAATTGCACGGCCTGTGGTCTGTGTGCTGTAGCTTGTCCAGCCGAGGCAATTACCATGACATCGGCTGAACGAACCAAAGACCAAATGCACTTGTACCGCGAAGAAAAATATGCAGTGACTTATGAAATCAATATGCTTCGTTGCATTTTTTGTGGGTTGTGCGAGGAGGCCTGTCCTAAAGAAGCTGTATTTTTAACCGATCGTTTGGTTCCCACTCAATTCGAGCGTGATGAATTTATTTATGGAAAAGACAAATTGGTCGAGTCCGTAGACAATCGCATTGACATTACCAAACGGCAATTCACCGGAAAACGAACCAAGATATGATGGCAATGCTCCTTACTCAAATACTCGGTGCCCTCACGGTTGCATCAGCAATTATGGTGGTTATCAGCAAACACCCTGTGCGCAGTGTACTGTATTTGGTATTAACCTTCTTTTTCATCTCTGGCCTGTACATTATGATGAATGCACAGTTTTTGGCCATAGTAAATCTGATCGTGTATGCAGGGGCCATCATGGTATTATTTCTGTTTGTTTTGATGATGCTAAACCTCAACAAGGAAACGGAACCCAAAACTCCGCGTTTAACCTGGGTGATCGCAGGCATCTCAGCAGGAACCCTATTTGTCGTAATCATAGCTGCCTTAAAAGACATTGTTTTGATATCAAGACCCGGTGATATGGTAGGCATAAATAACGTGGGATTGGTTCAAAGCCTTGGTAATGCATTATTTACGAAATACGTGGTTCCCTTTGAAATTTCCAGTATTTTATTTATTTCCGCGATGGTAGGGGCTATATTACTTGCCAAACGAGAAAAACAAACCATTGATTAATATGACCTCATCAACTCCTATTAATACCGATTTTTACGTGATTCTTGCCATCCTGCTTTTCACCATCGGTGTGTTTGGAGTTATGATACGCAGAAACATGATTGTTCTTTTAATGTGCATCGAGCTCATGTTAAACTCAGTGAATTTGTTAATGGTAACGTTTTCCAGTTATTACAACAATGCGGATGCGCAGATATTCGTATTTTTCATCATTGTCGTTGCGGCCGCTGAAGCAACGGTCGGTTTATCAATAATAATATTGGGCTATCGCCAACTTAGATCGATTGATACAGGAATTTTCAACAAACTTAAAGGCTAGCCATGGGTATTGCTTCATTCGTTTACATCCTTTTACTTCTGCCCCTACTTGGCAGCTTAGTGAATGGAGTATTTGGAAAAAATCTTTCAAAAAATATTTCGGGAGCTATCGGGACAGGAGTTGTGTTTGCTGCTTTTCTGTTGGTTATCGCACTGTTCAACAGCATCCATGAACCAATCCAAATCTCCTTGGCTAATATCCTGCAATTCAGCAGTTTTTCGCTTGAACTTAATTTCTTAGTTGATCAATTATCCGTGTGGATGTCGTTGATTATTACAGGAATCGGAACCCTGATTCACCTCTTTTCAATGGGTTACATGAAAGAAGACGAAGGATATTATAAGTTCTTCACCTACCTCAACTTATTCATTTTTGCGATGCTTTTGTTGGTATTGGGCGGCAACTACTTTGTATTATTTTTCGGTTGGGAAGGAGTTGGAATTTGTTCTTTCTTGTTGATTGGGTTTCATTACAGCGATCCTGTCAAGGGCATAGCAAACAGTCTTGCAGCCCGAAAAGCGTTTGTAATGAACCGCATCGGTGACGCTGGTCTTATCTTCGCTTTGTTTTTACTCCTTTCCTCGTTTGGGACTTTGAATTTTCTAGAAATTTCTGGCAGTTTATCGAAGGACTCAACATTAAATAGCCTCCCGGCCATCGGCATAACCTTATGCTTGTTTTTAGCTGCTACAGGAAAAAGTGCTCAAATACCCCTATTCACCTGGTTACCTGATGCAATGGCCGGTCCCACCCCTGTTTCGGCGCTTATTCACGCTGCAACCATGGTAACAGCTGGTATATACCTCGTGGCGCGATCCAACTTTTTATTTGAACTTGCACCGCTGACCAAAGATATCGTTCTGTACATCGGGATTACCACCTCGTGTCTTGCTGCTTTTATGGCGCTTCGTCAAAACGATATTAAAAAAGTATTGGCCTATTCTACCGTATCGCAGTTGGGCCTCATGGTAGTGGCCCTAGGACTTGGGGCCTACACCGTCGCAATTTTTCACGTTACCACCCACGCATTTTTCAAGGCACTCCTATTCTTGGGCTCCGGTAGCGTCATTCACGGAATGCACCACGAACAAGATATTCGGAAAATGGGAGGTTTACGTAAAATAATGCCCATAACACACGCGACATTTTTTATAGGTACCTTAGCCATTAGTGGATTTCCACTGCTGTCAGGATTCTACTCCAAAGACGAAATTATCGGCCATTTGTACGAGCACAATCCTCTGTTGTACGGTATTATTATGATTTCCGTCACGATGACGGCTATCTACATGTTTCGATTGTATTTTCTTACTTTCCATGGAAACTACCGCGGTTCGCAAAGCACTTGGGATCATGCACACGAGAGCCCTTGGACGATGACAGTGCCTCTGATGATTCTTGCCGTATTCTCCATTTTTGGGGGAGTCCTCAACCTTCCTGGGCTGTTCTTGCACGACAGCGCCCACTGGCTTTCAGTGTATTTACAAGGTGCTCCCGGGTTGCACGCTTTTGCCCACGAAATGCCTGATTTTACGACCACAATAGGACTTATGTTGCTTGCTTCTCTGGTGAGCGTTGGCGTAATGATCTGGGCGTTTAACCAATATGCGAAGAAGGGTGCTATTGCCAAATCCGACGCAGCCTTAAGCGGCTGGGAAAAAGTATCCAACCGAAAATTGTATTGGGATGAAGTATATGACTTCATCATTGTTAAACCCGTCGAGTGGCTGGGATTTCAAGCGAATCACACCATTGAGCAAAAAGGATTCAAGTCGGGTATACAAGGGTTGGGAATGCTTACAAGCTGGACCGGAAACACCCTGAGAAAACTTCAAAATGGCAGTGTTTCAACCTACCTAAGTTGGATGGTCGCAGGCATGATAATGCTGATCGTATTTTACCTATTAAATGCCCATTAACTTGGAACTAATCGCACTTCCTTTACTCTTTGGCATCGCCTCCTTTTTTATCCCAAGGCATTGGGCAAGATGGAGCACTTTGATTTTTGCCACAACGTCGTTAGTTGCTGTTCTGATAAAACTCCTTCAATTCGAACCCGATATCAAAGAATACTTTATCAACAACGTCAGCAGCTTCGCGCTAGGCTTAACCTTCAACATGGCGGTCGATGGGCTTGGAATTCTGATGTTGGGTTTAAGTAATTTGGTGATTTTTTTAGTTGCATTGTCGAACGTGAACCGCGAGGAATCCTCTAAGCCCTCCTTCAACGGATTACTTTTTTTGATGCAATTTGGTTTGAACGGCGTATTTGCCTCAGAGGACGGTATTTTATTTTACATGTTTTGGGAATTAACGCTTATTCCCGTGTTCTTGATGCTCTATTGGTTCGGGGCCAAAGAAAATCAAAAAAACCTGATGACCTTCTTTCTGTACACGTTGTTTGGGTCGTTATTTATGTTGTTGGCGATCCTTGCATGGGGAGCCTATACGCCAAGTTACGACTACCATAAACTCATGTACGCCGCGGTTCCTTCGCAATACGTATGCTGGATATTTTCAGGATTTCTAATTGCCTTCGCCATTAAAATACCCCTATTTCCCTTTCACACCTGGCAACCTCCGACCTACTCTACAGCGCCCATGGCCGGTACCATGCTTTTATCGGCCATCATGCTGAAAATGGCCTTGTTCGGAATGATCAAGTGGATGATTCCACTGAGTTATGCTGCATTGGACCTATGGCAGTTACCGGTTATTATTGCAGGTTTAATTGGAATTGTGTACGGAGCGGTTATTGCTCTTCGAGAAAATAATATTCGCAAAGTATTTGCTTTTGCCTCCATAAGTCACCTGGGGCTGATAGCTGCAGGGATTATGATCTTTTCATTCGATTCCCTTATGGGAAGCATCCTTCAAATAGTCAATCATAGCTTAATTGCTGTTGGATTATTTTTAGCGGCAGATATTGCCATCAAGCGTTATGGAACTTCCGATTTAACACAGATGGGGGGACTTGCGAAATTGGCACCTCGTTACGGATTTTGGTTTGCAGTTACCGTGCTTATTGCCTTATCTGTTCCATTAACTGCCGGTTTTATTGGAGAATTTTTATTAATCAAGGCTGTTTTCGATTATCAAATGGTTCTTGGTATTGTGGCTTCACTGACGCTTGTACTTGGGGCTGTGTACATGATTCGTGCTTACCAAATGAGCAGTATGGGGGCACCAAAAATACCGAGCGCCGAAGACCTTCAGTGGAATGAAATATTGGTATTTGCCCTTATTGCCCTCCTCACCTTATTTTTGGGACTTCACCCTGAAGCAATCCTTCAACTTATTAAACCCAGTATCCAACACTTGCTTGAATCGGTTCAGGATACCACAAACTTGCTTAAATAATGGATTCGGTCGTTGTAATTTTTATTTCGGGGTTGATTTCGCTTTTCTTGGGCATGTACCAAAAACCCCTGTTAGTGTTGATGACCAATTTAATCGGTCTGACGGGGGCATTTGTGTTGTTTTTTTTCTACGGTACCTACTCTTCGATCTTGAAATCTTACTTTTTTAGTCTTGCCTACGACAGCACTGGAATCTTATTGAGTTTGCTGTGCATATTCATGACTGCGCTGGTCTTGTTATTCGGTTATGGTTCGCAATCTAAAGAGCCTCAACAGTACGCGGATCTTACCTCGTTAATGATGTTTTCGTTGACAGGAGGGCTATGTTTAATTGGATTTCGCGATTTTTTCATGTTTTTCATTGGATTGGAGATTCTCTCTATACCCGTGTACGTCTTAGTAGGGAGTCGCAAAGGAAACCAGGCTTCAGCTGAGGCGGCTCTCAAGTACTTTTTTACCGGTTCTTTCGCAACTGCCATTTTACTTTTTGGAATTGCGCTTGTGTTCGGAGCCACGGGAAGTTTTAAACTAAACGAAATTAACTTTGCAATACTCAGTGGATTGTACACCCCGGAGCTTATGATTCCAGGTTCTCTTATGATCCTTGCTGCCCTTCTATTTAAGGTGGGGGCCTTCCCTTTCCATTTCTGGACAGCAGATGTTTACGACGGCAGTTCAAAGCCGGTGCTTGCCTACATGTCCACCACCGTAAAAATAGCAGGCCTATTCGCTTTAGTTCAACTTATAGGGTTGGTTTTTGGAAACTTAAAATCCTATTGGGAAATTGTTCTTTACGCCATTATTCTGGTGACGCTGTTTTTGGGTTACTTTTCAGCAACTCAGCAAAAATCGCTGAAGCGCCTTTTGGCTTACTCGGGCATCAGCAATACGGGAATTGCCCTTCTGTCAATTATGAGAGGAGCCGATTTTGGAGGTAGAAATATGGTCATTTTTTTGTTGGCCTACAGTGCGAGTGCCTTGATTCTCCTGGTGATTTCTCAACATGCAAGCGATGAGGAAAATGACGTGGATGAACTAAAAGGCATCGGATATCGCAACCCACTAATCGGAATTTCGTTGCTCTTTTCGCTTCTGTCATTAAGCGGGATTCCGCCGTTTTCGGGTTTTTTTGGTAAACTGTTATTAATTCAGGATATTTTGATGGAACACCCTATTCTTGCAATTGCTGCTATTCTCAGTGCTGTTTTAGGGGCTTTTGTTTATATCAAACTTTTATTACATTTCTTCACCAAAGAGTTTCAGGGAAAAGCAGTGGTGTTAAATGCCCCCTCCGCTGCAATCCTCATCGCTTCCAATATGCTTATTTTAACAGGATGGTTGATTCTTTTCATCTAAGGGGCAGGATTTAGTTTCGGAGAACTTAGATTATCTCTCGGCTTTTTAAATAATTTAGTATATTTGACCAACTTAATTACAGTTGGAATGAAATCCTATACTATCAAAAAGAAAATCACTTCCCTCGCTTTGTTGTTGGTGTTACCTTTGAGCGCGATTGCCCAACCTTTCGCAGTCAATGACATTGGCAGTGGCAACGAGGACCAAATAATCACCATAAATGCTATTCAATCGAACGATGTATCCAATGGTGGCACCCTTGTCTTATCAAGCATCGATTTGAATGTTGCGCTTCCTGGCAATCAGTCTTTCGCTAGTAGCACCAATGGGCAATGGACCGTGGACTATCAGACGGGGAACGTGCTCTTTGTGCCAAACTTACATTTCAATGGAACCGAAAGCCTTAACTACACGATTCAAAACTCCTTGGGACAAACTTCCAATACCGCACAAATAAGTGTGGTGGTTAATGCAGTTAACGATGCGCCGGTTACCTTTAACAATTACATTTCTTCTGTTGAAGACGGACCAGTACTGAACGGAAACCTTCTTTCCAACGGTGATTACGACATCGAGAATGCGGCAATCTCTTGTGCCTTAGTTCCGGTAAATAATGCCAACAACGGCACATTCACCATTGCTGCCAATGGCAATTTCACCTACCTTGCCAACGCCAATTTCCATGGAGTAGATACCGTGGTTGTTTCGATTTGTGATAACGGCTCTCCCCTACCAGCGGCTTGCAGCAATGACACCTTGTTCATTAACATTGCGCCCATCAACGACGCACCGGTTTTGGTCAACGATGCATATACGGTTAATGCTAATTCAAGTACGTACTTGATGCCTCTCATCAACGATTCCGATGTCGACAATCCCCTATTGCTTTCTTCGTTGTCCATGCTTTACGGACCTTTGAATGGAACAGCCTTGGTAGTAGGTGGGCAAATTCTTTACACCTGCAATCCCGGCTACAGCGGTTTAGACTCCATTTATTATCAAATCTGTGATTCGGCAACGCCTTTGGTAAATGCGTGCAGTCAGGCATGGATTCACATAACGGTGTCGGCTTGTGCCCTCAACCCCGCGACCGACTGCGACGGAGATGGCGTTACCAATGCAACAGAATTGGTTGACAACACTGATCCGAATGATCCTTGCGATTATTTGAGTTCCAGCCAAACTTTAACGGTTGGAGCCCTGTGGGTGAATGCCGATTGCGACGGCGATGGATATACCAACGGTGTTGAACTTGGAATGGGATACGATTTTAACGATGAATGCAGTTTTCCTTTTATGGCACAGAATGCCACTCCATCCTTGAATTGGAATTCACTGGATTGCGATGGCGACGGGGTTACGAACGGAACTGAGATACAAAATGGAACCGATGGCACCAATGCATGTTCCCTTTATGCTGTTAGCATTACCTTGACTCCCTCTAATGCATGGTTGGCCGACGATTGCGACGGTGATGGCGTAACGAACGGAGATGAAATAAGCGACAACACTAATCCGACCAATGCTTGTTCACTATTGCCTGCAAGTGTAACCTTACCCATTGATAGCCTTTGGTATTTTTTAGATTGCGACGGTGACGGTGTTCAGAATGCTGATGAATTGCAAGACAGTACGTATTATTTAGATGTTTGCAACTATTTGGCAAGCAGTATTACCATGCCACAAACGTCGGATTGGATGAACGAAGATTGCGACGGAGATGGCGTGTTAAACGGCGACGAGCTTACGGATAATACTAATCCGCAAAGCGGTTGCGAATTTTTGGCATCCAGTCAAAGCGTTCCAACAAGTCCGGAATGGAATGCTTGGGATTGCGACGAGGACGGAGTAACCAATGCCACCGAAGTAGTGGATAACACCAACATTAACGATCCTTGTAGTTTTGTTGCAGGCAGCATAACGTTGCCAATAGGAGCGGGATATAACAATGCTGACTGCGATGGCGATGGTTTAATCAATAGTGTTGAGAGTACATTAACAACAGATATCTTTAATCCTGACACCGATGGCGATGGCGTGAATGATGGTGCCGAAGTAAATCAAGGAAGCGACCCATTAGACCCATGTGATCCGGCTCCTACACAATCGTACTGTATTTTAAATTTCCCAGAAGGAATTTCTCCCAACGGGGATGGCAAAAATGATACATGGATCATTACCGGAGCAGATTACTTTGAAAACAATCACCTTCATATTTTTAACCGATTTGGTACGGAAGTGTATCACAAAGAATACTACACCAATGAATTTGTTGGAAAAGCAAATGTTGCAACGCTCGGAGGTGAACTTTTACCCGATGGAACCTATTTCTATGTTTTTGATAAAAACAACGGAGAAGAGGCTGTAACAGGTTATTTATTTATCAAGAACTAAGACTTACAATACAGGTATCGTTATGAAAAAAATTATCCTACTCGCTGCATTATTCACTGGCAACTTGGTTAATGCGCAACAAGACCCTCAATTTACACAGTACTTTGATAACTTTTTGCACGTTAATCCAGCTTATGCAGGAAGTTCAGGCATGTTAAGTGCCACTGCCATTCACCGCGAGCAATGGGTAGGATTTGCAGGAGCTCCTAGGTCCACAACTTTCAGCCTTCACACCCCTCTGAATTACCGCTCGGTAGGTTTGGGTCTTACAGCTGTAAATGATATGATAGGCCCAGTTCGTCAAAACATGGTATATGTGGATTTCTCGTACACGTTAAAACTGGGTAAATCAGCGCGTTTGGCACTTGGCCTAAAAGGAGGTATGAACATGTTGAACGTCGCAACGCAAGATTTAGCCAATGTGCAAGCGAACGATCCGGCCTTTATTACCAACGTTCAAAACCAACTAAATCCGAACGTAGGTTTTGGAGTGTACTACCACGATGAGCACTTCTTTTTTGGGTTGAGTTCACCGAGAATTTTAGAGAAAACTGCTTCAACGACCACCTACTTAGAACGACGCCATTACTTCGGAATAATCGGTGGAATTTTTTCCGTGGCAAAACAGTGGAAGTTGCGACCAAGCATCCAAGTAAAGAGCACCATGGGGGCTCCCTTGAGTTTGGATTTCTCGCTCGCAACCATTTATAAAGACAAGTTGTGGTTGGGCGCCATGAACCGATGGAATGCAGCCGGAGGTGCCTTCCTTCAATATCAACTAAACCGCCAATTCCGTTTAGGCTTGGCCTCTGAGTTTGGCGTTACGCAACTTAGAAATTACAATAACGGCACCTTCGAAGTGTTAATGTCTTACGACTTTAACTACAAAAAGACCGATGTTAAATCACCTAGATACTTTTAAGATGAAGAGCATGAAATTCCAATTTACTTTATTCGTTTCTCTTGCTTATGCGGGAATCGCTATTTCACAAACTGAAGATCCATTCTTCTCTACCGGAAATGTCAAATTCAACAGCGATGTAGCCGAAATCGGAGTTTACAAAAACACAGGCGATAATTCGCTCATACTGGTGTCCGGGAGGCCCTGGGGCATTATTAAAAGGGTTGATGCCCAAGAACAATATTTCTTCAATTACTTTGAAGTCAACAAAAAGACCAATTCTGTAGTTGGATTTCAAAAAGCATCCAACAGTAAATTCAATGAAGGAGCCTTATGTTTTACGCCGGATGGTAAACGCGTTTACTTCACCAGAAATGCTAAAAAGGTAAGTAAATCCTCGAAAAAACGCGAATTGATGCTCTTTACTGCCCGCGTTAACAAAAAAGGCAAATGGTCAAAAATAACTCTTTGCAACCTGAACAATCCAACTTACTCTATCGGGCATCCTGCGATCAGTCCAAACGGCGAGATGATCGTTTTTACCTCAGATATGCCGGGTGGTCAAGGAGGAACAGACCTTTACATGGCATCGATTGAAACTGATGGCAAACTCGGTAATCCTATCAACTTAGGGCCAAAAATTAATTCTGCTGGAAACGAAATGTTTCCATGGTACAGTACCGAAAATCAACTCTTTTTTTCTTCCAACGGACGTCAAGGCCTCGGAGGATTCGATTTGTATGTAACTGAAATTCGCGAAGGAAAAGAACCCTTTTCCCCGATGAATCTTCAAGCACCCATCAACAGCAATGCAGACGACATAGCACTTTCTTTCCACGAAGAATCGAAAGGCTACTTCAGCTCAAATCGCATGAACAGCAACGATGACATCTACAGTTTTACGCAGCTGCGTCCCATCGTTTTTAAAGTAATTATGAGCGGTACCGTCACCCACGCGAATACCAACGATACCCTTCGAGAGGCTGAACTATCTATAAAAAATTCCCAAGGAATTGTCGTAGCGACCTTGACAACTGATGCTAAAGGTTTTTATACGACTAATCTTGAGCCCGATCAGCAGTATTTTGTTGAAGTAAAAAAAGTAGAACACAAAGATGAAAACTTCCAACTGAACACAGATTTCAACACCCCTAAAGTAAAGCAAAACGTGCAATTGGAAGGACGTCCGAACATCAATTACCTAGGTAAGGTGACGGACACAAAAACAGGGCAGGTCCTCGAGAATGTAAAAGTAACGATGAAAGATCTCATTACTGGCCAAATCGTGCTTTCCGGTCAAACAGACAGTTTAGGAAACTTTAGCAAATTATGTGAAAACCTCGTGTACGGAAAAACTCAAAAGTTTGAAGTTAAATTGGAGAAAAATGACTATGCCACTAAATCAGAAATTTTCGCATATGATCCGAAAATTAGCGGCAATGTTAGCATCAACGATTTAAGGGATTTAAGCATTGGTAGAGTGGAAGTCGGAGTAGATTTATCGAAAATCATGGACCTTGGTGATATTTACTTTGACTATGGTAAATTCGATATCCGTTCGGATGCCATGGAGCAATTGGATAAAATTGTTGGAATTATGAATGAATATCCCCAAATGGTTATCGAATTAGGGTCTCATACCGACTGCCGCGGTGCGAAAGCGGCAAACAAAACCCTATCTGACAACCGAGCCAAGGCCTCAGCAGAATACATTAAAGGCAGAATTACAAACCCCACTAGGATTTCCGGAATGGGTTTTGGAGAAGCCAAACTCAAGGTTAATTGTCCGTGCGAAGGCAAAGTAGTTTCAAACTGCCCTGAGGAAGAACATGCTAAAAACCGAAGGACTGAGTTTATTGTCAAGAAAGTAAAGTAAAAGTAAATAAGAACTTATAAATAATAAAAAAGGCATCCTCGGCTGATTTTCCGTCCGCAGAAAGGGGTCTGGGGAATGAATGCGGGCGGGATTCCGTTTCGGATTTTTCGGCGAGAAAATTTTTGAGCTTCGCAATGATTTTATAAACCAATTTTTGACCAATTGAATAAAATTCCGGGGTCTTCTTTTATTCCTACAGAATATTCGTCATGACCAATAACATGTTGGCGGTCAATTTTTATGTTATGTCGTTGGTAAATCCCCGGCAAAAGAGAATTAAGTGCTGTATATTGTTTGTCAGTATATCCAATATCAGCCTTTGGTATAGAGCGATATATATCTGAAGAAATGTACTGTTTCATTTCCTCCTCCGTCCCCATAGCTAAAATTTCTATTCCGATAGAATGACGGTTGAGTTTATCTTTGTACTTTGGATAATCAGCAAGACTGCCCTTCCCCGCATGATACGCATTTCTATTTTCATCTATAAGACGAAATATTGTGCCATCGCGTGCAATAAGATAATGAGCTGAAACTCCATACTGCTTGAAAATATTTATTACATCTTCCGGAATATACGGATTAGTTGGCTTCGCCATGACATTGCTGGAAAAATGAATTACAACATGTGTTATGTCGTCGGTTTCTAAATGTATTTCTGAATTAGAAAGCGGAAGAAAGTGATCAATTATTTTAGGTTGCAATGATTGTGGCTTTGGTTCAATGGGAATATTATTCACTGAAGATGTTTTCTCATTGATGTAAATATATTTGTCCACATCCGTAGCAGGAACATGTGGTTCTAATTTAATTCCCAACACATCCTTGTAAACCTTTGAGAGGGTATACATCCATTCGTCTGCTTTATATCCAACATAAAGTAAATGAAAAGCATTGAGATCTTTTTTTGCCGCGTTTAAATAAATATCCCTTTTTATTCCTTGAGCAAATTGACGGAAACCGTCTCGTAAATCTTTATATTTTCTATTGCGTGTTCTATCCGCATCATAAAGAGGCAGACCATTTTTCATAAGAACATTTTGCCAATGATATGCCATTGGATTGTTATACCAGCGTGGAAATGAACAACATCCAAAACCACTTTCAGAAGCAATAATTCCAGTTAGAAAAAGCGGATGAATTGAATATTCTTTTGCCACATCCACAATTAATTTTGCCATCTGATTCGGGCTTAAGATTTCTTGCTCGTCAATTTTTGTCTGAAAATAAATTGAATTTGAATAATAATCATTTATAAATTGACCTAAACGATTTACAAATTCATCACTATAAGGATTTATTTTTAGGGGGGTATCATAATGTGCGGTTTGATATTTATAAAATTTTCTGGCTGATTTATTAATTGAAGTCTGATTTGAAATATCCTCTAATTTTTTAGCTGCTCGGACACATCTAAAACCAACATCGTAATTGTAATTACTCGGTGCCATAAAACTTCTTTTGCTCACACGAAGATATTCAGGTCTAATACTTCCCCACGATCCTCCACGCATAACTTTTGTTCTGCCAGTTTCCGAACCCATTGGCTTATTTTTTGCGCTCGCCGAGTAATAATTATTGTCGTACCAATCATTTGTCCATTGCCAAACATTCCCACTCATTCCATAAAGTCCGTAATTATTCGGTTTCGTATCTTTGACTTTAGCCAATCTCCACCATTCGCCAATCATCAATCCTTTTTCATTATCATAATTAGCCAAGGAAGACTCAAATTCATCTCCCCAAGGAAATTTTTTGCGATCAAGCCCGCCACGAGCCGCATATTCAAATTCTGCTTCAGTCGGCAATCTGTAACCGTCGGACGAACTATCTAAATCCCAGAGAGGGTAGCCCCAAGCGTCTGATTTTTCGGATAATTTATATGCAAGTGGAAGTCCTTCTTTCTCACTTCTCCAATTACAATAATCTACGGCATGATACCAACTAATTCCAGAAACGGGATTTTCTGGTTTATTATAAGTGTCATATTCCCAATATCGTGATTTAGTTCCACCGTCATTTAAATATTTGGTAAAATCTTCGTATGTGATAGGAGTTTCATCCATATAGAAGGATTTTACAGTGACAGTATGTTCAGGCTTTTCGTCAGAAAAGTTACTACTATTGTCACCCATAACAAAAGTACCCTCCGAAACTAAAACCATTGTCTTGGTTCCTTGTAAAATTTTTGATAATTCTGTTGCTTTTGTTTCTGAAATATTTTTCTCCAACACTTGTCCGTCCTTTCTATTTATTGAAGAAAAGTAATAAAAAGTAGCAATCCCCAAAATACAAACAAAAAATATTAGTAAAATAATTTTTAATTTTCCCAACATCATATTGTTAAATAATAGCATTTTTTTCTTATAGATAGTTAGTGTTTCTCTATTGCGAAGCTCAAAAATTTTCTCGCCGAAAAATCCGAAACGGAATCCCGCCCGCATTCATTCCCCAGACCCCTTTCTGCGGGCGGAAAATCAGCCGAGGATGCCTTTTTTATGTTGTTGTAATTCATGCACTAATTCGAGAACATCGGTGTTGGGATTATGGCCTCAAGCACAGAAACTAATGGACTTTTAATGAAGATCGTCATAGCTATCATGATTGCAGCTAGGAGTATTGCTACACCAATGTTATTATTTTTTAGTTCTTCTGCTTCATTTAAGTTTCCTGTCATGCGCTGAAAAAATATTAAACTTCCAAAGACAATAATAAAGGCACTTACAATTGTAAGCGTATAAAATCCGGCAATATACACGATAGAAGTCATTACCCAACCATCCTGATGACTTTGCGATAACAATGACACCAAAGAAACCATAGGCCTTGTAGCCTCGGAAACCAGTAATGCTGAAGAAATAACCATCCCCGTTGCCAACACATTAAAGGTAAGGGTAGATGGGTTCAATTGAAATCGATTGATAATTATTCTACTGAGGAGCTTATGAAGCATAACGATCAATACCAGACCGAAAATTAAACTAATAGAAAGGTAAATAAGAGGTAAAGTTAACATAGGTGAAAATTTAAATTGTGATTAATATAATACCGGATGCCACTCATTCGGATTGAAACCTTGCATCAATGTTTCGCCGATTTGGGGACCAACTTGCTGACCATTATTGTAAAATAAGGTTGTTTCCCAAAAATAATACTTGGCTCCTTTAAATTCCAAATAAGGACTTGCTGGATTGATAGGCGGATAGGTAACGGCCAACATCGAATGGCCCGGACCATTTACTATCATTGATGGTATGCCCATCGCTTTGAGCAAAGAAAAAATTGCCACAGTACGCGTATCACAGTCACCTTTTAATGACGCTAAAAACTCTACCGGAGAATACACCCCTCCCGGATCGACATTTTCTTCACAGCCCCCATAAGGCACTTTATTGAAAGGCCTATGTGATTCATCCATATGATAATCTCTGATGAACGTAGACGGAGTTGAAGTCTCTTGCTTCTCAAGCTCCTCGTGCGACATCCCATGAACTAAGGTATATGGAATATTTTGGATCATCGTAACCACCAATTCAGTTGTTTGCTTAACGTCCATTCGGTTAGCAAAAGCAATTTGCTTTAACTGCTCAGCCAAGGGAGCTAATAAGGGTAAATCATGGTTAACTAACATACCATAATCCGGTGCATTGGGTGCAATCCTTGAAGCTTGCAAGGTTTTTCGATTTTCAGCACAACTTACAATATCTTGTTTTGAAAAACTAAACTGAAGCTGAAAAGTATTTAATTGATAATTATACCAACTCCAAGTTACATACACAACATCCTCTGCTTGACTAAGACCAATTTCCTGTGGTGGATTATCAATGGCCTTTACCTTTCTTCGTTTACTGCAAGAAAAGAGAACAAACGAAACTGCAAACAAAGTAATTATAAGGTACTTAACCATAGATTAGAAAGATAATGTTGTAAATTTATGGGATTCTTGCATCTGTCGAACTTTTGAGAAAACTTTTTTTCTATTTTTCTACAATTATCCATACCCTCATGGTGTTGTACTCCTGCACCAAAGAGGTTCGAATCGACATTCCGAAGGAAGAACCAAAACTTGTTGTGGATGCTCGAATAGAGAAAGGGGGATTTCCAACAGTGTTGTTAATGCAGTCGCAATACCTCTACAACCTGACCAATTTAGATGCCTATTTTTCCTCGAACATTAGCGATGCCACCGTTACGCTAGTTCGCGGCCTTGACACGTTTACCCTAAGCCCCTACTTCATATCCGAACTTCCGATGCAAAGCCAAATCACCCTAGCGGAACAACTTAACGTAGAGCTTAACGAACTGGCTTTTTTCCCATTAAAAGTATATTCCAGCTTAGACCCCAACTTGGTAGGAGCTGTGGGACAAACCTATACCCTGAACATCCAATACAATAGCCAAACGTATTCGGCTACCACGAAGTTATTAAGCCCCATTGCCCTGGATAACTTCCAATGGATTCCTTCAGCGGAAAATAACCAATTCGGCGTGTGTCGGGCCTTTCTTACGGATCCAGCCAATGCCAAAAACGCTTACCGATGGGAATCAAAAATCATAACCACCGTGAATGGTTCTCCGAAAGATTACCGCTTCAGGCATAGTGGGGGTTCCTACTTCGACGACCAATTTTTTAACGGGCTTAGCATCAACTTCGAGACGCGCTATCCCGAAAAAGACAACTCCTATCCCGAGGAATTCAATCGCCATTTCAAATACAGCGACAGCCTCGTTATTAAGTTATCCCACATTGAGTATCCGGTTTACAATTACTTCGACAAATTGAGGACTCAATTAGAAAACAGCGGAAGTCCTTTTTCTTCTCCCGTGCTTATGCCTAGCAATTTCTCCAACGGTGCTCTCGGAGTTTGGGCGGGTTATTCCAGTTGGTACGATACCCTAGTGTGCCTACCATAACTGATCAGAATTTAGATTTTTGGAGTGAATTATTGCTTTGATTTTCTTGGCAATAAATCCATGTTAATTCCTTAATTTGGTTCACATTTAGAATTACATTTGTTCCAATTTGTTTCATGAAAAATCTACTACCTTCTTTTTTTACGTGCTGTATTTTGGGTGCCACTTCCTTGTTTGCGCTGGCTCTTGAAGGCATTAACTATCAGGCGGTCATTCGTACAAGCTCCGGTAATTTAGTAACGAATACCCTCGCTGCCGTAAGAGTCCAAATCAAACAAAATTCATCGGCTGGAACCATCGTTTATTCGGAGCGAAAGTCGGTAGCTACCTCAAATTTCGGTTTAGTGAATTTTGTAATCGGACAAGTTGCCCTGCTCTCAGGGACTAATGGGTACCTCTATGCTTAACGGCAATGTCAATCCTTCAACCCTGACGGGAAATGACGGCGATTTTTACATCAACACAGCGACGAATGAACTTTTCGGTCCAAAAGCCAACGGCACTTGGCCTGCAGGAGTTTCCTTGATTGGCGCCATTGGACCTCAAGGTGTTACCGGTCCGCAAGGTATACAATTTCGACATGATTGGCCGCATGGATACCTTGGAGCCCAAACTGATTTATTCGAGCAATTCCGTTGTCAATTTGATGAATAGTGGCAAGAGTTTTCAACTAACAAAAGAAAGTTCTCAACGCTGTGAAATCTTAGATACCAAGCACTTTTTATCGGTACCGTGTTACATGTTAACCACGGGAACTCATTCTGATTACCATAAAATCTCTGAACTTCCGCAATATCTTAATTACCAGGGTTTATACGACCAATTTCAATTCTATTGTGACCAACTTACTAAGTGAATTTGTATTACCTCCATGTTATTTCAATCGCCGCATTTCCATCGTGTAGAAATTATCCGTAACTTTCTTCTCAAATTGAATCGTATGTTACCTACAAAACTTTACTCCAGCCTTGTTGCGTTGCTTTTTTCCGCCGTACTATTTGCTCAAATGCCGGAAGGAATTAATTACCAGGCCGTTATTCGGAAAACCGACGGAACCTTGGTGACCAATTCCATGGTCGCAATACGCGTGCAAATTAAACAAAATGCAGCAAATGGAACCGTTGTTTACGCGGAACGGCAGTCGGTAGCGAGTTCCAATTTTGGATTGGTAAATTTTGTCATTGGTCAAGGCACCCTGCTTTCTGGAACGTTTAGCAGCATAAACTGGTCAACGGGTAATTATTGGGTAAGCCTTGCAGTAGACTTCGCAAATGGCACGAATTACGTAGATTACGGATCGCAACGGCTCATGAGCGCTCCATATGCTCTATACGCCAAAACCGCAGGAACACAACTGAATCAATGGCGCTATGGAACGAGCGTTCCTGCAGCAGGACTAGGATCTATGGGAGATTTTTACTTGAATACGCAAACAGGAGACGTCTATTACAAATCCAATTCCACCACCTGGATATTAACAGGCAACATCAAAGGATCTCCAGGAATTGCCGGCCCGGCGGGAGCAACCGGTCCAGCTGGAGCAACGGGAGCAACGGGACCAGCAGGACCTCAAGGTCCAACAGGTACTGTGGGTCCAGCAGGAACCTCCATCCTGAATGGATTAATAAATCCTTCAGCGAATACGGGAAATAACGGCGATTTCTACATCAATACCGCTACCAACCAACTTTTCGGTCCTAAAGCAAATGGTGCCTGGCCGAATGGTGTTTCTTTAATTGGAGCTAACGGCGCAGTAGGCGCAACAGGCCCTGCAGGGGCTACGGGTCCACAAGGTCCTGCCGGTCCTGCAGGGGCTACTGGTTTGACGGGAGCCACTGGTCCTGCAGGGGCAACGGGTCCTCAAGGTCCTGCTGGTCCTGCTGGTCCTGCAGGGGCTACTGGTTTGACGGGAGCCACTGGTCCTGCAGGGGCAACGGGTCCTCAAGGTCCTGCAGGGGCGACAGGGGCAACAGGGGCAACAGGTCCTCAAGGACCAACTGGTGCTACGGGTGCCCAGGGACCAACATGGACCATAAGTTCTACTGACTTTGGACCTGACGGAACCTTCTCGGCTACAACCACAGCGCCGCAAACGGTTAATTCAACCTTGAAAGCCCTTTTAGTTGGAGGAAACACCTCATCTTCGACCATCGTTGCAGGAACTCTGAGTAACCAAGCTTTCGATATTTACGCGAATAACTCCCTCCGCGCACGATTTTCGAATTCAGGTGAAATTTTCTTCGGTGCATCAGCAGCACCAACGAACTTTACCGGCGATTTAGTAGGTGGTGTTTCGTCTTCGTTACTGCCTTGGGTCATTAACGGCTATTCTTCGCACAATGGATCCGGAGTCTACGGGTATATTTTTTCGGCAAACAGCACGAATTTTGCTGCGGTTCAGGGCGAAAATAGTGGATCATCTGCGAGCGGTGCAGGCATCAGGGGAATGAGCGCTAATACTAATGCCAACGGAGTTAATGGCAGTTTACCGTCGGCTGGTGCCGGGTGGGGAGGCTTATTCCAAAATGACTTGGGTTATACCGGATACTTTGGTTCGGCCTCCGATCAAAAAATCAAAAAAAATATCCAAACCATACGGAAGCCGATGGACATCATCCGAGGATTACGCGGAGTTACTTATGAACACAAGTTGGAGGAATATGCAGGCCTGGGCCTCAAAACAGGCACTACTTACGGATTCATTGCCCAAGAGGTAGAACAGGTCATGCCCGACATTGTAAAAACAAAAAATGTACCCTACTATTCTACGCGTTTGAATCCTTCCGATAAAGGATACGAAACCTTGAAAACGGTGGGTTATATCGAAGTTATTCCCGTATTAGTAGAAGCATTAAAAGCGCAGGAACTGGAAATAGAAGCGCTGAAGGCTCGAATTTCGGAATTGGAGAAAAAGTAGGGATTTGTTTTAACGGCGGTTCGCATCCAATCGGTACTCAGTATTGTCACGGTATACCTTGACCGATTGAATGGTCTTTTTATTGGCTGGCAACCATTCAGAGTACCGATAGATTGAACTTCCCTCAGATCCTTCGTCCTTTGCATTCAAATCAAACGAAATTTTCTTCAAAGGCAAACTTTTGTCCTTGCTCTTCCCTTCAATAACGTTACCATCTTCGTCCATGAGAATGTAATAGATTCCGTTGCTTGAGCGTTGTGAAATGTCGATATTTCGGGATAAACCCGCTTCTATTCTAAACCAACCTTTCGTTTGCATTCCTTTGGGAGTATCATAACCAAGGGACAAGTACAAATTGGCAGAAGTCGTATTATTAATGCTGAGGACTCTTGTTTTAAAATTATTGTTAGCCGTGTTTTTATCCAAAACGTTATTAGTAAATAGGCTAAACGCGCATCGAACCATATCTAAATCCTTGTAGCGCAACCAGAAAAATCCTGATTTACCCCAACTTTTGCCCCAGCTGTTGGCGATTTTAAAGGCTCCTCCTCCAACGTTATCATCGTACCCAACAACGCACAATGCATGTCCTCCAACAGGATACTTACCGTTCCTAAATAAATCCATTTTTGCAACTCCGTTGGAATCTAAGAACTTTGAATTCAAAGTATTACCCAATCCCCCCTGAAAAACCTCTAAACCAATGATAACCGGACAATTATTCACCAACGACAATTTTAACTGATTCACATTGTTGTGTTGCAAGCGCTCGAAACTGAAAAGGCAATCGTTGTAGCGTTTAGTATTGGCATCAACGCTGCAGTTGGGCTTATCATAATCCTTAGCAAAAGGACAGCCTTTGGTAACTAATAAACTCAGGCACCCATCAATGTAAGAACCGTCTCTGCAAGGGTCGAAACCTTTTAAGTGGCAGTATCGATTAAATACACTTAACGGGGAAAATTCTGGGTAGTCTTTACCATTTTCCATGCGCTTAACGATGGTTAGGCCGTAGTAGGCTGTTGACCAACCGACACAAGAACCCACATTTCCTTGATCTCCAATTTCTGGCAAATATTCTTCTAAAGAATATTGGGTGAGCAAACCCTTGGAGTTCTGATTGTATGCATTGAGCTGTTTTGAAAAACTAAAAACATGTTCTTTCGAATGGTTGTTTTTGTTAATCAAACAACCGAGGCCTTGCAACGAGGTTTTTACTCTCGATAGTGCACCAGCCATTTGCGTTCCAGCAGAAGAGTCTGCACTTTTCAACACAAAGAAACCAATGGCCAAAGTAATTACAGCACTTGCAATCAATAAATATCTTCTATTTTTTCTCATTACACTAATTTTTACTTGTTCGCAAAAATAATTAATTTGGTATTTTAATTCTAATCACATGCCATGAAAAAAGGATTGCTAATAACGGTCATATTGCTTGTTTCCATATCAACTTTGAGTTTTGCTCAAGATTTACAAATTCGTAAATCGTTCTTCCTAACCGACAAATCCGGTACACAAATTTCACAAGACTTTACCTACCTGGATGATTTTGACGAAGCTGGAATAGCGGTATTTTCTACGGGAGGCAATAACAGCAGCGGCTACGGTAAAATTGAAGGTGCCAAATACGGTTTGATCGACAAAACTGGTAAAATTGTGCTAAACGCCAAGTACGATTACATGTATAAATTTGGTTACTCGGACAGTTTGTATGCAGTACAAACAGGAGAATTAATGGGTATTGTAACCGCTCAAGGTAAAACGGTACTGCCCATAATTCACAAGGATGTAGATTATTTTTATGATGTACAAGGGGTTATAAAGGTAACCACCAACAATGATTACTATCAATTATACAACTATCAAGGCAACTCCCTAACTCCTGTATATCAATACATTGACAACAACGATCGAGGGTTTGTAGTACAACAAGGGGGCTATAAAGGGTTGATCGATAAGACTTACAAAACCATTATTCCGATCAAATACCGAGAATTGGAGGATTTGAACAATGGTAAATTCTTGGTGCAGGACATGTTTCTCAAATATTACTTGATTGACCTCAACGGTAAAATGGTTGGAACGACCCCTTATGACGAAATGGAGGCAGAAAGGAGTTCCAACGATTACAGCAAAACCGTCGGTTTTCGCGTTACAACCAAAGGAAAAAAAGGATATGTGGACGAGAATCTAAACGTCATTCTTCCAACCTCTTTCAAGTATATTAACATACTCGACATTGGGTGTGACCAAAAAATGTTCGCAGCTGAAAATAAAGACGGACAAAATTACCTGTACAGCACATCCGGGAAAATGGTGAGCAAAACTCCGTACAATTACATCAACACTTCTACGATTTTTGACCAATACCTTTTGGTAGAACCGATGAAAAAACCGGAAAAAAAGAAGAAAAAGAAAAAGAAAAAAGGGGTCGACGCATTTGAGGAAGAATTCGAAGACTACGATTATGCACCCTCTGTCTATAACTTGATTGACTTTACCGGAAAAGTCGTCCTACCCGATGTAGTGGAAGAGTATACCATTCCCTATTCTAACAACGACGACCAGTTGCTGTTGTTAAAATCCAAAGGTACATGGACCGCCTACGACCGCAATTTAAAAGCGGTATTAAAGAACCCGCAAGGTTCTACCGAATCTTTCACCTACATGGAAAACATCGATGGTGGCCTTTGCTTGGTGCAAATCGGCGGTAAGGACCAAGGCTACGGCAAACCCGAAGGAGGAGTTTTTGGGGTCTACAATGCGAACGGTGAGCAAGTAATTCCCTTAACCTATGAAGACATTGAGACCATAGGGTATGGCAACGACATGATGCTCAAGGTAAAGAAAAACGGCAAGTGGGGCTTGCTATCGCTTACCGGAAGTAAACTCACCGAAAACCTGTACAAGGAAATTGATTGCAACGATGGAACATGCATTGTAACCATCGAAAACGAACAAAACTCGACAAAAAAAATGGGAGTAATTGAGGCAGCGACAGGAAAGGTCAATGTTCCCACTCGTTACGATTACCTAGAGCGCCAATACGGTGCCAATACCTACATTGTTTCCTTGAACAATAAATTCGGGTTGGTGGATGCAACAGGGAATACCGTTTTGAAACCTAAATATGCTTACATTAAAGGTGCAGGACTTTACGACAAAAAAGATGTTTACCTTGCAAACATCTACGGAAGCGCTAAAGACAATTACTACGGAGGCATGGACATTGAAGGCGGAAACTGGGGCGTAATCAACACCAAGGGTGATACCTTAACGCCCTTCAAATTCAAAGAAATTGAGTTCGAAAACGACAGCACCATAAATGTCACTGATTTAGACGGTTTTGCCTACTTGATGAAATTTCCTTCGCTTAAGGTAATAACGGACAAGGAGGCGAATTTTATCGATGAATTAGGATATTCCTACGACGACAAAACCTACCTCATCGGTAAAGAAGTAACCAAAGATGAGTACGGTTATCCAACCGGAGGAATTTATGGTTTATCCGACAATATAGGAAACAAAATCGCGGACTACAAATACGCTGAAATCAAGGAAGAAGGTTCATTCATTGGTACCTACCAAGATTTCAACGGGTTTGACCTCATGGACGAAAAAGGGAAAGTTTTAGTAGAAAATGCCCAGTCAATCCTTCCTATACGAGATACGCTTTTCTTCTGCCAAAAGGATGGAAAATATAGTATTTTCAATACCCTTTCGAAAAAATACGACCGAATGGATGGAATCGTTGAGGTCAGTATGCCTGACTATTTTTACCGTTGGGCCTTAATCGGAGTTAAAGCGGAAAATGGAAAATGGGGTGTGGTTAATGAATTGGGGCAATGGATTATCAAAGCTACATATTGCGACGTTATTGGAACGGACGAAAGCGCCATCATTGTGGCAACTTGCGGCGACGGAATAACCTTTAAATACGGGGTTGTCGATGCAGCGAACAATGTGTTGATTCCGTTTGAATACGATTCGATTGAGGCCTCATACGGAGGTGAGTACAAATGCGTGCTTGGTAAAAAACTCCTGACCAAGAATTTAATGAACGAACTTCTGAAAACAGAAGAAGCAACCGACGAAAACATTCGGTAAAAGGTTCAACCTACCTCTTCGATGGACTGTTCTAAAATTGTTATAAAATGTCAAAAACCTTTCTTTTCATTGCCTTAGCGATGATAGTCTTGGCCGTGCTCGGCCTGTATGTGGCTTTCCGCATTTTTAAAAAATCGATGAAACTCATGACCGCACTAATGCTGTTGGGGGGCGCAGTGGTTTTTATTGGGATTATTGCCTATCCGAAACGTGCAAGAATCAAACGAGAAATTAAGAAAGTGCTTTCCCTGAAAGACAAGGTGCGACGTCGCACCAGCCCTACTTGCGATTGCACTTGGAACTATTCATCCTTGAAAAAAGACGAATTTACAACCATGCACAAGGCCACTGCCCAAAGAATCACGAACGGGATGTACCTTGTCAATGAGAAAACGCGGGTGAAATGGATTAACAGAGGAAAACTTTTGCCAGTGGAGGAAAAAGAAGGATTTGCTATTGCTAAACTCGATTACAGCAAAGCCTATCTCACGGCTATTGCTAGAAAACGCTTGTATGAACTCGGACAAAGGTTTCGTCAAAACATCCAAGAACCCGACGAAAAGATGAGCTATTTCGTCGTAAGTTCGGTTACGAGAACTCAAGTGGAACAGGCGGCCATTTGCGAGAAATATCCAAGAGCTTGTACCAAAGACCACTCACCTCATTCCTACGGGGTTGCCTTTGATATTTATCGAATAGTTAGTCCCAACAACCGTTGCGAAGCGGGTTCAAAAGCCTTGGAAAAAGTGTTGCAACAAATGCAAGCCGAAAATAAAATACTGCTATGCCCAGAGTCTCGGTGCATTCATGTTACGGTAAGGGGATAGTTAGTTGCCTTTCAATAGTTTTATGCATAGGCTGTTCTTAAAAATCCTTTATTTAGGATGGTAAAACTCGAATTCCTCTTGGTAGTTGCCCCACGTGGTGAAATTTAACCCAAAATTTCATATTGAATCCAATGCTTCAAGCGCAGTAGGTCTTTTTTAACCCTGTCCCCATGAAAAATGAGCGCATAAGCAATGAGAATGGCAAGAATCCAACTTAACCAATCAACTTTTGAAGCGGATTTCTTCCGAACCGCTGCGCGAAACTTGGTATAATGTTCGAAACGGCTGAAGTGATACACCGCATTAACCCGAGTGTTGGGGGTAATAAGTCCCGCGTAATCTACCCATACACCGTCGCACAAAACTGATACATGATGGCATGAATCCACCAAATACACCCCCTTGGGATAGGCCTTTTGAACAGTTGCTATGGTTTCATTGCGATAACATTCCGCTTCTTGCACCGTGCCGTAAAAACGCGCCGATGGATCGCGCATCATGGTCCGAATCCCGTGAGTAAATCCGTGGGTACCCGCGCGTTCGTCCCTGCTAAAAAATCCGCGTGCAAAACCATGTGCCTCATCGTACGATATTCCGAAAAGTATGGCCAAGGCTTTAACAACGCAATCGTTGGTTTCATACCCTCGATACCTCGAAGTTTCATACCCCTCTATGAAAGGTTCCGGATCAACAAATTTTAATCCCATTTGTCAGAGCCTTTTTATGAGTGCCCGTACCGGCATAAAAACAACACCCTTTTCGAAAGGCTCGGGTGCGAGGCGGCGTCTTTGTCGAGTTCGGCATTCATCAATTCGGGATTCTCAACCGCTTCAAGCGTGCGATGTAAGGCGTCCAATTCTTCGGGCTCAATTTTTCCGTTGACGACATGGGTGTCAAAATGAGCCCAATCTACAGGAGTTCGGGGTTTTGGAGGTTTCACAACTTTCTGGACCTTGTCTTTCATCGATTGGCTCTTTTGAATAATCGGCTCATTCTCCCGAGTGATAGCTATCAAGGCATTGATCATATTCAATTTACCCACGTGTTTCGTCGCCTCCAAATCGCATAAGAATTCCAATGCATGAGCTTCCAAATCATTGACTGCTCGTATTTTATTCCACAAATGCAATACGGCAACAAAGGCAAAAACCACATAGACAATTTTTAATAATTTAAAAGGCACCAAAGCCGTGAAAGCGAAAGGCATTAAGAAAAAGAAGAACATGGAAAAATTCATGGTTCTGTTCTCCATATAAATGTACTTCCGAAAATGCGCCATTTCATGGTAAAGAATGGCTTTTATCTCATTTTCGGAAAGCTTTTTAAAACACAGTTCGGTAATGTATACGGCATTGGTATGCTGATACTGATTGAACAAGGTGTTGAACACCCAAGAATTGAGTACCTCCATGTAGGAAATATAAACCTTGGGCTTTTCAAATCCTGGAGTATTCGAAAAAACTTCGGCAAAAATGTCCTTTACTTGCTGCAATGAAAATTTTCCGATACGTTCAGCATCCACCTTTTCCAATTCTTCCGAATCATTCCTGGAAGACCACAAAACCACCATGGAAATTAAAATCCAACAACCTAAAGAAATCCAAAAAAACACCTTCAAACACGTTCGAAAAGCCCCGTTGGTCGTCGTAAAATACTCGAATGTACAATAGGCCAGGAAACACAGCGTTATGATAAAAAATACAATGGACCTGCGGTTGGCTTGTTTAAAGACGGCCTCCGCATCAGACGGGGTTGTTATGGTGCTTAGGTTCATTTCCTAAAGATATAAAAAACCCGCGCTGATTTACTACTGCTCGTGGTACAAACGAATAATCTCCTGGGTGTCTTTTCCTGATCTTTTCCGCTGGCACCTCATCAAATTAAGCCACTTGGACAATTTCTGGAGGCATTTTAACCAGCAGAATCCGTCCTTCCGCATTCTCCCAAATCACCCTCGCTCTTTTATGTTGAAAATTGACAGGATTACAGGATTTTTTTCTAACCACAAATTATTACCTAATTTACAAACAGGTGGTTTGAGTTCTCAGTGTTTGAAAATAACCTCTTTGTAAGGAAGTCGAAAACGAGGTCCCCAAATTCCGGGCTCGGTCCCTTTTCCTACCGCGACAATCATGTTGATTTCGGCACCAAGGGGTAAGCCTAATTTTCGACGAACCCTCCATTTATCGAAACCTTCCATAGGACAGCTATGAAATCCCTCTGCGGCAACAGAAAGCATGAAAGTTTGTGCTGCTAACGCGCACGATTTGTGGACCATAATACGTTGATCGGTTCGACCGCCAAAGCGCATAAACGGCTTAAATAACCCTCCTACAAAACACACCAACCTGCGCACCAAGGTGTGAATACCCAAAATATCGCGACCGTAAAGCAAAGGCATAACCTTACCGTAGTAAGCCAAACCATTTTTTTCGAAAGCATTGGGTTCTCGGTCGCCAAGATGGGCTAAAATTTGGGCTCTATTCCAACTCGCCCTTTTTCGATACAAATCCCTTCTGGTGGCAAAAACCACGAGCTCTTTAGCTGATTTGGCGGCGCTTTGTCCTAAACATAACGGCACAAATTCTTTAAGTAGATCTTGATCATGAATCCAATGGAACTCCCATAATTGCATATTACTGCTATTCGGCGAAAGCGTGGCACGTTCCAAGCATCGCTGCATGACTTCCTCAGGAACTTCAACAGCAGGGTCAAATTTTCGATTCGACCTGCGGAATTCTACGATGGATTGAAATTCTTTACTGTACATCGGGGAAATTTATTGCAAAAATAAGCCTTCTTATGTATTTACCCTGTTTTCCTTAACTTTACCTTATGAATGATACCCGCAAGCGCGTGGAAGTTTGCTTTACTCCTGGAGAATATCCTTATTTCAAAGATGAATTTGAAACCGTTGTTGTAATCGACGTATTACGGGCCACCTCAGCGATTTGCACAGCATTTCAATACGGTGTAGCCGCCATCATTCCCGTACCTACCATCGAGGAGGCCTTGGCCTACAAAAACAGAGGCTACCTTGCCGGGGCAGAACGTAAAGGCCAAATTGTAGAGGGGTTCGATTTCGGAAATTCTCCTTTTTCCTACATGAAAGAGGAATTTCGAGGAAAGGAAATCGTATTAACTACGACGAATGGCACCAAATCCTTGCACGTGGCTAAAGAGGCTCCCAACGTAGTTGTCGGTTCTTTTCTAAACCTCGATGCGCTCTGTAAATGGCTCGAAAAACAAAAAGGAAACGTGCTTTGCCTTTGCTCGGGGTGGCAAGACAAATTCAATTTGGAGGATACCATTTGTGCGGGAGCCATTTGCGATTACCTGATCTCTACGGGGGACTATAACTCCATCGAGGATTCTTCGATTGCGGCAAAATACCTTTTCCTCTCTGCAAAAGACAACTATTTCGGCTATTTAAAATCCAGTTCACACCGTCGTCGTTTAAAAAACTTAAATTTGAACGAAGACATTAAATTTTGTTTAACCCCGAATCAAACAAATGTTATTCCCATCCTTAAACGTGACAAATTGGTTAAAGCGTAGCATCGGTCTGGTGCTCATTTCAGCCCTTCCTTTTTTATTGTCTTATAGGCCGGACACTTCCTCGAAACCGCAATGGGGATTTTTTGCCCACAAGCGAGTCAATCGCATCGCAGTATTTACATTGCCTCCGCAAATGTTTGGCTTTTACAAAGACAACATTGAGTTTTTGACAGAACATTCCGTGGACCCAGATAAGCGGCGGTATGCGATCACGGGAGAAGCCGAATGCCATTACATTGACCTGGACCATTATTACAAGCAGGGAGAGGATCCCTATTCAATCATGCCAAAATATTGGAAAGATGCTGTTGCAAAATATACCGAAGATACGCTTCGCTCCTACGGAATAGTCCCGTGGCATATTCTCAACGTGAAATATAAATTGCAAAAGGCCTTTGAAACTAAAAACATTGACTTAATTTTAAAATATTCAGCAGATATTGGCCATTACATTGGTGACGCACATGTACCCTTACACACCACCGAAAACTATAACGGTCAACTTACCGGGCAAAAGGGAATTCACGCACTCTGGGAAAGCCGCCTTGTAGAAATCAACGCTGAAAATTACGATTATTTTGTCGGTAAAGCCGCCTATCAAAAGGATGTCCAGGCTTTTTGCTGGCAAGCCATTAAGGGTTCGCATAGTGCTCTGGATTCTGTATTTAGGATGGAAAAGGAATTGACAAATTCCTTCCCTGAAGACCGCAAATATTCGTTTGAACAGAGGGGAAATACGACAGTTTTAACCTACTCCAGAGAATTCTGCGAATTATACCATCAACACATGAACGGAATGGTGGAACGGCGGCTCAAGGCTTCCATCATTGCTGTAGGGTCGATATGGTATAGCTGTTGGGTCGACGCAGGACAGCCTGACTTACGAGAACTGCAACAAATTAAACCGAGCGCTGAAATGCTCAAAGAATTTGAAGCCTTGGATGAGCATTTTCACAACGATAAACACTTCGGACGTATTTGTGACTGAATCACTGTTTTACCATCTTCCTACGAGCCATGCCCGAGTTGGTTGTAACTTCAAATAGGTACAAACCCTTCGCCCATGAACGAGCATCTATTACAAGGCCGTTCTCCTGGACCTCCGCGTACTGAACCACCATAGTCCCATCGGCTTGGTACACGACAAGGGAAACTATGCGCAGCTCGTTGTTTTCCAATTCTACCCGAACCTGTTCATTGAATGGATTTGGAAAAACCTGGAACCTATCACCTTCTATTTCATCGACACTAACCCCGTTTTGTAGACAAGCGCACTTCTGCTTGGCTACCGAGGTGGATACCGACTGTGGTGCCAAATAATTGACTTTTACCCAACAGCGTTGCCCCATTTGTGCAGCTGTTGTATTTCGAATTCGGAAAGTATGCCAACCTGAATAACCCGCAATGCTGGTATAATTCATTGTCCCGGTCGCGGATATGGTATCTATCACCTCACACTGTGCATTCAAAACTTCTAAGGTTATGGAAAATGCTGGATTCTCAGGATAGAGATTAACGGTTATTGTACTTGCGGAATCGGGAAAAATCCTACCTACCACCCTACAATCTGTACTGCTATCCGGTAAGGCACCACCCTGCTGCAACGAGGAGGAATGCTTATCCCCAAGATCGTTGGCCATTTCCCACTCTTGAGTGATGCTTTCGGAGGGACGAACATAATTGGCTGTAATCCCTGCAGGTGCCCAAACAGCATAACCCCTTCTTCCCTGCGGAGCTGAACCGTCGCAGGGAGGAATCGAAATCGATACTTTCCCTGACCCATCTACCACTACCGTTGTATTCCCGTGTGCCCCCGAATAATCGCTTAATGCTGTTCCAGGCGCAAAATTCGTTTGAATGTTGCTTAAATTTTGCCATGCGCTAAAATGATCGTTTACCGCGATCAAAGCTTTTGCGCCTCGCTCTATGACCAAGGCGTCCTGCGCTTGCCATCGGACGAAATATGCGCCCTCTTTGAAATGCAAATTCTGATGGCACCAGATTAGATTCTCCACGTCGGAATGGGTTGTTAATTCGGTGGTATCCTTCGGGTCATGGTTAAAGCGGTTGCCGAGGTAACCGATGTTGAATAAGTCTTCAAAGAAAATCTCTGGAGCGCCATCCACCGCCAAGGCAATCGCGTAAGCGACAGAAGCCCTTGGGTCTACGATTTCAATCTGCTGACCTATTTGAGAACCCGTGTTCCACCCCGTGATGTTACCATTGGCACCGACTTGCGGACGGTAGGTGTCGTGGTTGTTAACAAAGGGAACGGTTCGCAGTCGATTCTGCTGCTGTGCTGCCGGTATGTTACCAAGATTATAATTGCCTCCTTGAGTAATAACATCCTGAAGTGCAAAGCGCAGCGAAAAATCAAAAGTTCCAGCTCGATTCTGAACAGCATTGCACCACGCATCCAATTGAGCTGAATTCCCGACGTACTCTCCCACAGCAAACATATCGTTCGTACCGCTCGCCCATGCGGCATTGTTCTGAAGGTTCCACAGAAAATCTTCCGTCGCATAGGTTGGAAAATGTTTCGCGGCATCTATACGAACCCCCTCCCACCCCAATTGCTTCTTGTACCAAATTAACCAGTTCCTCATCCCGTTGCGCATGTAATTGGTTGATTGGCCTGGATTGTACGTGGCATTACTGCTCAAGCCATAGGCGTTTGCCTCATAGGAAATATCGGGGCCCCAATTCGGTGAATTGATGTCGTTCGTACAACAAACATTGTTATTATTCGGATAAAAGTTTGGCCAATTTTTCGAAAATCGACCAGAGCGCGCATAATAATTAGCCGCTGTTTCCGAAGTTGCTGGTGTTGTGTAGGATACGTAGCGAAAATTCTTGTAACGGTTATTTTGACCATCATCCATCGCCGCGGGGTCTTGTCCTCCTTGACCAAACGCTGATCCTGCATTGCTTACATGGTTCAATACAATGTCCTGAAGCACATCAATCCCATTCGCTTTGAGAACAGCCATCATTCGCAGGACCTCATCCTTATCTCCCATGCGCGTTTTAAGCGAGTTCTTTTGAAACTTATCCCCTAAATCGAAATGATCAAAGGGCGAATATCCCACGCTGTTGGTTCCTGAATTTTTGACGGTAGGCGGAATCCAAACCGCATCAATCCCTAAATCGCGCAATCGAGGAGCCAATTCGGTCAAATAATTAGCCCATCCGTTAGGATAATTCGCGTTCCAATAATCCCACCAAAAGCCCTGAAGAACCACCTGACGTTGGGTTGGATTCACCTGGGCTTGCACAGGCTGAGAGGCCCCTATCCATGCGAAAAAAATACCACAACTAAGAAATAATGCTTTCATTGGGTTCGAGGGTATACATTTTACCTTTGACGCTTATTTTTAAAGGCACGTTGCCCGCATTCAAGATGCTCGCCTTGTGATGATTAACTTCAATGCGTACAGGCTGACTTTTATAAAGAACCTGAAAGCGATAAACATTCCAAGATTTGGGGATTTTAGGGTTAATTGTCAAGCCATTTTGACCAATACGAACTCCAGCAAGTCCCTCCACCAAACTCAACCAAGTACCTGCCATACTGGTAATATGCAAACCCTCATTGGCCTCGCGGTTGTAATCGTCCAAATCCAAACGAGAGGTGCGCAAATACAACTCATAGGCTTTATCCATCCGATCAATTAAGGCAGCAAGCACCACGTGGACGCAGGGACTCAAGGAAGACTCATGCACCGTTTTGGGTTCGTAAAAATCAAAATTCTCCTGAATGGTCAGGGCATCAAAATGATCTTCAAAAAAGTACAAACCTTGCAGTACGTCGGCCTGTTTGATGAAAATGGAGCGCAAAATCCTATCCCAACTCCAATGCTGGTTGATGGGACTTTCAGCGGCAGGAATATCGGCAACTGTTCGTTGCTCCTTATCCATAAAACCGTCTTGTTGCAGGAAAATACGAGTTCCTTCCAACTTGGGTAAATAAACGGCATCGACCAATTTCGTCCATTGTTCTATTTCTTGCCTAGATAATTGTGCTTTTGACGAAGCAGCATAGGAATTTTCGCAATCTAAGGCATATTGAATACACCACCTTGCGATGTAATTCGTATACCAATTGTTATTGACGTTATTTTCATACTCATTGGGACCTGTGACGCCTAGTAACACGTATTTTTCCTTTGCCTTTGACCAATTAAACCGCTGTACCCAAAAGCGTGCAATGGCATTGAGAACCTTTCTCCCTTTTTCCATGAGGTAGGAGGCGTCACCTGTATGCCTAACATAATTATAAATAGCAAAAGCAATGGCTCCATTTCGATGAATCTCTTCGAACGTAATTTCCCACTCGTTGTGGCATTCTTCGCCGTTCATCGTTACCATCGGGTACAATGCCGCTCCATTTTTAAACCCTAATTTTTCAGCATTTTCAATAGCGCGGTCCAAATGATTATAGCGGTATAGCAGTAATTGCTTCGCTACTTCCGGATCTGCGGTTTTCAAGTAAAAAGGCAAACAGTAGGCCTCCGTATCCCAATAGGTTGCCCCCCCGTATTTTTCGCCCGTAAAACCTTTCGGACCAATGTTCAATTGGGCGTGTTTACCGGTATACGTTTGATAAAGGTGAAAGATGTTAAAACGAATTCCCTGCTGCGACGCGATGTCTCCTTCAATTACAACATCCGCCTTTTCCCATAGTTTCTTCCATGCAGACTCATGAGCGGAGCGCAAAACATCAAAACCGCTGGTGTAAGCGTCTCGTACGTGATTGATGGCCCGCGGTATAACGGAAGTCTCTGAATGATGTACAGTCGAAACAACGCTCACATATTTTTTAAGTACATAGGAGTTGCCCTGTTCAAGGAAATGCTCAAAATTGTTCTCAACGTAGAACGCACGCGCATGGCAATTTGGATGAATAGTAAGCAACTCCTCGTTCTTCCAAAAGGAAAATCGCATAGCGGTCGCAACGCTGAACTTGGTTTTTTTGGTCGTGGTGCAGAGGTATCCCTTTTGCACATCGACTTTGTGGCTATCCTCTTCCCAAAAAAACTCATCGTAATTGGAGTCATGGTTGTGGACTTTACCATCGAGGTACGGAGTAAACTTCACGTTCCCATCAAAATTCAACGGTGTGACGGTAAATTTAATGGCAGCTATTTCGTCGTTATCCATGGAACAGAACCTTAACGATTCCACCTGCAATTCTTTACCCTGAGAAAATTTTACCTTAAATCGTCGGGTAAGAATACCCTTTTGCATGTCCAATTCTCGATAAAAAGCCCTTGGTTTTTGCACGTTTAAATCCAACAGTTCACCATCTACCTCAATGTTTATTCCAATCCAATTACAGGAATTAAGCACTTTTGCAAAATACTCCGGATAACCGTTTTTCCACCAGCCAACCCGGGTTTTATCAGGATAATAAACGCCCCCTACATAACTTCCTTGCAACGAGGCTCCGGAATACGTTTCCTCAAAATTTGCTCGTTGACCAAATACTCCATTTCCGATGCTAAAAATACTTTCGGCATGCTGCTGCTTAGCAGGATCAAAACCATGTTCCATGATTTTCCAGGCATCCACCTCAAATAAATTACGCATACGCTTCCAACCTAAATTCTGTCAAACTATCGATATAAACATCCGCCACATTCTTCAACAGCGGGTTACCAACCCCGATACTCATAAATCCACCAGCTCTGGCGGCAGCGACTCCACTCAAGGCATCTTCAAAAACCAAGCACTCGTTGGGTTGGCAGTTCATTCTTTGCGCACCTTTCAGAAAAACCTCAGGACTAGGCTTTGGAAAAGTGACATCATTTCCGTCGACAATGGTCGAAAAATAAAAATCCAGTTCAAGTTTCGTTACAATAAATCGCGCGTTCCTACTTGAGGACCCAACGGCACATTTCAACCCCATTTGCGCTGCACTTTGCAAGAGTTCGATAACACCCGGCAACAAATTGGATCGGTTTATCTTTTTGATTGAATTCAGATAGAATTCATTCTTTTGAGCGAGTAACTCCTCAAATAATTCTTCAGAAATCGCTTTATTGCCCAGTTCAAGAATTTTTTTCAGTGAATCCGCTCGACTGATGCCTTTCAGCTGCTCGTTGTCGTGCTCGTTAAAGGACACATCTATCGCTTTAGCTATTTTTTTCCACGACACAAAATGGTTGTATTCCGTGGTTACCAAAACACCGTCGAGGTCGAAAATAAGGCCCTTTGTTTTATCATTCATGCTCTTGAATTCTCCAAGTCAAAAATGCCGCTACAATGATTAACACACCACCGATGGTTACAGCCGCCATACGCGACCCATCCAACCAATGCTCCATGATTTTACCAAAAAGAAGGGACGCCAAAATTTCAGGTAAAACGATGAAAAAATTAAATATTCCCATATACATCCCTATCTTATTCTGTGGCAAACACCCGGTTAGCATTGCATACGGCATGGATAAAATGCTGCTCCAAGCAATTCCAACGAGGCCCATAATTACAAACAGCAAACCGACTTGCTCTCTGTCCTGAACAAGATTAATCATTAATAATCCTGTTCCTCCCAACATCAAACAGGTAAAATGGGTCCATTTCATGGAAAATTTTCGAGCAAATAAAGGAAGAATCAACGCAAAAATGAAAGTAACAACATTTTCAAACGAATACGTCAAACCCGCTAAATTTTGACCATCTGTATAAGCCTGAGTACCCGGATTGCCCCCAAATATTTCAACAGCTACGGTTGGAGTGTAAAAGAACCACATAAGAAATAAGCCTGGCCAAGTAAGAAACTGAACCAGTGCTAATTGCTTCATGCGTTTTGGCATGGAGAAAATGGCACGGAATATTTCTTTAATTCCTGCCCCAAAACCTTTGGACTCTTCCGCCTTCCTATTCTCTATTTCTAATGCGGTGGGGGGATATTCTTTTGAGGTCAAGACTGAATAAATTACTGCACCTAAGAATGCCAATGCCCCGATATAAAAACTCCACTTTACATTGTCTGGAATATGGCCCTGTACCGGAGTCGACGAAACGTCCAACCAATTGGTAAAAATCCATGGCAAGGCAGATGCGATGGTTGCGCCGAGTCCAATGAAAAAACTTTGCATTGCAAATCCCCTTGCGCGTTGATTTTCCGCCAAATTATCTGCCACAAAAGCCCGAAAGGGCTCCATTGAAATATTAATGGAAGAATCCAAAACCCATAATAAACCTGCTGCCATCCAGAGCGTTGACGAATTGGGCATAAGGATCAAACAAATTGAACTCAGCACAGCGCCGATTAAAAAATAGGGCCTCCTTCTTCCCAGTGTTTTGTGCCAGGTTCGGTCGCTCAGATAACCGATGATGGGTTGTACGATCAGTCCTGTTAAAGGAGCTGCAAGCCATAGGGCCGGGATTTCCTCTGGTTTGGCACCTAAATTCTCATAAATAGAACTCATATTTGCCATCTGTAGCCCCCAGCCAAATTGAATTCCCATGAAACCAAAGCTCATGTTCCAAATTTGCCAAAAACTTAGCGCTGGTTTTTTTGTTGTTTCCATGGATGCTAATTTTCAAAAACCAAGTAGCCCCAAGGAGCTAATTTAAACGGCTTATTTGCTTTTTTAAATCGTTTTCCGGTAAACACATTCGTCCATTGCGCTTTGCCATCCAGAGGTCCTTTAACGGTTTGTTTTTTGGCAGAAAGGTTCAAATAAAAAACTACTTCTTCGCCTGGAAATGTATTCGAAAACCTCGTAATGGCAATGACTTTTCCATCGTTCAATAATTCGAACTTGTCGTAAGCTTCATACCTTTCTGCTGCCAAAAGATAATTACGATGCTTTAACGCGTTTAACGTGGCGTAAAAAGTAACCATGTCCATTTTATCCCAGTTAATCTGATCCTTTTCGAAAAACAACAAACGACGGTTCAGCGATGTTTCTTGTCCGTTATAAATCAATGGCATTCCATTCATGGCATACGATAAAACCGCCATGACAAAGCGTGCATCTCCCATGCGCTCCATTTCCGTTCCATTCCAGGAGTTTTCGTCGTGGTTTGAGGTAAAATACATGCGAATGGCTTTTTTAGGATATTCTATGTCCTTTTCATGGTAGGCTAAAATTTCAGAGGGCGCTGCCTTACCTTGAGCGATTTTATTCATGATGTGGTGAAATTCCCAACCATAGGTCATATCGAACGCTTGGTGTTGATCGGCTCCTTCGGATTCTGCCAGCATGAACAGGGGTTTTACCGTTTCCAATTCCTTTCTTGCCTGCAACCAGAAATCCATCGGCACCCATCCTGCCACATCGCATCGAAAGCCATCGATATTGCATTCTTGCACCCAATATTTCATGGAAGCGATCATCTCTTTGCGCATCGCTTGGTTGTCGTAATTTAAATCCGCCACATCCCACCAGTCGGTGCCAATGGTAGGCTGGACATTCCCTGTTGAATCGAGGGTATACCAATCTTTGTGGCCTTGATCGAGCCAAACGTTATCAGGAGAAGAATGATTCGCTACCCAATCTATAATCAGTCGCATGCCTTGATTATGCGCTTCATTCACCAAGGATTTAAAATCATTCAGTGTACCGAACTCAGGATTAACGCCCTTGTAATCTCTTACCGCATAATAACTTCCCAGGCTTCCTTTTCGGTTTTTAACGCCGATTGGGTGAATGGGCATCAACCATAAAATATCAACTCCCATGGACCCTAACCTCGGAAGGGCTTTTTGCACTTCAGCAAAGGTTCCTTCCTTCGAAAATTGTCGAACGTTTACCTCGTAGATCACCGATGCATTCGTAGGTGTATGCGGTGTTTGTGCCATTGGAAATAAAACGGTTCCAATTGCAATGATTAAAACCTTAAAATACTTCATGTTATCCTTGGGTAACTTTGTCTTTTAAAATGTACTTCAGGTGATAATTTACCAATCCTTCCACGGGTTTACGAACTACGCTGGTGACCGAAATGCCCAAGGAAGCTGCAGCGCGATCCAAGGCGGCTCGAAAAATTTCTGCGAGGCTACCAACGAAGTGAATATCGACCGACTTGTAATTGCTGTAACAACATACGTGGACTTGCATAAAGTGCTTGAAACCTGCTTCAATCATGGTTTGAAAATAGGGTTCATCGCTGTGTTTAGCGATAAAGGGCATAAACGAAGCAATGAACACATTGGCGTTAGGCTCGCGATAGACTTTATCGACAATCGCTTCCTTGTCCAAACCGTACATTTCTTCAAAATCAGCCGCCAAATGGGGCGGAAGATTATGATACAAATACGAAGCAAGCAATTTTTTTCCAAAATAACTTCCACTGCCCTCATCACCCAAAATATACCCCAAGGCAGGAACCACCTCCGAAACAACTTCACCATCGAAATAACAGGAATTAGAACCTGTACCGATGATGCACGAAATACCCGGACGCCCCAGATAAGTCGAATAGGCACAGGCCAATAAGTCGTGATACACATGCACCGCGGCGTTGGGAAAAACCTTGGACAAACCGTTTTTAACTATTTGGTTCATTTTGTCACTGGAACAACCAGCCCCGTAAAAGTAAACCTCTGTAACTTCAAATGCCACAAGCATCATGGGAGAATTTTTCTTCAATTCTTGTTCAATCAATTTCGAGGATTGAAAATAGGGGTTGAAGCCCATCGTAGAATAAAAAGATTGGTTATTTTTACCATCTAACAAAACCCAATCGCTTTTGGTAGAGCCACTTTCCACAATGAATATCATAACTTTACGGTGTTTTTTCTTGTTCTTTGTGTCATATTAACACTTTCAAATATACAAAATACCCACAAATTGATAGAAGATATCGAAAAAAATAGGCGACAAGAACTTAATCCCAACATATCCGTGGATTGCGTCATTTTTGGTTTTGATTTCGATAAACTGAATGTATTGGTTATTGACCGAGCTGATGGCTCGAGATTACCCTGTGCCCTTCCCGGGGATTTAATTTTCAACCACGAACACCTCGACCACGCGGCTATTCGGGTTTTGGAAGAACTGACAGGGTTAAAAAACATATATCTTGAACAAATTGGAGCCTTTGGAGATCCGAACCGTATTTCTAAAGAGTCGGATCAATCGTGGTTGCAAAAAGTGAGAGAGCAGCCCCAGGCAAGAGTCGTCACCATCGGATACTACTCCCTAGTAAAAATGGAAAATTATTTGCCACAGGCCTCTTCTTTTGCCAAATCTGCAGCCTGGATTCCTGTCAATAAAATCACCGAACTGGCCTTTGACCACATGGAGATTTTGGATGCTGCCAAACAACGGTTAAAACAAATGATCAACATCCGACCGATTGGATTTAATTTGCTGCCCGAAAAATTTACCTTAAGTCAATTGCACCGCCTTTACGAGGCCATTCTGGACAAGCCTTTGGACAAGCGCAATTTTCGGAGAAAAATTCAAAAACTCGAGTTGGTGAAAAACTTAAAAGAAAAACAATTTGGTGTTCCGCACAAACCTTCTCAATTATTTATGTTCGACGGAAAAACCTACGAAAAATTAATGCAAACAGGCATTAATAACTTTGGATTCTAGGTTAAATGTTCATCCGAAGCACGCATTCATTCATCTCGCTATTGATTTTAATCAATTAAATGGTATTTTTGATACAAGGAGTGGATGTTGCTGTAACTTTCACCCTTGTAGAATTGTTTTTAATTGAAACTGCAGGTTTTGGAACAAAGCGTTTACACAAACATTGTACGGGAAAATCAAGTTGGCCTAATGAGGTATGCCCTCAATTTTTTAGGGTCTACCGATGATGCCCGCGATATTGTTCAGGACGTTTTCGAAAAACTATGGCTTCATTCAGAGCGTATTGACGTAGAAAAGGCAAAGGGTTGGTTGTACACTGCTGCCCACAATACGATGTTGAACTTTATCAAACGTCGTAACCGCATTTCCTACATGCAATCCGTTCAACTTGAAGGCGGCAGCTGCGAGGATCGTTTTACTTTCGAATCCAATGAAATCATTGAGAAAACGGTAAGTATGCTTCCCCCCTTGCAGAAAAGCATCTTACTGTTAAGGGATCTCGAGGGTTATTCCTACGAGGAAATTGGCTCGATGTTGGAGCTGAACCCTTCTCAAGTGAAGGTGTACCTTTTTCGCGCGCGATTAAAGGTTAAAAATCAATTAAAAACCATTCACTACTTCGCTTGAATTCCCCGAGTCACGATAACATAGACTATTGGTTCTTCGATTGGGTTGAGGGCAACCTTACCGCGGAGCAAGAGGAACAATTACAGTTGTTTTTACTGCTAAACCCTGAGTACGAAGCTGAGGCTGAAGCGTGGAAAGCTTCTAAGGTATCTTTTCCCTTATCTCCCGAACTTCAGAAAAGTTTTGAACAAATTCCTCGCCAGCCCAAAACCGTATCTCAAAAGAAAAATATCGTTTGGTGGCTGGGTAAATTGGCCATACCGTCGATGATTTTTCTGTTTTGGAATGCTGAAAACAGCCATTTTCTTCAAAATCCCGCTTCGGGGAAGGTCAGCACATTGCTCCAAGTTCAACAATCGGATATTACCCCATCAACTGTTCAATTAGGGGTTAAAAATAACCTAGCCATATTGCCCAAAGTGCATAACCTTGCCAAAATGGAAATTAACCCGCTAAATAAATCCGAAGTAACGACGTTACAACCCGAGGATGCGGAAATGCATGATAACAGCGCAGGGGAATTTGCTCCCCTTCAACTTGATAAAATCAACTACAAATTGAATTCCATTCAACTGGTTCAATCCTTAATCGGTGTAAACGCTCTTCCTGAGGAGAGCGCGTCGCAAAACCAAGGGGCAAAACATCGAAATACATGGCATTTAAATTGGTCATTCAACAAAACAAACGCCCTCTCCAAGTTTTTGAAAAAAGAATCGGTCAATGCAACCCAAAAAGACCGTCTATATGTTAGCCAGGAGCGATCGCATCTGGACATCAATGAGGGGTTTAGCGGCAACTCTTCTCAGGCAAAACTTCAATCAACCACCTTTTTACGAGGAATGCTGAGTTCGCAACCAAGAATCCAACAACAAATCAGTTTCGATGCTTACCAAAGAACTATGAAAAGCGGTTTCGGGCTTGTGGCCAACTACACGAAATTCCAACAAGGGACTATTCAGGACTGGAATGTGCGAACCCTATACTCACCGAAAATTGCTCTATCTCGTTATATCACCATCGAACCTTCGGTATCGTTTATTTTTGGTCAAAAACTCCTCGATATCGACAAAGTGACTAACCAACAAGCCTACACTTTTGAGAGCATGGTAGTGCAACAATTCAATTACGATATGTCCCTACCTATCGGCAGAAGTCTCTTTTACCGCGACATCAATGCAGGATTGCTGGTGAATTTGGGTCCCTTGTACGTTGGGGGTCAAATGCAAAACGTATTCATGCACCAGGATAATATCCATACGAATGATTTTTCGAACATTGCAAGATCAAGGCAGCAAACCACCCTCATTGCAGGAACCGATTTTACCGCGCGACGAGGACAAATTCGGTTCTCACCTCAACTTATTCATGAATTCAGCGCAGCATTTAAAAGAACACAACTTGGGGGAACCTTTGTGTATAAAAATTTCGCTATCGGAGGAAATTATGGCTTTAACCAATCCTTAACGGGGATGGTGGGCATTCATGCCAAAAGTGTATCAATCCTTTATCAGGGAACGAGAAGTAGTAGTTTATTGTCAGAACAAAAACACTATTTACATCAAATATCCTTAAGATTTAGTTCAAAAGTTAGTCGTAAATCAAGACGTTATATATCTTTGTAATCATGAAAATTAAAAAGCTCTATTTTTTCATCGCATCGTTAGCCATCGCCACGATCAGTGTTGCTCAGGATCCAACCTTTACCCAATTCTATGCAAACCCCATTTATTTGAATCCTGCGCTTGCGGGTTCCACCGGTTGTCCGAGGATCGGAATGAACTACCGCAATGAATGGCCTCAATTAACAGGAAATTACGTAACCTACAGCCTGGCCTACGACAGTTACGTGAAAAACATTTCAGGCGGTTTAGGTTTTATCGCGCTTCATGACCAACAAGGAAGGGGTACGATTTCTACCACGATGGTTGGAGCCATTTACTCTTACAACCTGAAAGTTAGCCGTAAATTTTCGGTGATGGCCGGAGTTAGGGCTGCATATTTCCAGAAATTCCTCGATTGGACTAAACTTACTTTCGGAGATATGATAGACCCACGCCGCGGATTCATTTACCAAACCGGTGACGTTCCGAGAGGCGATGGCCGTCGAGGATTTTTTGATGCCTCTGCCGGTTTAGTTGGGTACACCGACGTATTTTATTTCGGCGTTGCTGCCCATCACCTTAACCGTCCGGATGAATCAATGATACTCGGTACCAGTAAGCTGCCCATGCGTTTTACAGGGCACGCCGGAGCTAACATTAAATTGAGCAGGAATAAATTCAATAATTCGACATCAATCAGTCCGAACGTTATTTACCAATACCAAAATGGTTTTCAGGAGTTAAGCGTAGGTGCCTACATTCGGTACGAAAATTTTACCGCCGGAGCATGGTATCGCAACCGGGATGCGTTTATTGTGTGTCTTGGCATCCAAACGCCAAAGTTTAAAATTGGCTATTCCTACGACATTACGGTTTCCAAGTTGGGGAACGGCGTATCAGGGGGCTCTCATGAGGTTTCGCTCGGATTTAATCTCCCTTGCAAGAAAAAAGCCAAAAACTTCCGAAAAATCTCCTGTCCCTCGTTCTAGGTTATTCGCTGGCGTCGTAAACTTTTTTCCCCCGAATGAACGTCATGTGCGCGTAATTGTCGGCGGGGATGTTGCGTTCGCTGAAAGGTTTTTGAGCTATAAAGAAGCTGGCCTCCATTCCTTGACTGAGTGCTCCCCGTTTCCTTTCGGAAAACGAGGCAAATTGAGGCCATACGGTCATTGCTTTTAGCGCCATTTCCAAAGAGACCGCTTCTTGTTGTTGAAATCCATTTTTGGGTAAATTCCCAGGATTCATGCGCAAAACAGCAGAACGCAATGTCAGGAATGGATTGATCGATTCAACAGGAAAATCGGTTCCAAAGGCAATCATTCCAAATTGTTCTAATAAACTTCGGTAGGTGTACGCGTAGGCTAACCGTTGTTTCCCTATCCGACTCGCCGCCCAGGGGTAATCGCTTGTGGCATGGGTGGGTTGAACCGACGGAAAAACAGCGTAATCGCGAAACCAATGCAAATCAATGGGGTCTACCATTTGTGCATGTTCAATCCTCCAACGATGATCCGGCTTCGTTCCATATGCCCTTCTAAAAGCCAATAAAGCAGATTTGTTTGCTGAATCGCCGATTGCGTGTACGTTCAATTGATAGTCCAGGGCCAAACTACGATCAACCCAAATTTCCAGATCTTTGAGCCCAACCAACAGAAGGCCTTTGTAATTGGGTCTGTCCGAGTAGGCACCTTTCAGCAATGCACCCCGAGAACCGAGTGCCCCATCGAGCAATAATTTAAAGCTTCTTACCGATAAATTTCCTTGAGAATAATGCTTGATTTTTGCCGCAAGCGCGTAATTCTCTGAATTGGCCATTAACATTGCATAAATGCTGATTTTCCATTTGTTAGATGCGTCTAACCGTTGTAAAATGCGAAACTGCCTCGAACTAATTCCCGCTTCGTGGACCCCGATGATTCCATAGTGCAATAGTTCTTGTTGAATTTTCAACAGTTCCTCATAATACGCTGCATCGGTATAATCCTCCATACAACTCTCGGGAATTTGCATGGCATTATCCACAAAAAGACCTGTTTTGAGGCCTTCATTGATAAGGCTCCCCATCTTTTTAACTTGCCTTAATAGCGCCTGATTTACGAGCAGTGCGTGTCCGTCTATCCGATAAAGAGCGACAGGAATGTCAGGAAATGCCTCGGATATTCGGTTATTGTTAGGCATTTGGTCGACTTCCCATTGCGTTTGATCCCACCCCCTTCCAACAACAAAATGTCCTTTATGTATTTTTATATATATCCTAACGCGCTCAACAACCTCATCCATGGATTGACATCCTGTTAAATCAACTCCAAGATTTTGATTTGCAAGGGAAAATAAATGGGTGTGTGCATCGGTAAAACCTGGATAAATATGTTTTTTCTCAGCATCAATGCTTGCGCCGTAACGGTATTTGTTGAGAATTTGACGCTCAGGCCCCACTTCCAACACTTTTCCTTCTGCAATTGCCATTGCCGCGCCAACTGAATTTTTTTCATCAAGGGTGTGAATCACAGCATTGTGTATGATTAAATCGGCATATTTCCGTTTCATACAACTGTTCAGCGTTAGGGTAACAAGGAAGATGTAAAGGATTTTCATAGTTGTTAAAAAGGAAGCCCTATTCCGAAATTCAGGGAAGGAATAAAAGGATTTGGAAGCCGCTCTTTTGCTTTTTCTATTTGCTCTTGCACGGTACCATTGGTGTACCCAAAATATTGCGCACCATCCAGATAATAAGTTTGTCGGCTCTGAAAAATCCAACGCGCCTTATCGGGAAGTGCAGGGTTGTATATGGGAAAACCAATGTCAAAACGAAATACTAAAATGCTTAGGTTGACCCTCAGGCCAGTGCCCAAGGCTAACGCGAGTTGACGGTAAAAATTCTTTGTAAATTCAGCGCCCGGTCGATTCACATCTTTTCGATAGGTCCAAATATTTCCCACGTCTGCGAAAAGACACGACGACAACATGCCACCAAGCGCAAAACGGAATTCGAAAGACCCAAAAAACCTTAAATCCCCTAACTGGGTAAGGGTACCTGTTGAGTCCCGATAGGCCTTGTAATCACCCGGACCAAGCGCTCTTGCCCTCCAGCCTCGGTTATCATTCGGTCCTCCGGCGAAAAAACTGTAATCATAGGGCATGGAAGTGGTGGAGTTGCCATAAGGAATACCAATACCCGCACTGACTTTACCCGCGAGTTGCAATTTGGGACTCAGACGTTTTACCATGCTAAACTGATGATCGGTTCTGAAAAATTGAGCATAGGCGTTTCCAAAAATCGTTTGAATACCGCCAGTCAAAGTGTCGGAATTGTTGTTAACAAGGCGTAAGGTGTTTCCCGCAAGGGAGGTAATGGTGACATAACGCAGATCTGCCAGCATTGTGCGAACTGCCCTGCCTTCCTCTGAGCGAAAATCTTTGTTAACATTCGACCATTCAACTTGCAATTTAAAATCCTCCCAAATCAATTGGTCGCTGTAGGAATTTCTTAAAAATAAATCGTTCAGTGCGTTGATTTGCGCTTCAAAAAAATCATCCTTTTTAAACTGGACATATTTTATGGTTGACATTAAGGGTAGGCCAACTGTAAAAACTTGTGTTTTCCCTACTAACCATTTCCACGTATAACTGAACTGAAGAACTGTACGATCGAAAATATCCCGATTTTCAATATTTGCGGCAACGTTAAATACGGTTTTTGGCTTTTGACGTTTGGATAGTTTCCATACCGGCACTGGAAATAAACCCGGTATTTCCAACTTCAAATTAGGGCCAAATTCGAAGGTATTGAAGGCCCTACCTTCCTTGTTACCCTCCGAGAAAACGACGGGCTGTGAATCAAATCCGCCCCCTAAAGAAAGGCTTAAACGCTCCCCACCACGAAATAAATTCCGGTTTTGATAGTTTAACGATGCATTGACCCCAAGTAAACCGAACGATGAGGTAAAAAGGGGTTCAAAGGCGAACGTCTGGATTTTTGATTGCTTTAAGTAATAATGAATATCTAAGGTTTTTTCGCTAAAATTTTCCACCAATACCGGTTTGATGTCTGAAAACAAATCCATTTGATTGAGCGACTGGTAGCTACGTTCGACATATTTTTCTTTGTAATAATTCATCGGCTCCAAGTAGTTTTGAAGCTCTAAAATACTCGGCTTAACTTCCGGTTTTTCCCCGTTATAAAATAATTCGACAACGCGGTAAGGATGATAGTCATTCTTTGTCAACTTTAGCCGTTTTGCCGCATTTTTATCGCATTTCAACTTTTCATATTTAAGCCTCTCGTAGGTTTCCACAAAACCCCGTTGCACTTCCTTGCCTTCGTTTGAGTATTCTTTCGTGGCCTTGTAGCGGCTAAAGGGAATATTGAGGGAATTCGAATCTCCCAAATGGAAATACACACGGTTCACCGTATAGCTCTCGAACGGTATGAACAACAAACTGTCTTTTATGGTCGAATGAGGAACCTTACGAGGCAAAAATTCTACCGTAAGTTTGGCACGTTTGGTTCGTGCATTGGTATCCACCTCATAGCGCACGTAATCTGATGTAAAACCATAAATTCCGAAATTCTTAATAAAATAACTGATCTCCTCGGTTTGATCAGTTAACACATCTTCATCCAAAAGTTTTCCAAGGAGGGGATGTTCGCTATTTCTTTTCCGTTCCTCCACTAAAAACGTCTCATAAAAACCGATTAGTTTCTTGGGACCTTTTACGCAGAGTGAATCGATGATGTAAGGCTTCCCTGCATCAATAGTGAAAGAAAGTTGAATGGTTCGCTTGTTGGGGTCCTTTTTAAGTTCGGAATTAATTTTAGCCTCATAAAATCCCCTTTTACGCAAGTAAATTGACAGCTGCCCCTCCGAAATAACGCGCAAGCTCGAATCATAAATTACCGGCCGTTCTCCGTATTTATATTTCAACCATTCACGGAAAAATCGGTGTGGATTCAAGGTGTCTTTCAAGGGCTTTATCTTTTGTGAATAATATGGTTGCCCCTCGGCGCGGGCTCGCGCAATTCTTTTCCCATTAACGACATCCATTCGGTGAATTCGTCTCGCATTAACTTTCGATAACCTGATATTTTCCCGAACGCGTTTTTTGGCTACTCGTGCAGAGTCAATCGCATTAAATACGACCAAGCGAAATGGAATGCCGAGCATTCGCTGATTGGGTTGTTGCCGCAGTGTGGAATTTAATTCAGCCCCATTGAGGCTATTACCCTCCTGGCTTAAATGAACGTCAACCTTGCTCAGCAAATATTGGTTTTTAGGCACACTCTTAGCTACATTGCATGCCGATAAAAATAACAGCAGGCAAGCGCCAAAAAGAATACCTTTGTTCATCGAGTATAAAATTAAGAAATTCGGAGCATGCACCGATTAACCAAACAAGAGCTTCATGATCTTAAGGCACTCCACCGTAAACGTGGGCGCGAAGAACAAAACCTTTTCTTAATCGAAGGAGAAAAAATTGTACTCGAAGCATTAGTCTGTCCATACATTTCGGTAAAAAAAGTGCTCTGCACGGAAAACTACGATCCTTCAACATTGCGATTTGAAAAGGATACAATCCACGTATCCCCTTCGGAAATGGCCCGGATTTCAGCACTCAAATCGCCACAAGACGTCGTTGCGGTTTGCCAATTGCCCGTTTCTAACCCCCCTTCCGGAAAAAGAATGCTTTGTTTAGATGGAATTCAAGACCCTGGAAATTTAGGAAGTATCCTGCGCATTGCAGATTGGTTTGGAGTTCCGGATGTTGTTCTTTCATCGGGATCGGTAGATTGCTTCGGACCAAAATGCGTTCAGGCATCCATGGGTAGCATATTTCGGGTAAAGGTCCACTACTTACCCCTCGTACCGTTCCTATTGAAAACTGAACTCCCCATTTACGGGGCTGTACTTGATGGAACCCCCTTAAAGGCTATTACCTGGAAGAATGAAGGAATTTTGGTAATTGGCGGCGAAGGCTCGGGTATCTCAATTCCCGTACATTCTCTACTGACCGAACGCGTTACCATTCCGAGACTCGGCGGTGCGGAGTCCTTGAATGCGGCCATCGCTTGTGGAATTTTGTGCGCAAAATGGCACGAAAGTTAGCCGTTCATAACGCAAGTATCACAAAAGCAATGTACTTTTGCGTTTTTCGCTGTTGATGATTGATACCGACCTCTATAAAGCTAAAGAACTATATCCTTTTCAATCCGAAACCGTTGCCCAAATTCTTCTCGAATTTCGACACAACGTGCACCCCTTTAAGTTGCTTTACCAACTTCCGACCGGTGGTGGAAAAACAGTGATTTTCTCGGCAATCGCCAAGCAATACATTCAAGAATGGCAAAAAAGGGTTCTTATTTTAACGCACCGAATAGAACTCTCAATCCAAACCTCTCGTCAACTTTCGGCGATTGGCGTACCCAATAAAATCATTAATTCGGGGGTTAAAAATATAGAAGACCAACAAGATTGCAATTGTTACATTGCCATGGTGGAAACCCTCAATAACCGTCTTCAAGACAATCAACAATTCATTGAAGAAGTGGGATTTGTCATTGTTGATGAAGCCCACTATAACAGTTTTCGAAAAATTTTTCAGTACTATCAGGGGAGCAGTATTCTTGGGGTTACAGCGACACCTCTTAGCAGTAACAAGGCCCTTCCCCTGAAAGATCATTACCAAAAGTTAATCCATGGCGAGAGCATAAAAAGCCTCATAGAACTTGGGTATTTAGCCGATGCAGAAACCTACAATTACGACGTAAACCTCCATGGACTTAAAATTGGGAACAACGGTGATTTTACCGTAAGCAGTTCCGATGTTGTTTTCAGCAATTATTTCATGCAAGAGAAATTGCTCTTTGCCTATGAAGAAGTTGCTTTGGGAACAAAGACGCTGATTTTCAATGCGGGAATCGAAACTTCCATTCAAGTTTTTGAATTGTTTAAGAAACACAAGTACGATGTGCGTCATCTCGACAGTACCATGGGCGACAAAGAACGCAAAGAAATTTTGGATTGGTTTAAGAAAACACCGAATGCCGTGTTAACCTCGGTGGGAATACTTACCACCGGTTTTGACGAGCCCACCGTAAAAACCATCGTAATTAATCGCGCTACGCGCTCTTTAACCCTTTATCATCAAATGATCGGCCGCGGCTCGCGAAAAATTCCAGATAAAGACTCTTTTCAAGTGATTGATTTGGGCAATAATGTTCGTCGATTCGGCTACTGGCAAGACCACGTAAATTGGCAAGATGCTTTCCGTTTCCCGGACCGTTTCTTAGAGTCAAGGATTTCGGAATTGGAAGACCTTGAATTTGAGGTAGAATTCGAATTTCCAAAAGGCTATGAAAAACATTTAGCCCTCGATATTCTGAATGCTTTCAATATGAAGGAAAATTACTATGAGTGCCTGGATGCCGGCGTCAAAGGGAAATTGGCCGTTGATAATTCGATGCAAAATCATTTTACAGCAATTATTGCTCAGGCGCAAAACGTGGAGGAGGGTCTAAAATGCGTAGAAATGTTGCAGGAACACATTAATCACCGAATCAAAAATTACACAAGGTGTATTTCTAAATCGAGCGAAAATTACCTCAAATACCTGGTTGAAACCTACAATCGCCAGCTTAGTCAAAAAATCAGAATGCACTTTGATGATTAATTTTCGTAAATTTAAGGCAATGCGTATCTTGTTTTGGTTGGGATTTGTAATGCTGACAACTGGTGCAGTAAACGCACAAAACAAGCGCGTCCGAGCCTACTTTAATTCCGTACAATTTTACGCTCCTGAAGTGGGCAACTATTTAGAGCTGCATTTTCAGTTCGATGCCAAAAGCACCAAATTCGTAGCAACTGATCGCGGTTTACAAGCCACAGTTTATCTCAATATTGAGATCAAAGACAGTGTGAAAACCGTTTTTAACGATGCGTATTTGCTCAACAGCCCTGTTTTCACGGACAGCGTCGTTGAGGATTTTTTTGAACTTCGCCGAGTTCCGCTTCCACCCGGAATTCATCAAATTAACCTAAAAATCGCCGACCAAAACTCGGATAAGTCCCTGGTTCGCGGTAGCCAACTTTTGGAGGTGATGGATTTATCCAAAACTGCTGCTATTTCACACATCGAAGCCATAGAAATCGCAGTACCCGACACAACGACTGGTATTTTTCAGAAAAACGGATATCAGATGGTTCCCAAGATTAACCCGTACTATGGCACTCAACTGAGTAAAATACCACTCTACTTCGAACTGTATCCACACGATCGGGGAACCAACAAAAGGCTTTTTCTGGAAGAACGGCTCATCGATACCGAAGAACAAAAAGAGCTCTTCCGTTATCACAAAAGCTATGAAATCAACGACCGAGATCTTGTTATTCCGAAACTAAAAACCATCGATATTGCTCAATTGCCGAGCGGCGCTTACGCTTTTGAACTCTCCCTGATGGATGGTAAAGATAGTACCCTTCATACCAGCACTTACACTTTCGATCGGGGTAATTTTAACGCCGACGACACCATGGATTTTCAAAATTTGGTAATAGACCCGGCATTCCAAGCTTCCATAACCGACGACAGCTTGCAATTCTACCTAGGGAGTATTCTGCCGATTGCTAAAGCCGTTCAGAATCGAAACATTCGCGAATTGTTGAAAACTAAAGATTTCGGCTCGATACGCAAATACTTTCAGGCCTTCTGGAGCCGAACAGCCCCGGGTGAAGCTTATCAAGCCTGGATGAAATACAAACAGCAGGTATTGTATGTGCAAGGACTCTACAAAACCAATTTCCAACACGGTTATGAAACTGACCGCGGCAGGGTTTACCTGCAATACGGTGCGCCAAGTATCTGCAACGTGAAAGAAGGTTCGCCTTCGGAATACCCTTACGAAATATGGTTTTACAACAAAATTGGAAAATTCAGCAATCGCCGGTTTATATTTTATAATTCTGACCTGACCAATAACGCCTATCGCCTGCTCCACAGCGATTTAATAGGTGAATTAAAAAATCCAGGTTGGTCTCAAGCACTCTCCCGACGAAATACCGTCAATGGAACCGTTGACGACCCTAACCTGTTTAACCAACGTAGCTGGGGTCAAAACAGCAACGATCTTTTCCGACAATATTAAATCATGAGAAAACTGGCCATTGCTATTCTCAATTTTAATGGTGTAGACCACCTAAGCACGTTTTTACCCTCTGTCATAAATCATTCCGGGGAACATACCATAGTGGTAATAGACAACGGATCTACCGACGGTTCTTTGGAGTTCTTATCCCTCAACTTCCCCGGTGTCGAGCAAATTTGCTTACAACAAAACTGCGGGTTTGCGCAGGGCTACAACGAGGGCTTGAACGCGTTGAAAGGGAAATTCGAGTACTACTTAATGTTAAATTCCGATGTCCAGGTAACGGCCAATTACCTAGGCCCGATGCTCAATCGCTTGAGTCAACAAGATATCGGGGCAGTACAACCCAAAATATTAAACTACAACCAACCCTCAAAGTTCGAGCACGCCGGCGCCTGTGGGGGATTTATCGACCGAAACGGTTTTCCATTTTGTCGCGGAAGAATATTTTCCATGTGCGAAGATGACCGCGGACAGTACGACTGTGCAATTCCTGTATTTTGGGCCAGCGGTGCCTGCCTTATGATCAAAAGCGAGGTGTTTCATCAACTCGGCGGCTTTGACGCCTATTTTTTTGCCCACATGGAGGAAATAGACTTATGTTGGCGAATGCAACAAGCGGGATATCAAGTATGGGTTGAACCCCAGTCAAAAGTGTTACACCTTGGGGGAGGAACTTTAGGGTATGAATCTCCCCGCAAAACCTTCCTTAATTTTCGTAACAACCTGTTCATGCTCGTCAAAAACCAATCGGGTTTTTGGCCAGGAAGGTTGTTTATCCGCATGGCATGGGACGGTCTTGCTGCATGGCAGTTTTTGGCGAAAAAGCAGCCCCGGCTTTTTTTTGAGGTGTTTAAAGCCCATATGGCCCTTTACGGAGCAATCCCGAGGCTAGTACGACAACGAAAAAGAATGACAGCAACTGCGCTGCACGGTAAATGTAATGCGAATATTGTTGTTCAGTTTTTTGTATTAAAAAGGAAAACGTTTCAAAACCTATCCCTGTGAAAGTCTTCTGTTTCTTCGTAATTTCTTCCTTATCGGCAATCTTTATTGCTCAAGTTAACCCCCTAAAAATTTCGGCGGATAAAGCTCGGTTGGTATTGGAGAATGTAAAAAATGTATCCCAACCTTTCACACAATTGGTGAATCCCTTTATCGGAACCGGGGGTCATGGTCACACTTTCCCCGGAGCTACGGTTCCTTTCGGAATGGTACAGTTAAGTCCCGATACCCGCATGACCGGCTGGGATGGGTGCGGTGGCTACCATTATAGCGACTCAGTCATATACGGCTTTAGCCATACGCACTTGAGCGGCACGGGTGTCCCGGATTATGCCGACTTATTAATCACTCCCGTTTGTGGAAACTACCCGAAAAAACCGCGCTATAAAGACGCGCAAGGTTACGGTTCTGCTTTTTCGCATTCCTCGGAAAAGGCTGAACCTGGTTACTATACCGTCCATTTAAAGGAGGGCAACATTGTTGCTGAGCTTACCGCAACACCTCGATGCGGAATTCACAAATATACTTTCAACGGTGAAGGAAATCGCTATATCGTTTTGGACTTAGATTACCGAGACAAGGTAATCAACGCGGATTTTAGCCTCATTTCGCCGAATGAAATTCGCGGATTTCGTGAATCGGAAGGGTGGGCAAAACACCAGTATTTCTATTTTTCCCTGAAACCCTCAGCGCCCTATGAAAAAATGGAGAAAGTTACGGAGAACGGACAACATCGCCTGGTTTTAACTTTTCCAAAATCCACCAAGACCCTCGAATTATCCGTAGGTATTTCGTCCGTTGATGAAATTGGAGCTGCTCGCAACTTAGAACACGAAACCGACGGGCAAAGTTTCCTTAATGTTCGTCAAAGTGCCTCAGCTCAGTGGGAAAAAGAACTTGGAAAAATCACCATAGAGGATGAAAATCTCCAACAAAAAGTTATATTTTACACGGCACTTTATCACAGTTTTATTGCCCCAAATATCTGTTCCGATGTAGACGGACGTTATCGTGGACGCGACCTCGCCATTCACACCATCGATCGTGGTATCCCGCAATATACCGTCTTTTCGCTCTGGGATACCTACCGAGCTACCCATCCCTTATTCTGTTTGATTGACCAAAAGCGCACAACGGGTTACTTAACTACGTTTATGCGGCAATTCGAACAGGGCGGAGACTTACCTGTTTGGGAGTTGGCCGGAAATGAAACCGAATGCATGATCGGTTTTCACAGTGCATCGGTACTCACCGATGCCTACCTAAAGGGTGTGCGTGGGTTCGATGCAGAAAGGGCATTAAAGGCTATGGTTGCTACCTCCGAAATGAACGAATTTGGTAAAAAATCCTTCTTAGAACAAGGCATCATCGCCTCAGATATTGAATCAGAATCGGTTTCGAAAGCCCTCGAATATGCATACGACCATTATTGCCTTAGCGAATTCGCACGTCAACTGAGCCTTGAGTCAGGTGCACGAAATGCCTACGACGAAATTGCAAGAAAACACCTCAATTACAGTTTTGCCTTTATCAACCACTTCGATCCTAACCAAAAATTCATGCGGGCTCGAAGAGGTGCCCAATGGTTATCGCCCTTTGATCCTACCGAAGTGAATTTTAATTTTACCGAGGCCAACAGTTGGCAATATTCCCTGTACGCCCCACAACATCCTGAAGTATTAACCAATCTTATTGGCGGAAAAAAAGCGCTTTCCAAGTGGCTCGATGACATGTTTTACAGCAAACGCCCGATGTCGGGAAGAGACCAAGCCGATATTACCGGTTTGATTGGACAATACGCCCATGGCAACGAACCCTCGCACCACGTCGCCTATCTTTACAATTATTCCGCAACCCCATGGAAGACCCAACTATTTGTGGACTCAATTCAACGGAGCATGTATGGAAATACCCCAGACGGCCTGGTGGGGAATGAGGACTGTGGACAAATGAGTTCTTGGTTCGTTCTCTCAGCCCTCGGGTTTTATCCCATTGCTCCCGGAAAAACCTTCTACGAGCTCGGCCATCCGATATTTGCAAAAGCAACGGTGCAGTTGGAAAATGGAAAGACCATTACCGTGATTAAAAAAGGGAAAGGAAGCCACCTGGTACAGGTATCTTTGAATGGGACAGTTGTTAAACGCTTGCACCATCCTGATTTAATGGGCGGAGGAGTTTTGGAATATGTTATGTCCGAAAACCCTCAACAAGAGCCTCCAGCGACTGATCTTTTTGATATTTCACCCCCTAAAGAATTTGTTCCCTTACCCTTCATCCAGTCTTCGGAGTCCATCTTCGAAGATTCGTTAAGCATTGAACTCGGGGTTGTTGCCTTCGACGACATGAATTTATCCCTGGAATATCAAGTTAATCGACGAAAAAATCACCCGGAATGGATCACCTATCACACCCCCTTCTTCCTATCCAAGTCATCAACAGTAACAATACGCACAAAACGAAACGATGGGGCTATCAATCGCTATTCAGCCGAAGTAAGTTCCCAATTCCTTAAAAAAGATAAAAACGTTACATTGACCCTAAAAAATAATTATGCTCCTGCCTATGCCGCGTCGGGGCCTAATACCTTGATAGATAAAATTCGAGGAGGTAACGATTTCCGAACAGGGACTTGGCAAGGTTTCCATGGAAAAGATATCGTAGCTGAAGTGCAATTCCAGAAAGCGATAAACATCACGAAACTGGGGATTTCGTTTCTACGGGACATCAACTCCTGGATATTTGACCCCTCGGAAGTAATCATGGAGGTTTCAAGCAATGGGAGCGTTTTTCAAGAGGCCTTACACCACTATTTTGATCCGATTACTGAACAAATTGCTGCCGAAGTTGGAAAAAAATGCACAAATTTTGAACAAACTGTCAACTTTTCAGCCATTAAATGCGTCCGAATTGTCGTAAAGAATCCAGGACCTTGCCCAGTTTGGCATTCTGGAAGCAGCAACCCTTCGTGGCTATTTTTAGATGAAATTATAATTGAATGAAAAGAATATTTACCCTTTTGCTATTCGTCCTGCTAGGATCGTCCAAAGTACATGCTCAATTGGATACCTTATTTTGGTTTGTGGCTCCCGAAGTAGCCCAAAGCCACGGCGATCGCCCCATTGTATTTCGCTTTGCCACGCTTACTACCCCTGCAACAATTACCATTTCACAACCTGCCAATCCGGGTTTCCCCACCCAAGTGATCAACCTTGGGGCGAACGCTGCCCAAACCTTGGACCTCACGCCATGGATAGATATCATTGAGAATAAACCCGCCAATACCATCTTGAATTACGGTTTTAAAATTCATGCAACGGCGCCCATCATGGCCTACTACGAAGTAGTGACCTCCTGCAATTGCAATCCTGACATTTTTGCCCTGAAGGGAAAAAACGCCTTGGGTACGAGCTTCATCATTACCGCACAAACCTTTCTCAATAACGCCAACTACGCCCGGTCAGGGTTTGACCTTGTCGCCACACAAAACAATACGAGCATTACCATCATACCGTCCAATGCCATATTAGGCCATGCTGCAGGCATTCCGTTTAACATTGTGCTGAACGAAGGAGAAACCTTTAGTGCAGAAGCGGTGAACATCGCGGGTTCGTTACATTTATCCGGTTCAACCATTCTATCTACCAAACCCATCGCGGTAACCATCAAAGACGATTCCATGTCCGGGGCACCTTATGGGGGATGTGCAGATTTGATGGGCGACCAAACGATTCCTGTTCCTGTAACAGGAAAAGACTACATCACCCTGAAAGGGTACCTCAACGGCCCAGACAAGGTTTATGTGGTCGCCACGCAAAACAATACCCAGGTTTCGATCGATGGAGTCAACGTTGCCGCCTTAAATGCAACCAATTTATACGTGCATACCCAATCCAACCCTACGGCGTACATTCAAGCGGACAAACCCGTTTACATCCTGCATACCACCGGATTCGGCTGTGAAGTTGGTGGAGCGGTCGTTCCTCCCATCGTTTGTACAGGATCCAATACCGTGGCCTTTGTTCGATCTACGAGCGAGTTTTTTGCTATGAACATACTCGTTCCGGCCGGGGGAGAAAATTCCTTCTTACTGAACGGTTCTGCAGCCAACGTAGGACCCGGTATTTTTCAGCCCGTTCCCGGCACCAACAACAGTTGGATGTATGCCCAATTGGACGGAAGTGCGTTTATTGGCGTTCAGGCCGCGAGCCGTCTGGAAAACCCAAACTCGAAATTTCACCTTGGAATCATTCATGGTGGATCATCCTCGGGATGTCGTTACGGGTATTTCTCGGATTTCGCTGCCTACAAATACGAAATAGATGCAGCCAACGATTTGTTGTGCAGCGGTGATACCTTGGTGTTAACCACCGATTCCCTGCCTGGGGCAACCTACAATTGGACCGGACCTTTGGGAATCGTTACCAATGGAGTCACGTTAACGCTTTACGGGGTTGTTCCGGCGCAATCCGGAAATTATATCGTTTCAGGATATAACCCAGGGGCCTGCGAATTGATTCCTGATACGGTTGCCATAACCATCATCGCAACGCCTTCAGCGCCCAGTATTCTTAGCAACAGCCCTCTTTGTTTCGGAGAGGTCCTGCAAGCGCAAACTCCACTCAACGGCGCCTTTACCTTTCATTGGGATTTCAACAACGCGCTTCAAGTGCAAAACGATTCCATTGCGGTACCCAACCTCAACCCAGGAACTTATCCTATATCCCTGTATTCTAATTTAGGATCTTGTATTTCGCCCACCACCTACGATACGCTTACCGTATTCACAGCACCCGACGTGCAATTCACCGGCGTTCAAGAAGTGTGCGGTGACCAAATAAGCTTTATTATCCCGAACTACACCACCGATCCGAACGACCCCCTCGCAACTTTTGAATGGTTCAATGCCAACGGATCCGTCGGAACGGGCGATAGCCTACCCAACGTTACCTCCCCGAGCGGCGCATACGCCAGCTTGAATTATTGGGTGACCTTAACCACCAACAACGGTTGTACGGTATCGGATACCTTCTCCATCACCTACCAGCCCTTCCCTATTGCCCCCTTAACGGTGAGCACTCCTTGCGACGGAGCTACAGCGCAATTCGCTTCGCAACTTTCATGGAACAATGCTGCACCTCCGAACACGAACTGCGTTTATAGCCTGGAATTTGGCGACGGCCAAAACGCGAATGCCGCCAATGCAACACATGTGTACGATACCACCGGGAACTATACGGCCGTACTCACGGTGACAAGTCCTTGGGGCTGCACCACCAGCGATACACTAACGTTTACCATTACCGCGGTTCCTGGGGTCAATCCAAATATTGAAGCCACCTGCGGTCAACTGGGAATTTTCAGCGTGCAATTGGTATTGGACAACTACACCTACGATGCACTAACCTGGAATATCCCGGGTGTTGGCGTGTTCAATGCCACCAACTTTGAGCATACTTTTGTCAATGCGGGCGATTACATCGCAAGCCTTGTGCTTGAGGGAAGCAACAACTGCGATTACACCAGCAATATACCGTTTACGATCTTGCCCTCGGTCACGCTGGAAAACCTCACCATACCGAATGTGATAACTCCCAATGGTGACCAAAGCAACGACGCGCTGTTGTTGGACAACCTATTTGTCGATTGCACAAATTACGACTTATTGGTCCTAAACCGCTGGGGTAACTTGGTCTATGAAGGGACAAATGCGAGCGCACCGTTTAACGGAACGGATCAAAACGGAAAAGTGCTAGAGGCGGGTGTTTATTTCTTCAAGCTCACCACCAACGACAACAAGGTCGTTTCTGGTCATATTACCGTGATACGGTAACAGTTTGCAGCTTGGCGAAGTGGCGGGCTTTGAAGCACCAAAGTTTATTGCGGATGAGATTTCTTTTTTGATTTTCATTATTTGCCAACTCTGAAATGAATTGTTTAATTTCAATATATATATTTTCAATCATTTACAATTGATTTACCAAAGCTAACAAATGCCTATAAATCACTACCATCCCCTCTGTATCTCGCTCACAATAAGCTAGCAGATTTTTGTTTGTAAGTGGTCGGTCGCCTTCGAATATATTTTGTATCATGGCGAGAAAAGTGTTGCTCGCCAAACCTCCATTACCAATTTCAAGATCGGAATATGAAAATTCGGGAGCAATGGCCGGTAAAACTGATTTGATGGATGCACTAGCTCCCATTTCTGGCTTGTAATACCACCCTGATTTGAAAGGAATTAACAAATCAACAAAACGAGGTAATAAACTTTCAATAAATTCTCGTTCGTTAGGAAAGGATTTTGCTAAATCTACTAATCTGGTTTTTTCAAATGATGCGTGATAAGCTATAATACTACCTTGATCACCTATATCTTCTCTCAATTGTTGAATAAGTTGCAGGCGCGGATCGACTGCAGAAGGATTTGAGAAATCCTCTGGTCGAGCGAGAAATTCTCGATGCTCGAGGATTGTTCCTTCACTGTCTGTTATGTGAAGTGAATACTGAAAGGGTACTTGACTCAAATGGTTAAGTAAAAAATATTAGTTGGAAATAAAAATTTATGTCAACAATTAAAGTTCCACAAAATTGAAGTTCCTGATGCAAATTATTGGACCACAAACGGAAAGGTAATTGGCATTAATGATCAGAATGTATCGCGATGCGATTTTTGTTTTGTAGGTACTCGGAGACATGTTAATGTTTTCTGATTTGATCTTAATTATGAGAATACGAAGATAGGATAAACGTGGGAAATTAAGCTTAAATCTAAAAAACTAATGTTTTATTCAATTACATCAAAAAAGGTCTGAAAATCGTGCGCCTTACTCAAAAGTTCCTCCTTTAAATCGCTTGTCATTGGTTTAATGTTTAATAAGTTTGTAGCTGTAGAAACCTTTATCCGTTTGGACTCTTATAAAATACGTTCCATTCGAGTAGTTGGAAAGGTCAAACTGGCTTTCGGATATTTCTTTTATTAACCTTCCTTGGAAGTCGTAAAGCCTTATATTTTCAATGGTGTGATTTTGTATTTCTACATTAACAAGTCCATTTGTTGGATTGGGGTAAATCATGTTAAACCCCTCTTGGATTGTATTAACTCCCGCAGTCGACTGACAACTACTTATGTCAGCATGATTCTCAATAGCAGTAAAAACTTCTTGCTCTATGGTGTAGAATATTGAATTATTGTTCGTTTGATAATTAATTCCAACCCCATTATTCATAAAAACAAAACCAACCTTTCTGATTGTATCAAAATACGCATCACTTACTAACCCATATGCTTCTCCTGTATGGCCAAGCATTGAAATACTACCGGGTAGAGCAACGTCATTTCCTGGAGTGGAAGTAATCCTGTGAATACCGAGACCCCAACTTCTAAAAAGTCCGTAATAATTATTTCCATTGCTGCCATTAAAAGTCCACTCATTAGCAAACATTGCATTACATGATGATTCCGAAAGAAGAGTGTCACCATTAAAATTACCTTTATTCATTAACACTAAAAATATTTTAGCTAAATCTTGTCCAGAGCATCTAAAACCTCCTTGCGGACCGAATCGACCACCGTTTGTTCCGGGGATGTATCCGTTTAGATTGCTAAAGACTGGTTGCGTACCCTGATAATTGTCAGCTTGCGGAGTCCAAACACCATTAATCTTTCTGTACAGAACTGCCAATTGGTCGATATCTGTTAAATCATTAACATTGAAAGAAGCGTCTATTCCCAAAGGAACTGAGATATTTTGTTTACAATAGACGTCAAAACGAAGATTTGAAACCTTTTCAACGATTGTTCCGAGTATGACATAGTTGATGTTGGAATAGTTGAAGTAAGTCCCAGGAATGGTGTTGTTGAATTGTCCAGCTGTATAAAATGATCCGTTCGGGGTTACTATCTCGCTTAAATTGGGAATCGGATTATTATTCACCGCAGCGCTTAGGAAATTACTATACGTTGAACCGTCAATGATGGTAGAAGTGTGAGATAAAAGCATTCTTGTTGTAATAGGAATAGATGGATGATTTGGGTTTTGAACACTGTACCCCAAAATTGAGCTTATATCGGCATCCAAATCCAGAAAATTTTGTTCAACAAGCTGCATAATCGCAATTGCCGTTATCGTTTTGGAGATACTTGCCATACGATATTTTGTATTTACAGAAGAGTTAATGTTTCGTGAAAAGTCAGATTTTCCTATAGAAATGTTCTCGATTATCCCATCCTCGCAGAAAACAACCAATGTCCCCCCCATCATTTCGTTATTAGTAGAGATATTGATGAATTCACCGGACAAATTCTGAGCATTAACTATAGTCGTTAAACTCAGAAGAGATATCAAGATACTGTATACTTTTTTCATATCATTTATTTTTGTTCTTAATTTAGCATGACCGATAACG
>Ga0194130_10000394_pt1 | contig 84309 bp, 83 predicted proteins | sample TA2KigsurfametaG_FD_160084 | JGI IMG/M metagenome (GOLD analysis project Ga0194130, IMG submission 160084) | Freshwater microbial communities from Lake Tanganyika, Tanzania - TA2015050 Kigoma 12 surface | ecosystem: Environmental > Aquatic > Freshwater > Lake | place: Tanzania: Lake Tanganyika... | reverse complement strand
GCAGGTGGCCAGTTGTACCCGCTTGGGCAGAACCCTGATCAAACGTCGAGCTGCGCGGGACTTCCAGCTCCTTACAGACTGCATCCACGAGATGACGGATCCGGGTTGGACCTTAAGGAGGTTGTCGTGGTTTTGCAGGCCATCGGCGACCAGACCCGTGGGGGTGGGCCACCACCGGCCCTCAGCCCCCGAAGTGGCGCACCACGGCCTCGGCGAAGCCCGAGCAGCTGACGGCTTCGGCGCGGGGTTCCATCAGCCGGGCCAGGTCGTAGGTGACCTCCTTGTTGGCGATCGCGGCGCTGATCCCGGCGGTGATCAGGTCGGCCGCCTCCTGCCAGCCCATGTACTCGAGCATCATCACGCCGGAGAGGATCACCGATCCGGGGTTGATCCGGTCGAGGCCGGCATGCTTGGGGGCGGTGCCGTGGGTGGCCTCGAAGATCGCCGCGTTGTCGCCGATGTTGGCCCCGGGTGCCATGCCCAGGCCGCCCACCACCGCCGCCGCCGCGTCGGAGATGTAGTCACCGTTGAGGTTGAGGGTGCAGAGCACCGAATACTCCTGGGGCCGGGTCTGGATCTGCTGGAAGATGCTGTCGGCGATGCGGTCGTCGACCATCACCATCGACTTCCACTTGTCGCCGCCGTGGCTGGTGCCGATGGCGTCGAGCACGGCCTTCACCTCCGCGTCGACGGCCGCCTTCTTCTCAGGGGTGAGGCTGTCGTAGCCGGGTTCGATGAGGCGGGCGTTGTCCTCGATGCTCAGGCCGGGCTTCTCATCGAGGTTCCCCAGGATCCAGCTCTCCCGCTCGGTGACGCACTGGTCACGGAACTCGGTGGTGGCCAGCTCGTAGCCCCAGTCGCGGAAGGCCCCCTCGGTGAACTTCATGATGTTGCCCTTGTGCACCAGGGTCACGTGGCGCTTGGCGCCCTCCAGCCCCAGGGCGTGGCGGATGGCCTTGCGCACGTGGCGCTGGGTGCCCGCCTTGCTCACCGGCTTGATGCCGATGCCGGCACCGTCAGGGATGCGGCGCTTGCCGAGCTTGCCGTTGGCGGGGATCACGGTGTCGTTCAGGTGGGCGAGCAGCTCCACGCACACCGGATCCGTGGCCTCCCACTCGATCCCCATGTAGATGTCTTCCGTGTTCTCCCGGTAGACCACCACATCCAGGTCCTGGGGCCGCTTGTGGGGGCTGGGGGTGCCGTCGTAGTAGCGGCAGGGCCGCACGCAGCAGTAGAGGTCGAAGATCTGGCGCAGGGCCACGTTCAGCGAGCGGATGCCGCCGCCGATCGGGGTGGTGAGGGGGCCCTTGATCGCCACGCCGAACTGCTCGATCGCCGTGAGGGTGTCCTGGGGCAGGTACTGGTAGGTGCCGTAGAGCTCGCAGGCCTCGTCGCCGGCGTACACCTTGAACCACTCGATGCGGCGCTCACCGCCGTAGGCCTTGGCCACGGCCGCGTCCAGCACCCGCTGGGTGGCGGGCCAGATGTCCACGCCGGTGCCGTCGCCGCGGATGAAGGGGATGATCGGGTCGTTGGGAACGATCGGCTGGCCGCCCTCGAATCGGATCGCCGTGCCGCTGGACGGGACGGTGAGCTTTTCGTATGTGGCCATTGAGTCGGCACGGAACGCGTGGGTGAGCCTAGGTTTCGGGGACATTGGCTTTCTGCTCAGGGGAAACGGCATGAATGCGGCCGACCAGGCCCGATCCGTGGAACTGGCCGCCGCGATCGCCGCGGTGGTGGGGCACTTCCGCCTGCATTTCCCCGCCGCCCGGGCCAACCTCACCCCCTGGCGCGACGATCCCCTCACCCGGGCCTTCGACGAGCGGGAGACGCTGGATCTCTCCTTCCACTTCCCCGGCTGGAGCCCCCGCCTGCAGTGCCGCTCGCTGCTGGTGCAGCTGCGCCTGGAGCGGGCGCCGGTCGGATCCGGCGAACGGCCCCGGCTGCTCGGGGTGCTGATCCGGGGGCTCACCTACGAATCGGAGCGCTGGCGCCTGGCCACGGTTGGGGACTGGCAGCCCTCCGGGTCCCATCTCCCCGCCGAGGAGGTGGTCGGCGTGCTGCAGCAGGTGTGCCGGGAGCTGTTCGATCTCTTCGGCGAGGTGTCGGCCGGTGGCACCCGGGCCGCGTAATCCTTCGCAACCTTGCCGCGCCGTCCCGCAGGCCCCACCTACGTTTGTAGGTCTGCCCGCGCAGCCTCCCGATCCCATGCCCGTCGCCCTTGCTTCCCAACTCCGTGAGGGAACGAAGAAAGCCCACACCATGGCCGAGAACACCGGCTTCGTGAGCTGTTTCCTCAAGGGGGTCGTCGACAAGGCCAGCTATCGCACCCTGGTCGCCGACCTGTGGTTCGTCTACAGCGCCATGGAGGAGGAGATCGGCAAGCTGGCCGACCATCCGGTGGTCGGCCCGATCGCCTCACCCGAGCTCAACCGCCGCGAAACCCTCGAGGCTGATCTCACCTTCTATTTCGGTGGCGACTGGCGCCAGCAGATCCGCGCCACCCCCGGCGCCCAGGAGTACGTGGCCCGCCTGCACCAGGTGGCGCGGGAGTGCCCCGAGCTGCTGGTCGGCCACCACTACACCCGCTACATCGGCGACCTCTCCGGCGGCCAGATTCTCAAGAACATCGCCCAGAAGGCGATGAATCTCGGTGAGCACGATGGCCTGCGCTTCTACGAATTCGACGCCATCGACGACGAGAAGGCCTTCAAGGCCAACTACCGCGCCACCCTCGACAGCCTGCCCATCGACCAGGCCATGGCCGACCGGATCGTGGCCGAGGCCAACGAAGCCTTCCACTGCAACATGAAGATGTTCCAGGAGCTGGAAGGCAATCTGGTGGCAGCGATCGGCAAGGTGCTGTTCGGCTTCCTCACCCGCCGCACCCGCGCCGGCAGCACCGAGGCCGTGCCCGCCTAGGTTTCCCAGGCCAGCGGCGGCCGCCGCCCCTCCGAACCGCGTGCGCCCGATCCGCTTCCTGGTTCCCGGCACCACCGGCCGCCTCCGTGGCGGCGGCCTGCTGGTGGAACTGCAGACCGCCAGGCTGACGTCCCAGCTGACCCCCACCGAGGTGGTCACCTACCGGAAGCGGGAGCCCGACCACCCGTTCCTGGATGATCTGCTGGCCCGGGAGCAGGCGCCCGGTGACGCCCTCTGGATCGTCAGCTGGGGGTTTGATGTGCCCCGCCTGCTGCGGCGACTGCGGGGCCGGCCTGTCGCTTACCACGCCCACAGCAGCGGCTACGGGTTTTCGCTGCCGCCCGGGGTGCCGCTCCTGGCGGTGAGCCGCAACACCCTCGGCTACTGGGGTGACCGGGCCGCCCGCAACCCCCTGTTCCTGGTGCCGAACGCGTTGCAGCCCCAGTGGCTGGAGCGGGGCAACCGGGCGGCCCCCGTGGGCGTCGGCCGCCCCATCGATGTGCTCGTGCAGCAGCGCAAGAGCAGCCACTACCTCCTTGCGCGGCTGGTGCCGGCCCTGCGCCGGCGCGGGTTGCGGGTGGAGGTCCAGAGCGGCTGGGTGGACGATCTGGTGGATCTGTTCAACAGTGCGGCCGTCGTCCTCTACGACTCCGCCGACTACTGGCGCGGCCGGGGGGTGAGCGAGGGTTTCGGCCTGCCGCCCCTGGAGGCGATGGCCTGTGGCTGTGTGGTGTTCAGCAGCCTCAACCATGCCCTGGCCGACAGCCTCGATCCGGGGGTGGTGGGTCACCAGATCGGCTGCGGCAGCCTGGAGCACGATCTGGAGAGGATCCAGGCGGCGGTGGCCGACCCTCAGGCCTGGCTGCCGCCGCCGGCCAGGCTCGCCAGCCTGCTGGAGGCCTGCAGCGAGCCGATGCTTCAGGAACGCTGGCATTCGGCCCTGGAAGCCATTGACGCCCACTGGACCCACCTGCTGCTGGAGGGGGCGTCGCCGCTGCGCTCGCCCCCCGTGCTGGCTGTGCGGATCGACCAGTGGCGGCGCCGGTTTTCGGCCATGTGGCGATCACTGAACTGACTGGCTGGCGCAGCGACGGCCCCTCGGGCCGCACGGGTACGATTCCCGCAAAAGTCTGACCAGATGTTTCGCAAAAGCCAAACCTTCAAGAGTTTGGTGCGACTTCTGGCCCAATTGCCGCGTCGCCGCAAGCGGGCGCTGATGCGCCTGATCCCGCTGGCGATTCTCGCCGGCGTCGCCGATCTGGTGGTGGTGGCCCTGGTGGCCCGCCTGTTCACCGTCGTCGTCGGCGGTGAGAACCGCCCCTCCATCCCCTGGGAAGGCCTGGTCCCGGACGATCCGCGCGTCAAGGTGGTGGTGCTGGTGGTGGCCTTCGTGACGGCTGCCTGGTTCTCCTCGCTCTCCAAGCTGCTGTTGCGGGCCTTCCAGCTGCGGCTCAAGGCCTCGATCTGGCGAGATCTTTCGGACATGGCGCAGCGCAAGCTGATCGCCCAGCCCTATGTCTATTTTCTGGGTGAATCGAAGTCAGATATCTCCTCCATGGTGCTGATCAACGTGTCGCGCGTCGCCGACATCGTTGTGCTGCCCCTCCTCCAGCTGGCCAGTGGCGTTTTTGTCATCGCCCTGCTCTCCGCCGGCATGCTGATCGTCGGCAAGATGCTCGCCGTCGTGCTGATCCTCGGACTGCTTGTCGGGTATCTGCTGATCTCCACCGCCATCACACCCTTCCTGCGCTTTGCCGCCCGGCAGCGGATCCTGCTCGAGGTGCGCACCAACACGATTCTTTCCGAATCCATGCGCACGATTCTCGATGTGCAGCTCACAGGATCGGAGCCCTACTTTGAACGCCATTACCAACAGGCCGGACGCGAGACCATTCCCTTCATCTGGAAGGCCGATGTCCTGCCCGAGACACCGCGGGCCCTGATCGAACCGCTCGGGATCACGATGATCTTCGCGGCCGGGATGCTGCCCCTTCTTTCCAACCCGGATCCTGGGGCGCTGCTCAAGATCATTCCGTTCCTGGCCACGGTGGCGGTCACCTCCCTCAAGCTCACCCCTCCCCTGCAGGACAGTTTCCGGGCCATCACCTCTCTGAGGGCTGGTCTGCCCGACCTCGAGGAGACCCTCAAGCTGATCGAACTGCCCGAGGCCCGGCTCACGATCCGCTCCGAGGGTGTGCCCTCCCCCGATGGGGTGATGCCCAAGCGGGTGATCCGGCTCAAAAACATCTCCTACCGCTATCCAGGAACGGATGCCGATGTCCTCCGTGACATCTCGATGTCGATCCCGGTGGGCTCCCGTGTGGCGTTTGTCGGTGCCACCGGCAGCGGCAAGACCACGACCGCCAACCAGCTGCTCTGCCTGCTGCGGCCCACCACCGGCACCCTGCAGCTCGATGGCATCGATGTGGATGACGTGGATGTGCCGGCCTGGCAGGCCAACTGCGCCTACGTCCCGCAGGCGATCAACCTGCTCAACAGCAACATCATCGAGAACATCGCCTTCGCCGAGGAGGTCGATGAGGTCGACCAGATGCGGGTCTGGGAGGCCCTCCAGGCGGCCCAGCTGGCCGACATTGTCGCCGAGCTCCCCCTTGGTCTGTTCACGCCGATCGGCGACAACGGCATCCGGTTGTCCGGCGGCCAACGGCAACGGCTCGCCCTGGCACGCGCCTTCTATCGCAACGCCAAGTTCCTGGTGCTCGATGAGGCCACCAGCGCCCTCGACAACCGCACCGAATCCGAGGTGATGGATGCCATTGAAGTGATCGGACGGCGCTGCACCCTGGTGGTGATCGCCCATCGACTCTCCACCGTGATGCGTTCCGATTGCATCTTCGAATTTGAAGGGGGATGCATCAAGGCTTCGGGAACCTTCGACCAACTCAGGCAGCGATCCGATACCTTCAACGATCTGGCCTCCTTCGAGCGTCGCCTTTCCAGCCCCCTTGGTTGATGTCATCGGCCTGGTTTACCCAGGGTGAAGGTGATGGCTTTGATCGGCAGACTTGCACCGCTTCCTTCCCCTGAGCGATCCGCATCTGTTCCGATTGGCACACCCGTCGGGAAGGGGCTGCTAGGGTCAAATTTCAACGTTCCATGCCGGAGCCTGTGAGTTTTCTGGCCGGTCTGAACGAGGCCCAGCGGCGGGCGGTCGATCACCACACCGGCCCGTTGCTGGTGGTGGCCGGGGCCGGCAGCGGCAAGACCCGGGCCCTCACGCATCGCATCGCCCACCTGATCGGCCACCACGGCGTCGATCCGGCCCAGGTGCTGGCGGTCACCTTCACCAACAAGGCCGCCCGGGAGATGAAGGAGCGCCTGGAGGTGCTGCTGGCCCAGCGGCTGGCCCAGAGCCAGTTCGGCCAGCCCTGGAGCACCCTGCCGGCCCGGGAGCAGAAGCAGTTGCGCAGCCGCATTTACCGGGAGGTGATCAAGGACCTCTGGATCGGCACCTTCCACGCCCTGTTCGCCCGGCTGCTCCGCTTCGACATCGACAAGTTCCGCGACCCCGAAGGACTCACCTGGACCCGCCAGTTCTCCATCTACGACGAGAGCGACGCCCAGAGCCTGGTCAAGGAGATCGTCACCCAGGAGATGCAGCTCGACCCCAAGCGCTTCGAGCCGAAGAAGGTGCGCTGGGCGATCAGCAGCGCCAAGAACCAGGGCTGGCTGCCGGAGCGGCTCGAGGAGGAGCACCCCGGCCCCCGCGGCAAGCACGAGGCCGAGGCCTACCGCCGCTACCGGCGCGCCCTGGCCGCCAACAACGCCCTCGATTTCGACGACCTGCTGCTGATGCCGGTGCAGCTGCTGCAGCAGAACGAGCAGATCCGCCACTACTGGCACCGGCGCTTCCGCCACGTGCTGGTGGACGAATACCAGGACACCAACCGCACCCAGTACGACCTGATCAAGCTGCTGGTGGCCAACGGCCACCCCCCCGAGCACTTCGACGACTGGGAGGGCCGCTCCGTGTTCGTGGTGGGCGACGCCGACCAGAGCATCTACAGCTTCCGGGCGGCCGACTTCACGATCCTGATGGGCTTCCAGAAGGAGTTCGGCGACGGCTCCCTCGACGGGGACACCGGCACGATGGTGAAGCTGGAGGAGAACTACCGCTCCACCGCCACGATCCTGGAGGCGGCCAACGCCCTGATCGCCAACAACAGCGAACGGATCGACAAGGTGCTGCGGCCCACCCGCGGCGAAGGGGAACCCATCAGCCTCACCCGTTGCGACGACGAGATCGCCGAGGCCGAGGCGGTGGTGCACCGGATGCGGATGCTGGAGGCGGCCCACCCCGACCTGCGCTGGGGCGACATGGCCGTGCTGTACCGCACCAACGCCCAGTCCCGCGCCATGGAGGAGTCGCTGGTCCGCTGGGGTCTGCCCTACATCGTGGTGGGGGGTCTGCGCTTCTACGACCGCCGCGAGATCAAGGACGTGCTCGCCTACCTGCGCCTGCTGGTCAACCCGGCCGACACCGTCAGCCTGCTGCGGGTGCTGAACGTGCCCCGGCGGGGCATCGGCAAGACCACCATCGAGCGGCTCACCGATGCGGCCAACCAGCTGGGGCTGCCCCTGTGGGAGGTGGTCAGCGATCCGGAAGCCGTCCGCTCCCTCGCCGGCCGCTCCGCCCGGGGGGTGCTGCAGTTCCAGGAGCTCATCTCCGGCCTCAGCCGCCGCCTGCAGGATGCTCCCCCCTCCGAGCTGGTGCAGCGGGTGATGGAGCAGAGCGGCTACTTGGCCGAGCTGCTGGCCGAGGCCACCGATGAATCGGAGGAGCGGCGCCGCAACCTGCAGGAGCTGGTCAACGCGGCCCTGCAGTACCAGGAGGAGAACGAGGAGGGCTCCCTGGAGGGCTTCCTGGCCTCCGCCGCCCTGGCCAGCGACGCCGACAGCAAGGACACCGAGGCCGACCGGGTCACGCTGATGACCCTCCATGCCAGCAAGGGGCTGGAGTTTCCGGTCGTCTTCCTGGTGGGGCTCGAGCAGGGTCTGTTCCCCAGTTACCGCTCCCTGGAGGACCCCGCCGCCCTCGAGGAGGAACGGCGCCTCTGCTATGTGGGCCTCACCCGCGCCAAGGAACGGCTGTTCCTCTCCCATGCCAGCGAGCGGCGGCTCTGGGGCGGGATGCGGGAGCCGGCGGTGCCCTCGGTGTTCCTCTCCGAGCTGCCCGAGGCCCTGCTCCAGGGCGACATCCCCCGCAGCGGTGGTGCGGCCCTGCGGCGGGAGCAGCGGCTGGAGCGGCTCACCCGGGTGGATCGGGACGATAGCCAGCGGGTCGCGGCCGGCGGGGCGGCCGGCATTCCCGCCAATGCGGTGCGCCGCCGCGGTGCCCCCCGCACCTGGGCCGTGGGGGATCGGGTGCGCCACAGCAGCTTCGGCGAGGGCCAGGTCACCCACCTGTTCGGCAGCGGCGACAAGACCTCCATCGCCGTGAAGTTCGAAGGCATGGGGCCGAAGATCCTCGATCCGCGCCTGGCCCCGATCGAGCCGGCATGACCATGCCGCTGGTCACCGCCGTGGTGCCCACCCGCAACCGCCGCGAGACCACCCTGCGCTTCCTGGCCGCCATGGCCGGCCAGACCCACGGCGCCCTGCGGGTCGTGGTAGTGGATGCCAACTCCAGCGACGGCACCGTGGCGGCGATCCGCCAAGCGCATCCCAAGGTGACGGTGGTGACGGCCGGTGACCGGGATTTCTGGGCCGGCGCCACCAATCGGGGCGTGCGGCGGGCCCTGGCGGCCGGCACCGACTACGTGCTCACCATCAATGACGATGCCGTCGTCCCGGCCGATTACGTGGAGCGGATGGTGGCCCTGGCCCAGCGCCACGGCTGCGGGATCCTGGGCAGCCGCATCGACCTGCTGGCCGAGCCCGGGCGGATCTGGGCCCTGGGCACCCGCACCGACTGGGGGACGGAGCGCTTCCTGCGCCTGTCCCACCACGACGAGCTGGCCAGCCAGCTGGATCCGGCGCTGGCGGCCGCCGAGGTGCTCAAGGCCGAGGCGATGCCGGGCAACGGCGTGCTGATCCGCCAGGAGGTCTTCCGCCGGGTCGGCCTCTATGACGCCCGCTGGCTGCCCCACTACCACGCCGATTCCGAGTGGGTGATGCGGGCGGTGCGGCAGGGGATCGATGCCCGCGTCACCCCCGGGGTCGTGGTCCTCAACGACTTCAGCGACGAGCAGAAGCGTCTTCCCCTGGGCAGCCTGCGGGGGCTGCTGTTCACCTTCTTCCACCCCAGGTCCCACCTCTATCTGCCGGCGGTGGCCGCCATCCTCTGCCGCCACTGTCCACCGGCCCAGCGCTGGCCCACCCTGCGGGCTCTGGCGGGCCGTTTCCTCAGGATGAAACGGTGAAGGAGGTGCGCGGGTGGGGCGGCTCAGGCCGGCGCAGAAGCCGCCGCCAGCACCAGCGCAGGTAATCCCCCAGCCCCCACCAGCGGCCCCGGGCCCGCTCCGGATCGGAGAGGCAGAAGCTGAGGGGGCGGATGGCGTAATAGAGCAGGTTCAGCAGCAGGGCCAGGGGCTTGGCGTGGCGATGCAGGAAGTAGAGCTTGCTGAAGGTGGCGTGCTGGTATTTCGCCCGCGGCGCCCGCCGGGTGATGGCCGACACCTGATGCTCCACCAGCACCGCCTGGGTGACCCGCAGCCGGTAGCCCAGCCGATGGTGGCGCTCGGAGATGTCGGCGTCCTCGTAGTCGAGGAAGTAGCGGGGGTCGAACTGGGGGCAGTCCCGCAGCACCCCCAGCTGGAAGACCATGCTGCAGCCGGAGATCCAGCGGGTGGGCCAGGTGCGGACCGGGAGGGGGCGGCAGTCGTCGCCGGGGAAGCGATGGCCCAGCTGGCCGCTCCAGGGGTTGAAGCTGCCGTGGCTGAACCAGACATCCCCCCGGGGGTCCCGGATCCGGGTGCCGAGCATGGCGATCCTGTCGTCGTCGTGCAGGCACTGCCTGACGTAGGCAATCGCCCCTGCTTCGAGGCGGGCATCGGGGTTGAGCAGCCAGGCCACCGCCTGCCTGTCGGTCTGCCACACATGGCGGAGCCCCAGATTGCAGCCGCTGCCGAAGCCGAGATTCCCACCGGCTTCGATCAGGGTGACCCGCTGGCGATGCGGCGTGGAGGACAGCCAGTCCTTGACACCGATGTCCTGCGGCGAGTTGTTGACGACGATGAAGCTCAGATCAGGTTCTCCCGAGGCGATGGTGTCCTCGATCAGACCGATGATGAATTCACTGCAGTGATAGTTAATCGTGATGAAATGGATCGGCTGCAGCGCCCGCCCTTCGGTCATTGATAGGTGGAGGGGTAGACGAAGGCGCCTGTGATGCCTTTCAGGGCGGCTTCGCGCAGCCTGTTGTTGTAGCTCAGGGGCACTCCGCGTGCGTAGATGAGATCGCGAAAATCATCCGCGAGAGCCTTGATCTCCTGCTGGCGTTCCTCTCCCATGGAATCGAATAGGGCTTCCCTGAACAGGCTGATGGCCTGAGCCATTGTGTAGCTGCCTGCGGTTCCAAGGTCGTGCTTGACAAACGGACAGTGCAGGTAGAAAGGGTACAGAAAAGCCGCGATATGACTGGGATTGCCATTTTCAATCAGGTCGGGAATGCTGTAGAGCTCAACCCGTGAGAGGACCTCTTGTTTATCGCTTTTGGCCATCAGCTGATTCAGGGAGTAGCCGATCTTCTTCATCTGCGCAGTCCTCGCAGGAGAGGGCATCAGCCGAAAGACTTCCTCGGCGAGAACTCCCGTTCTCTCGGGGCAGGACTGCTCAATAGCCTCCAGGAGCTTGTCGCTCGTGTAAAGGGTCTCGACGGGGTTGAAGCGTCGGTACACCTGCTGAGAAAGTTCTATTTCTCCGTTGTAGATGCAGTGCCCACGATGGGACAAGGGTAGGTATTTCTTCCAGAAACGGATGAATGGCCTGGAGAGAAAGACGTCGGGCTTGAGAATCTGAAAATAGGATTGATAGTGGGTCTGAATCTGATGGCTGATGTGGCTGAAGAGGGCCTTCCGGTCGGAGTTGGCAAATTCCTCCATCGACCTGACCAGGGCATCGGCATTCCTGCCCGGGATGAACTGCATGGAGTCGTTCACGACGCAGAGCAGCTGGCAGTGCTGCAGATGACCCTCTTCCAGAAGCAGCAGGATGCCATCCTTGAAGCCGCCAAAGTCCCGGCCGATGTTGCGTCTGTCGAAGGCGCGCCAGCTGAGGTCGCTGATATAGCTCAGAGCCTCCTCCTCCGTGGTCTCGTTGTTGATGTAGAGCACCGCGAAGCCGGCCTTGTTCAAGGCTTCGAGATAGGCCCTGTTGGATCGTGTCAGCCGCTTCGAATAGGCAACAAAGAGAGCGATCCGGGAAGGCGTCGTGCCATCGGTAGAGGGCTTCCCAATGGGAATCAGTCGCTTCGACGGGCTGCTGCGTGAACCGTTGGGACCAAGCCAGTACTCGCCGAGGGACGCAAGGTAATCGGCCAGAATGAAGGCCTTGATCTTGATCCTTTTGTAGATCCCAAGCGGCGCTTTGATGAACTTCTTGGCGCTGTCAGTCATGCCGTTAGGGTGTGGCTTGTGGGAGTTCGTCGCTTCTGCTCGCTGGCACTGGATCGCCTCATCGGTTCATGGCCTGGCGATGGGCGGGCTGCTGGCTGAGGCGACGACCGAGGGCGACGGTTAAAGGCGACGATTAAAGACGCTGGCCAGGGGCGTTTGCCGGTGGACACCTTCCCGAAGTTTCTGTATCGGGACGTCGCACGATGTCGATCGAACGAGTGTACCGTGCGCCTTCTGGACAGTGCTCCATGGGCCTGCCTTGACGACGGTCTCCGCGATCGATGCCGGCGATCTCTCCTTGCCGCCCCGTCTGCTGGCCGCCTTCCACCGGTCGGCTGACTGCGGTGTGCTGGCCGTCGTGGGCGGCGCCGTCCGGGATCTGCTGCTGCATCGCGTGCACCGCGATCCCCTCCGGGGTCTGCCGGACCTTGACCTGGTGGTGGAGCTGGCCCCGGAGGCCGATCCGGCCGATCCGCGCCCGGCGGCCCATCGTCTCGCCGAGACGCTGCTGGAGGACACCCCGGCCACGGCGGTGGGCTTCTGCCAGTTCCACCCGGCCTTCGGCACCGTCGAACTGGAGCTCGACGGGATCCTGCTCGACCTGGCCAGCGCCCGCCGCGAGACCTACCCGGCCCCCGGGGAGAACCCTGTGGTGACCGACGGCTCCCTGGAGGAGGACCTGGCCCGCCGCGACTTCAGCATCAATGCGATGGCCCTGGTGTTCGCCAGTCCCGGCCCGGGCCTGAGCCTGCTCGATCCCCATGGAGGCTGGTCCGACCTGGCCCACCGGCAGCTGCGCCTGCTGCACCCCAGGAGCCTGGAAGACGACCCCACCCGGATCGTGCGGGCCGCCCGCTACGCCGCCCGGCTGGGGTTCAGCCTGGCCCCCGCCAGCCTGGAGCAGTTGCGCACCACCCTGGCCCGCTGGCCCTGGGGGGAGGAGAGCCGCGGTGGCGGCACCGGTGACGGACGGGTGCCGCCGGCCCTGGGCACGCGGCTGCGGATGGAGCTGGAGCTGCTGCTCGAGCGGGAACCCTGGGAGGCGGCCCTGGGCTGCCTGCAGGCGTGGGGCGCCCTGGTGCTGGTGGACCCGGCCCTGCAGAACGACACCGGCTGGCGCCGCCGCCTTCGCTGGGCCCGGCGCGGCGGCTTGCCGCCCCTGGCCGCCCTGCTGGCCCCCAGCGACTCGGCGTCCGCCGTGGCGACGCGGCTGCAGCTCCCCCACGGCCAGCAGCGGCTGCTGGCCCAGCTGGCCCTGCTGCGGCAGAGCTGGCTGGCCCTGGAGGCGGCGCCGGCCACGGCCCTGGCCTGGACCGTCTTCCTGGAGCGGCCGGGCTGGTCCGCCGAGGCCGTGGCCCTGGCCCTGGTGAGCGGGGCCCTGCCGCGGAGACCCCTGCTGCGCTGGTGGTGCCGCTGGCGCCACCTCTCCTCGCCGGTGTCGGCGGCCGAGCTGATCGCCGCGGGTCTGCGCCCGGGACCGGCCCTCGGGGAGCGGCTGCGGGAGCTGCGGGGGGAGCGGCTGCGGGACGAGCGGCTCTGAGCCGTTGCCGCAACGGGCGGTCCCGGCAGGTCCCCTAGGGTTTCGGGGCAGCGGCTACCCCTGCGCCGAATGGCAGCGCTGACCCAACCCTTCCTTCCGCTGCTGCTGGCCGTCGCGGCACCGCTGCTCTGGGGATGGCGCTGGCGCCGGCCCAGCTGGCAGATGCTGCTGCTGGGCGTGGGCTCCTGGGCCGCCATCGGCTGGTTGTCGCTGCTGCCGGCGGGGCCCACGCTGCGCCAGTCCTATGGGCTGCTGGTCCTGCTTGACCTGCTCGTGGTGGCGGCGGCCCTGGGAATCCGTCCGCTCCGCTGGCGCCAGCGCCTGGCGGACCCGGCCCTGGGGCGGCCGTTGCTGGCGGTGCTGGCCCCCGCCCTGGTATGTGCGATCGCCCTGGCCATGCGCGGGGTGGTGCTGGAGTTTCCCTCCGATGGCTTCGTCTACTACACGACCTACTTCGGCAGCGACCTGCTCGACACGGTGCGCCTCGACCCGGTCCGCTACCGCTCGCCGGCCAACTGGTTCTTCACCGCGGCCAGCTTCCTGTTCGGCTTCCCCGATGCCCTCGCCCCCTGGCGGGCCAGCCTGCTGGCGGGGCTGAACACCTTCCTGGTGCTGGCCGCCAGCTGCCAGCTCAGCCTGCGCCTCAGCGGCCGGGTGGCCCTCTGCTGGCTCACCGCCCTGCTGTTCCTGCTGGGCATGGGGCACCAGAACTTCAGCTTCTTCCACCAGATCGCCCTGAACGGCACCCTGCCCGGGCTGGCCCTGGTGCTGGCCGCCGCCACGCCGCTGCTTGGGCTGCTGCAGCGGCCGTGCTGGCCCGGTGCCCGCCCCCTGGCCGCGGCGACGGCGCTGCTGCTGGGGACCGCCTATCTCGCCTATCACGCCCATGGGGTGACCGCCTTCCTCACGGTCAACCTGCTGGTCGTCGCCACGGCCGCCTGCCTGGTGGTCTGGCCCTCGCGGCGGCGCCTGCTGGCCGGCGTCGCCGGGGCAGGACTGCTGCTCGCAGCCCTCCACCGCCTGCCCTGGCACCCCAGGCTCGAATCCTTCTACGACTGGCCGGAGACCATGCGCTTCGTCCACGACTACCGGTTTCTGGGCCACCGCTTCTTCTATTTCTGGCCCAGCCTGCCGGTGGCGACCTGGGAGCCGGCCTTTCTGGCGGCGCTGGGGCTGTCCCTGGCCTGTGCGGTGGTCTGGAGGGGCCGGTGCCGCCCCCCTGGCGCGGTTCTGGCCCTGGCGCTGCTGGCGCCGCTGGTGCTGCTGGAGTGGTGGGCCCCCTTCATCAGCGATCTGGTCTTCAAGCTGATCGAGCCGGACAGCGCCTACCGGCTGGTCTGGACCAGCCTGTTCTGGATCAGCATCCCGGCGATGGCCCGGGCCCTCGCATGCGCGGGGCAGCCGGACAGCTCCCGGGGATGGTCCCTGCGGCGGGGCCTCCTGATCGCGATGCTGGCCGCCCTGGTCGCCGTGCTGGCGCTCCCGATCGGGGTGCAGGGGCGATCCAATGTGTTCGCCTCCAAGGTGCCCCACCTGCTCACCCCCCTGGAGGAGGTGCGGCCGGCGGACGGCGCCACGATCGAACCGATCCTCGGGCCCCTGCGGGAGCTGTGCGGGCGGGAGCCGCGGCTGCAGGGCCGGACCCTGCTCAGCGATCCCTTTGTCGGTGCGGTGCTGGGCACGCGCCAGTGCCTGGCTCCGCTGGCCGCCAGGGACATCACCAAGCTGGCGGCTTTCACGGTGGAGACGGGCCAGTACCCAGGCCTGAAGAACGCCCTGGGCTCACCCGCCACCCTTCGGGCCTGGCTCGATGAGCGCCGGGTGGATGTGGTGCTGCTGCGCGATGCCTACGTGCCCTACGAGAGCAGGATCGCCCGGGCCAGCACCCACTGGCAGCCGGATCTGCTGAGTCGCTATGGCGATCTCTCCCTCAACCGTCTCTCCACGGCCCAGCTCGCCCGGGTGGGATTCCAGCTGGTGCGGCACGAGCACGGGATGCGGGTGTACCTCAGGACACCGGCTGCACCTGGATGAGGGACCGCCCGGGCTGCCGGTCGCTGCCGCGGTAACCCTCGGGATTGGCGCTCTGCCAGGCCCAGCCATCGCGGCAGATGTCCGCCAGGGAGCGCCGGGTCCGCCAGCCCATGTGCCGCTCCGCCTCGCGGGGATCGGCGACGCTGATGGCGGAATCCCCCGGCCGGCGCTCCACCACCGCGTAGGGCAGGGTGAGCCCGTTGGTGGCCTCGAAGCTGCGCACCAGCTCGAGCACCGAATGGCCGCGGCCGCTGCCGAGATTGAGGGTGAGCAGCTGGGGAGGCTCCCCCTGGAGCGTCTCGAGGGCCCGGCCGTGGCCCTCGGCCAGATCCATCACGTGCAGGTAGTCGCGCACGCCCGTGCCATCGGGGGTGGGCCAGTCGCCGCCGAACACCTCCAGCCGCTGGCGGCGCCCCGCCGCCACCTGGCAGAGGAAGGGGAAGAGATTGTTGGGGACGCCGTTGGGGTCCTCGCCGATACGTCCGCTGGGGTGGGCGCCCACCGGATTGAAGTAACGCAGCAGGGCGATGCGCCAGCCCGCGGTGCTGGCGGCCACATCGGCCAGCATCCTTTCCACGGCGGCCTTGGTGTAGCCATAGGGATTGATCGGCTGCAGCGGCGCCGTCTCGGGGATCGGGACCCGGTCGGTGATCCCGTAGAGGGTGGCGCTGCTGCTGAAGACGAGTGTCTGGCAGCCGTGGCGGCCCATGGCCTCCAGCAACCGGACCGCGCCGACGACGTTCACGTCCCAGTAGCGCAGGGGCTGCCCCATCGATTCCCCCACCGCCTTGAGGCCGGCGAAGTGGAGCACGGCGTCGATGCCGCCGTCGCCCATCGCCTCCCGGTCTTTAAACGCCCGGTCGAGATCCCGGGGGGAGCGCACATCCCCCTTCAGCAGGGTGAGCCGGGCCGGCTGTCCGTCTCCCGCCACCCACCGATCCGGCGCCAGCTGCCGCCAGCCCTCCAGCCCGGCCAGCTCGCTGACGCGGCGCAGAGCTTCGGGACTGCCGTTGCTGAAGTCGTCGATCACCACCACCCGGTGGCCGGCTTCCAGCAGCACCAGACAGGTGTGACTGCCGATGAATCCGGCCCCTCCCGTGAGCAGCACCGTGGCCAAGGACCGACCCCCGTCAGGCTCTCGGTCACAACTTACCCGTCCTTAACCTCGGCCACCGCACCGGAACACCCCCAGCCCATCGCCCGGCCACGGCCAAAGCCAGGCAATGACGGTAATCTCCCCGCAGCCCTGCCTTTCCCCATGACTGCGGCCCCTACGCCGATCCGCACCATCTGTTGCATCGGAGCGGGGTATGTGGGGGGACCGACGATGGCCGTGATCGCCGACCGCTGTCCCGACATCCAGGTCACGGTCGTCGATCTCAATGTGGAGCGGATCGCGGCCTGGAATGATCCCGATCTCAGCCGGCTGCCGGTGTACGAACCCGGACTGGATGCGGTGGTGGGCCGGGCCAGGGGGCGCAACCTCCACTTCACCACCGAAGTCGATGCGGCCATCGCCAACGCCGACATGGTGTTCCTCTCGGTGAACACCCCCACCAAGACCAGGGGGGTCGGCGCCGGCCAGGCCAGTGACCTGCGCTGGATCGAGGCCTCGGCCCGCCAGGTGGCCGCCTCCGCCCGGGGTCACACGATCGTGGTCGAGAAGAGCACCCTGCCCGTGCGCACCGCCGAAACGGTGAAGGCGATCCTGAGTGCCGCCCAGCAGAACCGCCCGGAGGGCGATCGCCGGCGAGCCAAGACCTTCGCGGTCCTCTCCAATCCCGAATTCCTGGCCGAGGGCACGGCGATCGCCGACCTCGAGGCCCCCGACCGGGTGCTGATCGGCGGCGAGGACCCGGAGGCCATCGAATCCCTGGCCGGGATCTACGGCACCTGGGTGCCCCAGGAGCGGATCCTGCGCACCAATCTCTGGAGCAGCGAGCTCTCCAAGCTCACCGCCAACGCCTACCTGGCCCAGCGCATCTCCTCGATCAACAGCATCGCCGCCCTGTGCGAGGCCACCGGGGCGGACGTGCGCGAGGTGGGCCGCGCCATCGGCACCGACTCCAGGATCGGCGCCAAGTTCCTGCAGGCCGGCCCCGGCTTCGGCGGCAGCTGCTTCCAGAAGGACATCCTCAACCTCGTCTACCTCTGCCGCCACTACGGGCTGGAGGAGGTGGCGGTCTACTGGGAGCAGGTGGTGACCCTCAACACCTGGCAGCAGGACCGCATCGCCCGGCTGGTGGTGCAGCGCCTGTTCGGCACCGTCACCGGCAAGCGCATCGCCGTGCTGGGCTTCGCCTTCAAGGCGGACACCAACGACACCCGGGAGGCCCCGGCCATCCGCATCTGCCAGGACCTGATCGAGGAGGGCGCCCGCCTGGTGATCGTCGATCCGAAGGTCTCACCCGCCCAGATCGCCGGGGATCTCGGCCAGGCCCCCTCGACGGCCGACGGCGGCTGGCAGACCGCCGGCTCGCCCCAGGAGGCGGCCGAGGGGGCCGACGCCGTGCTGATCCTCACCGAATGGCGCGACTACGCGCGGCTCGACTGGGGGGCGATCGCGGCCGGGATGCGCCGTCCGGCCTGGCTGTTCGACGCCAGGGCCGTCGCCGACGCCGCGGCCGCCCGGGCGGCGGGTCTTAACGTCTGGCGGGTGGGCGAGGGCTGAGTGACGCGGCGCAATCTGATCACGGGCGGGGCCGGCTTCCTCGGATCCCATCTGGTCGACCGGCTGATGGAGGCCGGTGAGGAGGTGATCTGCCTCGACAACTTCTACACCGGCCGCAAGGACAACATCCGCCACTGGCTGGGCCACCCCGGCTTCGAGCTGATCCGCCACGACGTCACCGAGCCGATCCGGCTGGAGATCGATCGCATCTGGCATCTGGCCTGCCCGGCCTCGCCGGTGCACTACCAGTCGAACCCGATCAAGACCGCCAAGACCAGCTTCCTCGGCACCTACAACATGCTCGGCCTGGCGCGTCGCGTCGGCGCCCGGCTGCTGCTGGCCAGCACCAGCGAGGTCTACGGCGATCCGGAGGTCCATCCCCAGCCCGAGAGCTACCGGGGCTGCGTCAACACCATCGGCATCCGCTCCTGCTACGACGAAGGCAAGCGGATCGCCGAGACGCTCTGCTTCGACTACCAGCGCATGCACGGCACCGAGATCCGGGTGATGCGGATCTTCAACACCTACGGGCCCCGCATGCTCCCCGACGACGGCCGGGTGGTGAGCAACTTCATCGTTCAGGCCCTGCAGGGTCTGCCCCTCACCCTCTACGGCGACGGCAGCCAGACCCGCTCCTTCTGCTACGTGGATGACCTGATCGAGGGCATGATCCGGCTGATGAACGGCGAGCACACCGGCCCGATCAACATCGGCAACCCCGGTGAGTTCACCATCCGCCAGCTGGCCGAGAAGGTCCGCGAGCGGATCCAGCCCTCCCTGGAGCTCACCACCCAGCCCCTGCCCCAGGACGACCCCCTGCAGCGCCAGCCCGTGATCGACCTGGCCCGGGAGCTGCTCGGCTGGGAGCCGAAGGTGAGCCTGGACGAGGGGCTGGAGCCCACCATCGCCTACTTCCGGGAACGGATGCGGGCGGACCGTTGACAGCGAAGGGGCCGATCCTCGTCACCGGGGTCGCCGGCTTCATCGGGGCCGCGGCGGCCGAGCGCCTGCTGGCCCGGGGCGAGCGCGTGGTGGGGCTCGACAACCTCAACACCTACTACGACCCGGCCCTGAAGCGGGCCCGGCTGGAGCGGCTGGAGGCCCTGGCTCCGGCCGGCTCCTTCGCCTTCCATCGCCTCGATCTGGTGGACGCCGAAGCGGTGGCGGCCCTGTTCGCCGCCGAGCGCCCCGCCCGGGTGCTGCATCTGGCCGCCCAGGCCGGGGTACGGCATTCGATCGACAACCCGGCCCTCTACATCCAGAGCAACCTGGTGGGGTTCGGCACGGTGCTCGAAGGCTGTCGCCACGCGGGTGTGGAGCATCTGGTGTATGCCTCCAGCAGCTCGATCTACGGGGGCAACCGCCACATGCCCTTCCGGGAGCAGGACCCGGTGAACCATCCGGTGAGCCTGTATGCGGCCACCAAGAAGGCCAATGAACTGATGGCCCACACCTACAGCCATCTCTACGGTCTGCCGGCCACCGGCCTGCGCTTCTTCACCGTCTATGGCCCCTGGGGCCGGCCCGACATGGCGCCGATGCTGTTCGCCCGCGCGATCCTGGCCGGCGATCCGATCCGGGTGTTCAACCACGGCCGCATGGAGCGGGATTTCACCTACATCGACGACATCGTCGAAGGGGTGATCCGCTGCCTCGACAAGCCCGCCACGGCGGATCCGGCTTTCGATCCCCTGCATCCCGATCCCGCCACGGCCGCCGCCCCCCACCGGGTCTTCAACATCGGCAACGCCCGGCCCGTGCCCCTGCTGCGGTTCATCGAACGGCTCGAGCAGGCCCTCGGCCGTCCGGCGATCAGGGATCTGCAGCCCATGCAGCCCGGCGATGTGCCGGCCACCGCCGCCGACACCACGGCCCTGGAGTCCTGGGTGGGGTTCCGTCCCTCCACGACGATCGAGACCGGAATCGGGCGCTTCGCCGCCTGGTACCGCGCCTTCCACGGCGTCTGAACCGACGCCTTCGGGCACAATGGGGCGCCGCCGCTCCGCACCGTCTTGAAACCGCTCCAGAGCCTGCGGGGCATGGTCGACCTGCTGCCCGGTCAGACCCCCTTCTGGCAGCGGATCGAAGCCACCGCCAGGGAGCACTTCCGTCGGGCCGCCGTCGAGGAGATCCGCACGCCCCTGCTCGAGGTGACCGAGCTGTTCGCCCGCGGCATCGGCGAGGCCACCGATGTGGTGGGCAAGGAGATGTACAGCTTCGAGGACCGCGGCGCCCGCAGCTGCACCCTGCGGCCCGAGGGCACTGCCTCGGTGGTGCGGGCCGCCATCCAGCATGGCCTGGTGGCCCAGGGACCCCAGCGGCTCTGGTACGGCGGGCCGATGTTCCGCTACGAGCGGCCCCAGGCCGGCCGGCAGCGGCAGTTCCACCAGATCGGCCTGGAGTTCCTCGGCCACGCCGATCCCCGCAGCGACGTCGAGGCCATCGCCATCGCCTGGGATCTGCTGATGGATCTGGGGGTGGGAGGCCTGTCCCTGGAGCTCAATTCCCTCGGCAGTCCCGAGGACCGGCAGCGCTATCGGGCCGAACTGGTGGCCTGGCTGGAGGCCCATCGGGAGCGTCTGGATCCCGATTCGCAGCAGCGGATCGCCACCAACCCCCTGCGGGTGCTCGATTCCAAGAACCCCGACACCCAGGCCCTGCTGGCTGGAGCCCCCACCCTGGCCGATGCCCTCAGCGGCGAGAGCCATGACCGCTTTCTGAGGGTGCGCCAGGGCTTGGAGGCCCTCGCCATCCCCTTCGAGCTCAACCCCCGGCTGGTGCGGGGGCTGGACTACTACGGCCACACCGCCTTCGAGATCACCAGCAGCCAGCTGGGGGCGCAGGCGACGGTGTGCGGCGGCGGTCGCTACGACGGCCTGGTGGAACAGCTGGGAGGCCCTCCCACGCCCGCCATCGGCTGGGCCCTCGGCATGGAGCGGCTGGTGCTGCTGCTCAGCCAGGCCATGGAGGCGGGCACCCAGGCACCGGTCACGGCCGCCCAGCCCGACCTCTATCTGGTGAACCGGGGGGCCCTGGGAGAGGCCTGCGCCCTGGAGCTGGCCCGGTATTGCCGCCAGCGGCCCACCGGGGCGCTGGCGGTGCAGCTGGATCTGAGCGGCGCCGGTTTCGACAAGCAGCTCAAGCGCGCCCGCCGGAGCGGCGCCCGCTGGGCCCTGCTGCTGGGCGATGAGGAGGCCGGGGCTGGGCAGGTGCGGCTGATGCACCTGGCCAGCGAGGCTGGATCAGGGGATCGGGTCCTGAGCCGGGAGGCGTTTCTGGCGCTGCCGATGGAGGAGCTGCGGCGCCAGGGCTGAACCGCCCCGTTGGAGCCCACGGCCTCGACCACGGTCAACAGGACCATGGCCAACAGGATCATGGCCAACAAAAAGCGGATCCCTGGGGATCCGCTGGCTGGGTCACTGGGGGCAGCGCGCTGGCCACCGTCCCATCAGGCCGAACCGACACCCACGTAGGAGCCGTAGAAGAACAGGCCGACCACGAAGATCACGGCCATGCCACCGGCGGTGGCGACCATCCAGAGCGGCAGGACCCCTTCGGTCCACCGGCTCTTCCAGGCCACGGCAGGGCGGCCGTCGGGAAGGCGGTCGGGGATCCGGCCGTCAGGAAGTGAGGATTTCTTGCCGCTCATGGATGGGGTGCCTCCCGATCAGTTGAAGAAGTAGCTGGAGAAGAGGATGCCGATGACGAACACGAACAGCAGGCCCAGATAGAGGCTGGTGCGGTTCAGCTCAACCGGCAGGTTGTTGGGGTTGGGATTGCGCTGCATGGATGTCTCAGCGACGGACGAACTGCATGGCCGCCAGGGCACCCAGGAAGAAGACCGTGGGAATACCGAGGGCGTGGACGGAAAGCCAGCGCACCGTGAAGATCGGGTAGTTGCGCGGCGTGGTGGGGGCGGTGGACTGGGTCATGGTTCCTGGAGGCGCAGATCAAGGCTGCTCTTGCCCTCGTAACGCTGACTCACAACGGGAGCCTTGGTTTCCTGGGCCTGGAAGTAGGCATCCGGACGGGGCGTGCCGAAGGCGTCATAGGCCAGGCCGGTCGACACGAACAGGAAGCCCGCCAGGAAGATGGCCGGCAGGGTCACCGCATGGATGACCCAGTAGCGGATGCTTGTGATGATCTCGAAGAACGGGCGTTCTCCTGTGGAGCCGGCAGCCATAGCAACAAGCGTTCAGCCAGGAGATCCTAGGGGTCGATCGGGGGGCTCCGTCAGCCTGGCGGGGGGTTGGTTACAGAGGGATGCAGTTGCCCCCCGCCCTCAGCCCACCCAGCGCAGCAGCACGCCCCGCTCCCCCAGGACGAAGCCCTTGCCATCGGGGGCGAAGACGATCCGGGAGAAGTTGGTGGGCTGCTCACTGCCCACCGGATCCCGCTGCCAGCTGGCGCCCGCATCGTTGCTCACCAGCAGGGTGCCGTTGCCGCCGCCGGTCCACACGGCGCCCCTGGGATCCCAGGCCATGTCGAGGTAGCCGTAGCCGTTGGTGATCGGGATCACCGGCTTGCTCCAGTCCCCGCTTTCGGTGGTTTCGGCGGTGCTCGGGTCGCCGTTGAAGCGCAGCTGGGCACCACGGGCCACCATCCACAGGTGGCCGTCGGGCTGGAAGCCCATGGATTGCAGCCGCTGGCTGCTGACCCGCTGGTGCACCTGCCAGGCGGGCAGGCCCGGTTCCCAGGTGGCGAAGAAGTTCCCCAGGCTGCTGACGCTCACGTAGTCGCCGTCGGGGCTGCGGCGCAGGTCGCGGATGGCGCCGGCGGCATCGCCCACCAGGGCCTGCCAGCTGGAGCCGGCATCGGTGGTGCGGTAGACGGCACCGACGTTGGTGGCCAGTTCGGCGGTTTTCGACCCCAGGGCCGTCACGACGTAGGGCTCACCGGGCAGCTTGGTGTCGAGCAGCAGCCGGCTCCAGCTGCGGCCCGCATCGTCGCTGTGCAGCAGCAGGCCGGGCTGGCCGACGATCCAACCCTCAGGGCCGTTGAAGTCGATGCTGATCAGCCGGAAGTTCTCCTCCTCCGGCAGGTCGAGGGCCCGCTCCTGCCAGCTGGCACCGCCGTCGTCGGTTTCCATGATCAGCCGGTTGCTGCCCACCAGGAACCCGTGGTCGGCGCTGCTGAAGGCCACGTCGAGGGGGTTGGAGCGGGTGTTCAGCGGCACCGCCTGCCAGGGGCTGGCGGCGGCGGTGGGCAGTCCGGTGGTCACGCAGCCCGTGAGGCCGAGGGCGAGCACGAGGGACAACGCCAGACTGAGCAGGGGCCGCAGCGGGCGGAGCGAGGCCGGCAGGGCGGGAAGGGGTGCAGGCATCAACGCAGGGAATAGAGGGAGAGGAAAAAAGCGAAGGCGAGGGCGAACCCCCCGAAGATCAGGACGTTCTTCTGGCCGGGGGTGAGGCGGTTCACCCCCAGGCCGAAGTTGAGGTTCTCCTCGAAGCCACTGGGCTTGTTGCGCGGGCCGATGTCCTTGAAGGCCCCCACGCGGCTGCGACAGACCGGGCAGCGGAAACCGACTGGGTCGAGGTCGAGAAAGGAGGTGCCGGAAGGGATCCCCAGCTTCTTCACCCCCTCGGCCGGGTCATAGACGAAGCCGCAGCTGCGGCACTCGAAGCGGTGGCTGGAGGGATCCTCGACGACGGTTTCGGCCGCCTCGCCGGCGGGCCCGGTGGGGACCTCTTCGGTGGGTGTCTCCGTCGGCGGTTCCGTGCTCATCCCATGCCTGGCCATACTTGGGAACTCTATCGACGGCGACCCCGGGCCCCGCGGCCTCTGCGCCCGGCCGGCCGGACCGGTCGTCGCGGCGACCGCCGCCCCCGGAGGCAGGTGGCAGAATGCGCGCCAGGTTGGGTCTGCCGATGTTCGTGCTCTCCGGCTACGACGCCTTTCTGGGCTTCCTGCTGATTTCGGCGGCGGTTCCGGTGCTGGCGCTGGTGGCCAACAAACTGCTGGCCCCCAAAAGCCGCCAGGGGGAGCGTCAGCTCACCTATGAGTCGGGCATGGAACCGATCGGCGGGGCCTGGATCCAGTTCAATATCCGTTATTACATGTTCGCCCTGGTCTTCGTCATCTTCGATGTCGAGACCGTCTTCCTCTACCCCTGGGCGGTGGCCTTCCACCGCCTCGGGTTGCTGGCCTTCATCGAGGCTCTGATCTTCATCTCCATCCTGGTGCTGGCCCTGGCCTATGCCTGGCGCAAGGGCGCCCTCGAGTGGAGCTGAGCACCTCCCCACCATGACCCTCACACCCCCTGCCGGCTCCCTCTCCGCCTCCGCCCTGCGCGATCTGCGCGAGGCCAGCTGCGGTCCCGTGGGCGCCCCCGGCGTCACCGCCGACCTGTCCGAGAACATCATTCTCACCAGCCTCGACGACCTCCATAACTGGGCCCGGCTCAGCAGCCTCTGGCCGTTGCTGTACGGCACCGCCTGCTGCTTCATCGAGTTCGCGGCCCTGATCGGCTCCCGGTTCGACTTCGACCGCTTCGGTCTGGTGCCCCGCTCCAGCCCGCGGCAGGCCGACCTGCTGATCGTGGCCGGCACCGTGACGATGAAGATGGCACCGGCCCTGGTGCGGCTCTATGAGCAGATGCCGGAGCCCAAGTACGTGATCGCCATGGGGGCCTGCACCATCACCGGCGGCATGTTCTCCGCCGACTCCACCACGGCGGTGCGCGGTGTCGACAAGCTCATCCCCGTCGACCTCTACCTGCCCGGCTGCCCGCCCCGCCCGGAGGCGATCTTCGATGCGGTGATCAAGCTGCGCAAGAAGGTGGGCAACGAATCCCTGGCCGAGCGTGGCAACCTGCGGCCCACCCATCGCTACTGCACGATCCCCCACCAGATGAAGCGGATCGACCCGATCGTCACCGGCGCCTACCTGCGGGCCGAAACCCAGCAGGCCGCCCTGTCCGCCGCCGCCGCTCTGCCGATGGGCGCCGCCACTGACACCGCCACCGTCCCTGCCGCCACCACCACCGATGCCTGAGGAGTCCCCCGTCACCCCCGGCACCCCAGGCACCACCGAGCCTGCTGACGCCGGTGCCCTCCAGGCCGCCGCCCCCGGCCCCGTGGCCACCTGGCTGGCCGGCCAGGGGTTCGATGCCGTCTCTCTCGGCTCCGATCACTCCGGCGTTGAGCTGCTCGGGGTGGAGCCAGCGGCCCTGCCCCTGGTGGCCACGGCCCTGAAGGCCGCCGGCTACAACTATCTCCAGTGCCAGGGGGGCTATGACGAGGGCCCCGGGGGCCGACTGGTGAGCTTCTATCACCTGGTCAAGATGGCTGCGATGGTCGACCAGTTCGCCGCCATGGCCGATGGCCACGGCCCCCTGCCGACCGCCGCCCGTCCCGAGGAGGTGCGCCTCAAGGTGTTCCTGCCCCGCGACGGTTCCCTCTCGATCCCCAGCCTCTATGGCCTGTTCCGCGGCGCGGACTGGCAGGAGCGCGAGACCTTCGACATGTTCGGCATCGCCTACGAGGGCCATCCCCATCCCAAGCGTCTGCTGATGCCGGAGGACTGGAAGGGCTATCCGCTGCGCAAGGATTACGTGCAGCCTGATTTCTACGAGATGCAGGATGCCTATTGAACCTCTCTATGGAGCGTCTGTGCCGCTGAGTGCGGCGAGTGTTTCCTTGAGGTAGCGGGTTCCCCAGCGCTGATCGGGTTCCAGGTGGTTGCCTTCGGCCCACTCGTTCCAGGCGTTGATGAACACGACCGGTTCAGGAAGACCGTAGTCGGGGAGGCGTTCCACCGTCTGCCTGAGCCACTGGCCATAGCGCTCCGGCGTCGCATCCTGGAGGATGATGCCGCCCCAGCGCCGGCGGGCCGTGTTGTCCCAGGAAGGGGTGACACAGGGAAAACGGGAATAGGGAGGGACAGGCCTGGCCAGGGCGGCTTGGCAGACCTTTTCGTAGTCGACAACCAGGTGAATCTTTTTGCCTGGAGACTCATTCTTGATGACCCCCTTGATCTTTTCTCGAAGGCTGGGAGTCTGGGCGGGAAGCCTGCTCAGCATCGGCCAGCAGGGCTGAAATTCCACGGCGGCATCGAAGCCGAAGTTTTGGGGGTTGTTGATCTCCTCCTCCTTCGATTCGACGGAAACGAGATAGAGATCTCCCAGGCCATGGTCCTGGGCAATCGAACGCCAGATCTCTGCCGTCCGGGCCGGATGGGGCAGGGCGCTGGTGCGGTAGACAAGAAACAGCGGTTTACCTTCGATCCTGATGTAGCGGGGATCCCTGAAGGCCGCCAATAAGGACAACAGGTGATCGCGATCGTCCTGCTCGCTGTAGATCTGCGCGAGAAGAATCTCATCATCCGATCCGTCCCACCGCCGGGTCCAGTTTTCATTGGCCCAGCAGAGACAGAAGGGAAAATCAGGCTCCCCTGAAGCAAGCACGTCTTCGAAAGGCCGCTGCAGCACGCGCCGGCCATTGAACCAGTAGTGGTAATAGCAGAACCCATGGAGGCCGAAGGCCTTGGCCAGTTCCGCCTGGGCTTGACGCACTTCCGGCAGACGCAGGTCGTAGAAGCCCAGATCTGCCGGCAGATGGGGCTGGTAGTGACGGGAGTACAGAGGCCGCGCCCTGGTCACGTTGCGCCATTCCGTGAATCCCTTTCCCCACCACTGATCATTCTCCGGTATCGGATGATACTGGGGTAGGTAGAAGGCGATGGCTTTGGCTGAATTCACGAGAAACGAATGACGGGCTGATCGGGCGTCTATCGGTGCTTCAGGGCTCTATGGGATGCACGGCCGTTTGTTTGGGCGATGGGGTGATGGGGATCTCCCTCACCTGCAGATCCCTGAGAACCTCCCGGGACATGCTGACGGGCCGGGCTGGAGCTGGTGGCCGCTGACGCGCGCAGGGGCCGAACTGACGCGATCAGAAGTTTCAACAGCTGCCGCAGCAAGCGTGCCTTCGAAGAAAGCACAGCGTCCTGGACCCTGATGATTTCAGCCTGCGTCCTGATGGACAAGTCTCTGTCGTCAAGGCAGCGGGCCATGGAGGCGATCCACAGATCTGGGGAGGGTGGCCCGGGTTGCGGCGGGGACTCGCTCACTTTGGGCCTGTCGGAGTTGGGAGCAGAAGATCTGATGATCCCCGAGATGGCTTCCAAATGGTGATCAATGATGGCCAGATCCTTCGTTTGGCCGCTGTCCTCAACAGGCCTTTCCATTCGCATGATGGTGTTGAGAGAAGCCGGCAGCTGACCGGGCTCCATTCCGAACGGGTAGAGGGCATCATTGCTTTCTGACCAGCAGTTGACCTTGTGCATGTGCATGGTCAGTCGCGGCACACCATAAGATCTGGCCACGATGCGGTAATGCAGGCTGGTGGATATAACTGCTGCAGCACTCGCAATCTGCTGGCAGATGGTCAGAATATCAACCGAAGGCAGAACTTCTATCGGAACAGACGATTCTTCGGCCAGTTGCTTGAATCGGTAGTACTCATCGAGTGAATCGTGGTAGTTGGCAGTGCCCGCAAGGCCAAGCTTCAGGCCGCCTTCGAATTGCGTGGCAATCTGTGACAAAGCATCGATCAGCTCAGCGGAGTTTCTTCTCAGATAGTTGCCTTTGAAATGCATCAGAAGATAGCCAGCTCCAACGGGCTTGGAGACAGGCATCAATCGGCTGATGGACAGTACAATGTCTGGGGCATAGGTGGCTTGAGTCATCCCCAGGCCTCTTGCATGGCTTAGGGAGTGGGCATCTCTGAAGCTGATCATTCTGGCCGCGGCAAAGGTGGCTCTCAGCCGTTCATTGTCTGCTCTGTCATCTGAGAGCTGGGTGAGGCCGATGCCATAAAAGAGTCTGTTCCCCCATGGCTTCGATGCTGTGTTGATCCGTTCCCTGGGTGGTGTCAGATAGGGGAAAGGGCGGTCCGTGCCCAGCTCCTGATGGACTTCGGAACTGATGATGTCCTTGAGATGGTAGGGCAGAGGTGCCGGAGAGTCACAGGCCAGGGCGTCATTGAAAGAGCAGGTCGCTGTCTCGCCTCCGACATGCAGAATCGGGATGTCTGGATCCAGACCGTTGGCAAGTAAGTCGAAGATGGAGTGGACCCTTTTGCCGCCACACGCCGTGAGATCGTTGTCAAGAATGCTGGCATGGATGGTGTTGATCCCTCTCTGCCTGAGTAGTTTCTCAAAGGCATATCCCATGAGAAGATCGCCAAAGTTGTGCCGTTCAAAGGCACCAAAAAGAATGGCGTCAGGATTCATTCGCTATCTGCTCTTGCCGGGTTGGCGTGGTTTCGGGGGCGTGCGGTGCCAATCCCTTGGTCGTCCACAAACGACCCATCTGCAAAGAGGCTTGAGGCTGAGGAGCGCACGCCGATTACCCGCCCGATTGATCTGCTCACCGGCGCCGGTGAACCCATACCACTGTTGCAGCGACGGGTGCTTACGGCCTCAATCCCTTTTGTGCTTGCGGTAGAACCGGATCACCTCCTTGGCCACGCTGCGCGGCTCGTGGCGCAGCGTGGCGCTGGGGCGGGCCCCCTGCAGGGGCGCCAGGATCACTTCGTAGCCCTGCTCCCTCAGGATGGAGGCCTCGCAGGTCACGGGTTCGGCCCCCCGCAGCCGATACACGTCCAGCAGGCTGGAGTCGTCCAGTTCCTCCTGGGCCAGCACGGCCGTGAACAGCCGCTGCTCCACCCCCAGGCTCGCCAGCTGGGCTTCGATCGCCCGCAGGTGGCCGCCGACGTCCAGGCCGTCGGTCTCGCCGGGCTGGGTCATCAGGTTGCAGATGTAGAGCCGCGGCGCCTTGCTGGCGCTGATGGCGCTCACCAGTTCCGGCACCAGCAGGTTGGGCAGCAGGGAGGTGTAGAGGCTCCCCGGCCCCAGCACGATCAGCTCGGCGTTGGCGATCGCCTCCAGGGCCCGCGGCAGGGCCGGCGGCCGCTCCGGGGTGCAGCCCAGGCGCACGATCGGGCAGGGGGCATGGCCGATCTGGGACTCTCCCTCGATCCGCTCACCGTTTTCCAGCTCGGCCCAGAGGCGCACGTCGGCGTTGGTGGCCGGCACCACCTGGCCCTGCACCGCCAGTACCCGGCTGCTGGCGATGATCGCCGATTCCAGGCTGCCCGTGATCGCCGTCAGGGCGCTCAGGAACAGGTTGCCGAAGCTGTGGCCCTCCAGGCCGCTGCCGGCCTTGAAGCGGTACTGGAACAGACGGGTGAGCAGGGGTTCCTCCCGGGCCAGGGCCGCCAGGCAGTTGCGGATGTCGCCGGGGGGCTGCACCCCCAGCTCCCGCCGCAGCACGCCGCTGCTGCCGCCGTCGTCGGCCACCGTGACGATCGCCGTGAGGTTGCTGCTGTAGCGCTTCAGGCCGCTCAGCAGGGTGGCCAGGCCCGTGCCGCCGCCGATGGCCACGATGGTGGGGCCGCGGTTCAGCCGCCGCTGGGCGAGCAGGGCATCCACCAGCAGGGTGTCCTTCTCCGGGGCCAGGGCCTGCTGGATGGCGCCGAAGCTGCGGCTCTGGCCGAGCCAGATCAGGGCGCCGCCGATCACCAGCACCAGCGGGCCGGTGATCCCCCGCGGCATCACCTGGGTGAGGCGGTTCAGGCCCCAGCGGATCGTCTCGAGGGTCCAGTAGATCGGCTGCAGGTCGGCCCACACCGCCGCCCCCAGCAGGGCGATCACCAGGCCCAGGCCCGAGGTGATCATCCAGCGCTTCACCACCAGGCCCGGCTGCAGCCAGCGGGCCGCCCGCCGCGAGCGGCTCATCAGGTCCTGCTGACGCAGGTCGCCGCGGCCCACCCAGCGGGGGCGCCCCGGGCGGGAGCCGCCCCGGCGCCGGCGGGCGTTCGCAGCGGGGCCTCGAACCGTCAAGGGCAGGGCGTGGCGACGCGGCACAGACCTACCGAACTGTACGGATGAAAAGCCCGTCCTGAACCGGCAGGATGGGAGCCGGGCCTCCGGGGCCCCCTTGCCGTGGTTCCTTGGCCCTCAGTCAACTCGCGCTGAACGCTCCCCCGGCCACCCCACCGGTGGCCCAGATGGAGAACCTCAGCATGCGCTGGGGCGAGACCGTGGTTCTCGATCGGGTCGACCTCAGCCTCACCCCGGGCGAGCGGCTGGTGGTGGTAGGCCCCTCGGGCTCGGGCAAATCCACCCTGCTGCGGCTGCTGGCCGGGCTGCAACTGCCCACCGATGGGCTGCTGCGCATCCACGGCGAACCCCAGACCTACCTGCGCCTGGACCAGCGCCACCCGCCGGACGTGCGCCTGGTGTTCCAGAACCCCGCCCTGCTGGCCTCGCTCTCGGTGCGCGAGAACGTCGGCTTCCTGCTCTACCGCTTCAGCGGCCTGGGGGAGCGGGAGATCGCCGAACGGGTGGACCAGGCCCTCCAGGCCGTGGGGCTGGCGGGTATCGCCGATCGCATGCCGGGCGAGCTCAGTGGCGGCATGCAGAAGCGGGTGAGCTTCGCCCGCGCCCTGATCGACGACCCCACCCTGGCCTCGGCCCGCACCCCCCTGCTGCTGTTCGACGAACCGACGGCCGGTCTCGACCCGGTGGCCTGCACCCGCATCGAGGACCTGATCGTGCGCACCTCCCGCATCGTCCACGCCTCCACCCTGGTGGTCAGCCACGTGATGAGCACGATCGACCGCTGCGCCGAGCGGGTGGCCCTCCTCTACGACGGCCGCTTCCGCTGGATCGGCTCGGTCGAGGACTTCCGCGTCAGCACCAATCCCTATGTGGTGCAGTTTCGGAGCGGTAGTCTGCACGGACCGATGCAGCCGGCCGAGAACTGAGCCCATGCGCCGGAGTGTCCGTGAAGCCCTGGTTGGATTCTCTCTGCTGGCGGCGATCGCCAGCGGCATGGGCCTGTGGTTCTGGCTGCGGGGCGTCTCCCTGAGTCGCGACACCTGGACGATCCGGGCCAGCTTCGCCGACGCCGCCGGCCTGGCCGACCGTTCTCCGGTCACCTTCCGGGGGGTGCTGGTTGGCAGCGTGCGCCGGGTCACCGTCACCGACGCGGCCGTGGTGGCCGACCTGGAGATCACCGACCCACGCCTGCGTCTGGCCCGGCCCCTGGTGGCCCGGGTCGGCAATGCCTCCCTGCTGGGAGGAGATGCCCAGGTGTCCCTGCTGGCCGGCGGTCCCCCCCTGCCGGCCAGCCTGCCGGGCCCTCGGGAACGGGGCTGCGACAACACGCGCATGGTCTGCAACGGCGGCAAGGTGACCGGTGTCGCCGCGGCCAGCCTCGACACCGTCACCGAGACCGTCCAGGGCCTGCTCGACCAGGCGGAAAAGGAACAGCTCGTTCAGCAGATGGTGGCGGCCACGGCCGCCTTCTCCAAGACCGCCAAGGAGACCGAGCTGCTCACCAAGAGCGGCCAGGTCTTCCTGCGCGACGCCCAGGTGCTGGTCACCCAGCTGAACCGTTCGGCGGGCAAGGTGGACCCGATTCTGAGCAACCTGAACCTCGCCAGCGCCGATGCCGCCCGCGCCACCAAGCACGTTGGCAACCTGGCGGCGGCACTGGACAACCCCAAGACCGTGGCCGACCTGCAGGCCACCCTCACCAACGCCAAGCAGCTGACCGACCGCTGGTCGGCCGTCGGCGGCGACGTGAGCAAGCTCACGGGTGATCCCAAGTTCCTCGACGGCATCCGCAGCGTCTCGATCGGCCTGGGCCGTTTCTTCGAGGAGCTCTATCCGGCCGAGGTGGATGCGGCCCGTGACCGCAAGGCCCGCCAGGATGCCCGCCAGCAGGAGGCGAAGGCCGCCCGCCAGGCCGCCCAGGACCGGCTCGCCCCCACCGTCAGAAGCCGTTGATCGCCTCCAGGGCGATGGCGGCGATGGCCTGGTCGCTCGCCTTGGGCAGCTGCACGTAACGACCGCCGGCCGCCTCGGCCAGCTCCTTGCCCATGCCGCTGCCGATGAACTTGCGCTCGGTGTCGATCACCAGCAGCCGCAGGCCGAGGCTCTGGTAACGGCTGGCCACCTGCCGCAGCTCCTCCTTGAGGTCCACCGGTTCCTCCCCCTCCAGCACCGGCTGGCCCAGGGAACGGCTCAGGGGCACATTGCCGCGGCCGTCGGTGATGGCCACCACCACCACCTGGCCCAGATCGCCGGTGGCCAGGGCGTTCGCCCCCACCCGGGCCGCCTGGGCCAGGCCGTGGGCCAGGGGTGAGCCGCCGCCGCAGGGCATCGACTCCAGTCGCCGGCGGGCGGCGGTGATCGAGCGGGTGGGCGGCAGCAGCACCTCCGCCTGCTCGCTGCGGAAGCTGATCAGGGCCACCTCGTCGCGGTTTTCGTAGGCCTCAGTGAGCAGGCGGATCACGGCCCCCTTGGCGCTCTGCATGCGGTTCAGGGCCATCGAGCCGCTGGCATCCACCAGGAAGATGACCAGGGCGCCGGCCTTGCGCTGCAGCTGCTTGGCCCGCAGGTCCCCCTCCTCCACGATCACCTTGCGGTGGGGCTCCCTGGCGCGGCGGGCCTTCTGGTAGGGCGCGGCGGCCCGCAGGGTGGCGTCGATGGCGATGCGGCGTACGGGGCCCCGGGGCAGCATCGGCTTCACGTAACGGCCGCGGCTGTCGCTGAACACCACCGCCCGGCTGCCGCTGCCGCCGCTCTTGGCCTTGGCGGCCGAAAACAGCAGCAGGTCGGGGTCGATGGCGGTGGCCTCCGGGTCCAGCAGGAATTCCTCCGGGATCTGGGGCGGGGCCTGGTCCTGGGGGCTGTCGTCCTCGTCGTCGTCCTGATCCTCCGGCTCCTCACTCTCAGGCTCCTGCTCCGGCGGCTCCGGTTCCTCGGGGGGCTGCTCCCCCTGGGGTGGCGGCGGCTCCATGGGCTGGTCGGGATCCGGGGGCGGCAGCTGCAGGGCCCGCGGGGCGATCACCAGCCGCACCGCCACCTGCAGATCCTCCGCGTCCACCCGGTCGCGGCCGGAGAGGGCCGCATGGGCCCGGGCCACCCGCACCGCGTAGAGCTCGGCCCGGTGCCCCTCGACGCCGCCGCGGATGGCTTCGGTGACCAGGTAGCGGATCTGCTCCCGGTCGATGGTCACGTCCGGCAGCCACTGGCGGGCCAGCAGCAGCTGGGTGGCCAGGGCCTCGGTCTCCTCCTGGAAACGGGCGCCGAAGGCGGCGCTGGAGGTGCCGTGGTCGAGGGCCGAGCGGGTGATCGCCACCCGCTGGTCGGTGTCGAGCAGCTGGTTGGCCGACAGGGCGATGGCGAAGCGGTCGAGCAGGTGGTCGCGCACCGCCCCCTCCTCCGGGTTGTAGGTGGCGATCAGCAGGCAGCGGCAGGGGTGCGACAGGCTCAGCCCTTCCCGCTCGATGCGGTTCTCGCCGGAGCCCACCGCCGCCAGCAGCAGGTTGGTGATGCCGTCGTCGAGCAGGTTGAGCTCGTCGACATAGAGCACGCCCCGGTGGGCCTCCGCCAGCAGGCCCGGCTGGAACACCGGCGCCCCCGCGTTCAGGGAGGCGGCCACGTCCACCGAGCCGATCAGCCGGTCTTCGGTGACGCCCAGGGGCACCTGGATGAACGGGGCCGGAATCACCCGGGTGGGCAGCAGGGCCTCCGGATCGGCGCCGCTGGCATCACTGCCCAATTCGGTGATGCGGCGCCGGGTGGCCCCGTCCCATTCATCGGGCCGGCGGGGATCGGCCTGCCGCAGCCCCGGGCCATCGGCCAGATCGATGACATCGATCGGCGGCAGCAGGGCATGGAGCCCCCGGGCCAGCACCGACTTGCCGGTGCCGCGGCCGCCGGCGATCACCACGCCGCCCAGGCCGGGATCCACCGCCGCCAGTAGCAGCGCCAGCTTCAGGGTGCCGTGGCCGGTGATGGCGGCCAGCGGAAAGCTGCCGGTGGGGGCGGCACCGGCGGGCGCGGCAGGGGACCCGCTGACGACCATGGGGCAGTGGCTGGGTGGGGGGTGGCCAGTCTCGCCGACCGGGTGGCGGCGGGGGCAGACCGCTGGCCCCGATACGGTGTCTGGGTGTCAGGCCCCGGTCGGCCGCCGATGACCCGCCGTCCCTCCAACGTTCACGAGCGCTACCACGCCCACGTCTATTTCGGCGCCGCGGAAGCGGCGCAGGCCACCGCCCTCTGCGCCGCCGCCGGAGCCCGTTTCGGCCTGCCGGTGGGCCATGTCCACCTCCAGCCGGTGGGACCCCATCCGGTCGGCAGCTGCCAGATCAGCTTCGGCCGGGCGGACTTCGAGGCCCTGATCCCCTGGCTCGAGACCCACCGCGGTGGCCTCACGGTGCTGGTGCATGGCATCACCGGCCATGATCTGGCCGACCACACCGACCATGCCGCCTGGCTGGGGGAGCCCGCCCTCCTCAACCTGGCGGTCTTCGGCGGCTGAGCCGATGCCTCCCACCCCGGCGGCCCAAACGGCTGGCCCCTCTCCGTCCAGCCTGGCCGTTGCCATCGGGGCCAACCTCGGTGATCCCGTTGCCACCTTCACGGCCGTGCGGCCGCGGCTGGAGGCCGAGCTGCGCGCCTGGGCGGCGGCTCCCCTGCAGCTGATCTGGTCGCCCCGGTTCCGCACCCAGCCGGTGGGCGGGCCGCCGGGACAGCCGCCCTATCTCAATGCCGTGCTGCTGGTGCGGCTCGCGGCGGCGCCGGTGCCGGCGGCGTGCTGGCCCGATCCGCTGGCGCTGCTGGAGCGGCTGCTGCGGCTGGAGGCGGCGTTCGGCCGGGAGCGCCGCGAGCGCTGGGGACCCCGCCATCTCGACCTCGACCTGCTCTGGTGCGGGGCGATGACCTGCCCCGGGCCGGCGCTGGAGTTGCCCCATCCGCGCCTGGGGGAGCGGGCCTTCGTGCTGGCCCCGCTGGCGGCGATCGATCCGGATCTTCCCCTTCCCCTGGCGCCCGCCCCCAACACCGTCACGGCCTCCGCAGGCCTGGCGGCCCTGCCAGGGGCGGCCCTGGAGCCGCCGCCCCTGGCCCTGGCGGGGGAGCCGGGCTGGCCGGAAGGGCCCTGAACCGCGCCCACCGGCCCCCGCCCGTCACACTGGGGGCCCCAATGGCCAGCCCCATGGCTCCCCTGCCGCCCCCCGAGCCCAGCACCCATCTGGAGACCACCGCCGCCCTGCAGGCCCGCAAGGTGCGCTTCGAGCTCAACCGGGTGGTGCTGCCGATCGGCATCGAAGGCACCTACGGCGTGATCCGCCATCCGGGGGCTTCCCTGGCGGTGCCGGTGCTCGAGGACGGACGGGTGGTGATCCTGCGCCAGTACCGCTTCGCCGTGGCCGGGCGGCTGCTGGAGTTCCCGGCCGGAACCCTGGAGGAGGGGGAGGAGCCCCTGGGCTCGATGCAACGGGAGCTGGAGGAGGAGACCGGCTACAGCGCCAGTCGCTGGGACCCCCTGGGCGCCATGCACCCCTGCCCCGGCTATTCCGATGAGGTGATCCACCTCTTCCTGGCCCGCGATCTCACCCTCCTGCAGGACCGCCCCCCCGGCGACGATGACGAGGACATGGAGGTGCTGCTGCTGGAGCCGGCCCGGCTGGATGCGCTCCTGGCCAGCGGCGATGAGGCCCTGGACGGCAAAACGGTCACGGCCTGGTATCGCGCCCGGCAGCTGCTCGGACTCTGATGGCCCCGGAGCGCTGGCTGTTCTGGCATCGCCGCGACCTGCGGCTGGCCGACAACCTGGGCCTGGCCGCGGCGGCCGCCGCCACCCCGGCGGTCACCGGCCTCTACGTGCTGGATCCGGCGATCGTGGCCGACCCGCTGATGGCGCCGGCCCGGGCCTGGTTCCTGTGCCAGAGCCTGCGGGAGCTGGCGGCCCGCTGGCGGGCGGCGGGCAGCCGGCTGCTGATCCTGCGGGGCGACCCGGCCGCCCTGGTGCCCCTGGCGGCCCGGGCGGCGGGGGCCGCGGTGGTGGCCTGGAACCGGGAGGTGGAGCCCTACGGCCGCGAGCGCGACCGGCAGGTGGCGGCGGCGCTGCGGGGCCAGGGCACCCGGGTGCTGGTGGACTGGGACCAGCTGCTGGTGGCGCCGGAGGCGATCCGCACGGGCGCCGGTGAGCCCTACCGGGTCTATGGCCCCTTCCTGCGCAACTGGCGCGGCCAGGTCACGGCCCGGGCCGGTGGCCTGGAGCCGGTGGCGGCCCCGGGCGGCCTGCTGGATGTCGACCCCGCCGGCCTGCCCGCCGAGCCCGCTTCCCTTTGGGAGGCCCTGCCCAGGCTGGACACCGTGCCCGGCGCCGAGGCGCTGGGCTTCCACTTCAGTGGCGCCGACCTCTGCCCCTGCCGCCCCGGCGAGGCGGCGGCCCTGGCCCAGCTGCAGACCTTCGCCGACGGCGGTGTCAACGGCGGGCCCCTGGCCGCCTACGAGCCCGGTCGCAATCTGCCGGGGGAGGCCGGCACCTCCGCGCTCTCCGCCGCCTTGAGCGTCGGCACCCTCAGCCCCCGCCAGGCCTGGGCCGCCGCCCAGGAGGCCCGCGCCCTCGCCCGCAGCACCGAGGCCCTCAACTCCATCGGCGTCTGGGAGCAGGAGCTGGCCTGGCGCGAGTTCTATCAGCAGGCCCTGTTCCATTTCCCCGAGCTGGCCGACGGCCCCTACCGCCCCCAGTGGCGCCACTTCCCCTGGGAGGACGACCCGGAGCGGCTGCGGGCCTGGACGGAGGGCCTCACCGGCCTGCCGATCATCGATGCCGCCATGCGCCAGCTGAACGGGAGCGGCTGGATGCACAACCGCTGCCGCATGGTCGTGGCGTCCTACCTCGTCAAGGACCTGATCATCGACTGGCGCCATGGCGAAAAGGCCTTCATGGTCCGCCTGGTGGACGGCGATCTGGCGGCCAACAACGGCGGCTGGCAGTGGAGCGCCAGCAGCGGCATGGATCCCCGGCCCCTGCGCATCTTCAATCCCTCCACCCAGGCGGCCCGATTCGATCCGGAGGCCACCTACATCCGCCGCTGGCTGCCGGAGCTGGCCCATGTGGCCACCGCCGACCTGATCAGCGGCGACATCGCACCGCTGGAGCGGCGCGGCTACCCGGCGCCGATCGTCAGCCACAAGGTCCAGCAGGCCCGCTTCAAGGCGCTCCATGCCGCCCTGCCCCGGGGCTAGGCGGGGGCTGCCTCAGGCGACAACCGCTTCGGCCCCTACCAGGCTGCGAACGGCGGCGATGACGCTGTCCTGCTGCTCGGTGCTGAGTTCGGGGAAGATCGGCAGGCTGAGCACTTCGGCGCAGAGCCGTTCGGTGATCGGCAGGCTGCCGGGCCCGTAGCCCAGGGAGGCGTAGGCGGGCTGCCGGTGGATGGGAATCGGGTAGTAGATGATCGTCGTCACCCCCGCCTCCTGCAGCTGCTGCTTGAGCCAGTCGCGGCAGCAGGCCTCGGGCAGGCCGTAGCTGGCGCTGTCGGCCGCGGGGGTGCAGCGGCCGCCGCAGGCACGGGTGGCGGCGGGGCAGCGGGGCACCCGCACCACGAACTGGTTCCAGCTGTGGCCCTCCGGTCCGGGCGCCGCGGGCACCAGCCCAGGCAGGCCCGCCAGTTCCCGCTGGTAGCGCTCGGCGATGGCCCGACGCCGCTCCACCCAGCCGGCGAGGTGGGGCAGCTTCACCATCAGGACGGCGGCCTGCATGGCATCAAGGCGGCTGTTGTAGCCCAGATCGGTGTGCAGGTAGCGGCGGGGCATGCCGTGCACGGCCAGCTCCCGGATCCGCTGGGCCAGCTCGGCGTCACGGCAGACCACCATGCCGCCGTCGCCCGCGGCGCCCAGGTTCTTGGTGGGAAAGAAGCTGAAGCAGCCGGCGTCGCCCCAGCCGCCCACCGGCCGTCCGGCCCAGCTGGCGCCGCTGGCCTGGGCGCAGTCCTCGATCACCCGCAGGCCGTGGGTGGAGGCGATGGCCGTGATCCGCTCCATGTCCACCGGCCGGCCGAACAGGTGCACGGGCATCAGGGCCCGGGTGGCGGGGGTGATGGCGGCCTCGATCGCCTCCGGATCGATCAGGTAGGTGTCCGGGACCACGTCCACGAACACCGGCGTGGCGCCCACGGCGCTGATCGCTTCAGCCGTGGCGAAGAAGCTGAACGAACTGGTGATCACCTCGTCACCGGCGCCGATGCCCAGGGCCCGCAGGGCCAGCACCAGGGCGTCGGTGCCGCTGTTGCAGCCGATGGCGTGGGGGACGCCGCAGGCCTCGGCGAAGGCGGCCTCGAAGCCGCTGATGGTGCTCCCCCCGATGTACTGTCCGCTGCGCAGGACGTCGAGGACGGCCTGGTCGAGGGCGTCTCCGAGCTGGTGCAGTTGCTCGCTGAGACTGAAGGGAGGCACATGCATGGCGGCAACATTAAGCCTTCGGATCCGACCGCCGCCGCCGGCCCCCAGGAAGATTCAGCCGCCGAACCAGGGGGGCTCGGCGCCGGCCCGCCACTTGATGTTGCAGCCGATCGCCGGCCGCTGCGGTTCCGGCAGCGGCCGCCCCTCCAGCAGGGCCGCCAGGGCTGCCCGCAGATCGCGGCCATCGCAGGGATCGCCGCCCGGGCGACTGCCATCCAGCTGGCCCCGGTAGGCGAGGCGATGGGCCGTGTCGAATAGGAAGAAGTCCGGGGTGCAGGCGGCACGGAAGGCCCGGGCCACGCTCTGGTCCGGGTCCTGCAGGTAGGGGAACGTCCAGCCGCGGGCGGCGGCCTGGGCCGCCATCCCCGCCGGCCCGTCCTGGGGATGGCTCTCGGTGTTGTTGCTGCAGATGCCGATCAGGGCCGCCTTCCCCTCCAGGTCGGCCTGCAGCCGGGTGAGTTCCGCCTCCACGTGCTTCACGAAGGGGCAGTGGGGACAGAGGAACAGCACCAGAACCGGGCGGCCCGCCAGGGCGGCGGCCTCGAGCGGTCCGCCCGTCACGGGCCGCAGCCCGGCCTGCAGGGCCTCCAGCGGCAGCGGTGTGCCGAGGGGCAGCATGGTGGAGCTCGTCAGGACCATGGCTGTGCTGCCGCGCTTGCTGCAGAGCGGACGGGGGGGATCGGGCAAGGATCATCGCCGCCACCGAGCCTCCCCTGCCGTGCCGCCACCGCGCCCGCCGGCCCTGCGCCTGCTGCTGCTGCCGCTGCTGGCGGCCGCGCTGACCGGCTGCGTGAGTGCCGATCAGCGCCCCAGCGGCCGGGTCTACCCCCTGGCGAGGCACCAGCCCGACGACGGCCTCGCCGTGGTGAACCGGCCGGGCGGCGAGGGTCTGCACATCTGGATCGAGACCGACACCGCGCGCCCCGGGATCTGCAGGCCGCGCTGGCTTCCGGACGCCGCCCGGCTGCGGGGCGGCAACGGCCCCCGGCCCACCAGCTTCGGGCTGGCGCCACGGCAGGAGTTCTTCCAGGCCCTGGAGCGGGGCAGGGTGCGTCTGGCGCTGCGGCGCCAGATGGAGGCCCTCTGCCGCCAGCGGGCCCCCGGCAGCGTGTTCCTGTGGGAGCCGCCGCCGCGGTCCGAGGCCGAGCACCGGCCGCCGCTCCTGCCCCTGCTCGAGGAGCCCGATCTGCTCAGCGACCCGCGGGCCATCCGGCGGGCCGAGAAGCGGCTGCTGGGCCTGCCCCTCACCCCCGACGACCTGGAGGAGCCCGTGGAGCCGGATCACGGGGGCTGGTGACGGCCCGCGCCCGTGCCGTTCAGGCCAGGGCCGCGGCGCCCTCGTAGCCCTCCGGCAGCAGCAGGGGCCAGACCTGGGGCGGCGGATCCTCCGGCGCCGGCGCCGGGCCGGCCAGACCCCCTCCCCGGGCCTTGAGGCGTGCCTCCAGCCGGCACCAGGCGGCCAGGAAGGCCTGCTCGCGCCGCTGCACCGGCAGGGTGGCGATCGCCTCCCGCTCCGCCGGCGGCAGGCAGCGGCGGGCGATGGCCGGCCACTCGGGCACCGGCCGCCGCTGCTCCACATCCACCCCCACCGGCCGCCGGGGGTGAAAGGCCAGGAGAACCAGCTCCCCGGAATGGGAGACGTTGAAGCGGGGGGGAGGGTCGCCGGCGCCCGCCAGCGTGCGTCCCGCCGGCGGCGCCGGTGGGGCGAGCAGCTCCGGCTTGCCGTTGGGACCCGCCTCCAGCACCAGGCCGGCGGGGTCGCGCCCCAGCCAGCTCCCCAGGATCAGCCGCAGGGCGCCGCGCCCGAGCAGGAAGCGCTCGGCGTCCCCCTCGCCCCGGAGCCGGCCCAGGCGTTGCCGTTCGGCGGCATCCAGCAGCTCCCCGAGCGGGGCGAGCAGCGAGCGGACCCGGGAATCGCGTCGGTCGATCTGCACCACCAGGGGTGGGCCGTCGGCATCCGCGGGGGGCCAGGGCGGCGCGGCCAGCGCCGGACCGGTCCGCTCCGGCCAGGGCCGGGGCCGGCAGGGGCCCCCCGCGGGTGGGGGAGAATCGCCGGACTGCATTCCTTCGCCCTCCGGCGCCCTGTTCCCCATGCTCCTTGATCTGCGCGGCAAGAAGGCCCTCGTCACCGGCATCGCCAACAACCGCTCGATCGCCTGGGGCATCGCCCAGCAGCTGGCGGCGGCGGGCTGCGAACTGGGCATCACCTACCTGCCGGACGATCGGGGTCGCTTCGAAGGCAAGGTGCGCGAACTCACAGCTCCCCTGAATCCCACCCTGTTCGAGCCCCTCGACGTGCAGAACCCGGCCCAGATCGAGGACCTGTTCCAGCGCGTCTCCCAGCAGTGGGGCTCGCTGGATGTGCTGATCCACTGCCTGGCCTTCGCCGGCAAGGAGGAGCTGGTGGGCGATTTCAGTGCCATCAGCCCGGAGGGCTTCGCCCGGGCTCTTGAGGTGAGCGCCTACTCCCTGGCGCCCCTCTGCCGCCATGCCAAGCCCCTGTTCAGCCAGGGGGCCAGCGTGATCACCCTCAGCTACCTCGGCGCCGAGCGCGCCATTCCCAACTACAACGTGATGGGGGTGGCCAAGGCGGCCCTGGAGGCCTCGGTGCGCTACCTGGCGGCCGAGCTGGGCCCCGAGAAGCAGGTGCGGGTGAACGCCATCAGTGCCGGCCCGATCCGCACCCTGGCCAGCTCGGCGATCGGCGGCATCCTCGACATGATCCACAACGTCGAGGAGAAGGCCCCCCTGCGCCGCACCGTCACCCAGGACGAGGTGGGCGCCACTGCCGCCTTCCTGGCCAGCCCCCTGGCCAGCGGCATCACCGGCCAGGTGATCTACGTGGATGCCGGCTACTGCATCACGGGGATGTGAGCGCCGGCCGGTGGCTCTGACAGTGGGCCTTCAGCGGGCGCTGGCAACGGTTTGAACTTTGTTCAAGAGCCAATCTTCAGCGAAACAGGTGGTTTGATGCTCCGCTACGTGCAAGATGCAACATCAACGTTTATCCCATATTCTTCTGTTCTGGTTCGGCGACGACTGGGGGGTTTACGGCCGCACCTACGAACAGATCGCTACGACGCTGAGCCGTTGCGAACATGTCGAGCAGGTGCTTGTGGTTCTGCCCTCGTCCAAGGGGGAGACATTGGCCACGTCCTTCCAGGTCATTTCCGACAGGCTCGCGGTCGCGCGTCTTTACTGGAGACCGGGGGGCATCAGCCCCTTTCGGCTGCGAAGCCTCGCTTCGAAGCTGAAGCTCCAGCGGGAGGGCATCGCCCTGAGGCGACGGATCCGATCCCTGGGGTTCCGGGAACGGAACACCCTTCTCTGGTTGTTCCCGCCCCATCCGGTGGTGGATGAGCTGGTCCGCCAGGTGCCTGCCGCCGCCCGGATCATCCAGATCGTGGATGATTTCACCCTGGTGGACAAGACCGACTGGTACTACCCCTTTGCCGTGGATCAGTATCCGCGCCTCGGATCCATGGCCGACCTGATCGCCGTCACCTCAAAGGCTAACGAAGAGAAGTTCTCGCCCCAGGCCCCCTGTATCCGGTTCGATCAGGCCGTCAGTTCGGCGTTTTTGGCGGACTCTGATTTCCGACCCGCCGGCTCCCAGCCGGTTCTGGGGTATGTCGGCACGTTCTGGGATCGTACGGACATCGACCTGCTGCGCAGGATCGCCCTGGAGCGGCCCCACTGCCGACTTCTGCTGGTGGGTCCCGAACTCAACCGGCGCCTGTCGGACTCCGGCCTGCTCGGCCTCGGCAATGTGGAGTGGCTCGGAAGCCTTCCCAATGATCAGGTGCCGATGCAGCTGAAGCGGATGAATCTCTGCCTGATTCCCCATCTCGATACGCCCTTCTCGCGGTCGATGAGTCCGCTGAAACTCTTTCAGTACATCGCCAGTGGCAAGCCGGTGGTTTCCTCCGCCGTGGAGGGTCTGGAGCTGGCCGGTGATCTGATCCGGATCGAAAAGGATCCCGCCGCCTTCCTGCAGGCCATCGATGAGGAGCTGGCCTCCGACAGCCCGGAGAAGTTCCGTGAACGGGTGGCCTTCGCCCGGGCCCAGACCTGGGACAGCCGGGTGGAACGGATCCTGGCGGCCCTGCCCACTCAGCCCTGAGGCATCGGCATCAGGGCCCCCATCCACTCGATGCTGGTGGTGTGGAGGTTGTAGTAGGCCGCCTCCACCTGCAGCCGGCCCGATCGGAGCCTGTCGGTGAGCATCACGCTGGAATCGACGAGGTTGCGGGCGGCGTTGAGGGTGTGACGCCGGCAGGCCTCCTCCAGGTTGTGTTCGCCGCCGAGGCTGAACAGCTCCATGCGCAGCTGGCCCACCACCTGGGACAGGCTCGGCGTCAGGTTGAGATCCCGGTCGAAGGCGGCCGCCACCGCCCCGCAGGCGGCGTGGCCGAGCACCACGATCACCGGCACCTCCAGGTGGCTCACGGCGTACTCGAGCGAGGCGATCGCGGCCACGGTGCTCATCGTGCCGGCATTGCGCACCACGAACAGATCGCCGAAGCCCGTGTCGAACAGCAGCTCCACCGGCACCCGCGAGTCTGCGCAGCCCAGGACCGCCGCCACGGGCGCCTGGCCCGCTTCCACCTCCAGCATCCGCAGGCGATCGCTGTGGGGGTGGAGCACATGGCCGTCGAGAAAGCGCTGGTGCCCGGCGCGCAGCTGATCGAGGACGGCACCCGGACGTTCATGCATGGGTCTCACCCCACCACCCCTGGCCGCCCGGCGCCGTAGCGCTGCACACCGTGGGCCCACCGGACCGTCATGGGCCCACCGGCCTGCCGGAGCACGGCCCCGGGGGCTTTGGCATGATTCAGGTTCGGCCCGTTGCCTTCGCTCGCGTGTCCACCAGCCCTCCACGCACCGGCCCCCAGCGCACCGGCGAGATCCATCGGGTCACCGGTGAAACCGATGTGCACGTGGCCCTCGATCTTGACGGCACCGGCCGCGCTCAGGTGGCCACCGGCGTGCCGTTCCTCGACCACATGCTCCACCAGATCGCCAGCCACGGCCTGCTGGATCTGGAGATCACCGCCCGCGGCGACACCCACATCGACGACCACCACACCAACGAGGACGTGGGCATCGCCCTGGGCCAGGCCCTGGCCCAGGCCCTCGCCGACCGCCGCGGCATCCGTCGCTTCGGCCACTTCCTCGCCCCCCTCGATGAGGCCCTGGTGCAGGTGGCCCTCGACTGCTCCGGTCGCCCCCACCTCAGCTATGACCTGGCGATTCCTGCCCAGCGCATCGGCACCTACGACACCGAACTGGTGCGGGAATTCTTCGTGGCGGTGGCCAACAACGCCGGCCTCACCCTCCACATCCGCCAGCTGGCGGGGGTGAATTCCCACCACATCGTCGAGGCCGGTTTCAAGGCGTTCGCCCGTGCCCTCGACCAGGCGGTGGAGATCGATCCCCGCCGCGGTGGGGCCGTGCCCAGCAGCAAGGGGGTGCTGGAGCGCGCCGGCCATGCCGCTGCCTGACCGGTGCGACACCAGTAGCATCAGGAGATCTGCGTACGCGCCATGCGTCCTCTCCTTCTCCTGGTGGCGGGTTTCACGGCCGCCCTTGCCGTGGCTGCCCCGGCCCATGCCGCCGACTGCCTGCCCAGCCAGGTCGAGGCGGCCCCCTGCGCCGTGTCCCAGCCCCCCTGCCCCGTGGTGGAGCTGCCCTGCGAGGGCTGATGGCGGGAGGGCCGCCCACGCCTTCACACTCCGTTACGTGATAATCGGGATGGCGCGCTGCGCTGTTCTTCCCGTGGGCTGACCCGATGACCGTTGCCTCCCCCGCCGCCGCGGCCTCGCCTGCCTACGACCGTGCCGACTGGGCCAGCTCCTTCCGCAACGTCAGCGTCGAGCTCAGCGACGAGCCCCTCACCGCCGCCCGTGGCGCGATCCCGGCCGAGCTGAGCGGCACCCTCTACCGCAACGGCCCCGGCCGGCTCGAGCGCGATGGCCACGGGGTCCATCACCCCTTCGATGGCGACGGCATGATCACGGCCCTGCGCTTCACCGTGGGTGGCGCCCGGCTCAGCAACCGCTTCGTGCGCACCGAGGGCTGGCTGGCCGAGGAGAAGGCCGGCACGGTGCTCTACCGGGGCGTGTTCGGCACCCCCAAGCCCGGCGGGCCCCTGGCCAACGCCTTTGATCTGCGGCTCAAGAACATCGCCAACACCCATGTGGTGCGGCTCGGCGACCAGCTGCTTGCCCTCTGGGAGGCCAGCTCCCCCCATGCCCTCGATCCCCACAGCCTCGAAACCCACGGGCTGACCCTGCTGGACGGGGTGCTCAAGCCAGGCGAGGCTTTCAGCGCCCACCCCCGCTTCGATCCCGGCCACCACGGCGCTCCCCGGATGGTCACCTTCGGGGTGAAGGCCGGCCCGCGCAGCACCGTGCGCCTCATGGAGTTCGCCGCCGACGGCCCCGGGGCCGGCACCCTGCTGGCCGACTCCAGCCACAGCTTCGGTGGCTTCGCCTTCCTGCACGATTTCGCCATCACCCCCAACTGGGCGGTGTTCCTCCAGAACGCCATCGACTTCAACCCCCTCCCCTACGTGCTCGGCCGCAAAGGGGCCGCCCAGTGCCTGAAGTCCCGGGCCGGGGCCCGGGGCCAGTTCTGGCTGATTCCGCGCCAGGACGGCGCCTTCGCCGGCCAGGAGCCGCGGGTGCTGGAGGCTCCGGAAGGCTTCGTGTTCCACCACCTCAACGCCTGGGAGGACGGCGATGCGGTGGTGGTCGACAGCATCTTCTACGCCGATTTCCCCTCCATCGGCCCCGACCAGGACTACAAGGAGGTCGACTTCGACCGCATTCCCGAGGGGCTGCTGGAGCGCTGCCGTCTCGATCTGGCCAGCGGCACGGTCACGGCCTCGCGGCTGAGCGAGCGCACCTGTGAATTCGCCATGGTGGCTCCGGAGCGGGTGGGGCTCGAGAGCCGCTACGGCTGGATGGCGGTGGCCGAGCGCGAACGCGGAAACGACCCCCTGCAGGCCCTGATGAAGCTCGACCTCGCCAGCGGTGAGTCCCGGGTCTGGAGCGCGGCGCCCCGCGGCTTCGTCAGTGAGCCGATCATGGTGCCCCGCCCGGGTGCGGCGGCCGAGGACGACGGCTGGGTGCTCGGCCTGGTCTGGAACGGCGCCCGCAGCGCCAGTGATCTGGTGATTCTTGATGCTGCCTCGATGGAGGAGCAGGCCGTGCTGGAGCTGCCTCTGGCGATTCCTCACGGCCTCCACGGCAGCTGGGTGGCGGGCTGAAGGGGCTGTGCGTCGCACGTCGCCGTACGGAAGGACCTGCTCAGCGCCTGAGTCGGCGACGCATCCGGCGCAGCAGAGCGAGGATTCCTGCGCGCAGCATCAGGATCAGGGAGAGGGGAAAGCGCTGCCGGATCAGGGGAGTTTCCAGCGCCCTGTAATCCCTGTAGAGCCCGCGATGGGCTTCGGGATCCTCTGAGTCCTCGAAGATGCTGTAGGCCAGGCCCAATTCTTTCGTGCTTTCCAGCAGGCGGTGGGGATAATCCTGTCGGATCGGGTGGATAGCTTCAGTATAGATAACTGGGCCAGTGGTCAGGAGCACGGCCTCCCACGCCTGCGGGAAACTGAAGGCATTGTAGGTTTCGATCTTGTGCAACACTGCACGGATGACGGCCGCCAGATAGGGATGCCTGGGTGAAGCGATAATGTGCCATTGCTGATATTCGCCGCCTGGAACGGATCGAAGCTTTGGATGGGTGCCCCAGCCGCGATGGCGGCTGCCGGGGGAATGGTCCCATTGGGCGAGGATATAGGTATCGTCTGCTCTCAGGACGCTTGAGAAAGGCTGTTCCACTTTGGCCTTCACATCAAGATAAACCCCCCCATGATGATAAAGACATAGGTAGCGGAAGAGGTCGGCCCTTGCAGCCCCGAAGCTGGGATCGATGCGCAGGTACTGGCAGAGGATGTCGAGGCCATAGACTCGCCTGATGAAGACTTCAATATCTTCATTGGAATAGAAGCGGTATTCGAAGTCAGGATTGATGGCCTCGATCGCCCGGCAGTTCTCCTCAAGGAGGGCCGGCAGATTCTCTCTGCGGCTGAAGGTCTGATGGATGATCCTTGGGATGCCATGCTCGGGTTCCGGATGCTGCTGGGGAGGGAAGATCAGCGAATCGTTCCCTTTCCTCCTCTCCCTGATACGCCAGTTCGGCATGAGTTGTAGGGTTGCCAGGGATGACGCCCCCAGCTTATTCAGGATCACGGTGCAGACTGGTGTTCATGGCCTGGTTCATCAAGACCGAGACGTTCCGCCTCCCCCATGCGCAGATGGTTCCCTACCTGCAGGCCCATCGCGCCTGGGTGGAGCGGCTACGCGCCGAGGGTGTGTCGATCAGCAGCGGCTACCTTGTGGATGGCCAGGCACGGCCGGGCGGTGGGGGGTTGCTGGTGCTCCAGGCGGCCGACCATGCCGCCGCGGAGGCCCTGATCCTGCAGGATCCGATGGTTGTCGGCGGCTGCGTCGACTGGTCACTGCATCGCTGGATGTCTGCCCTTGGGGATCTGGAGGTGAGCTAGTTACTGTTTTCCCGGCTGCAAAGAATGCCTAGAATAGTGTCAAAGTCTTCCCAGAGAAACGCGAAACTGATCCTCTCGAGGCAGAAGTTTCCAGCAAGATAATGCTTCTCAGTCTGGCGCTGGCTGGAAACCCTCGCCAGGAAAGTTCAGAGCCATTCTCAGCCTATCCCGGGAGCGGGAATTAAGCTCTCTTGCCACATCGGATGCCATGGCTCCTTTGCTTATGGCCAGCTGTGGATCATTTAACATCGATGCGACAGCAGATGCGAATTCCTCCGGCGTATTCGCTAGCTCCAGGCCTTGTCCGTGGTACCCATCCAAGCCGCTGAATCCTGCGGGTGATGTGACGATTGCGCGTCCATATGAGAGGGCTTCAACCGTCTTGATCTTCAGCCCGGTGCCAACGATTACCGGATTGATTGCAAGCAGGATGCAGGAATAAAAATCTTCCACAGAATCCACCTCTCCCATCAGGATGCATTCGGTTGGTGTTGGGCCCAGTCTTCTGCACACGCCTCCTGCAATCAGGAGTCTTGAGTTGGCGTGGTTTTCAAGGATCAAAGGCCAGGCCCGGCCCAGAAACCAATGGAGGCCATCAGAATTTATTGGATTTTCGGAGCCAATGAAGCCAATGGTATTGAAGGCAGCCTGAGTGAATTCTAATGGCTTGACATCCGTGAAGTGTCCAATGCTGAAGACGGGACGCATGCCATTAACCAAGTTCCTGAAGTATGCCGTTTCGTGCTCTTGAATCCCAATAATATGGCTGGCTCGAAGAAGGGCTCTGCGCTCATCAGTTTTGTAAATTGCATACCACCAGTTGCTCGCTTCCGAATTGCTGACTGCATCGTTTCTGCAGGTGAAGATATCATGGCAATCTAGAACTCTTAGGGCCTCAGATGGGAATGCCCGAAAAAAGCCTGTGCAGAAAACGTAGGCCACAATGATTTTGTTGTACTGATACCTGCGCTGCAGTGCTTTGGCTTGCTTGATCCAGTCATCGTGAAACCATTGGTCCAGCCGGTGAATCCCTTTGCTGTTCCGTTCTTGCTTCCCTCGTGTGATTCGGGTGATCGCGTGCCTCGCTCTGGCAGCCAAGCTCGATAGCCTTGGGATCGGCTTGGATGGCCAAAGGAAGTCGTGAACCCAATGGTCTACAAGTTTGGAGGTTTCTTGACGTGCTTCGGGTGAAAGTCGTGCCCATTCTTCATGATCTGGAATCTGGGCCCATGCAAAATGGATTTCGTAGCCGATGTTTCGCAGCTCTCTGAGTAACGTGCCAATGCGCGTACGATTGCCACTATGTGGCGGGCCACAGCCTATTGGCGAAATCACCAACACTCTTTCGCGCACTTGTTGCTTCACTAATCTTCGCTTCTGACTTCGTCCTTCATGCAGTATGGCATTGGATGACCCATAAGCATCCACGACCCCGAGATCCCGCTCCCTGCAGGACCTCCAGCGGCAGAAGGCTTGGGCGATCCGTTTGCTGATCGCCACCAGCGAGAAGCGCCATTGGCAGCGGAGGCAGGCGCCACCGGGGTAACGACTGGCGTTCTTGTCAACGTTGATCGCGTGGAATCTGCCGCTCAGACTCATTGTGTGGTTGTCCCGCAGAGTGTTGATCCTCGGAACTGGGGCCCGCTGTTGGGCTGCTTGTCTCCGGTGACCGTGGCCCGATCACGGCAACCTGCCGTGGTGACAGAGCGAAAGCGGGCCAGGCCATCGCGTTGCCTGCATGCCCATGGCCTCCACAGCGCGGACAGCGGAATCCATCGGGCCAGCGGGCTTTCTCACGGGCGGCCTCGCAGACCTCCTCGCTGCCTTGGAGCTGCTGGAGCCCAGACAGGGAGGGGTCTGGACGGAACCGGATCGCACCGCCGGCCATGGCTTGGCTGGTTTCGATGGACCCGTGGGCAACGCAGTCCCGTTACGCGCGGGGTGAGATGGGTCGTCAAGGGATGGATGCCCACCTTCGTGAGTGCGGCGTGCTTGCCTTCCAGCCAGTCGCTCCATGGATCAAGGCAGCATCGTCGCCATGCCATCGCCTCATGGCGCCGGGAAGATGGGCTGAAACTTCCTACCGCAGGACGACCATGGAGCCACTTTGTCCACTGTTGCTATTCTGCATGGGAAAGGGTGTCCACATAGGCAAAGGGCTCGGGCTTGAGACTGATGCCGACGTTGCGGAAACAACGGCAGTTTCCAGATGCCAGACTCGCTGCCGGATTCCAGACTGGATTGATATCGATCGTCTATGGTTGAGGGGCGACTTCAATCGTCTTCTGGTTGCCTTGGGGGCTGATCTCGGGATTGTTGTTGATCATGATGACTGCCCTGATGATCCTCAATCCTCCTGCTTCCATGATGTAGTCGGGGAGCTCGGGGTGGGCCCATAGCGTGGTATTCGTGATGCCTATCTGGCTCATTGTCTTGCCGGATTCTGCTGGGGTCTGTCTTGCGAGAATCTCCTGGGAGTCTTCATCCTCTCGGCCGTATCCTTTCCGTTCGACATCTTGTCCGGCGGAGGCTGGGGCGATGTCTGTTGCGGTAGATTCTTCGATCAGTGTTCACGCCTCCAGGCCCCGAAGGTGCCATGACGAGTGAAAGCGTCAAGCGAGTGATGGTCATCGGCTCTGATGAACCCTGGCAAGAGGCTGTGTTCTCGGCTCTCTCGGAGATCTGCGAGGTTGTTCCACTACGGGCTGAACTCGCTCTCTCGGGATGGATGCCGTGGCGCCGTCCGTCCTCTCGCTGCATCCTGCCTCGAGGGGCGTTTTCCCACCGTCGTCTGCTGGCGAGGCTATTGGCGCCGATGGCAGAGCGACGCCTGCTGGAGGCCTACGGGACTGCGGACGCCTTGATCATCACGGATCCTCAATTCTGGCCGTGTGCCGCTTACTATCGAAGGCTGGCGAAAATAATGGCCTATCACATCAGCGACGATTATGCGGCTTACCCTCATGTTCGTCGGGAGAGTGAGGGCATGCTGGCTCGCCATGCCGACATCTTCTTCCCGGTGTCCACGCTCCTGGCCCAGGCGATCAGCGCTCGCTATGGCGTGCAGGACTCCGTTCTGCACGTCCTACCGAACGGCCTCCCATCGTCCTGGCTCCCTTCTCAGTCGCCTTCCCTCCAGGTGCCACGCCCCGTTCCCCCAGCGGATCTCCTGCCAGCCGATTTCAGGCCCCTGGTCGGCATCATCGGCGTGATCGGATCCAGGATTGATCTGTTGCCGATCGTCGCGGCCCACAACGCCCTGCCGGATCTCCGATGGGTTTTTATCGGGCCGGTTCGCCACCAGCTCCCCGGTCTGGCTGAGCTGATGAGCAGCCCACGCTGTCGGTTCCTCGGGCCCATCCCCTACAGGGAACTGCAGCCCTGCTTTGCCTGTCTGGATGCTGCCGTCCTCCCCTTCACAGACGACGACATCAACCCGTGCAGCAGCCCGGTGCGCTTCTTCTCCCAGCTGCCCACCGGCCAGCCGATCCTTTACACCGGCTCCTGCCATCAGATCGCCGAGACGCCCGAGCTGGCGTATCACTGCGCCGATGCCGGGGCCCTGGTTGCCATTCTCGCGGACCTTGCCGCTCGCGGCTTCGACGACGGCCGGGCCGTCCAGCGCCACCGCTTCGCCGCAGGCTGCACCTGGGAGCGCCGCGCCGCCGCGATGGCCGACGCCCTCACCGAGGCGCTCCAGGCCCGGCGTGGCGCTTCCGGCCGACTCCGTACGGCGCCCCGGGGGAGGGCAGCAGGCGCCTGAGACACGGCTCCAGCCGGTTGAAGGCCCGGCCCCGGTGTCCCAGACGGCCCTTGAGCTCCTTGCCCATCTCGGCGTAGGTCAGGCCCGTCTCCGGCACGAGGAACACCGGGTCGTAGCCGAAGCCGCCGCTGCCCCGCGGGGTCTTCAGGATCTCCCCGTCGCAGCGGCCCTCCACCTCCAGGCGGATCGCGCCGCCGGGATCGGCCACCGCCAGGGCCGCTACGAAGCAGGCGCTGCGGTCGGCCGCCCGACCCTGGGCGTGCCGCTTCCGGTCGGCCTCGCCAAGCTCCTGCAGCAGGCGGGCGATCCGGGCGGGGTCGCTGTCGGCGTAGCGGGCCGAATGGACCCCGGGGGCGCCGCCCAGGGCCGCCACCGCCAGGCCCGAGTCGTCGGCCAGGGCCCAGTGGCCGGTTGCCCGGGCCACCGCCACGGCCTTCAGCCGGGCATTGGCGGCGAACGTGGTGCCCGTTTCCTCCACCTCCAGGCCCTCGGGCTGGGGCCGCACCGCCAGGGGCAGGGAGGCCAGCAGGTGGGAGAACTCCTGGATCTTGCCGGCGTTGCCGCTGGCGATCACCAGCACCGTGGGCGCCACCCCGGGCTCCGATGGGGCGGCCATCAGATGCTCTCCGCCAGCTGGCGGGCCCAGGCCAGCACCGCCTGCACCCGCTCGGCGTCGGGGGCTTCGCAGTAGAGCCGCAGCAGGGGCTCGGTGCCGGAGAAGCGCAGCATCAGCCAGTGGCTGGGGCCCATCCGCAGCTTGACGCCATCGGTGCGGTTCACCTCCAGCACCGTGGCTCCGGCCACCTGCTGCGGCGGATCCTGGGCCAGCAGCGCCTCCAGCCGGCGGCGACTGGCCATGTCCGGCAGACGCAGGTCGAGGCGGTCGTAGAGGCTGGCGCCACCGCAGCGCTCCTGCAGGGCCGCCAGCCGGGCCCCGAGGGGCAGGCCCCCCTCCACCAGGGCCTCGATCAGCAGCAGCGCCGCGAACAGGGCATCCCGCTCCGGCAGGTGGAGGCCGAAGCCCACCCCGCCCGATTCCTCGCCGCCCACCAGCACCTCGCTGCTGAGCATCTCGGCGGCGATGTACTTGAAGCCGACGGGCATCTCGATCACCTCCCGGCCCAGGTCGGCCGCCACCAGGGCCATCAGATCGGAGCCGCTCACGGTCTTGACGACGCGGCCCCCCAGCCCGCGGGCCCGGGCCAGGTGGTCGATCAGCAGGGGCATCAGCAGCTGGGTGCTGCAGAAGCGGCCCTGCTCGTCCACCGCGGCGATGCGGTCACCGTCGCCGTCGAAGACGATGCCCACCGCGGGTCGGCCGGCGGCCGTGGCCTGGCGCACCTCGGTGATCAGCTGCTCCAGGTAGGGCGCCAGCGGCTCGGGCGGGTGGCCGCCGAACAGGGGATCCCGCTCCCCCCGGATCTCCCGGATCACGCCGGCGGCGGCCCCCGCCTCCCCCAGCAGGGCCGGCAGCCCGCCGGCGGCCGAGCCGTGCATCGGGTCCACGATCACCTGCAGGCCGGCGGCGGCCAGGCCCTCCACCAGGGCCGCGGCGTCGACCTTGGCGCCGAGGCCCGCCAGGTAGGTGCCCATGGCATCGAAACGTTCGGTGTCGCCGGGGATCGGCACCGTCAGGCCCCCGGCCGCCAGGCGCCGCTCCACCCGGGCGGTGAAGTCGCCCTCCACCGAGCCGCCGAAGGGCCCCTTGATCTTGAGGCCCAGCCATTCCGGCGGGTTGTGGCTGGCGGTGATGACGAGCGCGCCCAGGGCCCTGCGCTCCACCACCGCCCAGCTGCAGGCCGGGGTGGGCACGGGGGTGGCCGCCAGCAGGGGCACCAGATCGGCCCCCCACACGGCGGCGGCGATGGCCTCGGCCAGCTCCGAAGCCAGGAAACGGCGGTCGTAGCCGATCACCACCTCCCGGCTGGCTAGGCCCTCCGGGGCGCTGGCGGCCAGTTCCCGGGCGGCGGCGGCGGCCACCGGCAGCAGGCGCTCCATGGTGATGTCCACCCCGAGGATGCCCCGCCAGCCATCGGTGCCGAAGTGGATCGGTCCGGCCTCGAGGGGCAGGGGGGCGGAGGCCATGGGCGGCACGGAGACGAGGGAGGAGCAGGCCGGTCGTAGCAGGCCGGCCGCTCCGGATGGCTGGGGCGGGTGCCGGCCTGATGGCAGGCCACCGGCCCCCCTAGCCTGCAGCCCATGCCCCAGACCCCGGACGCCGCCTCCGCCGGATCCCCTGTCCTCACCGACCGCCTGCTGCGCAGCTGGGTGCGCTGCCGGCGGCGGGCCTGGCTGGATCTCCACGGTGCTCCCCGGGAGCGGCAGTGGAGTGCCCACCGCGCCCTGGCCCTCGATGACCAGCTGCGCAGCTTCCAGAGCCTGCTGCCCCAGCGCCCCGGCCACGGGGAGGCCGCCTGCCACGACGGGGCGCCCGGTGTGGTGGGCCTGCGGCTGGCGGGAACCGGCCCCCGGGGCCTGCGCCTGGAGGCCCACCCGAGCCTGCTGGAGCGGGTCGAGGAGCCCAGCCGCTGGGGCGCCCACAGCTACCGGCCGGTGCTGGCCCGCCAGGGCCGGCGCCTCACCCGGGAGCACCGCCTGCAGCTGGCCCTGTGGGGGCGGTTGCTGGCGGAGCACCAGCGGGCCCCCGTGCCCCATGGGCTGGTGGTGGCCGGTGCCGACCGCGGGCTGGAGCGGGAACGGCTCGCCCTCGGCCCTTCCCTGCAGCGCCAGCTCGACGAGAGCCTGGAGCGCCTGGCCCTCGACCTGGCCCGAAGCGAGCCGCCGCCCCTGGTCAGCGACCGCAAGAAATGCACCCTCTGCAGCTGGCGAGGGGCCTGCGATCGGGTCGCGGCCGCCGAGGGCCACCTCAGCGAGGTGAGCGGCATCGGCGGCAAGCGCCGGGAGCTGCTGCTGGACCTGGGCATCACCAGCCTCGACCAGCTGGCGGCCGCCGATCCGGATCGTCTGGCCGAGGACCTGGCCGTGCACAGCGAGCAGCACCGGGAGGTGGCCCCCAAGCTGGTGGCCCAGGCCAGGGTGCAGCAGGAGGGCATTCCCCGGCGCAGCGGCGAGGGGGCCAGCCCCGCCCTGCCGGAGCTCTCGTCAGCGCCCGGGGTGCTGCTCTATGACATCGAATCCGACCCCGATGCCCGCGACGACTTCCTCCATGGCCTGGTGCGGCTGGAGCGCGGCGCGGACGGCCACTGGCCCGGGGCGCCGGGGCCGGGGGAGAGCCTGGGGAGCTACCAGCCCCTGCTCGCCCTTCAGGAGCACGGCGAGGCCCTGCTCTGGCGGCGGCTGAGCACGCTGCTGGCCCGCTACCCCGACTGGCCCGTCCTCCACTACGGCGAGACCGAGTCGGTCGCCCTGCTGCGGCTGGCCGAGCGCCAGGGGGCCAGTGAGCGCGAGCGGGAACGGCTGCGGGCCCGGCTGGTGGATGTGCATCAGCGGCTGCGGCGCCACTGGCTGCTGCCGGTGAACAGCTACGGGCTCAAGGCCGTCGCCGGGTGGCGGGGCTTCAGCTGGAGCCAGAAGGGGGTCGACGGCGCCCGCTGCCTGCTCTGGTGGCGCCAGTGGCGGGAGGGCTCCGGCGGGCCGCGGCGTCCCAGCCGGCGGGCCCTGGGCCGCAAGCTGCAGCGGATCTTCCGCTACAACCAGGACGACAGCCTGGCCACCTGGGCGGTGGTCCGCTGGCTGCTGGATCAGGACGCGACCCTGCCGCCCGGCCCCACCGGCGGCGGCTGAAACATCTCCGGCAGCGACAGGCTCAGGGACACGCCCGGGGTCGCCCCGGCCCGCAGCTCGCTCTCCTGCAGCCAGGCCTTGCGCACCAGGGCCAGGCCGATCCAGCCCCCCTCTCCAGGGAGTTCCAGGCTGGAGGTGATCACCCCGGCGCGCCCCCCTGCCCCGTCCTGCAGGGGTGTGCCGGCAGCCACGGCCCCGGCGGAGGCAGCCGCGTCAGGGACAGCCGTGGCCCACCAGCGGCGCAGCTGCTGCTTCACCCCGTCGTAGGTGGCCAGCTTGGCCAGGGTCTCCTGGCCCACGTAGCAGCCCTTGCTCAGGCTCACCCGTCCCGCCAGCCCCAGCTCGAAGGGGTTGATCTCCTCGTTGATCTCCCCGGGGATCGCCGGCAGGCCCTGCTGCAGCCGCCAGCGTTCCGCCTCCTGCGGCTCCAGGGGGCGCCGTGCGGCCAGAGCGGGGGGCAAGGGGACCTCGGCGGGCAGCAGCAGGGCCTCCCCCAGCCGCCAGCCCGGCGAGCCCTCGAGTGGCGCCCAGGTGCCGGCGGGCAGGGCCTCCGGTTCCGGTCCCCCCAGCGGCTGGTGCAGGACAGCCGCCGTCACCGGACCCAGCCGCACCTTGTCGGCGGGAAACAGCACCCGGTCGAGGGCGGTGCGCACGGCCGCGGGATCCCCGTCGATGATCACCAGCCAGGCCCCGGCGTCATCCACCAGCACCTCCGCCACCGCCCGCAGCCGGGCCGTGGGGCTGATGCAGCAGGTGCCGAGCCACTGGCCCGGGCGGGCCCCCTCGAGGGCCTGGCTGGTCTGGCCGTGCAGCACCCGCAGGGTGTCGGGGCCGTCGAGCCGCAGCAGGCCCACCGGCCGCGACCAGCGGCTCGCCTGCGGCGGCGTCCAGCGCCAGGGACCGGCCGCAGCCGGCATCGGGTCGGGGGAGAGGGCCATGGCGGAGCGGGTCGCGGGGTTCAGCCTGTCGAGGGGTCAGCCTGCCGCGCCGTCCAGCCCGGCGGCCGTGGCGGACACCTCCTCGAGCAGGAACAGGCTGCGCAGGTCGAGGCCCGCTTCCTCCATCGCTTCGGCACCCCCCTCCTGGCGATCGACGATCGCCACCACCCGCTCCACCGTGTAGCCCGCCTCCTGCAGCTGGGCCACGGCCTTGAGGGCCGAGCCGCCGGTGGTGACCACGTCCTCCAGGACCGTGATCCGGCTCCCGGCCGGCGGCAGGGGGCCTTCGAGCCAGGCGCCGGTGCCATGGCCCTTGGCTTCCTTTCGCACGATCAGCGCATCGAGGTCGCGGCCGGCCAGGGCGGCCTGCAGGGCCACGGCGCTCACCAGGGGATCGGCCCCCAGGGTGAGCCCCGCCACCGCCGCAGCTTCGTCCTCCACCAGCTCCAGCATCAGGCGGCCCAGCAGGGCCAGGCCGATGCCGCTCAGGCTCACCGGCTTGCAGTTGACGTAGTGGGGGCTGCGGCGGCCCGAGGCCAGGGTGAAGTCGCCCAGCCGGTAGGCCCGCTCCGCCAGCAGGGCGAGCAGGGCGGAACGCTGTTGGCTGGGGCTGGAGGGCAGGGAGACCATCGACGTTGGGGAAGCGGCGTTGGGGAGGCGCGTTGCTGAAGCGGCCGGTGCGGCGGGCCATGGATGGGCGAGAGCGTCAGAGGTCGCTAACCTGCGCACATATCGCCCAAAGTCTGGGCCCGTAGACCCCATGACAGCACCGATCCTGGCAGTGCCCGCTCCCCTCGCCGCCCGCCTCGCTCACCGCCTCTCAGCCCGCCTCGCCACCGGTGCCACGGCCCTGCTCCCCTTCGCTGTCCTGGCCCCCGCCCTGGCCGGCCCGGTCCTGTGCACCACCACCCTCGAAGCCCCCATCCCCGGCTCGGCCGGCACCGGGCCGGTGGAGGTCACCCGTTGCGGCGTGACCCGCTCCGCCCCCGAGCTGATGGAGCAGCGCTTCTACAGCTTCTCGGCCCCCTTCGCCCAGGGCGTCAACCTCCTCCACCAGATCACCGATCCCCTCGGTCTCTCGATTCCCGGCCGCGATGGCGGCAGGATCGTCGCCTTCGGTTTCCCCGACCAGAACATCGTCTGGGATGGCACCGCCATCGAGAACACCGCCTCGGTGATGCTCTCCGAGCAGAGCGGTCTGATGCCCCAGCGCACCGCCGACATCACCAACGGCTTCAGCACCAGCCTCGGGGCGGGTGCCGCCACACCCACCTACGTCCGGCCGCCGGCCGCCACCAGCTGGACCCCGCCGATCCGGGGCCTCTGGTGAGGCCTTCGTCCAGGCGGTGGCTTCTCCGCCGGGGGTCTAGCAATCTGGTGAATGCAGCGAACTCATAATTCGCCTTAGGCGAGTTCGATCCTCGCGACCCCCATCCCCCTCACTCGCCCCACATCCGCAGCAGGTTGGTGTAGCTGCGGGTGAGCAGATCGAAGATCCCGTCCTCAGGAGCGGGAGTGCGGCGACAACGGCGAAGGCTGAGCCGGGCGGCGGGGCCTAACCTTCAGCCACGACACCCCACCGATGCGCTTCCTGGTTCTGGCGATCCTGTTGGCCCTGCTGGCCTTCTTCGCTGCCGGGGAGCTTGCGTTGATCCGTCTGCGGCCCAGCCGTGTCCAGCAGCTGGAGGAGGCGGAGGAGCCCGGCGCCCGTTCCGTGGCCCGGCTCCAGCACCGGATGCGCAGCGTCCTGGTGGCCACCCAGCTGGGCCTGGTGCTGGCGCTGCTGGCCATGGGCTGGCTGGCCCGGGGCCTGGCGGAGCAGGTGGCCGGCTGGATCGGCCGGGGCGAGCAGGCCTGGATCGATGCCGGGGTCTTCCTGGTGCTGGCCCTGCTGGCCACCCTCCTGGGCGGTCTGGTGCCCAAGGCCTGGGTGCTGCACCGGCCGGAGGGCTCGGCCCTGCGGCTGGCGCCGCTGCTGGAGTCCCTCACCCGCACCCTGGCCCCGGTGCTGCTGCTGATCGAGCGCTTCAGCGGCGGCCTGCTGCGGCTGCTGGGGCTGCCGCGCAACTGGGATGAGCTGGTGCCGGTGCTGTCGGCCGGTGAGCTGGAGACGCTGATCGAGAGCGGCAGCGTCACCGGCCTGATGCCCGACGAGCGCAGCATCCTCGAGGGCGTGTTCTCCCTGCGGGACACGCTGGTGCGGGAGGTGATGATGCCGCGCTCCGGCATGGTCACCCTGCCGTTGGATGTCACCTTCGCCCAGATGATGGAAGCGGTGCATGCCAGCCAGCACGCCCGCTTCCCGGTGATCGGCAGCTCCCTCGACGACGTGCGCGGCATGCTCGATCTGCGGCGGCTGGCCGAGCCGATCGCCCGGGGCCAGCTCCACCCCGACACGGCCCTGGCCCCCTGGATCCTGCCGGTGGCCCAGGTGCAGGAAAGCGCCTCCCTGGCCGATCTTCTGCCGCTGATCCGCAGCGGCCAGCCCCTGCTGGTGGTGGTGGATGAACACGGCGGTACCGAGGGGCTGGTCACCGTGGCCGACCTCACCGGCGAGATCGTCGGCGAGGACGAGAACCCCCTGGAGACGGCCCAGGACCTGCTGCCCCTCGTCGACGGCAGCTGGTCGGCAGCGGGGGACCTGGAGATCGTCGAGCTCAACCGCCAGCTGGGCCTGCAGCTGCCCGAGGCGGACGGCCACCACACCCTGGCCGGCTTCGTGCTGGAACGGCTCCAGCACATCCCTTCCCCCGGGGAGGGTCTCCGCTGGCAGGGCGTCCGCATCGACGTTCTCACCATGGACGGCCCCCGCATCGAGCGGGTTCAGATCACCCTCGCCAGCACGGACGGAACCTGATCATCGATAATGCGCCCACCTGCTCCGCCCCTGCCATGAACCCAGTGCGCGTGGGTGTCATCGGCATCGGCAACATGGGCTGGCACCACGCCCGGGTGCTGAGCCTGCTCCGCGATGCCGAACTGGTGGGTGTCGCCGACCCCGACGAGGCCCGCGGCCGGCTGGCGGTCGAACAGTTCGACTGCCGCTGGTTCCCCGCCTACGAGGACCTGCTCAGCGAGGTGGAGGCCGTCTGCATCGCCGTCCCCACCCTGCTGCACCACCGGGTCGGCATGGCCTGCCTGCAGGCGGGGGTGCACGTGCTGATCGAGAAGCCGATCGCGGCCACCCAGGAAGAGGCCGCCGACCTCATCGGTGCGGCCGAGGCGGCGGGCCGGCTGCTGCAGGTGGGCCACATCGAGCGGTTCAACCCCGCCTTCCGGGAGCTGCTGCGGGTGGTGGCCAACGAGGAGGTGGTGGTGCTCGAGGCCCGGCGCCACAGCCCCAACGCCGACCGGGCCAATGACGTGTCGGTGGTGCTCGATCTGATGATCCACGACATCGATCTGGTGCTCGAACTGGCCGCCTCCCCGGTGGTGCGGCTGGCGGCGGCGGGGGGGCGCAGCTCCGATGGCCCGATCGACTACGTCAACGCCACCCTGGGCTTCGCCAACGGCGTGGTGGCCAGCCTCACGGCCAGCAAGATGGCCCACCGCAAGATCCGCAGCCTCAGCGCCCACTGCCGCAGCAGCCTGATGGAGACGGATTTCCTCAACCGCAACCTGCGCATCCACCGGCGCTCCCATGAATCGGTCAGCGCCGACCACGGCGAGCTGCTCTACCGCAACGACGGCTTCATCGAAGAGGTGAGCACCACCTCGATCGAACCCCTCTACGCCGAACTCGAGCACTTCCTCCAGTGCGTGCGCGGCCGGGAAACCCCGGCCGTGGATGGCCTGCAGGCCTCCCGGGCCCTGCAGCTGGCCGATCTGATCGAGCAGTGCGTCGAGCAGCCCAACCTCTGCATGGCCCTGGAGGCCCCGATCTAGACACCCGCCGCCGGGATCATCGCGGCAGGGGCTGCGTCCCTGTCGGCCAGCTCCTGCAGGGCCAGCAGCTGCCAGCGGCGGCAGTCGGCGGGGGAGGAGCGGTAGAAGAGATCCCAGGCTTCCGCCTTGTGGCGGCCGTATTCGTCGCTCGGCACCTCGGGATGGCGCTGCTGCCAGCCCACCCGCACGGCGTGGCCGATCACCACGTCCAGGGCCAGGTCATCCTCGAACTGGACCTGGGGGTTGGCGGCCACGAAGGCCATCAGGGTGAGCAGGGTCTCGATGCAGAGCCGGCGGTACTCCGGTGCTTCGATCTTGCTCAGCAGGTGCTCCACCAGGATCGCGAAGTTCTTTTCCCCCGGCGTCTTCTCGCGCAGCAGCGGGGCGCTCTCCAGCCGGTTGCGCCGCTCCAGCTTGTCGCCGATCACCAGGCCCCGGCAGTGGTGCAGCAGGTCCCAGAGCCCGGGATAGAAGTCCTTCGGCACCCGCTGCAACGCCCCGAGCCGCATGCGGTGCTGCAGCCAGCTGCCGTCCTTGGGCAGTTCCGCCAGGGGGTCGGGCACCTCCCAGCGCACCCGCCCGCGCAGGTGCAGCTGCTCCTTGCGCTGCAGGGAGGCCCGGGCGTGCTCCACGTCGGCCAGCACGGCCCGCAGCCGGCGGCGGATGGCGTGCGGTGGCAGGGCGCAGAGGGCCTCGAAGGCCTCGCTGGGGCTGAGGTTGGCCTCCGCCGCCAGTTCGCCGGTGAGCAGCAGCAGGAACTGCCCCAGCTGCAGGGTGAGGCTGCCGCTGAGCAGATCCACGTCGGAGCGGGCCAGGGCGTCGATCGCCAGCAGCAGCTCCTGCTGCAGCATCCATTCGCGGCCGTCCTCGCCGCTGAAGCGGCGCACCATCGCCGCGATCGCCAGGCTGCCCTCCGGATGGCCGAGCAGCGAATCGCGCGTGTAGTTGCGGCCCACCACCACCTGCTTCTGGCGCAGCAGCAGGTCGGTGAGGGCATCCTCCAGCTGGGGGTGCACCAGACCCATGGCCCCGGCGGCCCGGCGCACCACGCTCCAGTCGGCATCGGCGAGGCCGCGGCGGTAGACCTCCTCCAGCAGCACCATCAGCCGCACCCCAGGGCCGCTGCGGGGGCCCTGCAGGCGGGCATTGGGCCCGAGCCGGCGGCTCAGCAGTTCCAGCACCTCGGCCTGCTCCTCCAGGGAGCGGCTGGCCCAGAGCCTGTCCACCAGATGGGCCAGCGGCACGTCCTCCAGCTCCTGCTCCTGGCGGGCGGTGAGCGGCTGGTGGCTGGAGCTGGGCGGCAGCAGGGTGTGGCCGTCCGGCACCAGATCGCAGGCCGCCAGCGCCTGGGGCGGCAGGTCGATCAGGCTGGCCAGCGGCACCAGCTCCTCCAGCGACACCAGCCGCACCGGCACCGAGCCCAGCTGGCCCTGCTGGAGATCGCGGCCCAGGTTGAGGAAGGCGTCCGGGTCCCGGCGGAAGGGGCCGGCAGCCACCGGCACGAGCAGCAGCGGGGCGCCGGAACCCCGCCAGTGGCGCTGCAGCACCCGCACTTCGGTGGCCACCGTGTCCACCAGCACCTGGGCATCGTCGGCCAGGTAGAAGGTGTCCTCCTCCAGCACCGCCGGCAGGAAGCCGATCAGCTCGCCGTCGTGGCGGTAGAGCCGGGCGGTGGCCTGGGTCTCCATGCGCACCGGCGGGTGGCCCGAGAGGCCCAGGCGGCCGTTGGCGCCCACCGTCGCCAGGCGCCGGGCCAGCTCGCGGGAACTGGCCACCCGCAGGGGGGCCAACCCGTCCGAGGGACGCCGCACCGGCAGGCCGGCCTCCGCCAGGGCCGCGGCGATGCTGTCGTCGGCCGGAGCCAGGGCCACCAGCACCTCCTCGGCCCCCGGGGGGCTGGGGTGGCGGCGCCCGCAGGGATCGAGATCCTCGGCGGTGATCAGGCCGTGTAGCAGCAGATCCGACAGCCAGGTGAGGCTCTGGGTCCAGAGCAGGGGCACGTTCTCGTTGGGGACACGGGTCTGGCTGCCGGGCTGGCGCCGCTCGGCCTCGATCAGCCGCTCCGGCACCAGGTAGAGCTCCGGCAGCAGCGCCTCCCCGTCGACCGTCACGCTCAGCTCCTCCAGCTGCTGCCGCCACAGGCGGGCTTCCTGCCAGCGGCCTTCGCAGCAGGCGGTGATCAGCTCGTAGGCCAGGAACAGGGGCCACTCGGATTCGATGTGCTCGAACTGGGCCAGCTCCTCCCGTTCGTAGTGGAGCCGGGTCACGTCCTCGATCACGGTCTGGTGGCCGTCGCGACGGAAGCGCTTGTAGCCGTAGGACCCGGCCAGCTCGCTGCGGATCTTCTCCCGGGTGCGCTCCACCAGCGCCGGATCCTCCACGGCCCAGGCGGGGTAGCCGATCACCGACAGGCAGGCGCTGTCGGCCTCCTTGCTGGCCGACTCCCTTGGCAGCAGGCCGCGCAAGGCGCGCCGCAGCCGGACGATGGCGTCATGGGGGATGGTCAGGCAGCTGCTGCCGTCGCCATGGGGGCCGTAGAGATCCAGACCCACGAGGGTCTCGAGGGCGGCCTTCACCATGCCGATCGAACTGGCGTTGCGCTCCGGCTGGCCGTGGTTGCCCTTGTCGCCCCGCTCCCAGATGCCGTAGTCGGCCACCCGGTAGGCCCGGGCCACGTAGTAGACGAGGTTCTGGAGGAAGTCGCGCTCGTGGCTGGTCTGGACGATCACCAGGCCCGAGCGGGTGAGCTGGGCGAGCTGCAGCAGGAACAGGGCCGTGGCGTCGAGCTGCAGATGGCCCCAGCCGTCGTCGTCCACCACCGGATCCCCCGTGGCGGTGTCGAACTTGGCGTGGATGGCGTCGAGGCGCTCGAGGCTGGTCTTGAAGCGCTCCACCTTCGCCGACTGGCGCATCATCGAGCGCATCAGCCCCCGCATCAGCTGCAGCACCCGCTGCTCCAGTTCGAAGCTGCGGCGGCAGGGTCCCTGCAGCCGCCGGTGGGCCAGGGCCAGTCCCCAGACGCACTGGATCGAATAGACGCAGTCCCGCACCCAGGCGTCGCCGTAGTTGCCGTGGACGGTGCTGGCGGTGCTGGCGGGCAGCAGACCCGTGATCGGATGCTGGCGCCGCAGGACGACGTGCTCGATGCCGCGGTCGAGCCGTTCCAGGAGCGCTCGGGCCTCCGCCTCGCTTGTGGGAGGGGCGGGCGGATCGATCACGCCCCTGTCGCCATTGCTCGCCGTGCTCATCATGGTCGCGTCAGGACGGGGCGTGCCGGAGGCGGCGGCCGTGGAACCAGGCCATAGATTCTCCCCGCCGTCGTTCCTTCCCATGGCAGCCCTCGCGACCACGCCGGTCCGTGCCCGCGTCCTGGGCATCCCTGTGAATGTAAGCAACGACGTCTTCCGGGACGCCGTGGCCCTGCACGCGGCCGGCGGCGGCCAGATCGTCACCCTGAATGCGGAGATGACCATGGCGGCCCGAGCGGATCCCGCCCTGGGGGCGGCGATCGAGGCGGCCCGGATGGTCATCCCCGATGGGGCCGGCGTGGTCTGGGCCCTGGGCCGCCAGTCGCACCGGGTGCGCCGGGCCCCGGGCATCGAGCTGGCCCGCCGCCTGCTCGACCATGCGGCCGCCAGCGGCTGGCGGGTGGCCCTGGTGGGGGCGAGTCCGGCGGTGATGGATCAGCTGCGCGACCGCCTGGCCCACGACCTTCCTGGCCTGAAGCTCGTCTTCAGCGTCCACGGCTACCAGAGCGCGGACGCCTGGCCCGGCCTTGAGCGTCAGCTGCTGCAGAGCCGCCCCGACCTGGTGCTGGTGGCCCTGGGGGTGCCGCGCCAGGAGACCTGGATCCAGGCGCTGCCCGGACCCCGCAGCGGCCTCTGGATGGGGGTGGGCGGCAGCTTCGACATCTGGGCGGGCGCCAAAAAGCGGGCCCCCGCCTGGATGGGTGCTCTGCACATCGAGTGGCTCTACCGGCTGATCAAGGAGCCCAGCCGCTGGCGGCGCATGCTCTCGCTGCCGGCCTTCGCCTGGGCTGTGCTGCGCGAACGCGGCTGATCAGCGGAAGCCGACGGAGGCCTGCCAGACGAAGGCCAGCAGCAGGAAGAACAGGGGAATGATCGGCAGGATGTCCACCAGGGGACCGAAGGCCTGGTACGCCTCGGGCAGCTGGGCGAGGGTATGGGGCGCGTAGCTGGCCAGCAGGGAGAGAGCCATGCCTGGGGGAGAACCGTTGCAATGGCCGGAACCTACCACGTGTGGGCGGCCTGGGAGTCGGGCTCCCAGGGAGCGAAATCCTCTGAAAAACATCCCTCGCCGATGGCCCGGGCCATGGCGGTCGTGAAGCGCAGCAGGGTGGTGAGGTTGTGCAGGCTCAGCAGGGTGCGGCCCAGCAGTTCGTCGCTGCGGAACAGGTGGTGCAGGTAGCTGCGGCTGTGGTGCCGGCAGGCGAGGCAGCCGCAGCTGGGGTCCAGGGGGCCGTGGTCGTGGCGGAAGCGGGCATTGCGCAGGTTCCAGCGTTCGCCCCCCACCAGGGCGGTGCCGTGCCGGCCCAGCCGCGTGGGCAGCACGCAGTCGAACAGGTCGAAGCCGTTGGCGACCGCGATCGCCATCTCCCGCAGGCTGCCCACCCCCATCAGGTAGTGGGGACGCTCCTGGGGCAGCAGGGGACCCACCTGGCGCACCACCCGGTGCATCTCCTCGACGGGCTCGCCCACGCTCACGCCGCCCACGGCGATGCCGGGCAGATCCATCGCGGCCACCACCCGGGCCGAGGCCTCGCGCAGATGGGGGAAGCAGCCCCCCTGCACGATCCCGAACAGGGCCTGGTCGCCGCCGCCGTGGCAGGCGACGCAGCGCTCCAGCCAGCGGTGGGTGCGCCGGCAGGCCTCGGCCACCGCCGCTTCGCTGGCGGGATAGGGCGGGCACTGGTCGAAGGCCATCGCCACGTCGGCTCCCAGGGCCCGCTGGATGGCCATGGAGCGCTCGGGGGTCAGGTCGATCCGCGAGCCGTCGCGCGGGGAGCGGAACACCACGCCGTCGTCGTCGATCCGGTTGATGGCGTCGAGGCTGAACACCTGGAAGCCGCCCGAATCGGTCAGCAGGGGGCCGTCCCAGCCCATGAAGCGGTGCAGTCCACCGGCCTCCGCCACCACCGGCTCCCCCGGCTGCAGATGCAGATGGAAGGTGTTGGCCAGGACCATCTGGGCCCCGGTCTCCTGCAGCTGGGGCGTGCTGACGCCCTTGACGGTGGCGGCGGTGCCCACCGGCATGAACCGGGGCGTGTGGACGGGGCCGTGGGGGGTGGTGAAGCAGCCGCAGCGGGCCCGGGTCCGCGGGCAGCGGGCGGTGATCGTGAAGTCGAAGGCGATGACGCCGCAGCGGCTCAGCGCTGACGCTAGGCGCCGCTGCTGCGACGCTACCCGGGGTTCCACCTCCACCTGCACCGCCGCCTGCAACGCCCTGCCCATGCCCCGCCTGAGCGCTCCACCGTGGCTGCGGGATCTCGCCGGGGCCTGGATCTTCTATTCGGTGCTGCCGGCCTGGCCGGCGCCGGCGCCCCGCTTCGAGCGGATCGCCCGCTTCGCCCCCTGGATCGGTGCCGTTCTCGGTGTGCTGCAGGGGCTGCTCTGGTGGGCCCTGGAGGGGCGGGTGCCGCTGGTGGCCCAGGTGGCGCTGGTGCTGGCGCTCGGCCTGTGGCTGAGCGGTGGCCTGCACATGGATGGCGTCATGGACAGCGCCGATGGCCTGGCGGCGGGGGACCGCTGCCTGGAGGCGATGGCCGACAGCCGGGTGGGGGCGAGCGGCGTGCAGGCCCTGGTGCTGGTGCTGCTGCTGCGGGCCGGGGCCCTGGCCATGCTGGGGCCGGCGGCGCCGGTGGCGCTGGTCTGGGCCGCGGTCTGCGGCCGGGTGGCGCCCCTGCCCGCCATGGCCTGGTTCCCCTACCTGCGGCCCGGCGGCAGCGCCGCCTTCCATCGCGCCCATGGAGCCGGCCTGGCGGCGGAGGTGCGGCCCGCCCTGCTGCTGCTGCCGCCCCTGCTGCTGCTGCCCTGGCCGGGCCTGGCCACCTGGCCCGTGCCCATCGGCGCGCTGGCCCTGCTGCCGGCCCTGCTGGTTCCGGTGGTCCTGGGCCGCCGCCTCGGCGGCCACAGCGGCGACAGTTACGGCGCCTGCGTGGAGTGGAGCGAATCGCTGGGCCTGCTGCTCATCGCCGCGGTGCTGACGGCCTGGGCAGGCTGAGCCGGAAGGCGTTGCCCTCCCCAGGCAGGGACTCGGCCACGGTCCGGGGCGGCACCACCAGCGCCAGCTCGCCGCCCAGGCTGCGGGCCAGATCGCGGCCGAGGGCCAGCCCCAGGCCGGTGCCGGGCAGGTCCTGGCCCCGGGTTCCCCGCACCCCCCGCCCGAAGATCGCTTCCCGCTCGGCGGCGGCGATGGCCGGCCCGCCGTCCCAGACCGTGAGGTGAAGCTCGCCGGCGTCGGTGGCCCAGTGCAGGCCCACGGCGGCGCCCGGGGCGCTGTATCGGAAGGCGTTCTCCAGCAGGTTGGCCAGGATCTCCGCCACCGATCCGCTGTCGCCGCTCCAGTCCGGCAGGGTCCGGGGGCCGTGCCAGTCCCGCCCCTGCAGGGTCGCGGTGGCGGCCGCCCGCTGCAGCAGCGGTTCGAGCAGCCCGGCCAGGGGCTGGCCCTCCGGTCCGCTCAGCAGGGGCGGCAGCAGCAGGGGCTGTGGGGAGGGGGGGGCGGCGAGACGCCCCTCCGGGTGGACCAGGGCGCTGATCGCCTCCACATAACGGTTGATCTGGCGCTCCTCGGCCAGCAGGCCCTGCACCAGGGAGCGGTCGTTGTGGTCGGGGCCGAGGCGCCGCAGCAGCAGCTGCCCGAAGGTGCGCAGGGCCGTGAGCGGGTTGCGCAGCTGGTGCAGCAGCAGGCCCAGCTGCTCCTCCCGCTCCGAGAGCCGCTGCCGCAGCTCCCCGCCCTCCAGATCCAGCCGCAGGGCTTCGGTGAGGGCCAGGGCCACGGCCTGGAGCCGCTGGGCGAGGGGTTCCGGCCAGGGGTTGCGGGCGGCCTCCACCTGCAGGGCACCGAGCAGGCGCTGGCCGTCCCGCAGGGGCAGCCAGCGCCGCTGCTCCGCCGGCACCCGCAGCCGGCTGACGCTGTCCACCGCCGGCAGGGCCCGCTCGTCCGGGGGCCAGTGGCCCACCGGCAGCAGGCTGGGCTGGCCCGTATCCCCCTGCTGGGTGACGTAGACCACCAGGGAGCGGACCTCCGGGCAGTCAACGAACTGGCCCAGCTGGAACCCCACCAGGGCCAGAAACCGTTGCGAGACAGGCATCACCAGCCGCGAACCGGATCCGTCCGGGAAATTTTCAGGAGAGGCGTGTCGAAACGCAAAAAAAGTTTTAAGATCTTGGTAACGACCACTACTTCGCAGTCCTCGGACCGGCGGAAAGTTGCAGTCGTAACGGCCAGCGTTGCGCTTTACCTGCAACCAAGGCTACAGCAGAGGCAGCTGCGCACCGCCTCTGTCCCGGCCATGACCTCCTCCGGGAGCCGGCCGGCGTTATCGACGGTGATTCTCTCCGACCAGCCCCAGGTCGACAGTCGTATGGACGTGGACCCGCCACCTCTGGGTGGTCGGTCTTCTCTGCCGTTCGTCGCCGGCTCCGGCCGCTATCGCACGTCTGCAGCCCCCCCCCAACTCCACCTTTCGGTCTCCCTTCACAGGGATCCATGCCATGTCCAAGAAGCGCAAGCGGATCAGTCGCCGTCGTCTCGCAGGTCAGCGGGTCCTCGCCCATGTCCCGACCTTCAACCTCGAAACCGGCTCCCACAAACCGGTGACGGCCGCGCGCCGCTACATCGCCGAAACCGAGCTGATGGCTCCGGCGATCCTCAACGTGCGCCGCAACGAGCACACCACCGACCGCTTCTTCTGGGGGGAGAAGGGCCTGTTCAGCGCCCAGTACGCCGAAGAGAACCACTTCCTGTTCCCGTCCCTGCGGCTGATCGTCGACAGCATCGGCGAAGAGGTGCTCTTCGAGGGCCTCGAAGCCCTCGCCTCCGACGACTGGGAGGAGATGGAGGAGTACGAGTACGCCTTCGTCTGATCCCCTCCCTGCGGCTCCTGGTCAGCGTCCTTTCCAGCCCCTGACCAGGAACTCCCGCACCGGGGTGATCAGTTCGGGATCGATGCTGTGGCCGCCCGGGAAGGCGATCCGCCGTACCGACCCTCCGGCTTCCGCGAGCGATCGCTCCAGCGACTCACTGGCCGCGAACGGCACCACTGGATCCTGCTCGCCATGGGTGAGCAGGATCTCTGTCTTTGGCGTCCGGGGCTGCCAGTCGGGATGGGGGTAGCCGCTGCAGGCCACCAGCCCCGCCAGCGGCAGGGACTCGCTGGCCTCCGGGCCGCCGCCCGTGGCCACATCGATCGCCATGGCCGCCCCCTGGGAGAAGCCCAGCAGGCAGGTGTGCTCGAGCGGCACCGAGGCGCCCAGGGCCAGCAGCCGTTGCCGCAGCGCCCGGCGGGCTTCGGGCAGCTGGGGCCACTCGGGCTGTTGCAGGTCGTACCACTGGCGGCCCATGCCGGCCGGATGGGGCAGGGGCGCCCGCAGGGCCACCACGCTCAGGCCGATGGCGGCGGGATCGGCGTCCAGGAGCACCGCTCCCAGATCGAGCAGGTCATCGGCGTCGGCCCCCCAGCCGTGCAGCAGCACCAGCCGGCGGTCGGCCTGGCGTGGGCCGGCGAACAGGGCGGTGGCGTCGTCTTCGATCGGCGGCACGTCGGCGAGGGGATCCGTGGGCACGGTGACAATCGGCTGTTGCTGCGTAGGTTGGCTCCTTCCCTGCCCTTTCCGCCGTCATGGCTGCCACGGCCCTTCTGAGCGTGTCCGACAAGCGGGGCCTGGTGCCGCTGGCGGAGGGGCTGCTGGCTCAGGGCTACGCGCTGCTCTCCAGCGGCGGCACCGCCGCGGCCCTGGCCGCCGCCGGCCTCCCGGTCACGAAGGTGGCGGAGCACACCGGCGCTCCGGAGATCCTCGGCGGCCGGGTCAAGACCCTCCATCCCCGCATCCACGGCGGCATCCTGGCCCGCCGGGACGATCCGGCCCACCAGGCCGATCTGGAGGCCCAGGGGATCACCACGATCGATGTGGTGGTGGTCAACCTCTATCCCTTCCGCGCCACCGTGGCCGACCCCGCCGTGCGCTGGGAGACGGCCATCGAGACCATCGACATCGGTGGGCCGGCCATGGTGCGCGCCGCCGCCAAGAACCACGCCGACGTGGCGGTGCTCACCGATCCCGACCAGTACCCGGCCTTCCTCGAGGCCCTGGCCGCCGGCCAGGTCGACGCCACCCTGCGACGCCGGCTGGCCCTGGCGGCCTTCGCCCACACCACCGCCTATGACGCCGCCATCGCCAGCTGGATCGATGGCCGCCTCGCCGATGAACCGGGCCAGCCCCTGCGGCTGGAGCTGCCCCTGCGGCAGGTGCTCCGATACGGCGAGAACCCCCACCAGGGCGCCCGCTGGTTCGGTGAGGCCGGCGTGGGCTGGGGGGCGGCCCGCCAGCTCCAGGGCAAGGAACTCAGCTACAACAACCTGATCGACCTGGAGGCGGCCCTCACCACGGTGGCGGCCTTCGGCTACGGCCCCGGCGCCGAGCCGGCGGCGGTGGTGATCAAGCACACCAACCCCTGCGGCGTCGCCATCGGCGCCGACACCGCCGAGGCCCTGCTGCGGGCCCTGGATGCCGATCGGGTCTCGGCTTTCGGGGGCATCGTCGCCCTCAACGGCCCGGTGGACCGGGCCGCTGCCGAGCACCTGGCGGGGCTGTTCCTGGAATGCGTCGTGGCGCCGTCCTTCTCAGAGGAGGCCCGCCAGCGGCTGGCGGCCAAGGCCAACCTGCGCCTGCTGGAGCTCGACCCCGGCGCCGTGGCGGGGGCCGCCGGAGCCCTGCAGCTGCGCAGCGTGCTGGGGGGTGTGCTGGCCCAGCAGGCGGACGACTGTCCGGCCGATCCCGACACCTGGCAGGTGGTGAGCGAGCGCCAGCCCAGCGCCCAGGAATGGCGGGATCTGCGCTTCGCCTGGCAGGTGGTGCGCCATGTGCGCTCCAACGCCATCCTGGTGGCCCGCGATGGTCACACCCTCGGGGTCGGGGCGGGTCAGATGAACCGGGTGGGCTCGGCCCGCCTGGCCCTCGAGGCGGCCGGTGAAGCCGCCCGTGGTGCCGTGCTGGCCAGCGACGGCTTCTTCCCCTTCGATGACACGGTGCTGCTGGCGGCGGAGCACGGCATCCGGGCGGTGATCCAGCCCGGCGGCAGCAAGCGCGACCCGGATTCGATCGCCGCCTGCAATGCCAACGACATGGTGATGGTGATCACCGGCCGTCGTCACTTTCTGCACTGAGGGCACGGAGAAGTTGTAACTTCGATGCACTCGCAGCCGGCCCTGGCCCGGTGGAGTTCCAACGCGTCATGTTCGCCGCCCTTCCCGCTTCGATCGCCTTCGCCCTCAACTTCGCCCACCCCGTGCTGATGTGGGTGCTGCTGGGTCTGGCGGGCTACGCCATGGTCCTCGGGATCAAGGCCAAGAAGACCCGCACGGCCAGCGCCGAAGATCGCAAGGAGCTGATCAAGGGGCAGTTCGCCAAGCGCCATTTCCAGTTCGGCAGCATCGTTCTGGCGCTGATGGTGCTGGGCTGCGTCGGCGGCATGGCCGTCACCTACATCAACAACGGCAAGTTGTTCGTCAGCCCGCACCTGCTGGTGGGGCTGGGCATGCTCTCCCTGATCGCCCTGGCGGCCTCCCTCTCCCCCCTGATGCAGGCCGGCAACCTGATCGCCCGCAAGGTGCACGTGGGCCTCAACATGACCCTGATGACCCTGTTCCTGTGGCAGGCCGTCAGCGGCATGCAGATCGTCAACAAGATCCTCACCGCTCCGGCTCCCTGAGCACCCGCCCCCTGAGCACCTGCTCCCTGGGGGGCGAGGGCTCAGAACTGGGCCCGGCGCCGGGGCGGGCAGGGGATGCCGTGGCTGGCGTGGAAATCCTCCTGCACCTTCCAGGTGAGCCGGCGGGAGATCTGGCGCACGATCTGACGCAGCAGGTGGTCGCCGCTGCTCTGGACCAGGTGCTCCGGGAGCAGGGAGAGCATGCCGGGCAGACGCAGCCACACGGCCAGGTCGAGCTGCCAGCGCACCAGGGTGTGGAGCATCACCCCATCCACCTCCTCGTGGGACACCTCGGAGCCGCTGGCCTCGTCGAGGCGCAGGGAGGCCGCGAATTCGACGTCGTAGAGGCCCCGCAGGGCCGCGTCGGAGTGGGGCAGGGGCACGGTGACGATGCGGTAGACCCCGGCGGCCTCGGGCAGCAGCTCGAGGCCGATGGTGGGCTCCACCTCAAAGCCGAAGTTGCCGAAGCGGCCCAGGGTCAGCACATACCCCTGGCTGCCGATGGGTTCCACCGTCATCGGAGCGGCGCAGCGGCGGAACCAGCCCTCGTGGCGGTCCAGGTAGGCACCCACCACGGCGGCGGGTGCCCGCATCTCCATCAGATCGGCGAAGGCGCTGGCGTAGCGGCGGATGGCAGGGTCCTGCCTGTCGCGCAGGGGCTCGCTCGCGGTGGTCCCGGCGTCGTCGGGATCCTGTTGCAGGGAAGAGCCTGCCGCCATCGTGGTCTGGGGCGTGCGGTGGGTCAGAGGGGAACGGCCAGAAAAGACGGGGGTTCTGATCTCCCGGGCAGCCCTGGGGGGAGGAAAACCTTTCGTGAATGTAAAGCCACCGGGTGGTGGTTCACTCCTCGCTGAGGCCCACCAGGCGTTCGATCACGTCTTCCACGACCCGGTCGGGGGTGGAGGCGCCGGAGGTGATGCCCACCCGCACCGGCCCCTCCGGCAGGAAGGGCTCCAGGGTCTCCAGCTCGCCCCCCAGGGGCTTGTGCTCGATGCGGTTGCCTGGTCCGATCCGCTCGGGGGTGTCGATGTGGAAGGAGCGGATGCCGCGGCTGACGGCGATCTCCTGCAGGTGGGTGGTGTTGGAGGAGTTGTAGCCGCCGATGACCACCATCAGGTCGAGGGGTTCGTCCACAAGGGCGAACATGGCGTCCTGGCGCTCCTGGGTGGCGTCACAGATGGTGTTGAAGGCCAGGAAGTGCTCGTCGAGCTCGGCGGGGCCGAAGCGCTGCAGCATGGTGCGCTCGAACAGGCGGCCGATCTCCTCGGTCTCGCTCTTGAGCATGGTGGTCTGGTTGGCGACGCCCACCCGCACCAGGTCCCGGTCGGGGTCGAAGCCGGGGGAGCAGGCATTGGCGAAATGGCTCATGAAGGCCTCGCGGTCGGTGGCCCCCTGGCCCCGCTCAAGGATGAAGTCGCTCACCATGCGGGCCTCGGCCAGGTCGAGCACCACCAGGTAGGTGCCGGCGAAGGAACTCGTGGCCAGGGTCTCCTCGTGCTTGACCTTGCCGTGGATGATCGAGGTGAAGGCGTGCTTCTTGTGCTTCTCGACGGTGTTCCACACCTTCGAGACCCAGGGGCAGGTGGTGTCGACGATGTGGCAGCCCCGTTCGTTGAGCAGCTGCATCTCCTGCACCGTGGCGCCGAAGGCAGGCAGGATCACCACGTCCCCGGTGCCCACCTCGGAGAAGTCCTTGACGTCGTCGTCGACCGGGATGAAGCGGACGTCCATCTGGCGCAGATGGGCGTTCACCGAGGGGTTGTGGATGATCTCGTTGGTGATCCAGATCCGCTCGCTGGGGTAGTGGCGGCGGGTTTCGTAGGCCATCGCCACCGCCCGCTCCACGCCCCAGCAGAAGCCGAAGGCCTCCGCCAGGCGGATCTTGAGCCGCCCGCGCTGGAGGACGTGGCCGTTCTCCCGCAGGCTGGCGATCAGGTTGCTCTGGTAGGCCTGCTCCAGGCTGCCCGCGACCTCGTCGCCCAGGCCGAAGCCGCGGCGGTTGTAGCGATCCGAGTGGTGCAGGGAGCGCTTGAAGGCACGGGTGTCCACAGGCAGGGTCCGGGTTGTGCCGACTCTATGGGGGTCGGCGGTGGGACGGGCGAAAAAAAACCGCGGCCGAAGCCGCGGTCGGGTCAGGGGAACGGACCGGAAGGGTCAGTTCGAGGAGGCCACGAAGTCGGGGTAGGCCTCCATGCCGTGCTCGCTGATGTCGAGACCGACCAGCTCCTCCTTCTCCTCCACGCGGATGCCTCCGGTGAGAGCGCCGAGGACGCTCCAGAGGATCCAGGCGGTGATGACAGTGAAGATGGCGTAGGCGAAGACGCCCAGGAACTGGATGCCCAGCTGGTTGAAGCCCTTGCCGAGAAGCAGGCCGGCGTCCTTGTTGAACAGGCCAACGGCCAGGGTGGCCCAGATACCGCCCACACCGTGGACCGAGAAGGCGCCCACGGGATCGTCGATACCGATCGAATCGATGAAGCTGACGGCGTAGACGACGATGGCGCCGCCGATGAAGCCCACGACCCAGGCGGCCCACATCGGGAAGCCGTCGCAGCCGGAGGTGACCCCGACCAGGCCGGCCAGGATGCCGTTGATGGTCATCGTGAGGTCAGGCTTGCCGGAGTGGATCTGGGAGATCAGGGTGCCGGCGATGCCACCGCCGGCGGCGCCGAGGGTGGTGGTGACGGCGATGTAGGGAACCGTCTCATTCATGGCCAGGACGGAACCGGGGTTGAAGCCGTACCAGCCGAGCCAGAGGATCAGGGCACCCAGGGTGGCCAGGGCCAGGCTGTGGCCGGGGATGGCCTGGGGCTTGGAATCGATGTACTTGCCGATGCGGGGACCGAGGATCATGGCGCCGACCACGCCGGCCCAGGCACCGACGGAGTGGACGACGGTGGATCCTGCGAAGTCCTTGAAGCCAAGCGTGCTGAGCCAACCACCACCCAGGCCGGCATCGTCGGGAAAGTTCCAGGTCCAGGAGCCGGCGATCGGGTAGATGATGCCGACCAGGATCAGGGAGAAGAACACGAACTCCTTGAACTTGATGCGCTCGGCCACGAGGCCGGAAACGATGGTGGCGGCCGTGCCGGCGAAAGCGGCTTGGAAGAGGAAGTCGACGCTGGGGACGAGCTTGGCCTCGGTCACCATCTCGGGGGTGACGGTGGGATCGAAGAACAGGCCGCCGAATTTGAACACCCCTGGGATCACCCAGTCGGCGTTGTACATGATCTTGTAGCCGATGAACCAGTAGGCCGACACCGCCAGGGCGAAAACGATCAGGTTCTTGGCCAGGATGTTGACGGCGTTCTTCTGGCGGCAGAGCCCGGCTTCCACCATGGCGAAGCCGGCGTTCATGAAGATCACCAGGAAGGCCGCGATGGCCAGCCAGAGGTTGTTGACCAGAAAGCCTGGGGTGAGCTCGGGCAGTTCAGCGGCGTGGGCCGAGAGGTTGAAGACGCCCAAGATGAACAGGGCCAGAGGCACACAGGCGAACCAGGTGAGGCTCGCGCGCGAGGAGAGACCACGAACCTTTCGCAGTAAAATGGCCGGCGCCTCCAGCAAGCTGGCTTCGCTGAGGCTTCTCGGCGGTCGAACCTTGTGCGGGTGACTTGAATCGATCATGGGAACGTGGTGAAGAGAACGTTCGACTTCTGACGCCGGAGTTGGCATCAACAAGCTCCGACTATCCACGACGAACACCCGTTCCAATGTCTGATTCGCTACCAAATGACCCCGAAACCATCGCGCCGCCGGGAGGGCCGCAGCGGGAGCAGGTCTTAAGGGATGCAAAGAGTGGCTCAAAAAGTTCAGCATGGACAGTGCGGAGGCGCTAGACATGCAACAGGGAAGCCATGCCGGCCTCCCCATCTCCGCCTTTGTCGCCATGGTCCGTTCTGCCCTCTGCTACCGCGGTCTCCCCTACGACCACTCCCACGACGCATCCCCCTCCGCCGCCCCGATCGACCACGTCTATCGCGGTCATCACTACGACGCGCCGCTGCGCCACGAACCCTCCCCGGTGGATGAGGCCCTTGACCTCGTCTACCGCGGCACCCACTACCACCATCACCACGCCTGAGCGGCCAGGCCCAGCCACGTCACCGACGTCGCAGCGAAGCTGTAGCGGCAGGGGAGCACCTCCACCCCGGCCGCCGCAGCGGCCCTGAACAGCTCCCCGTAGCGGGGGTCAGCGCTGTCCCCGGGCGCGAAGCGCGTCACGTCACCGCGGCTCAGGCACGGCACCAGCACCGCCCGGGCCCCGGGCACCAGGGCCGTGAGCTCCACCAGGTGCTTCTGGCCCCGTTCGGTGACCGTGTCGGGGAACAGGGCCAGATCGCCGTCGCTCCAGGTCGTGTTCTTCACCTCCACATAGATCGGCCGTGGATCGGCGGCGCCGTCCGCCGGTGTCAGCAGCAGGTCGATCCGGCTGCGTCGCCCCTCGCCGTAGGGCACCTCAGCGCGGATGCCGCCGATGGGCCCCAGCCAGGGCTCCAGGCAGCCCGCCTCGATCGTGGCCCGCACCAGCCGGTTGGGCAGGGCCGTGTTGACCCCCACCCAGACCGGGCCACCGCCGTGGCCGGGCACCTCGGCCTGCTCCCAGGTCCAGGCCAGCTTGCGGCTGGGGGAGGGGTCGTGGCGCAGGCGCACCCGCCCGCCCGGCACCAGCACCCCGGTCATCGGCCCGGTGTTGGGGCAGTGGGCCGTGACCATCTGGCCGTCGTCCAGCTGCACGTCGGCCAGAAAGCGCTTGTAGCGCTTCAGCAGCACCCCCTCCACCAGCGGGCCGACGGACAGCACGGGCACGGCAACGGTCGCTGGGGCCATGGGGTCGGCTGCCCGAAGGGGGAGGGCCATACTGCCGTGCGTTCCGATGGGCAGTGCCCCGCCGCCATGGCCCGATCCCTGCGCCGGATTGCCCTGATCGTGGGGGCGGCCACGGCCCTGAGCAAGGTGGCCGGCCTGCTGCGCCAGCAGGTGATCGCCGCCGCCTTCGGCGTTGGCGCGGCCTACGACGCCTACAACTACGCCTACGTGCTGCCGGGGTTCCTGCTGATCCTGCTCGGCGGCATCAACGGGCCCTTCCACAGCGCCATGGTGAGCGTGCTGGCCCGGCGGCCGCGCCATGAGGGCGCCCACGTGCTGGCCAGCATCAACACCCTGGTGGGGGCGGGGCTGATCGTCGTCACCCTGCTGCTGATGGTGGCCGCCGATCCGCTCATCGACCTGGTGGGTCCCGGCCTCGACCCGGAACGCCACGCCCTGGCCGTGCTGCAGCTGCGCTGGATGGCGCCGATGGCCCTGTTCGCCGGCCTGATCGGCCTCGGCTTCGGGGCCCTCAACGCCGCTGACGTCTTCTGGCTGCCCTCGGTGAGCCCCCTGCTCTCCAGCGTCGCCGTCATCGGCGGCATCGGCCTGCTCTGGTGGCAGCTGGGCAGCACCATCACCCTGCCCGCCACGGCGGTGATCGGTGGCGTGGTGCTGGCCGCCAGCACGACGGTGGGGGCGATCCTGCAGTGGCTGATCCAGCTGCCGGCCCTGGCCAAGGAGGGCCTCAACCGGCTGCAGCTGGTCTGGGACTGGCGCGACCCGGGGGTGCGGGAGGTGCTGCAGGTGATGGGGCCGGCCACCCTCTCCTCCGGCATGCTCCAGATCAACGTGTTCGTGTCGCTGTTCTTCGCCTCGGGGATGCCGGCGGCGGCGGCGGGCCTGGGCTACGCCAACCTGCTGGTGCAGACGCCCCTGGGCCTGCTCTCCAATGTGCTGCTGGTGCCGCTGCTGCCCGTCTATGCCCGGCTGACGGCGCCGGAGGACCGGCCCGAGCTGGTCACGCGCATCCGCCAGGGCCTGATGCTCTCCAACGCCACCATGCTGCCCCTCGGGGCGCTGATGGTGGCCCTGGCCGTGCCGATCGTGGCCCTGATCTACCAGCGCGGCGCTTTCGACCGCAGCGCCGCCGACCTGGTGGGCCAGCTGCTGATGGCCTACGGCATCGGCATGCCCGCCTACCTGGGCCGCGACGTGCTGGTGCGCGTCTTCTACGCCCTCGGCGATGGCAACACCCCCTTCCGCTGGTCCCTGGCCGGCATCGGCCTCAACGCCCTGTTCTGCTGGGCCTTCACCGGTGGCCCCACGCCCGGCTGGGGCCTGCAGCTGCCCATGCTCAACGCCGGCGCCGCCGGCCTGGTGCTTGCCACCGTGGCGGTGAACCTGATCACCTGCGCCGGCCTGCTGCTGGCCCTGAGCCGCCGGCTGGGGGGCCTGCCCCTGCTGCTCTGGGCCGCCGACAGCGGCAAGCTGCTGCTGGCCGCCCTGGTTGGTGGGGGCGCCTGCTGGTGGCTGTCGCTGGCGGTGGCCTGGCCCCCGGGCCTGGTGGGGCTGCTGCTCCAGAACACGATCTGCGCCGCCCTGGCGGTGGGCCTCTACGGACTGCTGGCGAGCCTCGCCGGCGTGCCCGAGGCGGGCCAGCTGCTGCGGATGGTGCGGCGCCGGGCCTAGGGGAGCCGCACCTGGCGTTCCTCGCGGACCTGGACCGGAATCTCCAGATGGGAGCGGCCGATCATCTGGGGGCCGTCGATGGAGAAGATCCGGGCCTCGATGCCGAAGTCCCGGAAGGCGCTCTCCAGTTCCTGGATCAGGGCTTTCTCCACCTGGGCCTCCGCATCGACCACCTTGCCGATCAGACGCCCGCCGAGCCTGCCGATGCGCTGGCGCACCACGTCGCGGGCATTGGTGACTTCGATGACGAGCACGACCAGCCTGCGTGGGGCGTCACCTTATCGGTAGAACGGCCTTCCGGCCGCAGGCGTCAGCAAAAGGGTTGCAGCACGTCTTCCAGATCACGCAACTGGCCGGCGGGCACCAGCCGGGCCAGGGGCAGGCGCGTCGCCCCGCCGCCGATCGGCACCTGCACCGCCTCCAGGGCCTGGCGGGCGCAGACCTCGGCGCCCTGGTCGAGCCGGGCGGCGCATTCGATCGCCAGGATCTGGGCCAGGCCCGCATCGCCCAGATAGAGATGCCAGCCGGCCACCTGCACGTACAGCCGGTCGGCGATCGCCCGGGTCAGTTCCTCGAGATCGGCGGCGGCAAGCGTCATGGCTGGGGCTCGGGGCGTTGCAGCACCACCACGCTGCCATGGACCAGCAGCACGGCGGCCCAGCCGATCGTCAGCCAGCCCAGGTGGGACCAGGGGTGGCGCAGGCCCTGGACGAACCAGAGGCCGCTGTTGACGGCGGCGAACAGGGCGGCATGGAGCGTGAGGTTCACGATCCGCTCGAAGTGCCGATAGGTGGGATCGTCGGGATCGGCGGGGCCGTACCAGCGGATCGGCATGGGGGGAAGACCGCCGCAGGCGGTGGTTGGGCTCTGCTGCGGACCCTATCGGGCCGGGGGTGGCGGGGGCGTTGTTGACGGATCGGCACCCCGTGGGGTGAGAATGACCGGGCAGGCGCTTGTAGCTCAGCGGATTAGAGCATCTGACTACGGATCAGAGGGTCGGGAGTTCGAATCTCTCCAGGCGCGTTCCTTCCCACACCGCCCTTCGGGGCGGTTTTTTTCTGGCTACGCCTTCGCAGGGCCACCGGTGTCCAGCCCCCGGCCCATCCGAGCCCGGTCAGGCCAGCGGCGTTTGCCTACGATCGGTTTCACACTGAGTAGCCCCATGGCGGACCGAGCGGATCACGGCCCCACGCAGCCTGCAGCCTCCATCGACAGCCCCCTGGCCAGCGGCGATCCGGCCATCGCCGCCCTGATCGAGAAGGAACTGCGGCGCCAGCAGACCCACCTCGAGCTGATCGCCAGCGAGAACTTCGCCTCCCGGGCGGTGATGGAGGCCCAGGGCTCGGTGCTCACCAACAAGTACGCCGAGGGCCTGCCCCACAAGCGCTACTACGGCGGCTGCGAGCACGTCGACATCATCGAGGACCTGGCCATCGCGCGGGCCAAGCAGCTGTTCGGCGCGGCCTGGGCCAACGTCCAGCCCCACAGCGGCGCCCAGGCCAACTTCGCCGTGTTCCTGGCGCTGCTGCAGCCCGGCGACACGATCCTGGGGATGGATCTCTCCCACGGCGGCCACCTCACCCACGGCTCGCCGGTGAACGTGTCCGGCAAGTGGTTCAAGGCCGTCCACTACGGCGTCGACCCCGAGACCCACCAGCTCAACTTCGACACCATCCGCCAGCTCGCCCTCGAGCACCGGCCCAAGCTGATCATCTGCGGCTATTCCGCCTACCCCCGCACGATCGATTTCGCCGCCTTCCGGGCCATCGCCGACGAGGTGGGGGCCTATCTGCTGGCCGACATGGCCCACATCGCCGGCCTGGTGGCCTCCGGCGTGCACCCCAGCCCGGTGCCCCACTGCCACGTGGTCACCACCACCACCCACAAGACCCTGCGGGGCCCCCGCGGTGGCCTGATCCTCTGCAACGACGAGACCTTCGGCCGCCAGTTCGACAAGGCCGTCTTCCCCGGCTCCCAGGGCGGCCCGCTGGAGCACGTGATCGCCGCCAAGGCCGTGGCCTTCGGTGAAGCCCTGCAGCCCAGCTTCCGCAGCTACAGCCAGCAGGTGGTGCGCAATGCCCAGGCCCTGGCCGAGCGGATCCAGGAGCGGGGCATCGCCGTGGTCTCCGGCGGCACCGACAACCACCTGGTGCTGCTCGACCTGCGCTCCATCGGCCTCACCGGCAAGCTGGCCGACCGCCTGGTGAGCGACGTCAACATCACCGCCAACAAGAACACGGTGCCCTTCGATCCGGAGTCGCCGTTCGTCACCAGCGGCCTGCGCCTGGGCAGCGCCGCCCTCACCACCCGCGGCTTCGATGCCAAGGCCTTCCGTGAGGTGGCCGATGTCATCGCCGACCGCCTGCTGCACCCGGACGATGCCGCCGTGGAGCTCCGCTGCCGCGAGCGGGTGGCCTCCCTCTGCGGCCGCTTCCCCCTCTATGGACGCCAACGTGAGCTCCAGCACGCCTGACGGCCCCGTTCACCCGTAACGTGTCGCCTTCAGGACCGCACTCTTCCGGCCCGCCGTTGTGACCCTCGCCTACAGCCCCAACGCGGCGGCCCTGCTCACGGCCACTGCGGCGGCCCTGCTCACGGCGCTGATCGTGCCTGTGGTGCGGAGGCTCGGTCTGCGCTGGGGGCTGGTCGACCCGCCCGATGACCGCAAGCAGCACACCGGCCCCATGGTGCGGCTGGGTGGGGTGGGCATCGTTGTGGGCTTCAGCCTCTCGCTGGCCTGCACCTGGACCTTCGGCGGCTTCGCCGAACTCCCGCCGGACAAGGACCAGCTGATCTGGACCACCCTGGCGGGGGCCCTCTGCTTCTTCGTGATCGGCCTGGCGGACGACCTGTTCGCCCTGCCCCCCCTGCCCCGCCTCTGCGGCCAGGTGCTCGTGGCCGCGGCGGTGTGGAACCAGGGGGTGCGCATCGGCAGCATCGACCTGCCCTTGGGCCTGGGGACCTCCGTCGCCGGTCTGCCGCTGCCGGAGGGGCTGAGCCTGCTGGCCACGGTGGTCTGGCTGGTGGGGATCACCAACGCGATCAACTGGCTCGATGGCCTCGACGGGCTGGCGGCGGGGGTGAGCGGCATCGCCGCCGTCGGGCTTCTTTCGGTGAGCTTCAGCCTCAGCCAGCCCGCCGCCGGCCTGCTGGCCGCGGCCCTGGCCGGCAGCTGCCTGGGGTTCCTGCGCCACAACTTCAACCCGGCCCGCATCTTCATGGGTGACGGGGGCTCCTACTTCCTCGGCTTCGCCCTGGCGGCGATCAGCATCGTCGGCCCGGCCAAGCGCCTCACCAGCGTCAGCCTGCTGCTGCCGCTGATGATCCTGTCCCTGCCCCTGGCTGACATGTCGGCGGTGATCATGGGCCGCCTGCGGGCCGGCCGCTCGCCCTTCTACCCGGATCGCCGTCACCTGCACCACCGCCTGCTGCGGGCTGGCTTCAGCCACCGCCGCACCGTGGTGCTGATCTATGCCTTCACCCAGTGGCTGGCGTCCATCGCCCTGGTGCTGGCCAATGCCGAGATGCGCTTCCTCTGGCTGGCGCTGGCCACGGCGGTGCTGATCGCCGTGCTGGTGGTCTGCCGCCGCCAGATGCAGGAGGAGGCCAAGTGAGCGGCCCCCCCGGCGGTGCCGGGGTGGAGGTGCTCTGCATCGGCACCGAGCTGCTGCTGGGCAACATCGTCAACGGCAATGCCCGCTGGCTGGCCGAGCAGCTGGCCGCCCTCGGGGTGGTGCACCACCGCCAGCAGGTGGTGGGCGACAACCGGGAACGGCTGATCGAGGCGGTGCGGCAGGCGGCGGGCCGCTGCCGGGTGCTGGTCACCACCGGCGGCCTGGGGCCCACCCCCGACGACCTCACCACCGAGGCGATCGCGGCGGCCTTCGGCGCCGACCTGGTGGAGCACGGCGAGATCTGGGCGGCGATCCAGGCCCGGATCACGGCCCGGGGCCGCACCGTCGCCCCCTCCAACCGCAAGCAGGCCCTGCTGCCGCGCGGGGCCGCCGTGCTGCCCAACCCCACCGGCACGGCGCCCGGGATGATCTGGACCCCGGTGGCGGGGTTCACCGTGCTCACCTTCCCGGGGGTCCCCAGCGAGCTGCGGGCCATGTGGGAGGCCACCGCGGCCCCCTGGCTGCGGCAGGCGGGCCTGGCGGGCGGGGTGTTCGCCAGCCGCATGCTGCGTTTCTGGGGGGTGCCCGAGTCCGATCTGGCCGAGCGGGTGCACGACCTGCTGGCCCTGGAGAATCCCACCGTGGCGCCCTATGCCGGCGCCGGGGAGGTGAAGCTGCGGGTCACGGCGCGGGCCGGCGACGCGGCCGCCGCCGCCGCCCTGCTGGCCCCGGTGGAGGAGGAGCTGCGTCGCCGCACCGGCACCAGCTGCTTCGGCGCCGACGGCGACAGCCTGGCCTCGGTGGTGCTGGCGGCCCTGCGGCGCCGGGGCGAGACCCTGGCGGTGGCGGAGTCGTGCACCGGCGGCGGCCTCGGGGCCGCCCTGGTGGCGGTGCCGGGGGCGTCGGAGGTGTTCCTCGGTGGTGTGATCGCCTACGCCAACGCCGTCAAGCAGGCGGTGCTGGGGGTGCCGGCGGCGGTGCTCGAGCGCCATGGGGCGGTGAGCGATCCGGTGGCCGAGGCGATGGCGGAGGGGGTGCGACGCCTCACGGGGGCTACCTGGGCCCTGGCGGTCACGGGCATCGCCGGACCCGGTGGCGGCACGGCCGAGAAGCCGGTGGGGCTGGTGCACATCGCCGTGGCCGGGCCCGATGGCTGCCGCAGCGAGGCGGTGCGCTTCGGCAGCGGCCGCGAGCGCGGCTGGATCCAGACGCTGACGGTGGGGGACAGCCTGAACCGTCTGCGGTTACGGCTGAACATTGGGGCGATCTGAGCCGGCCTGATCGGAACATCTGCTGCCGCGGCCGCCATCGATCACGAATCCTGAGGCATGGACTTTTCCCCCCGGCCTGGCCCTTTTCCCCCGAAACCAGGGGTGTTTTCCACAGGTGGCGGCGGTCGGTCCGAGCTGCCGGAGGGGTCCTGGCTCGGTGCTGCGGGAAAGGCCTCTCCCCCTTGACCACGTCCCCAGGCAGGTACCGCTGCGGCGGCCACCCCCGGGCGGCGGCCGGGAAGCCGCCCCGCGCCGGGATTCTCAGCGGCGGTCCCTTGGGACCGGCCCGGTGTGGGGTGCTTTGACGCGGGGGGCGCCCCCATGGCCTGATGGGGGGGACCGACGACCAGCGCCGCATGAGCCAGATTCCCGACCACGCTCCCCGCACCGTGAGCATCGAGAACCAGATGCCGGAGGACCTGTTCGAGGCGATGCGGGAGTTCATCCGGGTGCACCCCCAATGGGACCAGTACCGGCTCATGCAGGCCGCCCTGGCCGGTTTCCTGGTCCAGCACGGCAGCCACGACCGCGCCGTGGCCCGCCACTACCTCAACGGCCTGTTCCGCCGCGAGCCCGCACCGGTGGAACACCCTCCTTCTAGGGTGGTTTCTGACCGTCTCGATCCTTCCTCTTGAGCGCCGGCACCCTCTACGACAAGGTCTGGGAGCTGCACCGCGTCGCCGATCTCCCGGGCGGTGCCACCCAGCTGTTCATCGGGCTGCACCTGATCCACGAGGTCACCAGCCCCCAGGCCTTCGCCGCCCTCGATGATCTGGGCCTGTCGGTGCGCCACCCCGAGCGCACGGTCGCCACGGTCGACCACATCGTTCCCACCACCTCCCAGGCCCGCCCCTTCGCTGACCCCCTGGCCGAGGAGATGCTCGCCACCCTGGAGGCCAACTGCGCCCGGCACGGCATCACCCTCCATGGCCTCGGCAGCGGCCGCCAGGGGATCGTGCACGTGATCGCCCCGGAGCTGGGGCTCACCCAGCCCGGCATGACCGTGGCCTGCGGCGATTCCCACACCTCCACCCACGGCGCCTTCGGTGCCATCGCCTTCGGCATCGGCACCAGCCAGGTGCGCGACGTGCTCGCCAGCCAGAGCCTGGCGATGGGCAAGCTCAAGGTGCGCCGGATCCTCGTGGAGGGCACCCTGCAGAGCGGCGTCTACGCCAAGGATCTGGTGCTGCACGTGATCCGCACCCTGGGGGTGAAGGGCGGCGTGGGCTACGCCTATGAGTTCGCCGGCCCGGCGATCGAGGCCCTCTCGATGGAGGAGCGGATGACGCTCTGCAACATGGCCATCGAGGGCGGGGCCCGCTGCGGCTACGTCAATCCCGACGCCGTCACCTTCGCCTATCTCAAGGGGCGGCCCCATGCCCCCGCCGGCGAGGCCTGGGAGCGGGCCGTCGCCTGGTGGAGCGCCCTCGCCTCCGGCCCCGACGCCGTCTTCGACGACGAAGTGGTGTTCGATGCGGCCACGATCGCGCCCACCGTCACCTGGGGCATCACCCCGGGGCAGGCCATCGGCGTCGATGAAGCCGTGCCCACCCTCGAGCAGACCGACAGCGACGAGCGGCCGATCGCGGAGGAGGCCTACCGCTACATGGACCTGCGCCCCGGTGCGCCGATCGAGGGGTTGCCGGTGGATGTCTGCTTCATCGGCAGCTGCACCAATGGCCGCCTCAGCGACCTGCGGGCCGCCGCTGCCGTCGCCCGGGGCCGGCAGGTGGCGGCGGGCATCAAGGCCTTCGTGGTGCCGGGCAGTGAGCAGGTCGCGGCCGCGGCCGAGGCCGAGGGCCTCGATGCGGTGTTCCGCGAGGCCGGCTTCGAGTGGCGTGAGCCGGGCTGTTCGATGTGCCTGGCCATGAACCCCGACAGGCTCGAGGGGCGCCAGATCAGCGCCAGTTCCAGCAACCGCAACTTCAAGGGCCGCCAGGGTTCCGCCTCCGGCCGCACCCTGCTGATGAGCCCGGCCATGGTGGCCGCGGCCGCGGTGAGCGGCCACGTGGCCGACGTGCGCCGCCTGATCGACACCCCGTCCTCCCCCGAGCCCGCCCCCACCCCCGCATGAGCGCCACCCCCTTCCCGGCCGGACCGATCCAGCACTGCCGGGGCCGCGCCGTGGTCGTGCCCGGCGACGACATCGACACCGACCGGATCATCCCGGCCCGCTATCTCAAGTGCGTCACCTTCGACGACCTGGCGGAGGGCGTCTTCGCCGATGACCGCCGCGAGCGGGCCGGCGACCATCCCTTTGATCGCGCCGACAGCCAGGGCGCCGCGATCCTGGTGGTCAACCGCAACTTCGGCTGCGGCTCCAGCCGGGAGCACGCCCCCCAGGCGCTGATGCGCTGGGGCATCCGGGCGGTGATCGGCGAGAGCTTCGCCGAGATCTTCTTCGGCAACTGCCTGGCCCTGGGGATCCCCTGCCTCAGCGCCGACCACGCCACGGTGCTGGCCGTCCAGGCCGCCGTCGCCGCCCATCCCGGTGCCGTGCTGCAGCTGGATCTCGAGCCGCCCCAGGTGATGCTGGAGGCCGATGGCGAGCGTTTCGGCTGGCCCCTGGAGCTGGCGGCCGGCCCACGCCGCATGCTGGTGAGCGGGGAGTGGAACGGCACGGCCCAGCTCGTGGCCCACGACGCCGAGCTGCGGGCCACCGCCGGCCGGCTCCCCTATCTGGCCGCCTTCGCCACCGCCTAGCAGGGACCTAGGAGCCTGTTGCGCGTAGATCAGCCCTCGTCTCTCCACAGACGCCCCTGAATCCGCCCAGATCCCAGTGACAGCAATGGATCTGGGCGATAGGATGGGTCATGCAGAAGCCCAAGTCCTTCCGCCCCTGGCAGCCCGAGCAGACCACCCTGCTGCCGCCCTCACCCCGTGAGTGGCTGTCGCCTGATCACCAGGTGTATTTTCTGCTGGATCTGGTGGATGAGCTGGATCTCTCCGAGATCCTGATCCCCGCGCAGGCCAAGGATCCGCGTGGGGAGAAGGGGTTTGACCCGCGGATGATGACCATGCTGCTGCTTTACGCCTACTGCGTGGGCACGGTGTCATCCC
>Ga0194130_10000393_pt1 | contig 84423 bp, 74 predicted proteins | sample TA2KigsurfametaG_FD_160084 | JGI IMG/M metagenome (GOLD analysis project Ga0194130, IMG submission 160084) | Freshwater microbial communities from Lake Tanganyika, Tanzania - TA2015050 Kigoma 12 surface | ecosystem: Environmental > Aquatic > Freshwater > Lake | place: Tanzania: Lake Tanganyika... | reverse complement strand
CAATAGCCATATCGCTACTAAAGATACTATCGAGGGTGTCATCAACATCAACAAGAACACAGCTAGCGAATTGTCTAAGTGGCGTTCGCACTCCTGCCATGATGGGCGTGGGAATGTTGATTTTGTGTTTTGAGATTGCGTCATAGTACCTCTTTACATAAGAGAGACGAGTTTCTTTTGGATAATCTTGAAACAGAGTTGCAGCAATCAAAATGTACATGTATTGAGGAGTTTCATATTTCTCATTATTACTACGATCCTGTACCAGATACTTGTCATTAACCTGTCTAAGACCTGCGTAGGTGAACAAATAATCTCTATCGTGAACAACAAAAGAATTAATTTTATTCCATTCATCATCGTTATATTGATAACAAAGATGAGGATCATAGATTCCCAGTGAAGCACCACGAACTACATGATTTTTTACTGGAGGAAATTCTACTTTCCATTCAGGCCCAAAGACATGTTTATATAGACCAAAAAGAAGCAAACGAGCAGCAACAAACTGATAGTTTGGGTTATCAAGAGAAATAAGATCACTAGCTGATCTGACCAAAATTTCTTGAATTTCGTCGGTGGTAATGCCATCATAAAATTGTAGTCCAGATTGAATTTCTACTTGTGATGGAGAAACGCCACTAAGTCCTCCACATGCACACTCAACCATTGAGTGAATTTTGTCAAGATTTAAATGTTCAAAAGATCCATTACGTTTTTTAACTTTTGTTCCGTTGCTCATATTTTTTTCCAATCAATTAATTTAACTTTAGCCTCTAGTCCACTATAGACATTTGATTCTACTATATGTTGAACATTTAGTCCAGAAAGAACCATATCATTTATGTCTTTTTCCTTTACCTCCTTTGGCCAGATGACAATATTTTCTCCAGAAGAAATAGCTTTTTCATATCTGTTAACAATTTGTTTGTTTCTTGGTTCGTTATCAAATACTAGTACTCGGTTTGGAAATATATCTGAATTCAATTGAACGTCTGCACCACACATCGCCATACTATTAGACAGAAAAAGAGAGTCAAATGGACCCTCTGTAACGTAAATAGTATTCGCTGTGTTTATACGATCAAGTCCAAATAATTTAGGATGGTCATCATCCAGGAGTACTGTGATATACCTAAGCTTTGTATTTTTGTCAAGAGACCTACCTTGATATCCGAATAGTTTTCCATCTAATGTTTTGAGTGGTAATACAATTCTAGGTTCCTTAACGGTTGAATCAACTTTGGCCCAGGATGCGAAATCTTCAACGAAGTATATTTGTGAGAAATATTTCTCTGGTATTTGCCGTGATTGAAGATATGTCCTGGCCGGGTGTATAGTATTTAGGTCTGCGATACTTTTAAGATCAAAATCTTTTTTTTGAAACTTTGGTTTTTTAAATTCAAATTTTGGTTCTTTAACTACAGTTCCCCTTCCAGTTGTACCTTCTTTAAATCTTTCCATAACATATTGATCATATACATTTATATCAATGTCTTTAAGAAAGTTTGCAAGAGTTCTTCCAACACCACAGTTATGACATTTAAAAATCATATCTGATTTCTTAAGAAAGAAAAACCCTCTTGCACGATTCTTATTCTTTGCAGAATCGCCGCAGTAGGGACATCTAAAATTATAGAGATAATCTTTTTTCTTTGTAAATTTTTGTAGTCTGGGCGAAATAATATTAATGTACTTCAAGTCAACGTAGGACATTACAAAAAATTACTTGGGTCTTTCTATTCTAACAGGTGTTGGGTTGGGTGTCAATATGTCAACAAAAAAACTTTGTTGGGAAACGATAAATGTAGCAAAAATAATTCCTCCAGCAATTAACCATCTAAATTTAATTACATCTTCTAATTTTTTTTCTACTTCCTCAATTTTTTTTTCGACAATCAAATAATTTTCTTTATTTTCTTCTTTCATATCATTGATCATACTAACAATGATATCATCGGACTTAGAATTATGTTCTAATTTTTCTTCATGTACTGCTAACATCTTAGAAATATTTTGACTCGTCTTCCCCATTATTTGTATTGCTTCATCAATTCTTCTCATCATAATCTCATAAGAAGTAAGTCTTTCTTCTAATACAGCAATTTTTGTTTCAGCTTTTGAAAATCCACTAAACATGTTACTGTGCCCTCGATTGTGCAAATGCTTTTATTTTTTCATAATTAGCTGAAGATCCATTAATATTACGGATCATCTTAACTCTATTACTTGCATTTAGTTCTCTATAAAGAGAAACAATTTTTGCTGCTTCCTGTGGATTGACTTGTGTTTTTCCACCATTATCAAAAATTACATTACCACTAGATCCAGCATTAGCAATTTTTTTTAATTGATCAATAACTTTACCGCCACTTTCTTGAAGATCTTCTTCGTGCATCGCACATTTTTTACATTTTTTCTCTTCTCTTTTTTGTCTATTAGATAAAAGTTTTTTTACAAAAGATCTAACATCTTTTTTGCGACCATCAATTCTTTTTTTAACTATTGGTTGGTCGGGTGGAAGACCAGCAATTGATTCACCAGCAACACTATTTGTTGGGGAGATACCACCTACCCCCCCAACAGACATTTCCCACATTGAGTATAATTCTTTTTTATCCATTAGATTTTATTTAATTCTTCTAAACAATAAGTATCAAGTTGTATTTGTAGTAAAAATACATCTGGATCAATTCTATTCAAATACACTAGAAAAGATTTTAATGCTGACCAATACTGTGGTTCAAGTTTATAAAATAACAAAGGAATGCCAGCATCATCAAATAAATTAAAAATAATGATAATATGATTTAGTAACAAATGTGTTTTGAGAAGTCCAGTTGAAAGATATTTTTTGAGTAATCTTTTGATATATTTAAATCTTTTTAGATCTTCAAAAAATTCATCTTTAGTGGAACAATGGGGGTTCTCATAATTTTTTATAGCAAATAATAAAAAATTATCTTCATTCAATTCATTAAATTTCATAATATATTAATTTATCATGTGCCGAATGTGAGAGTAACTTCGTTAGAGATTACTTCAGTAGCACCAGCGGTTGAGTTGAGTTTGACACGATACTCATTACCAGTAGCTGCGGCAGTCTGTCCAGCGAGAACAAGTGAAGCACTTGTAGCACCAGAGACATTCGAGAATCTACCACCAGACGTTGCTCTCTTCTGCCACTGGAAGGTAACAGACCCAACAGTAGCTGTAGCAGCAACAGTAAATGTAGCACCGCCAGAAGAAGTTGTCTGGTTAGTTGGTTGTGTAGTAATAGTAATTGTAGATGTTACATCTGCTGCGATAGTGTCATCAGCCTGAGTTTCATTAGCGTTGGTATCAGCGTTACAGAGAGTAACTAGTTTTTCTACCTTGTGACGTGTTTGTCCTTCGCAATCAGTATATGTAAAATATGACCACCATCCAGGACCGTCAATTCCTCGCTTTTTGTTTACAGCTAATTGTGCTTCTGTTTCATCAACAAAAACAATTTGTTTAGCTTGTGATGATGCTGCAATGCCACGGCCCGCCTTGGTAACGTTGGCATTACTATCTGTTCTTCCGTATAGAGACATGTTATCTTACCTATAATTTTCTATTGGTATTTATGAAATTAGTTTCCAGGAGTTAGATCTTTGCCACCTTTTGCCTTCAATTGTCCTTGGACTTGAAGAAGGATGAGTGAAAGAATACCGTTTGATTTGACTTTTGGATTTGCTCCAAGTGCTTCAGAAACTGCAAACAAAACTGTTGCAATTAAAGCTTGATTAGCAAGACACCATGCTACAAGTGCTGACATAATACCCTCCTTTTAGTTTTTAGATATGTCTTCTTCTATTTATTTTATTACGCAGTTCAAGGTGTTTTACGCTTTGACGCAGTTATCAACTGTTTTACCACCTTTCTTTTTAGTCCCCGCTAACTTGTAACCTTTCCAACAAGACTTACCATCAAGTCCCTTTGCTTTTTCAATGATGATCACTTCACCATCTTCCATGACTACTTCATAAGTAGTACCCACTAATTCATCTGGCATCAGATCATCAGATTCAGTTTCTTCTTTATATCCTTTTGCTTTTGGTACTCCTTTTGAAGGAACACAATTAGGAACTTCACGACCACCTTTCTTCTTCATACCAACTTGAGTATATCCTTTCCAGCATGGATCATCCTTCTCTTCTACATATTCAACTTCTTCTGCTTGATTCTTGTTTTTTGCAATCATTTTGAAGTCGGTAAGTGACTTACCTTTTTTCTTCGGTCTGTCTACAGCGTTGACAATTTGATTACTAAAGTCTGGACCTTGTGTTGAAAGATCAACTTCATGAAGATTTCCTTCAATATGCATATCAGCGGATTGTTTCTTAGCAGTTGCTTTCTGTTGAACGGCAACCTTTTGCTTATTTAAGGCTAATTGTTTGTTTTGAATTTGCTGTTGTTGTGGTGACTGTTGTGATTGTGCAGGTTGAGTTGTTGGAGCAGGCTTTTTCTTTGCAACCATTTGAGGTTGCATTGGGACCTGTTCTTGCATCCCTTTAATTTTAGGATTAATCATTACTCCATCTTTTTTTTTACCAACAAGTTTAAGTTGATTCTCTGCTTCATTTATGAAATAATCAAAATCCTCATCAGAAATATTCTCAAAGATTTCTAGAACTTCATCTTCATTGAATGCAATTTCATTCTCAATAAAGTAATCTTTGAGCATATGGAACTGTTCTAGCATTTCCATATCAGTTTCAAATGCTTCTTTAGAAATCTCTCCCATAGCCTTTTGCTTACGGAGTTTCTTAGGGTTCTTAGTTACTCCACCAGGACCTTGTGAAGGATAATCATGACCTCTTGGTGAACCATATGCTGCTCCTGCTCTTGCTTCTTCTCTGTCTGAATCGGTCATACCTTTTCTTGGAGAATCATAAGCGTCCTTTCTATTAGCAGGATTGGTTCTCCTTTGCATTGCTTTGAGAAAAGGTTTTCTCTTTGCAGTCATTTTAGTTTTTGATGCAGCAGCATATGCTTTTGGTGTGGCACCATATGAACCTTCTGCTTCATAGATGTCAAACATTTCATCCCAAGTATATTCAGAAAGATCGTATCCTTCATCTACAAGTTGATTTACCCAGTTCTCAAACTCTTCTCTACCAAGTTGCTTCTTCTCATTAGGAGTTAGAGCAGCAGAACCTCTCTGTGCTCCTCTTGCTGCTTGTTTTGCTTTTACCTTAGGATCATTTGATTGGTGTCCATAACCATGAAGTCCAGGGTTTGATGAAGTAGTATTACGGAAATCACCTCTTTGCTTTCTTGCAAGATTCTGACGTGCCTTAGGATCTACTCCACGTTGTCCGAATGTTGGTTTGTCTGCAAGTGCAGTTGCTCTGTCTGCAGCTTGACCACCACCAGTTGACTTAGCAATTTTGTTACGAATTGCAGTCTCATCATGACCACGTTTTGCCATTGCAGTTGCTTCGTCAATAGACTCTTTACGAGTTGTCATTGCTTTAGCAATTGCTGCGCGACGATTCTTTAGATACTTATCGTTCTTATCATTCTTTTTACCGTCATTATCAACGTCTGCATCTTCTTTACCAACTGGATCAAGTGCTTCAGTCTTTGACTTCATCAAAGCACTCTTACCATACTTTGCAGTGATAGATGCTCTTACTGCATCTAATGCAGCTTGACTAGTTTTCTTGTGTTGTTCTGGATCATGTTTCTTTGCAGTTCCAGATGGTTTGGAAGGATATCTGTTGTTTCCATCAACACCACCTCTTTCCATACGGCGATCTTTCAATCTATCCGACTCTTCTTCAGGGAGAAGTTCTACTTCTTCCTTTCTCATTTCTTTTTGTTGTTCGTTTCTTTTCGTTACTTTTTCCTTAACTTTTGCCTTAAGTTCAGGTTTTGAAGCAACATTGTAGATAGCAAGTGTTGGAGCACTATATGACTTACCATCAAAGTGAACTTTTGTTCCCATGTAAGACATTGACTCTTCGCTGATTAAATCCATTGCATACGCAAGAGATTCACCAGCAAGATGATTCCTGAGATAATTTTCTACAAGTTCCTCATCTCTATCGAACATCACAAGTGCTCTTTCTAAAAGGCCTTGGGCCTTCATGAGTTTACTTGGATCTACGTGAAGATAAGTAGCGAATTTAGATAGTTCCATTCTTAGATTTCTGTTTACTACTATTTAGTGTTGTCGGATCTTTATGTGCATATGAAACTACTGGTTGCCCAGGAGTTAAGTTTTGCAATGCAATACGATGTATATCTGTACCAACTTCCCAATGAACTTTCTCATTAATATTATCTAACCATGTACGGAATGTTCTTCCTTCTTCATCTAGAATAATCACATAATTAGAGCCACGGAAAATGATATTACCAACAACTCCTGTACTTAGACTTTCAACTACATCCCCAACATTAAAGATACGTTCTTGAAAATATTCTTCACGCAATCCTTGTGGATCTAGTTTAGGAGCAATTTGATATAGTTCCTCTTCAAGATTCATTGAACGACGAACCTGCATATAAATTGCTTTCGCGTCTGCAGATTTTACATCCTTCGGAAGTCCCTTTTTGAATGCATCATAATCATTATCTTGAGCTGCTTTTCTCATCTTAGATGCAGACATTCCTTCTACATCCTCTGAGTCAGGATCTCTTTCACCAGCACTTACAATATCAAGTTTGCCAAAGTTATATGTTTTTCCATTATATTTACCAGTGATGCTTGTGAATTCTTTTACACGGTCATCACCAACAACAATTTTAACTTTGTCGTATCCTTGTGCATGTAAACCCTTTAAAACATCAAAAATGTTTCTGCCACCTGAAGGATCATTAACAATATTTCCAGCATGATGTGGGAACATTGTTTGCATCACATTTGTTTTAGTCTGAAAGTCCAGAGGATTCTTTTTAGGATCCTGTGATTGACTTGGATAGATCATATAATCTGAACCATCCTTATAAGCCTCATCAGCAACTCGATCAATTAATTTAAGATGACCAGCATGAGGAGGATTAAATCTACCAAATGTAATTACAACAGATCCTCCACCTTCATTACGAGGAACCATAGGTTCTTCTTCTGAAGTCTTTTTATCTTTAGGTTGTTCTTTTTGAGGTTCTTGTTGAACTTGTTGTGCAGGCATCTGGCCAGCAGCAGGCGTTTGTCCTGCTTGTTGTTGTGATATTGGAGGAGTTGTTAGGGGTTCACCAGATGTCAAACGTTTTTTTTCTTCTGGACTTAGTGGAACAAGACGGGTGCCACCTTCAGCTTTGGCAACAATGTTACCCTTTGTATCCGCGTAATATCCCTTTCCTGTATGTACTAATCCTTTCTTCTCCGCTTCTAATCCTGCCTTAGTTCTAGATTCATTCAAAAAGTCGTTAAAAGATTTCATTAAGATAGGTAAGGACTATATACTATTTATTTGTCCCAGTTCTTATCTACAGTAAAGTTAGCAACTGAAAACTCAAGTCGGTCAACAAGTTTCATTGCACGACCAGATTTAATTGCAACAAATCCTTCTGGAGCAGTGACACGATAACCATTTCCATCTTTGAGAAACGTACCAATATCTTTTACTTTTTCCAATTTACGAATGATCATCAGTTTTGCTTCGGTGAGGTTCTTATATGATGCAATTGCCATATAAATTGACTGTTCATTGACAGAAATAAATTTCATTCCATCTTGTTTTACTTTTTCCCACTTTGCTTTTGCAGCAGGAGTTTTCTTTGAATTGACTTCTTTATCAATCAGCGCAGAATAATATTTTGCAAAATCAGTAACAACTTTCTTCACAGGAGGAATAGTGCTACCTGCACGAATATATGCATTGAAGAACTGTTTGAAGATAACGTTAAATGCATACCGATCTTCACCTTTCATCAGATCAAGAAACTTAGATGCTTTCTTGAGAGATCCTTCTGCACGATTAACTGCAGACTTGAACTTGATTAGTTCGGGTCCAGTAAAGTTTGCAACACCGCTTGCGTCACTGAAGTCGGAAGAGAATACAGCAATATCAGAGTGTCCCTGGTACGGAGATACATCCACACCAAACCCGGCAGACATTTCCGGCAGGGATGAACCAGAATAAGAAGTATGGAAAACAATGCCAATCTTAGCACGGTTGACACGTTGACCCAAATCCGTATCAAGAGGGATTGCATAGGTAATCGTGTTTGGAGTGAAAGTTACACATCGTTTTCCACCAACATTAGTTACAGTTTTTGTATTACTGGTGAACAAGAGATCACCTTGAATTACACCCTTAATATTCAGTTTAGATAGATATTGAAGACACTCTTTTAATACTTTATTCAGTCCGCTATCTGGATAAAAGACATCAATAATAGCTTCGTCAAAACAAACCTTTGGAGTTGTCTTTGCAAATACAGATTTATTGCCAACAAAAAATGCATTACTACCAGGCATAGTGCCGCAAATGATAGCCGGGGCCCCATCCCATTTAGTAGTAATACGAATTCCTTTATTCTTATCTCCCTGAGAGAGCATTCCACCAAGGGACTTTAGAAATGCAATCGCAGACTTTCCACCCTCTGATCCCAGGTTGAGGATGTCGTCTTCAAGGTGTTCTAGGTGAGTGTTTTTTGCCATACATGTATCCTACCACAGAAAGATCGTTTTGTCAAGTGGCTTATTTTGTGATGTAGTCACACATAACATGCGACGGAAATTGACCACCTTGTTTATTTCTTATATTAAAACTAAATTTATATTTTGAAGACTCACAAACCATATCAACTCTCTTTCCTTTACCATCTTTACCACCATAATATATTGTTACTCCACCAATTAATGTAGAAGCTTGTCTCATATAACTTTGATTAACATCATACACTTTAACACCATGGGCGTTACCTCTAGTGCCAGTATTATGTACCATAGTATATCCTCTACCAATACCACTCTTTAGTAAAGCTTCAATGGCACCTTTATCATATGATTTTGAAACTTCCATATGATTTGGGATTGGTGAACTTCTCGGATAATCCGCAAATGATTGACAGAATCTAACTGGATCTATTCCAAAAATTTCTAAGAATCTTTTACCAGCTGCAGTTTTAATATTGTAACTTTTCAACTCATCTTCCAAGAACATGGGAAGACTATCTTTCTTTCCTCCTCTCACACCACAGTTAAAGAAAGTAACTGATGGACCAAATTTTAAAGAAAGATATTTTGGAGTTCTACCCGATCCATAATAATAAGTAATATCTGTAAGAGTAGAACCCATCTCCTCGGATAAAGTACCTCCGGCAGAAACTACAATATTATTACCACTCATAGCTAATGGTCTTGGTTTATTTGCTCCCCCTTCTTGAACTGTGTCAACTAATGCTAATCCAGTTTCTTTTTCAAATCTCTCGTTTATCTCTTTAATCTTAGAAATATATCTTGGTCCGTCTGTATGACCTTCTAAGAATTTTTTACTATCTTTTTGCCAATGATCTTCAAATTCATTACCCAAATTAACCTTGGGCCCATCCGCAGATCTTCCACCTAGTTCATCAGTTTTTTTAAATTTACTAATATCAACAGAATATATTCTGTGACCAGTTAAGGAACTAACTTGAAATGTTAAACTTCTCTTTCCTTTTGCTTTTGAAGCCTGTATCCAATGTGCCTTGAAAACTGGCAGTTCACTTTTAAAATTTCTACTATCTTGATCGTAGAATAATTTCAATCCGTTATATTCCAATTTTGCAGAATGAATCATTACCAATCCTTCATCAGTCAAAAAGGCATTTTTATATCCTCTCTCGGATTCATACATCTTTGACATAAAGATGTGAATTCTGCCCTGGTAATCTTCCCCTGGTTGTCTTACAAAAGTACTCCAGTTACAATTAGTATATCCAGCCATTAAAAAAGAGGGGTCTATTTCCCCTCTATTTATTTCGTCTAAAAACTTTTGGATGAAGAGAGAACCCTATCAGAGTCTCTCTCATTGCTTCTCTGATACCAGGATCAGATATCTCCTTCTTTTCGGTTCTCTGAGTAGTATACATCAAATGTGCCTTCTGGATACCTTGACGTAAGTTTAGTAACGTTTCTCTCAAGAATTTCATTGAAGTCTACTCCGAGTGCAATACAACCTTGTGCGATATACCACATCACGTCTCCTAGTTCCACAATCATGTGTTCACGATTTGCTTCGTTGTAAGGTTTACCCTGGAAGGAAATCTTTTTGACGATCTCAGCAAACTCACCACCCTCAGCACAAATACCGATTGCAGCAGTTAGAAGTCGATTTAAATCAACACCAACCCCGTTTATGTTGTCTTGAGGCAACTTACGTTCAAGTTCATTCACACGATCAATGAAGGCTTCTGGATTACTAGAAGAAATACTAGTAACGTTATTTACGAAGTCAATATATTTATGTGGATTAATTTGTTTTGTCATACTTTAAAACCATCAAAATTTCTGAATTTTTTATCAAGAATAGAAGAATACTCTTCATCTTCACGACCCGAATCCACAATATTGGATTGAGCACTATCCTCTAGATTATACAACCTCATCTTAGCTCTGTCAATCCCAATCACAAATCTTTTATTCATTGTGGGGTCGTTATAACGATTCTTTAATTGTTTGACCATGATTTGATTGAGTTCTTCAAGTTCCTCTGTAGAAATTAGAGCAAACATAAAATCAGCAGTGGCAGGAAGACCAAAGGATTCAGAAGTATCAGTAAGATCAACATCAGAACTACCAAAACCACTCCGAGTAGTTTGAGTAGCAGACACGATGGGAACGTTGTGTTCAACAGCAAGTCCTCTAAGTTCTTCAGCAATTGCCTTAATGAAAGTATACGAATTGACAATAGTACCTTTAAATCTACTAGAAGAACAAATATTAAGATAATCAATAAAAATAATGTCTGGAGAAAATCCTTTTTTAAGACTAAGTTCGTTAAGAAGAGACTTAAAGTGTCCTGCATGAGCAGATGCTGTTGGATACTCTTTAATTATAAGAGTTCCTTGAGTCTTCTTTAGAACCTTCTGTACCTTAGTATCAAACATTGGTTTAGGAAGATCCATTAAGGTTTTAATATCTACATTGAATAAATTTGCATCAATACGTTCTGCAATTCTTTCTTCAGACATCTCCAACGTGATATACAAAACATTCTTACCATCCATCAAACAGGATGCAGCTTGGTGACACATAAACAGCGATTTACCAACACCAGTTCCTGCAAGTGCAATGTTAAGAGTTTTGTTTGGTAGACCACCTTTAGTAATCTTATTGAACATCTCAAGATCAAAAGGAACCTTATCTTCTTTCTTATGATAGAACTCATAACGAGCATCTGCATCACCAAAGTAATCATGACCAACATGATCATCAAAACTAATTGATAGAGCTTCGGATAAGATGCTAGGAATTGCATCACGACTTCTAGTTTTATCTTTACCATCTGCAATCTTCACAGACTCGATCAGAGCAAGATAAACAGCACGTTCTTTACACCACTTCTCAGTAGTATCAGTTAACCACTGATCATCTACTTTCTCATGACGAAGTTCATCAAGAATGGTAGAACACTCTTTAAATCCATCCTCCGATAGATCTGTCCTGTTTTCAATTTCAATAAAAAGTACAGATTTAGTAGGACAAGTGCCATACTTTACTACGAACTCATTTATCTCTTGAAAGATAATTTTTTCAGAGTGAATATCAAAGTAAATATCCTGTATGAATGGAATTACCTTACGAAGATAATCTTCATTAAAAATCAAATTGGATAGAATTTTCTTCTCAATTTTATCAATCAATCTCAATATCCTCCTTCACAGTATCAAAAGAGCCGTAACTATACTCCTTGCGAGCACACTCGTCAAGGGCTTGCATTATATCACAGGTGAAGTATTTTTCTGGATCAGCAAGAATAGATTTTGGATAAACAGAAATTTCACCAATCTTATAACGATTACCGACACGTTCAAATACTCCATACTTCTCTCCAAGTTCCAGAAGACCATAAAAACGATCAAGACCACGTTCATCATAGAACAATCTAGTTTCTACTTGTGAGTTTTCTTTTGTAAATCGTGACTTAAATGCCTTACACTTGATAATATTACCTACAACTTCTGTACCTTCTTTTTCTTTAGATTTTGATAGATATACAATAGTAGATGCAGCATACTTAAGACCAGTACCACCACCCATCTCTTTCATTGGAACATAAGAACCAACAACATCATACGTGTGATTAGTTACGATCAGAGGAATCTTTGCAACACCAAGTTTAAGAGTTAGAATTCTGAAGATAGATTTCACTACCTGGGCCCGAGTCATATCACGAGTCTCTTTACCCGCGGCGGAGTCTTCCAGTTCTTTGGTGGTAGAGAGCATTCCCAGAGAGTCTAAAACAAACAGGAGAGGAGGTCTATCAGATACTTTGACTTTCATATACTCATCCACAACCTTGATTGCCTGAGTCCTGAATTCCTGCACCGTACACACAGGCACGATACCCACACGGGAGGTATCAATTTTTCTATCCTGCATCATCTTACGAGTAACTGCAGATTCAGATTCAAAGTAAATTACCTCCCCAGTTGGATTTTGATCTAGAAAGTATCTTACAATTGACAACGCAAAAAAAGTTTTACCAGTACTAGACTCCCCTGCAAGTGCAGTAATCTTGTTAGATGGTAGTCCACCAAAAATACTACCACTCAACAAAGCATTAAAAATATAACTACCAGTATCAACAAAAGTATCACAGTCACCAGAAGCGACACCATCATCTGCAACTGCTGCAAATTCATTATCTAACTCTTTAATAACCGATTTAAGAAAACTCATACGTACTCCTTTTTTACTAGTATAACATTAGATGAAGAAAGATTCAAGTGTTCCTCGACGTTCCACTTGCCAACCAATAGTATCTAAAACACTCTTCAATGGTTCTAGAAAACTCTTTTCAAACTGCATATTGTAATCAATATACTTGACTAAATTAAACTCTGATGGAAGCGTCTGGAAATATGCAATCACATTTTCTTTAATTGGATTTGGTTCTATCAAATAAACAAATTTAATTTTTTCACCTTCTTGAATTTGTGGATACTTACTTTCTAATTTCATTTTTTTAATAAGATGATTGTATAGAATAGCACCACGAACTTGTATTGGGGTTCCCTTTTTATAAAGGTCTGCAGAACTTTTATACTTCTCTAGATTATTAAGAGAACGAGGGAAAGAAATATCTGCAATATCTTGATTGCGAGAATCAATACGAATCTTATCAATGAACTTAATAAGAGTATCGTTATCACTATTAATAGTAATCTTGAACGCTTCATAGAGTTTATCTCTATAATAAGCGGGTGTAGATGATCTCGCAGTTTCAAGACCCATGATTTTAAGTTTTGGCGTTTCATAACGAACTCCTTCACTATCCCATACATTTAGAATGTAGCGTTTTTTTGCAGTCCAGATTCCACGATCAGCAATGTTTTCTCGTTTCATCTGCATTTTTTGACTATAAGCATTCACCTTCTCGGCCAGTTCTTTGTAAGAACTCTCAATATATTTCTCAAGTTCCATTTGACAGACCTTATCAAGGAAGTTAACAATACTTTTATTAGTTTTCTTTCTTCCTTTGAATACAGCTTGAACCACAGGATCCATATGCAAATAAATGGAATCGGTATCAGCAGCAATAACATAATCTTCTCCATCAGTTTTCAAAGTTTTATTTACATACTCATTCATCTTAGATTCAATCCAACGAATAGAAACCTGTCCTGATAGAGTAATGGCTTCTGCATTTGTGATTCGAAAATACCTGAAGTATTCATTACCAATTGCACCATAAGCAGAGTTAAGAGAAATCTTTCTTGCCATCTGGATATTATTGCAGCGAGCAATCTCTTTCATCAATTCAACAGTAGGTGTTTTTTCATACTGTTGTTTTGCAACTAGCATTTTTTTCTTAAAGATGGTTCTATCATTGTAAATCTTTTCCATCAATTTTGGAAGAAATCCCTGAACATCTTTGCGATATTGAGCACCATTTGCACAAACACAATATTTCTCATCATAGATGATTGGTTGTGTGAGAATCTTATCCACAGTAATGTTTGGATGTTTCTCGTTCACCAGAGTTTCTGGAGAAATATTGTATTGCATAATTAAGTGAGGATATAGACTGTTCAAGTCAAAACTCACAACCCAGTCATATAATCCAGGTTTAGGTTCTTTTACATACGCACCAGCATATGCTGAATCTTTCTTATGAGAAATTTTAGGAGGAACAACAATGTTATCTTTCTTGAGATAATTGAAGATAATATTGTCCCAAGTTTTTACCTGTGAATAAACATCTTCATAATTTTGTTTTGCGTCATACGCCATCGTCAAACACAACTCAATCAATTTCATCTTGTCATCCATACGATCAACAAGTTCTACGTCATGAATATTGTATTCAACAAACTTTTGCCAATTATAAGTATAGAACGCTTTGAAGTTCTCAAACTCAGAGTGATCTAGTTTTTTCTGACCAAGTTCAACAAAAGCGATGTGATCTAGACGATAAGATTCCTGGTTGGTATAAGTAAACTTTTTGTAGAGATCAAGATAATCTAGACAGGATACTCCACCAAGATCATAAGCAATATTCTTGCGACCATGATTCATAAACTCACGATAATTGATTAGATTCCATGGTGACATAGAACGCATGTGTTTTTCAGAATGCACACGCTCTAGACGACGGCAAATGTATGGGATGTCATAAAGATATACGTTCCATCCAGTCACAACATCTGGAGTATTTTGAGTCCACCAAATTAGAAACTCTTGAAGAAGTTTTTTCTCATTGAAACAATCAACATATTTGATGTCATCTCGTTTGTTCTCAAACTCACGAGTACCCCAAACAATTAGTTGTTTTGTATTGAGATCCTTAACTGTAATGCACAGAATTTCTTCAGCAGCACTTTCTACATCTGGAAATCCATTCTCACATTCAACCTCAATGTCAAGACAAACAATGTTCATCTTTGACATATCAAATCTAATTTCATCTTGAGGATACTTATCAGCAATATACTGATACAAGAATCTTTCATATCCATAAACTTCAAAGTTATCTACTTCAGAATACTTTTTGATAAACTCTTTAGCATCACGAACACTCAAGAACTTAATTGGTTTTACATATTGATCATCTAGAGTTTTAAACTTAGTTTTTTTCTGAGAAGAAACAAATAGTGTTGGAGAAAGTTGATCTCGATAAGCTACTTGTTCACCATCTTTGTAACCACGATAAAGGATTTGGTCGGAAACTAATTGGATGTTAGTATAAAAATTCATGAATTAATTGATTCTTTATATTTTTCAAGAAGGTGAGAAGTTGGTTCTGAGATTGTAAAAATTGATTTTGAATATACTAACACATCTGGTTCATCTGTGTACTTGGGCCATTTTTTTAATTCAATATTACCAACAGCATCTTCAATAATTTCTCTACAATTTTTTAGATATGCGGATGGTTCTTCTGGAAGTTCTTCTACGTCTGCAATGATATTTTTACCATTTGCAAGTTCCATTACATGCACATTCATACAGTCTCCGGCTTTTAATCATTATACCACACGCAGTCAACATACGCAATAGAAAAGGGGTCACCTGATTTTGACCAGGCGGCCCCTTTGGCATACCAACGATATTTGGGGGTAGCGTATTATTTATGAAATATCATATACCCTTTTCATCTTCTCTTCTGGAATTACTTGTGTGATATAAAGTGATAGAATTCCATCCTCATATACCACCTTGTCAATTACAGAGTCATCAGATAGTTCCCAAGTTTTTTTAAACGCACGTCTAGCTAGTCCTCTATATGTATATTCTCTTTGATCTTCTTCTTTTGCAGAAGATACTGTCAATAAATTTTTTTCAGTAGTTACTTCAAGATCTTCTCGTTTAAATCCTGCAACGGCCATTTCAATGACAACGTTGCTAGAATCAAGTTTAATTACATTATATGGTGGATAGTTTGATGACATTGAATTTGGGTATGTTTTAATTCTTGTAAACCAGTCGTCCATGTTATATAGACTGTCAAGAATTGTTGGAATATCTCTGGTTGTGTATCTGGTTAGTGTTGTCATGGTGACCTCCTTTGAGCGTCTATAGGTAGTGAACCCCGAAGGCGTTCATTACTATTTAACCACATATTCGTTTTTTTGCATATCGTGACATCCGACTATTTTTTTCGGTTGTCCGTATAAATACCTACAAACATTCAATGAGAAGATTAAAAATTTTAATTCTCAAACATGATCATACTACAGAATGGAGAATAATTTTATGGGGAAAATCACACATAGATTATCACCGAAAAGATGGATACATTATAATGTCTTTTATATTAAATTAAACAAACAAATAATTATATTATGATGCCAGAATATTTTCCCTGGGGAGTAATTACTATCCTCGGTATAGGATTAGCAGGTACTGCTTATATCATTTATTATATTTTGAGATTTGCTTACCTAGAAATGAAAGATAAAAACATTGATCATTTATGATTCAACTTTTTTCTTACCAATATTATATTTGCTTTCCAAAACCCATTCACTCTTATTTTTATAAGAAAGAACTTTAATCTGACTTAAAGGAGCTGCATCTTCAACTCTCGATGCATCTACAATTGTAACCAATCCCCAGTCACTAAGAAGTTGAGCAATACGATTACGTCTTTGAACATCATTCACAAAAAGATTTGTTTTTTTGCCGTCAAGAGCAAACAACTCTTTGAAGTGAACAATATAATACTTTCCTTGCTTATGTAGAATGTGGCAAGACTGATAGATTTTCTTTTCCTTACGAGAAGCTACACCAATTCTTGTCAGTGTTTCTCTCACTTTAAGAAAGTCATCTGGTTCATTCAGAATGACTTCAATCATCTGATCTTGAGACCAAGTATACTCTAGTTGATCACTCATTGTTTTCCTCCACGATTCATTTTCTGTTCAATAAAATTAATTTGATCTTGTGTCAAGATTTTGAGAGCACTTCTGGCTTTTTCTCCACTGTAATTATAATACTGTTTGATCATTTCCAAAGACTCTATTTTCTCCTTCTTCAACCAAGGAGAAAATCTTTTCCTAGGTCTCACAATATTTATAAAAAAGTCATATTGCATCTTTTTACCAAGATGACTATTAATATTCATCTCATTTGCAATTAGAATCGTGTCTAGATGACCAGACATGCATCTATTGATAATGTATGGAGCATACTCATCAACTGCATCTGGATTTTCATCCATGATATTGTTCTTAGAAATGTTAACAGAGTTTAACCAATCTTTGAGATCCATAACTATTTAAATACTGCAGTAATACTAATAATTTTTGCACCTGGATTACGAGCAAGAGCAGTAGACTTTGCATCTTTATAATCCGTAGCAATCACTTCTTCTTTAAAGACGGTTCCAGCTTTATATAAGGTCACTTCACACTTCATGATTAATCCAGCAGTAAGTTGGTGTTTCATCTATTATATCATAGATATTTTTATGATTCATTAATGATCGTCTGTAAGGTCCAAATTTAATACCACGACCCCAACCAAGATGTTCTTTAAACAATTCATGTTTGGTGATTTGTCCTTTCTCTTTGATTGTGGAAACAAGTTTATCTGTAACCTGACTAGAAGTAGATTTTAATTTAGAAACCAGATCATCAATGTAGTTACTCATGTTAGCAATCTCATCTGCATAGATAAGATTATTTTTCATGTGTTCTTGCGACTGTCTAGACTTTTCATTTCGATAGTCTTCATCATCAAGATACTTCTGTAGAAGTTCAATAGCTTGAGGATAATCAGAGAAGAAGTCTGCAACTGGATTGAGTTCTTTGTAGTAAGTGTCATCCCACATAATGAATGGACAACCGTTCATGATTCCATCTGTAGTAGATACACTCCAACCGCCATAGACTTGTCTTGGAGAAAATCCAACTCTACAATTCTGAAGTTTCTTGTAGTAACGTTTTTTATTGTATTTGGAAGTATTAATCCATGGTTCAGAAGCAGAATCAAGAAGTGGAATCCATACATCAAAATCTTGGCGAATCTCTCTCAACCGTTCAATAACTTTCATAAAATTATTGAAGTCTTTATATGCATCTGGACGATGATTGAATACAATTGTTTTTGGTGTTGACTGTAATGGTTCTACAATATCTGCATACTTTACACCAAGATGATGTGTTTCTAGGATTGCACTCAATTTAGATACTTTATCTGAATTAAAAGTTTTTGTTGATTCTTTAATAACCAAAATTTTCTGATGCTCAGTGTTTAGATAACATTTATCCATCTCTAAGATACCTAGAATATTTTGATTAAAACTAGGCACAGCCCAAGACACTACATTGTCTAGATCAAACCAGTGACAGTATCCAAAGTACAACGGACTGTGGTGAGTAACATTTCCAATTACATTTTTAACAGCATGAGTATGTTCTGGAAGATGACTAAAAACAAGATCGATGTCGATATCATGTCCAACAATTTCTTGAAATTTTTTCACATTAAAGTGTGATCTCATCGTTGGAGGATACGTAGGATATTCCATAATATACTGATGGGTATTTGAGAAATCCAACATTTCCAAAAACTTTGGAAGAATCAAATAAAAATAAAGGTCGCTACGAATCTTATTCAGTTCAGTGATCATGTTTGTAATTACTTGAATGTAACTATCTTTTGTTAGATCTTTTGAATATGTAATATTAGGATACACAAGAATCCTAATTGTTTTTTCATATTGAGTATCATTAAAAAATTTAGTAAGAGTCATCTGATGATATCAATTGTGTTCATGGTATTAGCATTCCAAATTTCAAGATTAGTTCGAACAGATTTTTCCTTGGTTAATCTTTCATAACGGTTAGAAGCTTTCTTCTTCCACCAGTTTACCATATTATCAAAGTAAAACTTGTCAAAGTTTTCTTTGTTTGGAATCAGTGTTTCTGTTTTTCCAAGAAGAATATCTTTAACATTTTCATATCCATAATCGGACATATAAAAACGTTTCTTGGTTGTGATATCTTCCCTAGATTTAATAAAATCTACAAACTCTTTATGCATTTCTAGATTTTGTTCTTTCAAAGAATTTTTGATAATAGAAATCATCTTGGTTTGAATCTTGAGCTTGCGACTAGAAGCACCTTTATGCACTAGTTGTTCATTATTGTTCTTTCTAATGAACCACTTGTGTAGATCATGATAGATAAAATCTGGAAGAGTCAGAAGAAATTTAGATTCAGTATCTCCACGATATCGTAAATAGGGTTTCATACCATCGTACTGACTAGTTCCTTTGATGTTTCCATAGAGAGAAGTAGTTTCGAACAAACACATCTCTGTGTCGTACTTTTTATTTAGCATCTCACGAACTTCATGAGAACAACAAACAAGACTCAAAAGTTTACCACCAAGATAATTAAATCCAAATGGTTGTACAGGAACAATAATGAATCCCATGATGGCCCTACGGTTGAAGATGGTGAGGTCAGGCGTCTCTCCCAGCCAGTCGTTGCGGGGTTTTGAGTTGATGGTGGGGGAACCCAGCTTGATGAACCCCACAGCGGTGCCTGTGGTGGTCTCCTGCAGGATTAGCTTCTGCTCCTTACCAGGCGCCTCCTCATAGGTGAATGAGGCGGTCATTTCCAGAAGAGTATTGAAGGTAGTATGATCCGGCTGAACAATACGAAAGTTCATATCTTCAGGATGCATATCATACTTCTGAAACATATCATCTTCCATGGAGAGTCCAAACAAAGGAGTTGGAATCTCTTTGATACGTTCAATCTTTTTCATACGAAAATAATCATCAATTCGATTGATAGAACTGTAAGCTTCTTTGATTTTTTCGTATGCGTACAGGGTGTCTTCTGGAGTTAGAATCATTTCAAAATACATTCACGATGTTTTTTAAACAAAGATTTTTCTCTATCAGTTAAATTAGATCCATACAATTTTGCATCGTCAAATGAAATTTTTTTGATACGATCAACTTTACCTTTTGTATGTCTATCAACAGTAGGATACTTTAGAATAGATTGTTTGTCAAGCAAAATTACTTTGGAAAGATCGTAGTTGAAATATGCCATAATAAAGTCCATATTTTTTCGGATAAACTTTTCTTTACGTCCAAGAAAACTTACATGACTATAAAAGTTTGGCCAATCAGTATTCCAAACACTCCATCGTTCTACATCTACTCCAACCACTAATTTATCTTTCCAATATACACCAATGTCTATATCATAGATACCAAGTGGTTTAGTTTTAATGTGTACAGTAGAATCATTCTCATACATTTCAGTAAGAAAATTGATCATAACATTAACTTCTTGGTTATCATCAAAGTTATTTTTTCGATCTGAGTACGAGCCAAATTGTTTAATATCAGATTTGTCAATATAAATCATTTGAATTTACAATCACACATTAGTTCGGTAAAACATGCAAGAACATTAATCTCTTGATCAACTGCAAATGCGGCCTGATATTGGTATTTAGCAAATACTAAAACTGCTTGGGGAATAGAAGATGGTTCTAAAACAGAATACATTGTCTCATACACTTTTCTGAAAATAGATGCAGAATCATTATCCAAATTTTCTACAACCCATTTACGTACCGATGAGAAATTTTTCTCCTTCATACTTAAAGCAAGATCTTTAATATTAACATCTGCAATCGTTACAAGAATACCAGAATCAATTATACCACTGGATGCATATCTTTGTAGTTCATTTAATACACGCCTCCAGTCAGGAAAATATTTTTGAATTACTTCTGCAACAACCTTTGGATCGTATTTAATATTCTCTGTCTCAAGAATAGTCCTGATACGGTTGAAGAATTGTGATGCGACAACTGGTTTTTGTTTTCCTGGAATGCTGAAATCAAAGACTGCACATCGACTGTGGAGGGGTTCAATGATTTTGTTTTTGTAGTTGCAGGTGAAGATAAATCTACATGTTTTACTAAATTCCTCAATAGACGCCCGTAGGAGGAGTTGTACATCGTTGGTTGTGTTATCTGCCTCATCAATGATGATGACTTTGTGTTTAGCAGTTGATGAAAGCGAGACGGTCGAAGCGAAAGACTTCGCATGATTTCTGACAGTATCGAGGAATCTACCCTCGTCAGATCCATTAATGACATAAAAATCTACTCCAAGTTCATTACATAAAGCTTTTGCTACGGTAGTTTTACCGATACCTGGAGGACCAGACAAAAGAAGATTAGGAATCTCTCCTTTATCTATAAAGTCCTTCAGAGTTTTTTTAATGTGGTTTGGAAGAATACAATCATCAATAGTTTTAGGCCTATACTGTTCAACCCAAAGAAAATTATTCATTTAGTCTTCCTCAAAAAATAAATCAATTAAAAGTGGAATCAGGTTCCAAAGCAATCAAATAGCTTAGATTCCATTTCTTACTGGTAAACAACGAAATATTTGCAGTTGAGATTTTTACATTATACACCCCTGGAAGCATTTTCAGGTTCTCAACCTTAAAGTTGAACACAAATTCATTTTCAGTTTGTCCAACATTGACAGAATAATTGTTAGAAGTATCGTTGTTTTTAGTGCGAACAACTAGAGACATTTTACCATCTTTACCAATCAAAGAAAGATCAGGAAGTTGATAGACACTAGATGCACGAAGAAGAGAAGTCAGATCGGAATCTGACAAAGTAAACTCTACATCCACACTAGGAAGTTGAATATCTTTTTCTGGAGGAGCAGTAATAACGCTGGGATCAGAGAAAAAGTATTTTACCTCAGAACGATCACTCTTAATAGTCACATACTGGTTATCACTAAAGTTAAACTCTGGATCTTTAAATAAAGATAGTCCACCAAGAAACTCATTCAAATCGTAGAGAGCAAAATCACGATCAAAAGTTTCTACACATTCATATTTTGCAAGAATGTTTTTTGCAGGGGAAATAGTGCGAAGAATATTACCCTCTTTTACTACCAGCGAAGAGTTAATAGATGAAAAGTTTTTTAGAATATTTAAAGTTTCAGGAGAAATGTTCATGTATTACCTCAGATTTTAAATTCTTTGAGTCCGTTGTCAGTACGAGAATAGTGACGATCAAAATGCAACAGAAGCATTGCATAGTGAATCACCTTAAGAAGGTCACGCTTATTGTGGCCATCTTTATCACCATACCGACTGCCATATTTTAGGATATTCGCCTGACAAAATCCAGGAGCAAGATCCTTTGCAGCCATCAAATCAATTGTTTGAATATCAGAATATTCATCACTATGTCCACAGTAGTGGCTACCATATGTACTTACAACATAATCTTCAATATCTTTGATGATTTTGTCTTCATTGTACTTCCATTGCATAGTTAAAAACTCCATAGAAAAGGGGGAAGTTATCCCCCTAGTAGTATATCAGAAAGAATTGGATTCGTCAAGAGATTCGCTATTGATGTGTGTGTCAGTAGTATTTTCTGCTGGTTTCATAATTTTTTCGTAAAGATCCAAGAAGGATTGTTTTGTATCATCATCAAAACGATTTAGACAAACCGAGATAGACTTTTCAGCGTTCCTAAAAATAGCGTATGCCCGAATGATGTGGATCAAACGACGAGTAGAAATAATTTCATCTACACCACCTTCAGCAAAAGTCTTGCGAATAATCTCAGCCCAGGTAGAAAGATTTTTAACAAATTCTTCTGTGTCCGATAGTTCAAGTTCTGCACAAAGTTTTGTCATAATTTGAATTTCTACTTTTGCAGAAGGATACTCCTGTTCAAAAGTAAGCGCAAAGCGTTCAAGGAATGCTTCGTTGAGAACATTAGTACCGATAAAACGACCATCATCAGAACCCTTACCTTTAGTGTTAGCGGTAGCAATAATATTAAACCCAGGAGCAGGTTGAATATATTGACCAGTCTTTTTCAAGAAAACACCTTTACCTTCAAGAATAGATTGTAGACACATGATCTTATTAGATGCAAGATCAATCTCATCCAGAAGAAGAATCGCACCACGTTGCAGTGCTTCAATTACAGGACCATTATGCCATGTAGTGTTACCATCAACCAGACGGAACCCACCAATTAGATCATCCTCATCAGTTTCAATCGTAATATTGACACGAACCAATTCACGATTCAGTTGAGCGCAAGCCTGTTCAACGCCAAAAGTTTTACCATTACCAGAGAGACCAGTGATGAAAACAGGATAAAAGATACGAGACTTGACAATCTTTTTAATATCTGTAAAGTTACCAAAGCTGACGAAGTTATCATCTTTAACGGGTACGAGGTTTTTTTGCACTACAGGTTCTACAGCGGGTTGAGCATAAGTCTGTTCAAGTTTTTCTTGAACAGTAAGATTCCACACACCACGCCCAGACTTATAGGGTTCTAGACGTTTGCAAATAGTTGCAAGAGAAACTTCTGCAGACTCAGAATACTCAATCAACTGTTTACGAGTAACTGTTTGACCATATTTGCAAGACAAATTAGTAATCATGGTTTCAACTTTAAGGTTCATAATAAATTACTGGTGGGTGAGAGGAGCTGTACTTGACTATAGTACGTCAAACGCCAACTTTTGTCAAGCAATTTGATCGACGAATTTAGATAAGATAATTTTATTAAACATCTTGGACTTAACATGTTTTCTAAACTCATTTCTAAGTTTATTTGTAGTTGAATTATGATCTGCATTAATTTCAGATACTTGACCCATGTATTCATGATTTATTTGAATAACATAGAGTTCATCATATCCAAGATTACGAGAAACAAAATACTTATCATTTCTCCAAGATTTTGAAATTAGATATTCATCATCTTCATTTTTCTTGGCGGCACTCATGATCGTACTAGAGTGTCCAGGTTTAGACAAACGGAAACCAACAACAGTAGAGTTAGTCATCCACTTGTAATATTCCAGAATGCGAGAAGTAACTTTAAATGAAGCTTCTTGCCAAGAGTTTGAATTGGTGATGTCATGGTCCATATATCCAGTCTTAGGATCTTTCAGACAAATTACATCATCGTAATAATACTGAACTCCTTTGCTGCGATACTTAACTTCATTACTTTTGCGATTCTCAACTTTCTCAATAATCTGAAGTTGATTAGATTCACCGTCAGTCAAAAACACCGTGTTGATTTTATCAACATTGAAGCGTTTCTTGAACTTATTGAATAGATGAATGCCTGCAAAGATAGTGTCATTCAGAGGAGTGCTACCAAGATCATACTTACGGTGTTCATTAAGATCATAACGATAGTGAATACACTTCATCAGATTCCAAACACGCATGATCTGCAGATCAAGTTCACGAGTATTCAAAGAACTATTGAACATCTCAACCAACTTGAACCTCTTTAGAATACCAATCTGGCGATGAACTTCACACTTGTCAAACGACTCGTAATAAGAATTGTTGTTGTCCACGAAAGCAAATACCTGATAAGGAATTTGAACTTTTTTGCAGAATACAACCAGATTAATAAGTTGTTTGATAGTTCCTTCCAGATTGTCATCCATAGAACCAGACCAATCAATATACATGATCAGACCATGATTCTTCCCAGTAGGAATTACAGAAGTCTTCCGAAAGATATCATCAGACCACTTATACGAAGTCAGTTTGTTAGTATCAAGAACTCCAGTACGAGCAATAGAAGCACGATTATATTCGTTTGCTTTCTTTTTCATCTCAAATTCTTTGATCAGAAAAGAAACTGCTTTGTTACTTTCTTGTTTGAAATTTTGATATGCCTGTTTCCAGTCAGAAATCCAAAGTTTTCCAGTAGGAACAGTCTGTCCGATGTAATCAATAGTGGTTTTCTCCGAAATCTCATTCATGCACACATCCATATCCTTTGAAAACTCTTCAATAGGAATGATATGTTTATCCCAATCTACGACAGGGGGAGTAACATAGATGTAGTTCTTCCTAGAATTGGTAACAAACTTACGTTGATTACGTTCCCAAGCTTTATCAGTAGAACCTTCATCTTCATCCACAAGATCATCTTCATCTTGTTCCATTGGAATATCTCCACCAGAAGAACTTTTCTTTTCTTCGGTTCCACCTTCAGATTCTTTCTTCTCTTCAGATTCACCCTCTTCGGTGTTTTGATCTGTATTATCTTGAGTAGGAATAGAGTCCATAAAAGAAGAAGCCTGACCCTGATCATTCTCAGGAGTTCTCAGATCAACCTTTTGTTCTTCTTTACGGTTTTGTTTGACATACTCATAGATTTTACGACAAACATCAACAACCTCATCAAAAGTTTGAGTGTTGCGAGTCATCTCAACGAACACAGATTCTTCTTCCGAGAAAGGAATCAGAGTAGCAACATCATGAATACCAATCTTGAAATACAGATTAATACGGTCAACCAAAGAAAAAGTCTCAAGAGACATATCTTTGATCTCAAAGAAATCTTCTTTATTCAGTTCAGAATAACCACGATAAAAAGATTTAGTAAGACCAGGATATTTTACTTTCATCAGACGTTCAATACGAGCGTCTTCTACAATGTTTAGATAGGACTGAGGAATTCCATAGGTATCTCCCCATGCATTTGGTGTATAAATTGCATGTCCAACTTCATGCCCCACCAGAAGATCATAAACATCATTACTTACATTTTCCCAGACAGGAAGACTCAACACACGGTTTTCAATATCAAAGGATGCAGTGGGAACATTAGAGTGTTCCACAGTTAGGTTCTCTGTAGCAAGAAGTTTTGCGAGAGTACTTTTAACTTGACGGTTGATGGTCATGTGTGATTTCTTATCGATGAAGCTATAATACGCCAAAAAAGGCCATCAGTCAATGAGGCATTTGATAAGGATAATTTATGACACAGAAACTTTGCTGAAGTTTTTAACTTTTTCAAATCTCATTACTCTATCAAATTTATCATGAAGTAGTTCTCCCTTATGAGAGATGATAAAGATATTGGAGTCGTCTGTAACTCCTCGTAAAATACGTAGAAAATCTTCAGTGCCGGCAACATCAAGTGAAGAATCAAATACTTCATCAAGAATTAACAAATTAGTATTTGCTGAATTTTTTAATTTAGCAATGGATCTCCAAGTGAACATTAGTGCCAGATCAATTCTCATTTTTTCACCTTCCGAAAATGAGGAATACGTAAAATCATCTCGATAACGAGATTTTATACTTTCGTCAAACTCTTCATCTAATGTAAAGTTTACGTAAAAATCAAGCATCTGAAGATACTGATTGATTAACTTATTCATGACTGGAAGATACTTCTTAATGATCATGGATTTAATTCCAGTGTCTTTAAGAAGACTTGAAATGAGATCGTAGTTTCTACGATCATCTTTAAGTCTAGTGATAAAATGTTGTGCAGTTATTCCTTCTGCAGCAATCTCCATAAGTTTGTTTTTCTCAAACTCAATATTTTCTTTATTGGTTCTGAGTTCTTCAATCTCATCTGCAATTTCTCTAACGTATTTGTTATTAAGACTTATGTCATTAACTTGTTTACGTATTTCATAATTAAGATCTGAGATATCATTTACAATTGTATTTTTATCTTCTATTTTCTTTTGAATATCTACAATCTCAGACTCTACCTTATGAAGTGCTTTCTCGCACTTACGAATCTCTTTATCACCTTCTTTAATTGCAGTAGTCTTAAGATTTTCACTTAGATCTTGATTGCAAGTTGGGCAGATATCGTTATCTGCATAGAATTTTTTACTTTTCTCAAAATCTTTGATACGTGAAGAGAATCCATGAGAGTGTTTCTCTAATGTCTTTAGTTCTTTTTCAATCGTCTTATAACCTTCAAGCTCTTTTTGTTTCTCTTCAATTTGATATTCCATCTCAACAATTTTGGTTTCACAATTAGAGATATCATAATTTAGGTTCTCAATTTTTTCTAGTTTTTGAGTAATGGTTTTTTTGTTTTGTGATTCAATTGTCTTAATAAATTGTTTCTGAAGATCTGCTTTTTCTCTGAGAAAATTAATTTGAGAGTTTGATTCTTTAAGTTCTTCCGATGTAATTTTAATACGATCCTTTAGGATCACATTCATGGCAGAGAAAATTTTAATATCTAAAAGATCTTCAATAACTTCCCTACGACTTGCAGTTGGAAGTTGCATAAATGGAACAAACGTGGATGACCCAAGAACTACAATCTGAGTAAAAGATTTATAATTAAGTTTTAGTACAGTTTGTTCAAACCATTTCTGTTGATCTACGGCAGAAGAAGATTGATCTAAAACAGTTCCGTTTCTGATAATCTGAAAAATAGCAGGTTTGATTCCACGGCAAACTTTCCATTCAACATTGCCAATAGAAAAATTTACTTCAACTAGACAATCTTTTTCATTGATAGAGTTGATGAGTTGGTTTTTATTAACTTTACGAAATGATTTATTGAATAGTGCAAATACTAGTGCTTCAATAATTGTACTTTTTCCTGCGCCGTTTTGACCAACAATTAAAGTTGTACCAAAACCATTCAGATCAATTTTGATGGGAGTATTCCCCGCCGCAAGAAAATTTTTGTAAGAAATACTTTTAAATAAAATCATAAGACGGTTGAAATGGCGGGATTACAAAGTCGTCTGACGTAATGACAACATAATTATAACCGAATCTTTCGCAAGCCGCAATAGCCTGTTCTGGTTCGATTTCCATTGGTTCTAGTGGTTCCAGATCAAGGAAATTATCTGCTTCTAAAAGAACAATATAACGTTGTGCATCATCATACTCTTCAAAAAGCTGCAGAACTTTATCTCCTGTTTGTGTTGATACGGCGAGGGCGCCTTCGCCTTCTTTATCTTTTAAGGTTAGGATATACATTACTGCATTTCACAAGCTTCTACGTAAATAGATTTGATGATAGATTTTAATTCAGTTTTATTAACATATAATTCCATCTCTTCTATGTATCTATTTAATATAGTAAGAGTATCTTCACATTCCAGATCGCCAGAATCCTCTTCAAAATTAAAGTTATCATCTTCAATAATTTTGAGATCATGAATACCAACATCATAGAGACGTTCTACTAGTTGTTCAAACATACGATTATTTGTACGTTCTTCTACGATAATTTTAATATAAGAATTTTTGTATTCATGTACGTTAAATATTTTATAGTCATTCTTGACATCATTATAAAATATTTTTCTAAACATCTTATACGGATTTTGAATGAATGTTGTATCAAGAGTTTCTGGATTTAAAAGATTGAATCCTCTCTTTTCATTATAATCATTCCAGTACAATTCGTATGGGTTGCCAAGATATTCAATGTTGCCCTTTTTTGATCTGTGGTGAAAGTGTCCAGAAAATACTTTTTCAAAATTCTGAAACAATGATGCATCAGATCCACCATGGAATACATGTCCTGGATGGGCAATAAACCCATTAAGTTCTAGGTGTCCCATCACAACTTTTGAATCGGTTTTGTTAAGATGTGACATCACCTTCTCGCGGTTTTCAGAGTTAACCCAAGGCACCATAGTAATCTTAAGTCCTTCAACTTCAATATCAGTAATTTCACTGTAAATATTAATGTTGTTGTATTCTCCAAGTAAGAGTTCTGGAGTATTGATTTTGTTTGTATTTTTATAGTATGCTGTATGATTTCCAACAATCATGTGAAGATTGATGCCCATGGATTTCAAAGTATCATAATATTCTGTCTTGATACGATGCCATGCACCCAAATCAATACCTTTTCTATTATCAAAAGTATCACCAAGATCAATTAAATTTTTGATCTTATGTTTTTGTAAATAGGGGAAAAATACATCATTATAAAATTTCATAAAGAATTCCCAAAAAATCTGAGAAGACTTTCTTCCATCTAGATGTTGATCTGTAATAAGAGCGATGGTCATCGATTTACCTTAATTTCTAAACTTTCTTTAATGCTATTCAAATCAGAAATACTAAGTCCAGATCCTTCGTCTACAGAAAATACTTCATCAAAACCAGATTTTTCTAATATACGAGCTTTAATATCCAACTGTTTCTTCTCTCGTTGAATACGACGGAGGAATGCAAAGTAAATAATTTGTGTAAAATAAGCAAATGGATTTGTTGATTTAGCTGGATCAAAATTGTCAATATATTGAAGACAATTTTCAATACCATCACAAATCATATCATCCTTAAACATGTAATTTACAAAGTTTGGACGATACGATAAATGAGTTGCTATTTTTAGAAAACACTCACCGACATACTCAGGAACCTTTGGTTTTGGGTTACCTTGATTTTTAGCTTCTTGAACATGAATTCTATATTGAACTAACGCATCTAGGAAGTCCTTATTGTTTACATAGTGTTCTTTCTTTTTCATGAAACATAAAAATGTTTTTTGTGTACCAATAGTATACCATAAAAATGGGGGGTTGACAAGGCTTTCAAATTTTTGTATAATAACTCTGCCAAGGTTCGATTAAAGGTTAGCTTAATTTATAGATATTTTCTAATAACTTTCTAGCATCATTCACTTTTGATTTGAACCCCATCTCTTCATCTAGATTAACTTTATTTGCTTCGTTATCATTAGAATTAAAATATTTTTTTACAGTACGATTATAAATTGATACAATACGAGAATCAGCCTCGTATACAGTAATTGTTTTTTCTTTATCAATAAAAACAATATCTTCTTTGGAAAATTTTACCCAAGGTCTAAGGTCTACTTTTAACATTTCTCCTTTGGGCGTTTCAATAATTTGTTCATCTATAACAAATGGATTCTCAATCACAAATCCATTTTCTTGTTCACACACTATAACATTACCGATAATTTCATCTCCAGAAATAAGTTTAATTAGACCGAGAAATTCTATATTCATTCGTTTTTTCTCCTAAAATTAATTGGGATTATTTCATAATTAAAATTTTCTTGAGAGTATGTTTTAATTCTCTCTATCATATGGTTAAGAGTATAATTCTTCCTTTCTTTTTTTGTAAAATCATCAGCAATATCAAATAGAACTGCAGAATCTTTAGATTCACTTTTTCTAAGAGCCCTACCAATTGATTGCAAATTTCTAATTCTAGATTTGGATGGAGAAGCAAATATAATATTGTGTAAATTGCGAATATTAATTCCTGTAGAAAATGTGCCGTAAGATGCTATAATAATGGCATCTGATTGTTCTTCAGTAATTTTTCTAACTTCTTCCCTATCCTCAGTCTCTACTCCGCCATGCACGAAGAAGACTTTTCTACTACCAGATACCTTACTATTTATCATATCATATAATACCTGGCCGTGCTTTTCCACGTAAGCAAATAAAACTAATGTATTACCAGTTTGATTTAGGGCAAGATTTTGAATAAATTTATTTCGTTTTTCGTGACGACATATGTAATCAATTTCTTCTTGATACGACTCAAATGACAACTCATCGTGTTGTAAAAGAAGAATGTTAATTTTAAGATTAGAAAGATATCCTTTATCAATAAGTTGTTTGGTTTTAACAACTTTATTAACAGGACCAAATAAACCTTCAAGAACGAGTTGATTTGTATTAGACCCGTCTAAAGTTCCAGTGAATCCAATACGATGTTTGCAGTTATGAAGTTTGGTCATAATGCCAATCAAAGATTTTGCTTTGAACTGGTGAGCTTCATCTCCAATCACACAATTAAATTGTTCAAACCATGATTTAGACATTTTGTAGATTGATTGCCAAGTTGTAACTACTACTGGTTTGTTTGTTTGTTTTTCTTTACCAGCATAAATTTTATGACAGTGATCTTCTGAATTCCATCCATAACTATCAAAGTCTCCCACAAGTTGTTCTACTAAAGAAGTTGTAGGAACTACAATCAAAGTGCTTCTATTAGTATCTGAAAAATATCTTGTAATAGCATAGATCATCAGAGACTTTCCTGATGCAGTTGGAGACAACAAAAGTCTACGATTGTACTTAAGTGCCTGATAGATTGCTGTATATTGATAATCTCGGATCTTGAATGGAATGTTCAAAGACTTTACATAGTCAACAATACCAGGAGCAGAAATTGACTCGTTAGATTCTTTTGGGAGTCCATAAAATTTATTTTCTCTGTTCTCATACGAGTATTCTCTAGCCTCCAACCAATCTACGAGGTAGTCATATAAACCAACATAGATTTGTCCATCTGCCGGACTGAACAATTTGATTTTTCCATCCCACAATTTTCTTTTATATTGTGGCATAAATTTTGCGTTTGGAACCTCGAAGGTAAAGTATTCTGACAATTCATATTTGATGTGAGGTTCGCAATCAACTGAAAGATAAACTTCGTTTTTCTTCTGAATAATTACATCGGTCATTAAGCACTACCTTGCATAAATCGTTGCCAATCAATGCTGTTTTTTATTTGGAAACCGCGATTGTTGATACAACTTAAAACTTTTTCGAGGAAATAAATTATCTCCTCATAATAATTTATACGAGTTTGTAACAGTTGTATTTCAGTATCACTATCCATGTATAAGGCAAGATCTTGTTTTAAGATTTTCAAATCGAATGGTTTTTGTTGATATATTTCAGCATCAGCTCTTCCCGTGTAATATTCAAACTTGTCTCTAATTAAAGTTTTATATTCTTGTTCTTTTTTAATTTTAAGTAGTTTTACATCGGAAAGATAATTTAGATATTTGCTATGAAGTTGTGGAATTTTTAGAGATTCTTCGTCTAACAATTCACGATCTATTACAGAATCTTCAGCCCATTGGGATTTAATATTTTCAAGTGTAATCATAAACCTTTATCATTAATAGTTGTAATGTTGTAAATAGTATACTTAAAAGTTGCATCCACTGCAAAATATTCAGTATCTCCATATGTTGAATCAAAATTTAGGCCGCCAAGACTAACTGGAAATAAATCTTGAAAAGTAATTTTAAATTTTTTATTAAAATTTGAATCTAAAATAAAAAGAACTCCATCACAATATGTTTTTTCTTCATATGTATCTCCAGTCATCATACCAAAATCATTTGAAGATTCTGGATGTCCTAAGAATCTAATCCATTTGTGAAGAGAAATATAATTTTTAAGATCTTCATCAACTAGAAATCTGATACTAAGATCATCATAGTTTATTTCATCCCCAGGATGCGAAATTGTATTCCACCTGGTTGCTTGTTGAGCAACTACAAGATTAATAGATGGAACATTTGCAGACTGACAATAAAAAGAAACTCCTGGAAGGTCTTTTATATCAAATTGAAATCCTACTCCAGATAAAAAATTCTGAGGACAGTTGTCGTTGTTAATAAAATTAGCAGCCATTTTTATTTTTATTTATGATAAAAAAAGAGACCCCAATTGGGGTCTCTTGAAACTCTGCGAAGAATGAATCACATGAGGTTGATAACTCTGGTTCTTCTGTAGTATACGTTGCTGTTTGCAACAATTGCAGAAGAAGACTGAGTGGTGCCACGTGAGAATGGGTTTGCAACCATTCCGTAACGTGTCTTGAATCCAATCTTTGGTTGGAAGGTGTCCTGACCAATGGAACGAACCATTTGGAGAGGAACGTATGGGCAGTAGAAGAGACCTGCATCATATGCAGAAGTACCCTTGTAACCCATTACATAATAGTGCTCGTTAGAGATGTTCGCGGAATATGGATCAACATAAACCTTGATACGACCGTTTAGAGTACCAACTAGAGTTGACTCGGTATCATCAACACCTGCGAGAGCGTTGTTACCATTGAGTGCTGGGGTGTAATCCATTACACCTGCCATTGCGAGAGCACTTGCAACGTCTGCAGAACAGACGAGGAAGTTACCCTTCCCTCTACGAGTCTCGTGACCGATTGCGTTAGCGTCTCTCTCAATTTGATAAATGAGACCCTTGAACTTCTCTGCCATCCAACGACCGTTTGAATCAACGTCAAGGTCAAACGTACCAGCGTTTGCAACGTTGTTCTGAGCACCAGGCTTTGCAGTTACGTAGATGGTACGAACTACTTCACGGTTGATTTCTGCAAGAACTTCTGCAGAAAGGATGTTTGCAAGTTCAGTCTCAGCATCAAGACCATGAACTGCCTTGAGGTCTTGAGCGAGTTCTAGTGAGTACTCAGCTTTTAGAGCACGACCCTTTGCTTCAACAGCAACTTTTTCAATGCTGAATGACATCTCGCGGAATGCAGCAGCAGGATCAGAACCTAGTTGCTCAAGTGCAGTGGTGTTCATACCACCAGGACCTGCAGAATATGCACCTGCAGCGTTAAGCACAGCAGGGTTTGTTGCGGTTTCACCAGCTACAGCACTGTAAGCACCGCCTGCAGCAGAGAATCCAGATGGAACTTCATTAAAGAAGGTCTCGTTATCAAATACGTTTGGAGTAGCGCCGTTACCATCACGATCAGTACCACGATGTGAACGCATTGCGAAAATTAGACCTGTTGGAGCACTCATTGGTTGAACACCACAGATGTCATATGCCATTAGTTTTGGCATTGAACGTCTGATGAGTGAAATTAGAACTGGATCAAAACCTGCAACAGGAGGGTTAGCACCCGAACCTGTGAAACCACCTGTACCAGCCGACATGGTTGGTGAAGAAGGCGCTTCTGTAAGCATTCCACGCTCTTCACGTAGGAAACGCTCTTGGTTTTCTAGAAGGATAGCCGTAACTGCTTTACGGTGTGAATCTTTGATTGAATCAAGACCTGTGTGCTCTAGAATTGGAGCCCACTTCTCTTGAAGGTGTTCTGCGTTGTACATAGGTAGGAAACTCCTATTAGTGTTGGTTAATTGTTAGGAATCTATGATTATTTATAGAATCTATTATTTAGACCACTTAGAAATTGCGGCCGCATATGCTGCCATTGGTCCTTCTACTTGCATGGTCTGAGTTTGCTCAATTAGATCTTCTGTATAAGAAGTTTGAGACTTAGGAAAATAGCTTTCCTTGATTGTTTCGATTTTTTCACGATAAGATTCTTCACTAATGAACTCAACACCTTCTGCTAGAGAAGTGAGTTTTTCTTTTTGTGTCTGAGCAAGGCCTTCGGATACTTCTGCAATAATTCCATCTTTAATAAATTCTCCGATTGCCGAATTTAGCTCAACATTTACTTCGATTTGTTCGTTGAGTTTCTCTTCCATTTGATCTAGTCTCTCGGACATTTCTCCGAGAACATCGTACTTATCCTCAGGGATATCGACATAACATGATTCGAATACATTCTTGATACCAAGAATGAACTCTTCGGCCAACTCACTACGTAGTCCGTTATCAACAGCAAGTTGATTTTCAACTAGCCATTGCTCAGATACGTAATCAAGATGAGCTTCAACACGGGTTTCTAGAGATTCTTTAATCTCTTCAACTTCCTCTTGAAGTCTCTTATCATATAGTTTTTCAAATTTTTCTAATTCTTCAATTACTTTTGATTTTACTGCAGCTTCAAAAATTGTTGCTGCCTTAAATTTAAAATTCTCTGAGAGATCTTCGCCACGTAAAAGTGCATCTACATCTTCAGTTACATCAATTTCTAGTTCTCCAGAATCTTCTGCAAGAACTTCTTCTGAATCTAGTTCTTCTTCTTCCTTAACCCCAGATTGACCTGGAGTTGAACCTTTTAGTCTTGGCATAGCATCTCCACCAGAAGATGAACTTGGAGCAGTCCCTGGTTGACCAGGAGTTGATCCTTGAAGAGTTGGCATTCCATCGGCACTACCAGCACCTTGAGTAATTCTATTTGAAAGCTGTTTAGCTTTTGAAGAAACAGATTTACCAGGAGTTGGTTCCGTATCTGGTGATGGTTTTGTTAATGGACCACCAAGATCTTCCGCCGATCCTGACTGACCTGGATTTGTATTAACAATACGAGGCATTTTCTCCGCAGGTTTTGCTCCTGCGGTTACTGGTTCCTCACTTAAAATTTCAAATGTATTATTGGACATGGGTTCCCCTCTAAAGAAAATTGTATTTTCTACTAGTATTTATTAAAATTTTATATTACGTAAGAAAGTCTCAAAAACTTTAAGTTTTCTATCTAGTAGTTCATTGGATGATGATCCATCCAAATATTGTTTTGCTCCTTCTAGAGAAGACTCTTTCCAACAACCGTTGTTCCAAATCCATTCTCTATTTTCCATAATTCCTTCTACGAAAGCATCTGGAGCGGAAGGATCCGCAACAATGTCTGCTGCCGTGGAAAGCATAAAATCGTCTTTAACGATATTGGTATCACCTCTTCTCTCAATTGATCCAAGGCCCCTTGAAGAAACTCCAAGTTTTACACCTTCATCTAACAAGTTCTTTGCGATCTTGCCCATTGGAGTCTCAAGAATTTTTGCCTTACCAATAAAGTTTTTACCTTCAGATGTTAAGGAAATAATCTTATGTGAAACTCTATCTAAATTAATTGTTGGACCATCTGGATGACCCAACTCACCTAAAGCTCTACCCCGTTGAATATAATTTTCATTATACTTTGATACCTCTCTATTTAAAGTATCAAAGGGATACATTCTTCCGTTACGATTTCTAATATCGGATTGTAAAAATACTCCTTCAATAAAGTAAGATCTATTGCCATTTTTTTCTTCGGCAATAAATTGAATATCTATAATTTCTTCTGATATTAGTTTCATTGGATTTACTCTTCGGTTTCTTCGGTGTCTTCGGTGTCTTCAACTTCTACATTATTATCAGGTTCATTTCCGTCAAAATCAGGATTAAAGAAATGTTTTGCAATTGTTGCTTTTCTAGTAAGAAGTTCTTCCGAACTCTTTCCATAGAGTGCATTATAAATTTTTTCGTTTGCATTTACATTATCTCGATCAAGAATTGCGTCAACAATTTCTCTAGATATAGATGTCATAATATACTCCAGTTATACAATAATTATTTATTAAATATTTCCTTTAGAATAATCTGATGAGGAAATTGCGCTTGCAAAGGCGGTATCTAAATCGCCGCCAGCAGCTGGAGGAGGTTGACCCTCAGCTGGTGCTCCACCCATTGCAGGATCCATCATTGCACTTGGATCTGCAATAATACCTAATTCAATTTCTTTTTTAATTTGCAAATCAATATCTTCACATTCTTCATCCGTAAATTGAAGAACTTGCTTTCTTACATACTCTGCGGAGAAGTATTTGCCAACATATGGTTCTACAAGATTTACAGAATTTAAACGTTCTGTAAGTAATTCATTATTTTTGAGTTCTGCAAAATGATTGTCAAAAATATAATCAAATTGAACATTCTCTTTCATGTTATTCCAATCTTCTGGAGTAAAGACACCTTTTAGAATTAATTGTGTGCGTAATAAATCTAAGAAAAGATCGCTAAATTTCTTACGAAGACGACCAACAAATTTGGCAAACTTAAGTTCATCTCTAGTAATCTCATTAGATCTACCGATAGTGAATGAACTTTCTTGTTCCAATCTTGACAGAGGAATATTGAGAGACTTGTAAAGTTTCTTTTGGAAGTATTTAACATCCTCTAGTTCGCCTAAATTCTGGCCGCCTGGGAGAGTAGTAATTTCCGTTCCTCTACCACCCTCACGACGAGGTAACCAGAAATCTTCAAGCATGCTCATGTGTTTGCGGTCATCACGAATTTCACCTGTTGCGGAGTCGTATACAAGTTTGTTGCGGTAACGAGACATAACCTCTCTAAGGTATTGTTCCGCCTTCATCTTGGGCAAGTTACCAACATCAATATAAAAAATTCTACGTTCTGGTGCTCTTGATAGTCTGTAGATAACCAAAGAATCTTCAATCATCCTCAACTGGTTTACAGACTTGATTGCCTTATGCAAATGACTAATGACCATATTATGATTATGGTCCATTAAACCAGATGATACAAATGTAATTGCATCATTTGTAATTCTAATTCCTTTATTTTGATCTGCTTTATATCCGGCAGGGAAATAAAGATAATATTCTAAAGTATCTCCGTAATCAAATCTTGCAGTGCCATTAAGAACAATTTGATTATCTTTATTTCGTATAACTTCTCTTACCTTACGAATTTTAAGAGCATCAATAAATCTTAACTCTTTAATACCTTCTTTTGGGTTATCGAAATCAATTAACTTATGATAGTATAGTCTTCCATCAATATACCAACGACGGAAAATCTCATGAGATTTTCTATCAAAATCAATCAGTCGTATAATATAATTAAATTCTTCTCTAATTATTTTTTTAATTTTATCACTAACTTCTAAATTAGATAACTCAATTTTAACGGGACAAAAATCTAAATCACTACTAATGGATTCGTTAATAATATCATCAATAGCATTATCACACTCTGGATGCAAGGCAATTTCCCTATATTTACGAATTAATTCAAATTCATTATTGTTTTTAGGAATACCATCAATATCAATATATTGACCAAAATAGGCACCAGCCGCAACTACGGAGGTGCCATCATCGTTATTTGGAGGAGCTGGAGAAATCAGTTTTTCTTTTTTCTTACGCTCCTCAATTGAGAATCCAAATAGTTGAGACATAGTATAAGCGTGATTATATCAAATACTATTTATTATGATCCTACTGCTGTGTCAAGAGTTGGTTGAGTTACTTCATAATAATTATATTGAAACTCTACAGTAAATTCTTCAACCTGATCATTTGATTCGTATGAAAGATCAATTGCAGACAATGAAGAAGGCCATGCATCAAAAAATTTGTATGCACGTACAACTTCCATACCATCTTCACCAAGAGTATTCATATTAGTTGGTGTTTTACTTGGCGTCTGGTTATCTCTACTGAGTTGAAACACAGACATGTCAACACAATATGAAATTGGATCTCCAGAACCATATCCAAGTTGTGAAACGTTCTCGGTTAGAGCGTTAACACCTCTTGACCAGGTTTCAAACGCCTTGCGGAGTCTGAAAGCACCATCATTAATAACAGTAACAGACCATGGTTCAAAGGTTCTGTCTCCGGCAACCTTTAGCATTCTTCCACGGAAAGGAACGTCAATAACACCAACGGTAGACGCTGGTAGTTGAGCGGTCTTTACAAGAAATTCAGCTTGACCAGTTAGATCAGTAGCGGAATCAACAGCAGTAATATCAACAATATTGGACAGAGTGGTTGGAAAATTTAATCTACACATGAATAGATTAGGCCTTGCCCCACCTTTAGCAAGACGAGATTTAAATTCTGAAATACCTCTAGCCATTTTAGTTTTCTCCTAGATTTTGTTAACGAAATAAATTAATTAATTAGTTCATTGAAAGAAACACCTGTTCTCGTTGCGACAAAGGTGATTGTAATGAAGTTGATACTTCTTGCTGGTTTAATGTAAATTTCAGCCTTAAACTCATTACGATCAATTACATCAGGGGGATTATTTGAAGAATCGCAAACAACTAAGAAGTCATAAATACCTCTTCTACCTTGAACACCTCTGAGGTATGGTTCAACTGCTGCTTTAAAACCACTTCTGGTAATTTCATCATTAATTTCAAATAGTTGAAATTTTGAAAAAGTTGCAATATTTTTCTCTAGTTCAATAAACAATCTACGAACATTAATTCTATCAAATGCACTAGGAGAAGCAAGAGCAGTTTTGTCACCAAATAAAACAATACCCTGACCTGGGAAAGAAACTATTGGATTGATTCTATTCACATAAAGACGATCTCTCTCTGCTTGTTTTGGTGAATATGTAAGTTTTTGTGCATTACGTAGATTTCCTCTGTTATAACCAGCTGGAGAGAACCAAGTTTCTGCATTAATTGTAGTAGAAATGCAAAGTCCAGCAACGTCAGCACCACAAGGAACATAACGATATTTATCATTATACTTATCATATATGTACTTATACCCAGAATCAAAAATTGCAAATGATGAACTTGGTAAAGTTTTGAAAAATCCAACAATTGCATCAGTTTTTACAGTTGTAGACTCTGTATTAATAACATCTATTCTTCTTGGTGAAATGCAAGCAATACAATCTCTTCTTGATTCTGCAATATCAATTAATTTTACTGCACCAAGTTCAGTAACTTTACCTGGAACTAAGAAATCAATATCACCAAAAGTTTCTGGATCTCTTACAAGGTCATAAGACGTTGAAAGAGCATTTGTTACTGATAGTTGACTTGCCGCCGTGGCATAATTATAATTTGTACCACCACTCAACACAAATCCAAAAACAGGAGTTCCATCAGAATTTTTGAACATTCTAAATACTTGATTTTGACTTGTTTCGCCAATATCTCCGTCACCAGTTTGAACAACTCCGGCGGAGTCAACGTATTTAAATGCAACAGTTTCAGTAAGTTTGGTTACTAAATCATCGTCACCACAAAAAATATTAGTTGAATTACTTTCAATTACTTTTTTGAAGAAAGTTGAGTCTCCATCGGAACTTCTACCATCAGATGCCTTTGAGACATAAGTTAAAGTTTCAAGGACAGTATGTGGAGTTCCACTTATTGCTCCAGTACTATCAAGAATTGCAATATGGAATTCATCAAAACGCCCTCCTTTAGACAAAGTAGCAACTGATGTTCCTGGTTGTGGAGCAAGAGATAACCATCTTCTATTTGGTGCATACTCTAGAGTTGCATATACATCATCTTCAACAACACTTGCAACTGTTGATAAAGTAACGTTTGCATCATTAACTAAAGTTTGTCCAGCAGCAAATCTCTTTGAAGTATCCCAGAGAGTTATATAGAAATTTGCACCGTCAATTCTATAAATGTTTCCATATCTAACTGATCCACCTACAGTGGTTTTAATTAAATCACCTACCGTAAGTCCAGATACAGCACCAGAAAAAGTTACTGTTGGAATTGCAACACTGAGAGTCGTAGTTACTGTAGGGGAGGCTTGTGCAAAATCAAATTTCTTAACTGTAATCGTTGGAGCTCCAGTTTCATCTCCAGCTTGATCATCATCAAATGCAATTGCAGATGTTCCTAGTTGACCCCTTGTAACAAGAACTGTATTAGTGTCACCATCAACACTTACAATTTTTACGAATTCTTCGGTTATAACTGTTGTGCCACCAGTAGGAACTCTTCTAATTCTTAGATGATCATTTGCTGCAAGACCAGTTACATTGTTAAGAGTAATAGTTAATTCAGTTAACTCAATTTCGTCAGTAGCGTTTGGTTCAGCAAGAGATTTTGCTGCAAGAGCATTTTCAGCAAAAGTCCACTTGAGTACTGTTGCCCCAACTGCATGAACTGCTTGAGTTGATCCAATTTGAGCATTTTGAACAGCATATCTATATACAGTGCTGTTTCCGAGTGTAACAGCTGTTGCAGCCGATGTAATTTTAAAATATTCGTTTTCAATTTTTACAAAATCGTTAATTGCGAATGAGTCTGAAGCAACAGTAATTTGTAAATAATTTGAAGTTGCACCAGAAAGAGTTATGATTTGATCTGCACCATGATCAACTACTACAACTTTTATTCCATTATTAAATTTTTCGCCTGCTGTTCTTGATGTGAATAAAAATGATTTTTGACCATCTTCAAGTGATTGAAAATGTTCTTTGTTTTTAATAAGAAGATTGTTTCTTACAGTACCATTTTTACGAATATTAGCGTTATTTAAACCAAGATTTACGTTACCGCCAGTTGGTCTAATTATAGCAGCCACTCCTCCATATTGAATAATGGTGCTTGCAGCAAACCATGATTCATAATTATAGTCGTTTGGCAAACCAAATAAATCAACCAATTCTCTTTCACTAGATATATATGTGAGAGTATCAGTAGGACCCTTCTCAGCATCAATAGCAACAACACCAATATTTTGATCAGCAACTTGAACGGTTGCTGTAAAATCAACTTCTTTAATAAGTACTCCAGGTGAAGCTAAAGCCATTTTTTATTACCTCTATGAGATTTTTCTCAAAACTATTTATTTATATTTATTTTTTAAGTGGGGAAACTGCCCATGAACACTACCAGTCTGGATATTCCCATATAGTTAAAGTTTTACTCTTTACTCTACTTGTAGAAATTCGTTTAATTGTACAGCTTTTACACTCATATGAATATGCTGATGGGAATGCCCCTCTATTTTTTCTGGTAAGATAAAAATCTTCTATAAGATCTTTTTCTTTTCCACACGATCTACATTTTCTACGGGAAAAAATTAAGTGTTCTAAAGAAAAATAATCTGAAATATCCATTACCTATATTCCCACATATATTGCATATCTCCATATTCATCTAATCTAAATTGATCTTCTTTAGATGCATTCTGCCAAATATCACCTTTATTATCTATAAATGTTTCTTCATCAGTAAGTCCATTTAAAATAAATCCAAATGGAGCCATGTCTTCTTCAATAGATTCTCTCTGATCTTCAAATATTCTTTTTCTAATATCATCTGAAGTCAGTTCTTTAAAATACGGTTGAACTGCCAACCAAGAAAATATAACAAGACACATTGCAAGGTCATCATTACATCCTTCTTCTGCCTCAAAAGAATTATGTTTTTGGATAAACGTTGTAAGTTCTGCAATAATATCATAATCTGGAATGATTAATTTATCATCTTCAATCAATGCTTTCAGGTTTGAACAACCAGTCTTTTTAACTGTACTGGTCATTTTAAGACCCAATTGTGATTTATGAGAAAATCCTTGTCCAACAATTTGACCAGCTCTGCCTCGCATAGCACACATTAAAATATTTTCATACTCCAAATCAAATTGTAGAATATCTGCGACCTGCCCACCAATATCATTAACCTCCACTAGTACATATGCCTTGTTATAATTACGAGCAATAGTATCAATAATATTTGGAAATAATAAAGGTTTTATCGTATTATTTTTATATTTTCCGACTATCTTATATGGAATAGTTGTAATATCATAAACGATAAATGCAGAATAATCATTATTAGTTCCTCTTGAAACGTCTACTGTAATTACATACTCATGATCTTTTTGCGGCGGTTCATAGATATCAAGACCGTTTCTTTTTTCAATAGGATCTTCATATACCATAGTCCTCAACTTTGCTGCCGAAACTAATGTGTCTACAGATCCTAAAAAATTACATTCAAACTCTTGTTCAAACTGTCGTTTAGATGTGTTAGCAATTGTCTGCGCCTTCCAGGCAGCGTCTCTACCTGGAACTTGACTCCAGTGTACTTCTGTGGTTATATATTCGTTCTTACCCCTCTCAGCGTCATGCCAGAGCTTGTAGAACATGTTCATCCCATTTGGGGTTGAAATAATAATAACTTTTGTAGATTTACCAGATGAAATAGTAGGATAAACAGATGAAAAGAATTGTTCCGCAATATGAGTTGGGACGAATGCAAATTCATCTAAAAAAATAATATTGAATGACATTCCTCGTACAGCAGAACTAGAAGTTGATGCTGCAAGAATTTTAGATCCATTTTCTAGTTCTACATTACCCTTGTTCCAAGAAAGAATGCCATGTTGCATCCATTTAGGTAGATTTTCGTATGCAAGTTGTAAACGAGAAAGTAGTTCTCTAGAAGTGGATGCTTTATTTGCTAGAATACCAATATTTACATTTTGATTAAATATAATATAATGAAGCAGGTATGAAACTACAGTAGTAGATTTGCCAGTTTGTCTTGGTAGTTTTGCAATATTAAATCTATTGGTATGAAAACTACGTACCATATCCTCTTGAAAATCATACATGTTAAAAGGTACTAAACCTTCATCAAGAGAAACAATTTTAATATAATTTTTTGCAAAGTAAACAGGATCCTTAGTACACTTTACAAATTCTTCTATTTGATCTTGGGTAAATTCAATTTGAGTATTAGCTTTTTTTAAATTGGGGTTGCCAAGATATACTGTGTTATCATTCATTTGTGTTTCTTAAATTTTTTCAGTACTGAAGTAAAATTAAATCAATTGTTGTTTATGTTGTGGCAAACTTCTGTCTTGGGGTTTTCCGTTTTTAGGAAACTGATAAACACCGTTGATACATAAGATCCAATTAGTTCCTGTCTTAGCATCGTGAATACGTATTCTGTCACACGTTCTCATGAAATGAGGAACTTGTCCTGGTCCCATGGGAGTAGCTGTAAAAACGGATGCTAAAACTAGAGGAATCATTTTTTCTTGCCCCCGTTCTTTGCCTTGTTTGCCGTAGCATTCCCTTGATTTTGCTTGGAGTTTTTTTGACCTCCAGTTGATCCTTTTTTGCCCTTATTTGCGGACTTTGCCATTTTTCGTAAAAATTGGTAGCAAATTATTTATAATTTACTTAGTCTATCCTCCCACCCAGTTCCTTTTGTTGTACCTTTTGATGGATTAATACAGGTATCATATTTAAATTTATCACAAACTAGATTTGCTAATTCAGTTTCATCTCCTTTTTTATTTGTGCCAGTCCAATGGTGCTGATCATTAATCCAGCATGCCCCGCATTTAGGACAGATTTTTGTGTTCATATGTGTTTATCTACAAACAACAGTGAGATGATATAGATTACTTTGATCAATTATTTATTGCAGTATTATTTACATCATATCTTTGATAGGTTCCTGGAGATATTGATTGATTATTCACATTTCTTTTCTGGTAAACTCCTGGTGTCCTGGTTGTGTTGTCAGAATTTCTTGCAACATAATTTCCAGTCCACACTTTATATGTACGTGTAGACCACCCTTCACTTCCTGAATACAAAGTGATTGTGGAATATGTTGGCTGTGGATTTACTTGAGTATTTGATGTGTTGCGTCTGATGTATGACATTAGCAGTTCCAAGCTCTAAGTGATTTATTGATTCTTGAATCTGGATCTCTTGCAGTTTTTGCAGAAGTTAGTTTTGATTTCATGCCTCTCATTCTGGCACAGAAGCTCTTCCTGCGGGGATTTCCAACCTTCTTTGAAGGTGCCTTAAGGTCGCTTCCAGGATTGTCTCTTTCATAAGATTTACGTCCTTTTTCGTTAAGACCACCAGATTTATTCTTACCTTCACTACGTTGCCATGCTGCAACTTCATCAAGTTGATCACCTTCTGTTTCGTAAGAGTTATGTAGAGGTGATTGTCCAATTGTTTTAAATCTCTTTTCCTCATCATCACGAGCAATCACACTTACAAGTTTTTTCATTCTATCCATAGCAGCACCTCTCTTTGCTGCATTTTTCTTGGTATTGGGAGTTGAAACTACTTCACGACCAAGGTTGCCTGCCTTGCGTTGCATTTCATTTTTGTTTCTTTGCTTTAGTTCCACTTTGCCTTCATCAAGTAAGTGTGAGAGAATGATGTCGTAAATATCAAAACTTTCAGCACTTACACCAGTTTTCTTTTGCCTCTCAAGTTTCTTACCTTTTGGTTTTGAACCAGGGGAACTTGGTGGACCATCAAAACTTGGATCGTATCCAGTATGTCCATATTCTGCTTGCCCTCTCGCATCATCTCTATCCTGTTGAGTCATTTTGAGTCCTTGTCTTCCACCAACACCTCTGGAAGATTTTTTACCAGGACCACGACTTGCATCGTGTTGAAGACTCATAGTTCTTTGATTGTGCTTTGAATACTTTGCAACTTCCTTTTTCTTATCACCTCTGTTTGGATACCCACTTGCAGGTTTGTGCATTCTGGAGAGTGTTGCCTTATTCCATCTTTTTGTTGATTCTGGAGTTTTTCCATATGAACCTTCTGCTTCATAGATGTCAAACATTTCATCATACTCTTCCCCCATCGCTTTTTGTTTGCGAAGTTTCTTAGGATTCTTAGTCTTATCTGCTGAGTATGTATTCTCATCACGATCATCATCAGGATCTACAGCAACACGGTGTCTTGCTGCTCTATCATCATCGGACATATTTGCACGACGAGACTTTGCTTCATCTGGACTATAAGTTCTTCCAGTATTGTGCCATTCGTGTCCTTCGTGCCCTCTGTCACGAGCATCCTTCGTAGCAGCTTTAGTTACTGCCTTTGCACGATTTGATTTGAAGGTCTTCATATCAAGTCCTTCAACGTTCAAAGTTTTTGGATAATCCTTTTCACCTGGTTTGGCTGGACTTTCTCCACGCTTTCTTTTAGCATGGATACGGTCCCACAGTCCAAGTTTTTCCTTGAGTTCATCAACTAGTTCACCTTTAAAGTTTTTGCTAGATTTTTTTGTACAAGCAGCAGCCTCTGCCATAAATTGTTCAAAAGATTTATTTACATCTTCGTTAATCTTTTGTTTCATAAGTTGATAACCTTTTTATTTTTTTATTTCTCTTGACTATTTATTTGTTTAATCATTTTTTGAAGATCTGAGGTTGATCCAACAAACAAAGAGTTATTGACAACGTTTGGACCTTTAGTATGACTATCTTCATTAATTTCTTTAAGTTTTTTTTGAGATTCTAAAAGTTTGTCAGTAATATCGGCAACATTTTTAATTAAATTGCCAGCTACTTCATATGCTCTTGGATGATTTGTTTGTTTTGCAACATCAAGAATATCATTGATTGCTTCCTGTCCTTTTTCAATTAAGTTATAAAGATTGCCTCTTGCATACTCATGATCATCTTTTACCTGATTATCACTTTTTACTAATTTAATTTCTCTTACAGTCTCTTCAGCTTTCATAATTTCACATTCGACATTGAATTCTTTGTTTAAATTTTCAAAAGGATCTATCATAATAATGTTGTCCAAGATTCATTGAAACCAAAATTATCATCTGGTTCTACAAATTGATCATCTAGAGTAGTAATTACTGAGAATTTGTGAGGACCTGTTCCCTGCGAAGTTAAATTTATATTAATATCACGTTGAGAATTATACTTCGTTGTTGCAACTCTAAAATTATTATTATCAATTTTAACAATATAGTATTCACTGCCAGATTCCAATCCACCGATAGGGGATCCAGTTTGATTGGTAACTCTATACGTTACAAAATCACCAGTAATAAATCCATGATTGGGCAAAGTAATTGTGTTGCTATTTACATTGACTTCCGTGAATGAAATGTCAGTACCATCATTAGTATAATCTTCTAGTGCTTTTGGAGTTGCACTATATCTTACATATCTAGAACCAGTGTTAATTGCCGTACCAATATCAACATTAACTGTTTTAATCACATCTTGAGATACAACTGGGCCATATAGATAAGTTTTTGCTACAAAATTTAAAGTATGAATTAAAGATCTCCTTCTTCTAAAATCTCCTTCATAATCATCTTGAATACTTACATTTTGTAATATAATTGGTATGTCTTTAATTTCTTTTGTTTGATCAATAAGATTAATAGTAATATTAAACATTGGTTGAAAGTATGGAAGAATTTGTTCTAAAATTTGAACAGAATCATCATTATTTTTACTAATAATATTAAGTTCAAAATCTAGGTTGTACGGCACTGGAGTATATTGAGTATATACTTCTTTGGTATCACCAGACTTTGGAGTTTTGCAAATATTAATTGGTGCTAACTTTCTAGTAGAATCATAATTAATTCCTTTCATTTCAAATGCAATTCTTGGCAATTGAATTTGAATCTCAGATCTTCCATCTAATTGCGGTTCTGCTTCAATTCTTGCAAGAAACTTTTCTCTTGGTCCATAGGAAAGAGGCACTTTAATAGTTTGAACAATATTTCCATTGGCATCAACGCGCCTTAATTCAATATTATTAAAGAGGGTTCCAAACCCAACAATAGTTTTACGAATAATTTCGTGATAAAAATGTTTACCTAACATCAGAATACTCCCATATTTCCATATTCACCAAATGGATTTTTTGCAGTCCAGTCAATAATTTTATCACCAGATAACTCAAACCATTCATTTTCAGCACCAGGATCATTTTCTTTTTCTATAGTACTGAATGAGGTAATAGTCCATTCAGCACCAGTTTCTTCACCAACTAACGTATCATTATCAACGAAAGTTCCTACAATATTAATTAATTCTAGTTCTTTATTAGTACCATCATATCTCGTAACTTTACCTTTTGGTTCGGATGGAGATCTTTGTATTGTAATAGTTGGTGCTGTAGTATAACCAGAACCTGGATTCGTAATATTTATGGAAGTTACTTTTCCATTAGTAAGAACAGCTGTTGCAGTTGCTTTTACTCCAGTTGCCGGTGATGATATAGTTACAGTTGGAACTGTTTTATATTCCTCTCCAAGTTTTAAAACTTTAATGTTAGTCACAGATCCAGAAGTTATTGTTGCAGCTGCATCTGCAGATTTGGATGAACCAAATACAAGTTCTCCATTTTTGAATGATTTTTTATTTGCAACCGTTGTAATTGCTGATGCATTAGAACCAGAACCAATAAATGATACAAGTGGTGCGGTAGAATAACCAACCCCTGGTTCTGTCAAATTAATTGAACTAATAGAACCATTGGTTGTTGAGACACTAACGGATGCTTTTGACCCAGTTCCTGGTGGCCCAAATGTTACAGTAGTATTTCTTCCATAGCCAGTTCCAGCATTTGTTAGATATACAGATTTAATACCATCGATGAGTTTAAACACAACTGAATATCCAGAGTCTTTGGTAATATCGTCGATTTCTTTAATTCCAGTCTCAATCCTTTCATCAGAAAACTCCATTGTTTCTACAATGAGTTGATATGTTTGAATAGCATCAAGTTGTCTAAATGGTTTTTCGTGTTCAACAAACTTGATTTGAAAAAATTGTTGAGTGAGAGGAAAATATAATAGATCTCCTTCATTGGGTCGTTTTGACGATACTAAATTATTTGAAGACGAAACAAGATCTTCCCATCTTCTCTTTGAAATTATAAACGTTGCTTCATCAGAAATTCTTACGCCAAACTTTGATAGTAAAGTTCCATCGCCTTCGAAACCTTCGAAACTTGATAGATACATTTCAATTAAATAATTTTCATCAAATTTTGAAAGTATGTCTTCTCTAAAAATTCTATCTTTTTTTACTATTTCTCTGGGTAAGTAATATACATCATGTCCATAAATCTGTAAAGACTCTATGATTAAATTCTCATATAGTCTTTGTTCTGAAAGTGTACCATTTGAAAAATAAACATTTTTAGCCATATCAACCTACGCAGTCTAATGGTGGAAGTTCATATGTAGAAGACATTTCTTCTGTTAGTTTATCCAACTCTTGAACCGCGTCATCATACAATTGTCTACCATTAAACTCTACTCCACCAGGTAATTTTATACCCTGAAATTTCATTAAATTTTGACCCCACTGTTTCTTTATAGACGATGTGAGATATTTTTTTATAAAAATTTCATTGTAAATTTTTGGCCATGTGACTGGATCTAGTGCTCTGTAACATTCAATAACTAGATAGTCGTTTGCAGCCACTCTTTGCCAATCAACATCAACATATATTTTATTTTGAACTTTATTATATCTTATTATTTTTTTACCTTCTAAAAGAAATTCTAATGTTTCTAAGTATGTCATAGTCATAGTTAGATTTAAAATATCATACGCATAAAAATTATAAAAATCATTTAAGAAAAATTGATATCTAAAACCGAACATACTATTTACGTATGTATTAGAAATAGGCATTATATTTTCAACACCAATAACATGATCTGGTAAAGTAAAATACCCTCTACCTTCTTCAAATTGAAGAGTTCTTGGCGGCGTAGCAGTATTTTGATCTGTTACTGTGGTTGAAGTATTTCTTTTTCTGCCATTTTCAATATCTTCATTAGTAAATTTATACTTTAACATAACCCTTTCAACCCCATTATAAACCCTCTCATTGTAGAGTTGAATGGTATCATCAATTAAATCTTCAATTTGATCATCGTCAACATTAATTTCAATTACTGGCTTACCTAACTTTCGTAAGCAGTATTCTTTAAGTTGCGACCTGCTGCTTGGTTTTGCCATTATTTTGCTTTACTGGTGAAGTTTCATTAAATGTTTCACTATCGGGTATCTTTTCGGGAGAACTCTGTAGTTGTTGTATGACAGAGTTTAAATACATCACTTTAGACTCTAACATAATATTTTGTTGGGTAAGTTGATTAATTTTGCTACTCATCACTTGCATTAAAGTGTTGGCTTCATCAGGATTCATAATTACCTCATTTTTAATTATTTATCAATAAGTACCGCCATCAATTGTAGTAGTCCACACAGGAACACCCGCAGCAGTTACAGTCAAAATTTGGTTTGAAGTTGTTATATCAGCTGTTCCTGCTGCATCTGTTGAAGTAAGTCTTTTATATTGATCGAAATATGGAACACCTTTGTGAATACCAATATCTAGTTTAGTAGTATTAAAATATGCACTACCAACAGTTCCAGTAAATACCTGAGAAGTATTTGTTGCATCTGGAATATATGTGAAATAATATGTGGTGGTAGCTCCCTCCGATGTACCAGATTCATCATAACCAAAAAATCCAGTTTTTAGACCACTGTTGAAATATTTAAATTCAATACCACGATCCTTATTATCATCTGCACCTTGCGTAAAGGTTAGAATTTTTGGTGATGTATTTGTACTTGCTGCGATACCAGCAGATAGGTTTGCACTAAGAGTAATAGTATTAGCACCTACATTAATGTTGGTAATAGTTGTTCCGTTTGGAATCGATGCATTACCAGAAACAATATCACCAACATTCAACCCGTCTACATCATCAAGAATAACTACTGACTGTCCACTTGCTGCAGCAGAAACAACAGTTTTTTCACTAATACTATCTCCAAGTGTAAATATAGGATCATTAACAGTCATCTGTGTAGAATTGACCGTTGTTGTAGTACCAGAAACTTGTAAGTTACCTCTAACTACAACATTACCAGCACCATCACCGCCGGCAGGATATGGGTCAATTGTGATTGTTTGAGCACCTGAATTGTCACTATAAATTGTAGAACCTACAATTCTCAAATCTCCAAAGTCAACTTCGGTTGAAGAACTACCAATGTTTAGAGTAGTTGCTGCCCCAGCAAAGTTAACTGTGGTAGCATTTGTATTTACAAGGTTAAATGTAGCAGTAGAAACAGTAAGATCTCCACCATCAATATTAACGTCTCCATCTACATCTAGATTGTTGTTGATATTGGTAGTGCCACTAGCGGCACCAATTTCTACAGTAGTTGCGGCCCCAGCAAAGTTAACTGTGGTAGCGGTTGTGTTAAGTAAATTAAATGTAGATTGATTAGTAGTTAAATCACCACCATTTACTTGTAAATCTAGGTCTACCTCAAGGTTATTATTGATGTTAGTAGTACCACTAGCGGCACCAATCTCTACAGTAGTTGCTGCCCCAGCAAAGTTAACTGTAGTAGCAACAGTATCAAAAAGATATTGTGTTGATTCAGTACCAACTAAAGTATTATTTCTAAACCTAGTAGTACCACTTCCTGCGGATCCAAAATTAATTGTTCCAGCTGCACCAAAAGCATTAACTGTAGTAGCGGTTGTATTTACAAGGTTAAACGTAGCAGTAGAAACAGTAAGATCTCCACCATCAATATTAACGTCTCCATCTACATCAAGGTTATTATTGATGTTAGTAGTACCACTAGCAGACCCAATCTCTACAGTAGTTGCTGATCCAGCAAAGTTAACTGTGGTAGCATTTGCATTTGCAAGGTTAAACGTAGCAGTAGAAACAGTAAGAGCTCCACCATCAATATTTACATCACCATCTACATCTAGATTGTTGTTGATATTGGTAGTGCCACTAGCGGCACCAATCTCAATAGCAGTTGCTGCACCAAAAGCATTAACTGTAGTAGCATTAGCATTTGCAAGGTTAAAAGTAATGTTAGAAACAGTAAGATCCCCGCCGTCAATATTAAGGTCTCCATCTACATCAAGGTTATTATTAACATTAGTAGTACCAGTAGCAGACCCAATCTCAATAGTAGTTGCTGATCCAGCAAAGTTAACTGTAGCAGCATTTGTGTTTAGTAAGTTAAATGTAGATTGATTAGTAGTTAAATCACCACCCTTTACTTGTAAATCTAGGTCTACTACTAAATTATTATTAACATTAGTAGTACCAGTAGCAGACCCGATCTCTACAGTAGTTGCTGATCCAGCAAAGTTAACTGTGGTAGCATTTGTGTTTAGTAAGTTAAATGTAGATTGATTAGTAGTTAAATCACCACCATCAATGTTTAAATCATTATCAATGTCAACATTACCAGTACTGAATGTAATTAATTCTGATCCAACGCCAGTATCAATATCAATATATTTGTTTGATCCTTCTCGTACAATGAACGCATCAGATCCTGAAATAATTTTATTATCTAGTCTGGTATTATCATTACCAATTGTTATTTTTTGTTGTGCATTATTTGTATCAACCTCAACATAATTTTGAGATCCTTCTTTAATAGCAAAAGCAGTTGGTGTGTTATCTTCAATAACAATATTGACTGTTGCTAACGAATTACCAAGAGTTAACAGTTCTGCATTATTTGTAGTATCAATATCAATATACTTATTTGAACCTTCTTTTACTACAAAGGCACCTGCAGTATTATCTTGAATGCTAGAGTTTACTGCGGTTGCATATGAAATATTTCCAGTTAAATAAACATTGCCGGAAACATCTACATTAAATTTATCTGAACCGCCAACAGATAAGTTAAGAAGTCTTGAGCTTGCTGCCGATGCAGTATTGATTACGTCAAGATCAATACCGTAGAAAGTTGAACCGCCATTGTTCCAGGTGGATGAGATATTAAGTAAAGTATCTGAAGCACTTAGAGTTGGGGATGTAATATCAACCGCGCCAGAAAAACTATCAACGATGAATCTATCGACAGATCCGTCATTAATTTTGAATAAATTATCACCAAGTGTACTAGAACCAGAAATTACCACATCTCCAGTTCCATTTGTGTCAATGGTCAAATTACCATTTGAATTTGTGGTGGAAATTGTATTGCCATCTAGGGTGATGTTATCAACATTCCATTCATTAACCTTTTTAGATGAGTCTACAATTGCTGCAGAGTTTGAAACAATTGTTCCATGTCCATGATCTAGAAGATCTGTAAAATACTTGCCACCTATGATATCAATATTTGCTGAGACACCAGCAGTTTCAGGTCCTCTACCCACAAACAGTTTACCAAAAGAGGTAACGTTTGCACCTTGAGCATCTGTATAAGTACTAGTGCCTTCCCCGTAAGCAAGCTCACCCTGACCCAATCCAGCCGGGGTTGCTGTTGGGTTGGTACTGGATCTTTTAATCTTTAAGATTGATGCCATGTCTTTTTACCTGTGTGATTAGAAATTACCGCAATTAATTTGTAAACCAGATTTTTCTAAAATATTTTGTGCTATCCAAGATCCACTTGCAGCATCATATTGAAGCAGAGCTCCATCTGATGCACCTGTCATATTTACGTCAGTCAATCCTGAAAGCCTACCGCCGCCAGCTGTATTTACAGTGATGACTTGGGGTACTCTAGATACTGTTACTTTGGTGTTCATTTTGTTACTCCTGGGTTGATTGTGACTATACCCTCAATAACTCTTGTTTTCACCCCACCGTTTGAAACAATTATTACATCATACAAATATCTTCCCTGTTCCATATTGGACGTAGATGAAGAAGGCAAAGACAAAGAAACAGTTCCGTTTCCGTTAACGGAAACAGTAAAATCAACAGATGTTGAACTATAATATGATTTTTTAATTTTGGCAGCTGCAGTATAACCAGTCAAGTTCCAATACACATTAGAATCGTCATAGATTCCAATTTGTGCGGAAAAGTCTGATCCTTGATCAATATACAGATTGTGTACTGCTGCCATAAGAGTTTACCACTTATTTTTATTTATATTAGTTAGTAATCTTACTTAAAGGCTAATTGTTGTAATAATTTTTTTATCTCATTTATTTCATCTTTTAACTCATTTAAATTTGTTTCAATATTTGCAACTCTTTCTTTTTCAGATTTACGGGCCTGATAAGATTTTAGATATGATTCGTAATCACTGGGATTGTTGTTTATGATTGCTCCACTTTTTAAATCTCGATATAGATCTGGATGGCCATCAACGTTCAATTTATCCATATTAAATAGCAAGAGCAATTGCTCTAAAGTTTTTAATTTTTGGAATATTACTTTGATCATTACCGATCATAATAACTTTAATACTCCATTCTTTAAATTCTTGCAATCCACGAATTTCATATTCAAACGATCTGTATTCATTTTCAGTTTGAGAAACTGGATATGATTCGACAGGTATTTCAGTATAGTTCATATCACCAAAACTACCCAAGGCAGAGTCTCCTTTAATCTTAACAAAGACTTTAATATCAACTCCTTGTCTTCTAATAGCATCAAATAAAACTCTTACAGAAGAAGCAGATTTTTCTAAAGTAACTTTTTTTGTAATATATGCGGGATGCAATCCACCTATAGGTAGTAATTCAGAACTAATATCAATATTTCCACTATCAGTAAGTTCTTTATTAATTCTATTTGAAATTGTGATGATAGAAGATCCAATCAAATCCAGTACTGGACTTATTGTATCTTTTGTTGTTGACATATTAATCATTAGTTTCATGCTTCCTTTTACGCCATTTAAATATTTTTTTGCATTTATATCTGAGGCAACAAGTCTTGGTGATGAAAGTTCATTTTCTGTTTTATTTGATATAGTTTCACCATCCTTAAGTAAGAAAGAAACCTGTGATGTATTGCCAATGCTAGTTCCAGTTATTGAATCCAATACTAAAGTGGAGTCTGTATCTGGTAAAGTTAAAATATTAATTTGTGGATTAAGAATTTCATATGGAATATTTCTAGTTGCATATGCATTTGGGCCGCCGCCAGAAATAGTAAAGTTTGCTTTATTTTGATTTACAATTTGATATTCGTCAATATTTAATACATTTAAAATTTTGTGAGTAGTATTAATACTATCAAGATTCATTCCATTTAAATTATAACATTTAACTATTGACCCGCTTAAGTGTTGTGCAGCAATAGTTCCCAAAGCTCCTCTTTGTTGTACAGTAAAAACATTGTCACTAGTTATCTCTGAGTATGCAATAATTTCATTGTTAATTTTAATGTATCCTGGATTCGTTGAAGAGATAGGTGCATTATTAACTTTTGTCCAAGTAGTGAATGAATTGTAATTGATAGATTGATTTCTTAAATCGTTCAATGTTAATGTTAATGCAGTATTTGAAATAGTTGCACCAAGAAGTGAATTAGGTTGATCGGACACTACATCATTAAGAATTACATAATTTTGTGTGCCGTGCATACCATGATTTGGTTGAAATACAGTAATTGTAGTAGAGTCTTGATTAAATCGTAACGATTCTGGTTGTAGTTTTACTGGGGGAATTGGTTTATTATACAATACTGCTGGTACTGTTGTATTGGTAGTAAATTTAGCTCTATTAAGAGTAAATTTAATATCTTCATATTGATCAGGAGTCCAAGTAGATTGATTAGCAGACTTAAAGAGAACTCCAATGTATGGTTGTTTGTCAATAGCATTATTGTTAGTTACATCGATTTCACCTAATCTAGAAACCCATATATAATAATTTTGAGAAACTGCCTTAACTACAAAACAATAATCTGTTTTATCTGATAAATATACAGGACTTGGAAATGTAAATGTTGTTGGTATAGATGCATCAGATGAAATTTTTACATCTGATGCATTTACTGTCACACTACTATATGGAACTACTGTAGATGTAGGATAACCATTTTCTACAGTTCTAATATCCACAGAAATTGGAACTATATTATCTTTGGTATAGAAATACAAATCAATAGATGTTGCAAATATTCCACCTTCAGTGTCTATAAAGAATGATTGAGCTAATGGATCCCTACCGCCAGGGGCCTGAACGGGATCTGCAACAAATACCGTTCTATTTTGAGAAATTGGTGTAGTAACTACTTCTGGTACAGAGACAGAAACGATATTTGATGTCACATTTACTTGGGTGCCTTCAGTCAAATATGAAGTTGAAGCACTGGAAGATGTATATCCAATAGCAAAAATATCACCTGGTTTATCTGAAATTGTAAAGGTTAATATTCCAGTTTCAAATTTTTGTGGAGGAATAGTAACAAAAGCATGAATTGTTCCAATTTCATTAGATATCACTTTTTGAGGTACTTGTGTTGTACCTATCGCGCCAGATGTCATACCACGAATACTAAATCTTTGTCCTAGTAACGTTGGATTTATCAAATTAAGATTTGTAGTACTAATTTTATCAATTGCTAATATTGTAGTATTTTGTGAATATTCGATAGTTTGACTAGTTTGATTTAATGCAAAATTATTACCAATTAGATCTTTATTTGATGTAAAATTATATGGATCAACAACTGTTGCAGTTATTGTATTAAAATCTGTTGGCAACACCTGAAATGAGTCAGCAGGAATGTCAAATAGCAATGGCGGAAGAGGAAAAAGTTCTACAGTCTCTCCAACAATAAATTTTTTATTAACTCCACTAATGTTAGTGATTATTTTGGGATATAAAAATTCTGTTGCATTTATCTCATTAATATAAAAATTAAAATTTGTATTTGGTTTTAAAGAAGTTCCTAATAAATCAATAATAGAAGATCTGACAAATCTTAAATCTACAATACTATTAATTGTATCCCCCGTGTTAATCGTCTGTTCCGTAACATCGATCCTATTATTAACTCCAGTTCTTGATTGAAAATTATTTGTACCACCATTTGTACGCTCTGAACGAGTAGTAGTCCAAGAACCCCATTGATCACCTGCAGCACCACTTTGATCAAATAAAAATCTAATTGGTCCCTCTAGATCAATAGTTTGTGTTTCGCCCATAGTTCGAACAGTATCATACCAAACATCTTTTTTTGGAGTTAAAGTAATATTTCCAACCCAATTAACAATTTCAAATGGATTAATATTTTCTACTCTAGATGCAAAAGATTGACTTATATACACAACATCTGTATATGGTAAAGTAATTAGATCTCCAGTTTTTTTAGTTGCACCTTCAGTATTGCTATATACAAAATCAACATTATTTACATATGGATATGGTCTAGCTAAATAATTATTGGTATCTATAGAAATACTATAGTCTGGGTTTGTTATATCAGCAATAGTTACTGTATTAAATTTATCTACGATAAAACCATTCTTAAATCTATTTTTTCCTTCATCATCTAAAATATTCAAGGTATTTGTATTAATTTCTAGTAAATTTAAAGAAGTATAAGTTTCTACATTTGTTAATCTTTCATCAAGTAGACCAATATCTTTCATTGTATAACCTTTAGTATTTTCTAATTTAATAGAAGCATCGGATACTTTTTTAAGATATGGAGGTAGACTGATAGTTCCTAACAATAATCCAGTATCATTAGTTAATGGTAATTTTGGATTAATAGAATCTGCACCCTTAATTATTGACGCATATCCAGTTTCATTTAGATAAACTTTGTCAATACGCCCTAAGTAAAAATCATAATCTAATGTAACTAACTTTTGCGGATATGCAAATTTTGTTGATGATTGAATTTGATTTAATTTAAAATCAAACGCAGATTGAGTTTCTCTATATGGATCTGATAGAGTGCCAGAACCTCCATTTGATCCAGTTGATGGTGCGATATAATACCTAAAATCTACGAGATCACTATACGAAACTCCATTATATGAAGTTGGTACTTCAGAATACTCTAAATTAGTAAAAGAATCAGCCACATAAAAATCATTAGATAAGTCTTCGTGTTTAAGATAATCAAAAACTACAATAATTTTATTTACTGGATATGGTTTATTTAATTTTCTGACTAATTTAGAAACTCTATAAAAATCTTCAGTGTCGTTTTTTACTAAACTAAAGTTAGAAGAAATATCTTTATATGCACCATATGTTGATTGTTTTACAAAACGTCCAATTATACTAGCATTTGTCGAAACTTCTACTTTAATTGCTAAATTTGATCCTTGTACAAATTTATCATCACTTAAGTATTTTATTTTTAAATTTGTAGAAGAAATTTCAATAATTCTTGCTCTAATATTTCCAGCAACAATTACATCACCAACCACAATTTTATCAGAATTGTTCAGAACAATACTATCAAACATGTCTACTGCTTGTATTTGAGCAGATGTTGCTTCATGAATTGCATGAATTTTATATACATCTGGAAATTTTAAAGACCACTCCCTATCAATTAATCTAGTTCCATATTTGGTATTGTTCGAATTCTTAAATAAATCTACTATTAATTTTTGATAAGGAACAGAGATTTTTTTTCTAGGCGAAGCATTTGATAATCTTAATTTATAAAAAACATTTACCACAGAGCCGTTTTGAGGATCTAATCCAGATACAGAAACTACATTTCCACTAGTTTGAGTTATTACTGGAGTTAGTAATGCAGTTGCAGAAGTTACAATTACAGTACTTGCTTCAATAGATTCTGTTAATGGTCTTGAAATTGTAAATCCACCATTAAGTACTGTATATTGTTCTGTCTTAGATATATCATAACTAAAATCTGTGGTTGATTTTACTGGATATGAAGATGTTTTTATAGAAAGACCATTATTTGATGAATACAGTTTACATGTCAATTTTGAAACATTATAATATATTCCATTTGTCAAATTTGTTGGAGATGTTAAAACAATTGTACTTGCGTTAGTTACGGTAGAGACTTCAACATCAGAACTTCCAATTCTTAGTTTAGATTTTGCAAATACTTCAGAGTTAAACTTAGTACCTGTTCCAGTGAATGTAGTTCCATTAACTGAAAAAGAAGATCCACTAATAGGTACAGGATCTAATTTTACAAATGATGTAAATACTGTGTTAGATCCGCTTATTCTTTGAATCTTTCTAACATTTTCTAATTTTGGTACATTAATTGTTGATATAGTGACTGGTGATGTATAATCAACTCTACTTGATTGAATTGCTTCCGATGGTAAAAATGAACCTGTTACCTGCCTTAATATTACATTCTGTCCCGAAAAAGATTCTACAACACCAGTAGCTCCACTAGTTGATCCAGTAATAAAATCTCCAGATTGCAATGAATGTGATGATGTAGAAAGAGTTAAAGTAGTATATACAGTAAGATCAGTGATATATAATTTATATCCAAATGTTAATCCAAGAGCTTTTGCTTCTCCTACTATTTGATTATCAACATCTTTTAGTATCAATGGACTATTAAAGTTTACAGATCCAGAAATTGTTTGATTTGGATCAAGATTAAAATATTGACCAATATTTAGAAAAATACCTTGATTATTAAGTGATGATGATTTTCTAGGTTTTTCTGCCAATATATATTGTTTTTTGGTGTTTATTACTTCAAATCCTTTTACATATGCTTTTCCTTCTGAAATTTCCAAAGCATAGTAATCATTTCCGTTTATTGAAGTATCTTCATCTTCCGTAGGATCTCTATCCAAAATTGTTCTTCCATCTGGTATTAGTTGATTCGTAAAATATACACCATTATTTTCTCCATCAAATAAAGCTTCTCTGATTTTAATTGAATACTGATCCAGAGTATAATTACCAGATTCATCAAATGTTCTTCTAGCTAAATTTTTTTCTAACTCACTATATGCAGAAAATTCTACAAGTTTAACTGCAGAACCCTCTTCAAGACGAAGAAGTTCGATAAAATTTGAATCATCAGTTAATAATAAATTTTGTTTAGTCAGTTCAGTACTTATTTTAAGTCTGTCTGCTCCTGGAGCAGAGTAATTAGTTGATCCTAAAGCATTATCAAATAAACTCTCATCATCTTCTGAAGTAACAATACTTTCATTTACAACTAACCCCACTTTGTATGATGGTTGATTTGTATATTGATCTAAAATAATTCTCTGTGTAGGAACTTCTACAAAAAATCCTTTAATAAAATATACACCCGAATTAATATAAGCTACAGACCCAGTATATGCGGTTGCATTTTGTACAGTAGTAACTGCAATGGGAATACCATCAGATTCTCTTATGAGAATTTCATTATTTTTAAATTTATTTAATTGTATATCATCTTCAAAGAATCCGCCAGCAGTGTATTTTACATACAAAGTAATAATATTTTTTTCTGAATCTTCTTCGCTAATCGTATCAATAATTTCTGCCTTAACTCCAGAAGACGATCCTTTTATTGTAGTTCCAACTAAAGAGGATCTATATTCTTCAACTCGTATTCCATTAATTAAATTTTGAACAAGTACAGCAGTATATTGTAAGTTATATCCAATATTTCCAGGAATAACTACAGATCCATCTTTAAAGATGTGTTGACCAAATCTTTCAACTTGATTTTGTAAAGTTGATTGTAAGTTGTTTAACTCTCTAGTTTGAACCGAGTATCCTGGTTTAAACAATACTTTATGATAATTTTTTGATCGATCAAAATCGTCAAAATATGGAGATACTTTAAGATTGGTGTCCTGCATTTATTAAACCTTGTTCAGGGAGTTCTTTTGATTATTTATTTTAAAATTCAATGACTAGTTTGATGTCCTCAATCTGATCATTAGATCTATTAACTGCTTTTCTATTTTCTACGTATATTACTTTACCACTATGTTTCTTAATTTCTGGACTTGCATATCCCGCAACAAAATGAATACCAAAAAATCCAGTATTAATTGATATATCTGGAGTCAAAGTAGTCCCACTCGTAGATCCAGTGACTGAGTTCTGTCCGCTAAAAGGAATTAATTTATATTGATTTTTACCAGATTGAAGTGAATTTATGTATTCATTTTGATAATAACGAAGCACTTTAGTTACACTATCCCAATGAATCACTCTACCTTTTGCACCAGTTACATTTTGAGTGATAATTTCTCCTGGTTCAAAATTTGTAGTTGTAGCCGCCGGAAACTTAATTGCATGACATGCAGTAGCGGTAGTTGCGGTTAAATCAATGTTATTTGGAGTTGTGGGATCTGATACAAGTCCAAAACTTCTAAATTGACAATCAACTGGTATATCACCATCTCCATCTAAGAAATCCAGACTTTTGTGAACCATAACTCTATATCCACCTAATTCGAGTGAAGAATTAAATCCATGTCCGCCTGGGGGAGAAATAATTGCTTCAACATCTGCCACAGTGCCTAATGATAAAGAAGTGCCAGTGCGGGTTACAGCTGCCGCAGCAGTAGCGTATACTTCTGTCAATAAAATTTTGCCATAAGTATATCCCTTACCAACAATTTGCATATCAGCATTTTCAATGTAATCATTTCCAGTTGGTACAATAATTCGTACCACGGCATTTTCACTTCCGTCTCCAACAACAGGGGCATAATAAGTGCCTGGATTAAGTCCAGTTCCTTTATTTTTAATCAATGTTTGTAGAATTGCACCATCAACTGCTGCAGATATTACGGTTGGATCATTTTTAATTGGGATAAAATCACTAGATACAAAGTTAATATAATCTGAAATATTAATAGTATACATATATTTCCAACGATACCCATCTGAAGATTCTATAATTGAAGTTGCATTACCAGTTGGTTCTACTATAGACGGTCTGCCAGCTGGATATGTTGGACTTTGACCATTAAAGATGCATTTATACACTTGATAATTACTATTCATTACATAAAATTGTGCATCGTATAATTTAGATTGACCATTTACCGATAAATTTTTTGGAGTATAATCATTTTTATACATGTCGTAAATAACATTAGATTTCCAAATTCTTTTTCTTATAACTTTAGATACATCACTACTAGTAATTCTTTTTACAGCAATCATATCGTCATATATCTCATTCATATCATTGAATGAATCATATGGATCTGGCGGTTCAAATTCGGTTACGCTAGTTTGTCCAGTATATTTTTCAATAGGCCACGGTTGAGATCTACCCACAAAAAGATAAATTTTACTTCTATAATTATATGCAGCAGGTGTATTATCAGCTACGGCATTGTTTGAAGAGTCATATGGCTCCTCTAGAGATTCAATAAACTGTTCAGCAGCAAATACTCTGAAATTATCAGCAACTAGTGAAGGCATTATTCTCTATTTTGTTATTTGTACAGTTATTTATTAAAGATATGTTCCAGAATATACTCTATCTGTTTGTTTGTGTCCAATGGCACATGTGCTGGTATTAATCCAGCGAGATACTTTAATATCATCAAGCAATCTATAATTTGCAGATGCAAAATTAATTATATGAACATCACTTCCAGGTGTAACATTTGCAAAATTAATTGTAGAACCAGATGTTGTATAAGAAACATATGGTTGTTGTACAACACCATCAATAATCACCATTATAGATTCTGCCGAAGAAACTGAAGACGATAATGTATATGTATTGGATAAAGTCATCGCAAAAGTATTTAATACATTAACTGGAGAAGAAATTCTGTAAATTAGAACTGATTGAGAAGAAATGTCAACAGGTTGATCAAATATAATTCTATTTGTATTGGAATTAAAACTCCATGCATCCTGTAACTGCACCACACCATCAATAAACATCAATAGATATTGATACGATAATGTTCCATTGTATTGTATTGTAGTTGAATTTACTTGAGTGAATGATGAAGAAATATTTGTAAAGTTACTTGGCGTATCAAAGTGTGTAATAAAAACATTATCAGCACTACCAAGTTCAACTGGAGTTGTAAAATAAATTTTATCACACCCAGAATGAATTGGAACTGTATAAAAATCTATACCTGGAATCTGATGAACTCCATTTCTAAACACCTGTAAGTTATGTTCAGAATGAACTGTGATAAACAGTTCATTTTTAACTAGAGGGAATTCATTTGGATTCAATCCATAATTTAGTACGTTTCTAGTTACACCAAGTAATTCAGTATTAGTTTTAGTAGTATATTCAATTGCTTCCGAATTTATAAATGCACGGAAACTATCGTAACCGATACCAGGATTTCTAATAATCATATTAGTAATTCTACCTAGTGCGTCTAAAACTGGTTCCAGAACAGCTCCAGAACCTCCACCACCAATTACATTAACTTGAATATATCTTTCATCATACCCGATACCACCATTGACAATCTGTAACTTTCTCAAGTAACCATTTATTACAAAAGGAATAAATGATGCGCCAGATCCAGTCGGAGAAGTAATTTGAATTTGTAATGGATTAGTTTTAAAAATACTAGTTTTAATTACTGGAATTACATCAGCTGTATCAGAAATATTTGCTGTTAAAGCAGTTGCTTTTGTGAAATTTGAAGATGTGAGTTGAGTGTTTCTATATGTAAATGCATATACTGTCGGAAAAACTTCCTGTGGCACATATATGTTGTATCCAGGATATTGGATATCTATATATCCATTCTTTATTCTTCCGCCGCCATATATGTCAATTTGTGCAACTCCTTTAGCACCATAACCAGATCCCTTAGTTCTCAAAATAGAGGGATATGAATATCCAGTTCCACCGCCACTAACTACAAAATCAGTTACCTTTCCACCATTGTATACAACAGAAGCACTAAAGTTTGCAAATATATTTTGAGTTTCTGTTGTTGTCTTCAGAACAGTTGGGGAAATAATTTTAGTAACAGTTCTATTAATTGTAAAAGTTCTTTCTTCATCAATTGCACAGTCAAGGCTAACTTTGTCACCAACGTTCAGTTGATATAATCTATTGTCAACATGAACATCTTCGACAGTTCCTCTAAAGTCCATTATTACAATTTTAGATGTTGTATTTGTAACTGGATTATTAAATACTAGTTTATTGTTGTCGATATAGTAATCATATACAGGACTTTGAATATAACCATCTTTGATAATTAAAATTTGGTTTTCATGATCTCTTGGTCTTTCAATTTCAGCATTCGGATAATAGTCTTCGCTAGGAACTTGTTGAGTCTGGAATGGATTATTAGCTAACTGAATAATACCATTATTTCTAGTCTTAACTTCATTCGATAGAGAAGTTATGAGAATTCCATTTCTTTGCATAATTCCATTATATAAAGAAGAACTGCCTGGTAGAGTTTTCAAATCATATTTCTTTACAGTTCCAGTAAATCCAGATGTTATAGTATTAAGTTTCTTGAAAGATCCAACCGACTTGATCATGATAATATCGGAAAATATTGGTGCAGTTTGGAATACAATCTGTGACCTAATATCTCCAGATAGGATATAGTCAATTTTTGGATCCAGAACCTTACCATTTTTAACTACTAAAATACTAGTTTCATCTGCAATAGTGTTGTACTCTATTGTTCCTAAGGGAACAAAATTTTCCTCAGTTAAAAATAGATTAAATCTATTTCTTATTGAATCATAAGGAGTATGAATTTCATCAAGAAGCTTAACTACACCAGTAAATTCAATAGCAAATACATCAACTGCAGGAACTTGAAGTGTAATTATACTAGCACTAAGTGTATAATCTTTAGTAGGAAGCATCCAGTTTCCATTTGCAAAAACATACAAATTATTAAAATCAAGCACTGGACTTGTAACTTGATATTGAGTTGCAGAAATTTGAGTTAGAGTTGCAGAAATATTTTGATACATTCTAACAAAAAATGTGTTGTGTATCTTATCAAGTGGGGTTACAAATGTAACATATTTTGCAATTGAGTTTCCACCGATTGTTACGATACTAACAGTATAATCTACGTTTGGTTTTTGAACAATTCCATTTCTGCTGGTAAGAATATCAGCAGAAGACTGTGCAAGGACATTTTTACCCTTGTAAAGTAGTTTGAATTTAGTCTCAATTCCATCTGGACAATTTTTTAAATTATCAATATAAGTAATATTTGTATATTTAATAATAAATGCGACAGTATTTTCATCAATGAAAGCACCACCAAGGAATGATAAAGTTGTTCCATTAATTAAGAAGTCTTTTCCGTAAAAATTTGGTACACCATTTAAGTATAAAATTAACTTAGTTTTATCAGATTCTGGAATTGCATATGGAAGAGTATAGGTATCTTCCGTAGTACAGATTGTATATGGAATGGCCAATATTGGAATGATCTCTTGTGAGTTGTGTGTATATAAAATGAATATATCTGTAGATTTTTGAATATTTGATGTAAATGTAATATATCCAGATCCTGCAATATAATCTTCAGTTGGATTTTGCAATACAGAATCTCTGAGTAAAAAGATATCTACCAGATTGCTTGGAGTAAATGTACTATAATTTTGAGTCAATTTAAATGTTGGGGTTGAAAAATCTTCTGATAGATTATCAATCAGTCTCAAATTTGCACCAGATAAATTATAAACTTTGGCCGTTTTATAGTTTAAACCAATTAATGTTATTGTAGAATTAATAATATTGTACGATGAAACATTCTGTACGATACCGTTTATTTGAACTAAAGTATTTTCAGCATACAATCCAGAAATTGTTTGATACTTATTTGTAATTCTAAGAGTGTAATTATCACCAGATGAATAAATTAATGAATCTAGATTATCAATCAATTCGTATGAAGTCTTAGATACGTCATAAATCTTTAATTGACTTAGATCTACACCATATTCGGTAATAATTTTAAATGTCTTAAGTGGATTGTTGTGAATTACATAATCAACTCCTGGTTTTTGTACAATAGATCCATAAACAACTAGGGCCCCAGTTGATGTGGTAAGTTCAGTGTAGCTATTTCTAATCACAAACTCCGTGTGAATTAGACCTTGAGAATCAACATATTCATTAGAAAGATCAGACAACTTATCAAGGATTCTTAGAGAACCACTCGTCACGTTAATAACTTCAACATTGTCTAGATTTATTGTTGGTGAATTAAATCTAATCAGAGTTCCATTTGTCTCATAACTTATTTTTGGATTTTGAACTACTCCATCAGCATTCACTACCAATGAAGTTGCAGATGAAGAAATAGTCCAATAGTTATCAAACATCACCATTTCTTTATACTTATTCGTGATAGATCTCATTGAACCGAGATTATCAAGTCTTACAAATCCAGATTGAGTTGCATTGAAAATTTCAATGACGCTCCATGGATTCTCTGGTTGATCAAAAATAGTCATTACATAATTGTTAACGGAATAGAAGTTAGGATCTTGAACAATTCCATTAATTGTTAACAATATTTGTGAATCATTGACACTCTGGTAGTTTTGGAGTGTTCTGAGATACTTTTTATCTCCAATCTCCCATGCTGTTTCAATATCGTCTAAACATCTCAACCCAGCAGCAGACGCATCAATCACTATTAGTGGAACTCCTGTAGTTAATATATCATTAATGAATACTAACTCGGAACCAACAACGGCGTAAGAAACATTTGGTTGTTGAACAATTCCATCAACACATACAAATAATGATTCTGCAGATGCCGGGAAGTGATTTTTTCTTCCATTTTTCAATTGATATCTAGTTTGTTTTGCAGATGTTACAATTTGATTTACAAGAATTGGACAATTTTGGATCTGGAAAATATTTACAGTTCCATTTGGAATTTCTGTAAATGTAATTGTCTTGGTGCTTAAATTAAATGACCAAGAATCACGAACTTGCATAATACCACCAACGAATACCAATAGTGGTTCGCTAGTAATAATTCCACTGTACTGATATGTTGTTGGAGTGATTACCGTAAATTGTGGTGTTAAATTCTTAAATCCAGTTTGATTAGTAAAATTATGAATAAATACTGGTTCGGTTGACTGGGGTGATGTGGTGAATGTAATTCTAGGCCCGCCATTTGCAGCTGTAATTACATAATCAACACCATAGTACTGATAGACACCATTTCTGTAGACTAAAGTTTCATTTACAGTTGAAGAAGATATAGATTGGTTATTTTTAGTTAATGGGAAAGTATTAGTTACACCATTTTTAAAATATGGAGAATCGATTACAGTAGTATTTTCTAAGTGATAGAATTTAGTATTTGCAAGAGTTATCGATTCACTGAAAGTAAATACATTTCCAATTTGAGTGTATGTACCACGTTTTTGAAGAATACCTTCTCTAAAAATTAAAACTACACCGGCAGAAAGATTTCTGGTTCCGTTGTATGTAATTACGGTTGAACTAGTCTCAGTTAATCCAGTGGTAGGATTGGATATCAATTCAACAAATTGATTTGCTGCAAATGCAGTTACAAAAATATCTTCAGATTGGATGGGGGCATCATCAAAAATAATTCTTGGACCACCGTTGGTGTTGGTTGTATAATACCCTTGAGTTTGGAATACACCGTTTCTAATAACTTGAGCTTTTGGCCAACCGATTCCTTGTTCAGCTGATACTGTGAATGAGGAATTATTTATTGTTAGTGGAAAAGTTGTTGTTGTTCCATCAACTTTATATACATTATCAAGAATTCCAGTTGGAACAGTTGTTGGGGAAGATACAATTTTTTTAACTGCATAAATTCTGACTGACGAATTTAATGCAAATGTTTCAGTAAATTGTAACTTGTTTGTGATGTAATTATATGAATATGAATTTGAATTTTGTAAAATTCCTTGATTATAAACTAGTAAAATTTTAGATTGATTTAGAGTTGTAATATTACCTAAGGTTGTTGAGTTATCCTGAACAAAATTATTTGTAATGTCTTCAAAGTTGGTTGTATTTGTTGCCTCTACAATAAAAATATTTTCAGTCTCATTAGGAGCAGTAATAAAGCTAATTAATTTGTTGCCATACGTATTGAAGGATACGTTATAGTCTAATATGGGATATTGATAAACACCGTTTCTGTAAACTAAAATATTATCTGTAGTGATTGACTCAGAGAAATAAGATAGCGGGAATACTTTATTAACTCCATTCATGATATAGAAGTTGTCAAGTTTTTTGACTTGATTACCAATAAAATAAATTCTAATGTTGGGAGATACTACTGGTTCACTAAATGTAATAGTATTGTTACTTACTGTATATGAGTCCTCAAGTTGAATTATACCATCTTTAAAAATTAATAAGAAGACCGCACCAATTGAAGATGTATACTGGAATTTCGTTGATGAAATTTGTGTAAATCCAGATGTAGCATCAGTAAAGTGAGACGTGCTGTGGAAATTAGTGATAAAGATGTTATCAGATGCCAAAGGAGCACTAGTAAACGTAATTCTAGGACCACCATTTGTGGAAAAAACACTGTAATCTACGCCAGAATACTGATAAACACCATTCCTGTAAACCTGAATATGATTTTCCGAATGTGGAGTTTTTGAAACTACATTCTTTGTGATTGGAAAAGTAGTCTCAACACCATCAAATTTGAAGAATTTGTCAAGTTGACCTTCACAGTTTTTAACTACAAATATTCTTGTTTTATTGTCAATTGTAAATGATTCATCAAAATTGATGACTTGATTTGTATAATCAATCAACCAACCATCTGTAATTAAAATGCCAGACTTATAAATTAAAATTACATCGGAAGTTGTTAGTGACTCATTTGATTGATTTTTGATGGTATTGGAATTTATTTGAACAAAATCTATTGTTTTATTTACAAAACGAGTAGATGTATTATACTCAGTAACAAAAATATCATCAGTTTCTAGTGGAGCAGTAGTAAACGTAATTCTAGGACCACCATTCGTAGTTTCCACAATATAATCCAACCCAGAATACTGATAGACACCGTTCCTGTAGACCTGAATATGATCTGATGATGTTGGAGTTGTTGAAATATAATTTTTAGTTAGAGAGAAAGTTTTTTGTACACCATTAAAATATCTGAATGGATCTAACTTAAGATTTTGATTTAATCCATCATATGAATAGAAGACAATAATTTCATCTGTTTTTTCTGGGGCCGAATCAAACACCAAATGAGATCCATCTAATTCATAACTATCTAAACCAGGCACTTCTCTAATATCAAGTGGAGTGCCTAATCTAAAATCAATTCCAGGTTTTTGATAAACACCATTTCTAACAACAAATAGATTGTATACATTAATAGGATAGAAATTAATACCATCCAAAGTTAAAGGGAAGTCTTTTCTAACTCCATCAAAACAATAGAAATCATCAAGAACTACGTTCTTAGTTGGTAATGGTAATAACTGTCTGTTAAAATAAACTAGGTCAGTAGTATCAATAAATTCTGGAGCATCGTTGAATGTAATTTTATTGGTAGAAATAGTTTGATGTCTTTGATCTGGTCTTTGAAGAATACCATTTCTAATTGCAAATACATCTCCAACATTCTTCGTATATTGGGGAACACCTCTATCGGAGAGATTAAATCTTTTTCTAATACCGTTGTGTTGTACATTTAATCTATCAAGATTAGCGCCGCCAAGTCCAATAGAATCAGCACGATAAGTACTATTAAAATCAATAATTGTACACTTAGAACTTGATGCATATGCTAAGTTGAAAAGAATAGTGTCACCAGTAACAGAGTACTCATCTGGATCTACTACTACATTATCAACATAAACCATTAATGAACCTTCACCTCTAACTGGTGTGTATGAATTGCCATCGATTCTTGTGAGTTTGAATGACTTGTCAACTCCAGTAAATTGAATTGTATCAAGTACTTCAACAAAACTTCTTGAGTACTCTGGTGTAGTATATGTAAATTTGGTGTCAAACCCATACAACGTGGTGTTGTCTGGATCTGGAAAAATAGTACCATCTAAATATTCTTTCCTAATCTCATATAAAGATGATGGAGTTTTTACTGCACTAGAATGTATAGACTCAGTAAAGTTTTTGGTATCACAATTCCAAGTACCAGTAATTTTATTTTTTAATAAATCATTTACATTTATTTGCAAACATTCAACAGGTTCAATATTTATCCAACCAAAAATATTTGTTTTCTCAACAGCTGTTGAAAAAACAACTTCATTACCAGATACAGAATAATCTGTTAGCAGATGTGATTGTTCAATACCAGAATAGAATATTAATAATTGACAATTAGATGTTGGAATATGATTAAGTTGAAATTTGGTTCCTGAAGTAGGACCAGTAAAAATTAGTCTGTGTAAATTTTCGCCGCCAATCGCAAATACTGTTGCGGTAGAATTTGGTTTATCATTTAATTTTATATATTTTTCATTAACATTTACTTGAAAATCTGATGGGTTCTGAACTGCACCTCCAACAGATATGATAGTTTGGTTTAAAAAATTACCCGATACAGAAACAGATTTTTTCTTAAGTGAAGGGAAATATATATCATCATTAGGATCTAATGTATACGAATCATATACTGTAAGAGCAGACGATACTTTGTAATGTAGTAATTCATCACTTGGTAATAAATCAAATTTTGGAATCAATACATCAACAACAGGCACAGTCAAAGGTTGTCCAAGATTATTTACATATTTAAATGCGGATTCATAACTATATTCTGGTTGCTGCATAATGCCATTCCAGAATACAAACGATTTTGAAGTTGCAGATTCTATGCCAAATGAGAATGAGGCTGGAACTTTTATAATAAATTCACCAATTTTAAATCTAGTATCTGAAAGTAGAGATAATTTTAATGAATATTCTGTTATTTCTTCAATTCTACCAATAGATTCTGATATAGATCCAAATACGTAATCACCAATAGAAAAATTTCCTGGATTTATAATGGAAATAACTTGATCTTTACACGGGGTTAATTTTACTTTTAACAGAATTTTATTTATTAAATTAGCAGTAAAAATTACATTAGTTTTAAATACATCATCTGGATTATCAAAGAAAGATTTTCTTCTATCAATTATTTTTTTACCAAATAACTTATGTCCGGCTGGATGTGTATTTACCGTAATCTGATCTCTCCAGTCTTTAGTGTCTCTAGAAGAAGAAAGGATATAAGACCAATTTTGATAAACTATATTATCTGTAATTTTTTGTAAAGATTCACTTGTATTCCCAGTGATATCAAGTTTTGATGATTCTAAGTTAATATAGGGATTAACTTTAGCATATGCTACGGACCTACGAATTTTAGTAATCCTACCATATTTTTTACCATCAGATGTGTACAGAAGATCTCCATTTTTAAACTCACCAATATTTTGTTCAAATTCAAATGTAGAATTTAATTCATTGAATGACAAAGTTTTAGCTCTAATTTCTTTAACTGGGAACAATATTGAATTTTCTTTTGCAGTAAGAAATTCGCCAGAAAAAAGTTTCTTTCTCCTAATTTTTGCTTTGAGAATTGCACCAACTCCAGTAGTACTAACGAGTTGTAATTCTGGAACAGTTTCAAAATTAGAACCGCCATCAAGAATTTCAATACTAGTAATTACACCTATTTGAACATTTATTTTAAATTTAGCAAGATTAGATTTTCCATCAACTAATAATTCAAGTTTGTCCTTGTAATAATTTCCTCCAGCAATAACTTCAACTTCATAAATTTCAAAATTATTAATAATTTTTGCAGTTGATGGTAAATTTAGGTAATAATTAACATTTAAGTTGGATGTGAACCCTCCGCCTGCAGTTAAATACTTAATGTTTCTAATTTTACCTATTGTAGTTGAATCTAATTGAACAATTGCACCAGAACCAGTTTTAGAATCAACTGTAACACTAGGCAAATTTCTGTAATTATAACCGCCATTTGATACAGAAATTTCAGCAATAGATCCGTTTGGATTAATAGAATTAGTTATATATTTAATATTACTAGTTTCAAACGTAGATACATCCTCAAAAATATTACATGTAAATGATTTACTTGCAACATTGATTGAACTAACTCTATATTGTGATGAAAATTGAATTGATGTAGTAATTTCGTAAATATAATTTCCAATATGCAAATACAAAGTAGTTGGCAACTTAGATGCATCAAAAATTATAGCTGCAGGATCAGAATTGTTATTTTCTTCAATTACAAAGTACTCATTTAATTTATCAATATCATAAGTAAATGAATATGGTAAATTTGGTATATTGAACTTATACTTAAATTTTTTATTCAACGACAATGAATAAAATCTTTTGTTTGAATAATTTGTGCTACTAAGTTGAGCAGAAATTGATTGAGACTCAATAAGTTTGCTACTAATTGGTAAGAAATTAGAATCGTGAAAATTAATAACTACTGGATTTGATGGAGTTGTATAATCAAAATATACAAAATCATTAATAGACAATTCAGAAGGTTGACTGGTAAATACTGTTATTTTTCCATTATCAATAATAAAGGTAGAAATTTCTTTACCATGAATTTTAGAAACAAATCCTCCAAACCCAGAACCAAAGGAAAGAGTATTATCTACAACTAACTTATCACCAACTTTGTAATTTTTACCTGGATATTCGATGATTACACTATCAACGGAACCTGGAGTTAAAGAAGAAGATCCAGAAATTGTTTTATCATTACTTACATCTTCTTTTGGATATCTTTTGTTTGATGGCAGTCCAGGAAAATATAGTTGGTCAGATCTTGGAATTGCTACATCTACTGATCTAGTAAATGCTTTTGGAATTTTATCGTTTGTTCTGCAAAAGTTATTTGTATAAGTGTCTGGAATGGATGCAAAACCATTTCCTACAAAATATGGAAATCCATTAAAGTTTACATTTGATTGTTGAATAATACCATTTGTCACCGCATCAAAAGAACTGGTCGTCGTAAAATAACAATATCTTCCATCAGGAAATTCTGGTGTTACGCAGAATCTTCCATTGTATTTGTCTAAGCTATGAGAGTCACCTGCTTCAAATACATAGTCTTCAATAAAACTACCGATTGGATATTGTGAAATAAGTGGTCCACCTGGTCTGTTTACATAGTAAGTTGTCCCATTCACAACTATTGAAATGCTGCCAGTAGAATTAATTGTGCTATACTTTAATTTATATCTGGATGGAATCTCAGTTACTGTACTGCTGGCATCATATCTAATAGAATATCCTCTGTTGCCATAGACAGGAACACCATCATATGCAACAGCTATTACTGGAGAATGTACTGTAGTATTCAGTAAATCAGTTATTCCTTGAGAGGTTTGATAGGTAAAATTAACATTTGGGTAAATTTTTGATAATAAACCACTTCTTTGTTCTAAAGTATATTTTGCTAATAATTTTTTAGAAGATTTTAGTAATAAGTATTGTGCATTAGTAATTCCAGGTGCTAAGTCATTGTCGGGAATTATATGAACAAATTTAGATGGATTATATAGATCGGATGAAGAAGTTATTTTATAATCAGATTTATTGTACACATATCCACCAAAACTATCAATTCTACCAATAGTTTCTAATCTTTGAACTAAGTTAAATGTCCATTCATTTAATCTTGCAGTAACAACTGCTCCAGATCCTGCAGGGATAATCTCTACAGTGATTGGAATTATATAATCTCTGCCGGGATTGACAATAACAAAATCCGTAATATTGCCATTATTAATTTTTGCATGTACAACTGCATCCGTACCAGATCCACCAGACCCTGTTAATCGCACGGTTGGCACAGTAAAATAATTTTTGCCACCATTAGTTGGAATTACTGAATTAATTTTGCCGTTTGAAACATAAGCAACCGCTTCAGCATCAGATCCTGCATCAACAACAATCTCTGGAGTAATTTCATAAGAGTTATTGTCACTGATCAAAGAATCAATTTCATAAGAATTATTTTTATCATAATTTGTATATGATACTAGAGGACCCCTCATTTCAATAATTTCAACACCATCAATTTCATATGGAATAATAATTGCATCTTGAGGAAGACTAGATTTGCCGCCGCCAACAATTCTAATAGTTGGTGCTTCTACATAACCACTACCAGAATCTCTAATAATAATATTATCAAGTTGTTTCGTATCTTCATTATAACTTAAATCTAATTCTGCAGATTTAAAATCAATTGGATTTAAACTCTCTCCAAGTAAAGAAAAATTAAAATCAGGTAAAGGATTTTGTACACTTAATTGAATTTTATTAGATCCAAGAATTGCTTCACTTTTTGTTTTGTGTATAGAATATGTGACTGTTTTTGGGTATACTCCCGAAGATGTCGATACAACAAATAGATAATACTCAGATTGATCAACTAATGTTGGTATTATATTTGTTAATTGAATTATTGGATTTGTGGTGCTAAGTGGAGTAAAGTATGTAACTTTGTCCGCTGTTTTGAATTCAAGATTTGATGAACTAGAATATGTTATTGTAAATGTATTTGTATTAAAATTTAAATTAGTTTTAGATATAACTGCAGATTTTGTTGGGTTGTTATTAATTATTTCAATCACTGGTTTTGTTGTAAACCCAGTTAAATATCCAGTATTTTTCCATTTTTCGGCCAATGCATTGAAATTAATACTATGTAAGTTAGAAGATATTCTCACAAGTCCGTTTACACTAGAATCAGAAAGACCTTTAGACTTTATTGTAAATGATGGAAATTTAGAAAAATCAAATACAAATGAAGAGTTGGGGAGTTTTCTAAAAACTACTTTATAATCACCGTTCTTTGCAATAGTGAAGTTATTAATTTTGCCATAGTTTATGGTATTTCCTTTATAGGAATTTACTTGAATTGCATCCGCATTGACAGCGATAGATTTTTTAGTTGGATATAAATCAGTACCAACTCTAGTTTCATTAACTAAGGTGCTTTTTCGATATCTAGTAATTAATTTTTGATTTGTAAAAGATACTTTTTTTAGATCTTCAGAATTTAAAGTTACTTGAGTTAGATCAACAATTTCATTCCACCATCTAGGAATAGCACTAGTTGCAACATAAATGTAGTCTTCAAAATCGTGAGAAGAATTAAATCCTGACAATGAACCAAATGACGGCAATCTTGAATCTGTAACTGTGTTATATCCTCTATTATAATTTCCTGATAGAACAACACCAAGTCTGTCAGAAATTTCTTTAGATGTAAAATTATACATCTGTTGATTGGGAGAATCTACATTAGCAAATTCATATTGTTGTTGTGTATGTAACGATCCGCCATCAACAATTACAATATTTCCAGGAACAGCAATAAATTCAAATTCTGTATCGGTTACTATATCATATAAAGTGTGTTTAAGAGTATTTTTACCAATATATTGCCATTTTACTGGATTTGGATTTCCATCGGCATACCTACCATCTCTTTTTACACCAGATGTGTGCGTAGGTCCATTAATAGAACTAGTAATACCAGAAGAAGTTGCTTTATACAGATTATCTTTATAATATCTAAATTCACCCTGATTAATAGTTTCATTAATATTCCACTTTATAGTATATTTTTTTCTACCCCAAGATATTACCTCATCTCCAATTCCCACAGATAAGTTAGTACCAAAATAATAATTGCAATCAAAAAATTGATCTATTGATCTATGAGCATATTCAATTAATACTCCATTTACATATAAGATACCATTTGTAACTGGAAATCTACTTGCATCATCTACAGTAACAATAAAATTAGATCCAGAATAAGAAGAGTTTATGGTAATTTCTGTAGATGGTGGTAAATATAGTTTTGATAAATTTGTATTTGCTGAAACTTCAAATTCATATGTATTATCTCTGAGTGAAATGATATTATCAACTTCTAAATCAGTGCCCTCAACTCCAAACAAAATATCCTTATCTTGTCTTAAAGTCAATGTCTGAGGTAGTTTGCCTTTGGTTATAATATCTTTACCACGCATTAATTTGCATTTGAGAATTTTCTTCTCAATGTGTTGTGAGTCTGAAGTTCTAAATGTATATTCTCTAGGAAACTCAATATTTTGTACTTCTGGAATTGTTTCCACACCACTTCTAATAGAAGTGGTGCCAATAAAAGCTCTAGATATAAACGCTCTTGGAGATTCTCCATCAATTCCTATAATTTCATCATCAGATTTAAAAAATCCTACTACATCATACAAAATAAGTTCATTTTTAAAACCATCCCAAAATTCTACTTTTCCATATCCAGTACCAGTATTATTATATACTTTTTGATCTTGATAAAAAGATCTTGGACGAACTTTGGATCTTATTGGACCAATATATTCTTCTCCTTGGTCAACTACTTCAACTGATGTAATTGTTCCATTAGTATTAATTCCAGTTACTTTTACAATTGCTGTTTTATTTGGTCTAAGTCCATTATTATTTACAGCTCCCGTGCCACTTCCCAAAATATCAATTATGGGAGAATTAAGAAATTCATTAGTATTAGGATCTTTTCTAAAATCATAGTTACTTCCACCATTAACAATTTGAGGCGGTGGATTCTTAGGAATATATTTATTATAATTATTAATTTTTAATTTTGCGCCGGATCCTCGTGGTTTTAAAAGAATATTATATTTTTTGTCATTAAAAAGAATTTTAAATATAATTCTATGACCATTTAGACTACCTTTGGCCGAATAAAAAGATTTAATATTTTTTAAAAATTGTGCAAAATCTAATTCTTCTACTACATTTTCTGTAATTAATGGTGCTAATTCAGATTTAATTCTTTTAAAAAATTCCGATGAATAATCATATGCAATATTTTTAATTGCAGATCCTAATTCATGTTCCTCTGAATTACTTTTTGTTAGTACAACTTCTGATTTAGGAATATTTTCTAATATTAAAGCAGAAGTTCCTCTTACACAATCAACAAATGAGTTTGCAGTGATAGATTTGTAAAAAATAATTTCATCATCAATTTTAATATATCCGTTTTCTATAGGAAATCCTGTAGTATCTTCTGCCGGAATTATAGTCGAATTTGCTAATAAAATAGAAGTTAATTTTGTTTCTTTAATTAAAGTATTTGGTTTGTAGTAGGAGATATTGTAATAATCAATTAAATTTGATGCAATATCAAGTGGTTGATACTTAGTTTCCAGAGATTCATAATATGATGATAAAAATTTAAGAAATTGTGGATTGTTCTGCTGAACAAAGCTTGGAAATTGATTCTCAATAAGAATTGAGATATTTGATTTTTTTTCTTCTAAGTATCTCATGAGCAAGCCGTAGGATCTGTTTCTGGAATAAAGTTATCAATATCTGTAATATCATTGGGATCAGTGCCGCCAGTTGGGTCATCAGGATCTTGAGGATTAATTGGTGGTAATGTTGGAGATGGTAATCTAATTGGCGTAGCTCCACCAGGGCTAGTTGAGATAGGTTTTGGAATTACATATGGATTGCCATTTCTATCAATAACAATTAAATCAGTTCCAATTCCAATATTTGTAGCTCTTTTATCGCCGTGAGCTGGTGTTAGTAGTATTCTATCTATTGGTAATGTATTATTGTCTGGATTTAATGTTTCCTCATAATCTTTATCCGTCAACTCAATATTATCAAGAATTAATGTAGGAGTTGTTGCGGGCCCAAACCGAATTTCAATCACATCTGGTATAACTGCAATATTTATTGGAGTAGTTTGACACATATTCATTGTAAATTCAATTTCTCCTGTCTGTGGATTTACTTTTCCAACTTTAGGAGTTATTAATCTACGATCTAGTGAATATAGATTTAAATCTCCCGTGTAATCACAATTTCCAACTGCTGCAAGATAAACTGGAGTAGAATATCCTACTGCACAAAAAGGTTCCGAAATTACATAATATTCTGATATAGTTTTTGTTTTTAATTTAGTGAAAAAGTCCACAAAATATTTGTGTTCTTGATTTGAAAATACCTCAACAGTTTTTTGTAAATATACTAAAATTGTTACAAACTGTATTGATTTATCAATATCTTTAATTTTACAAATTAATTCTGAATTTGAATATAGTCCACCAAATTTATCAAACTCTTTTTCTTTTGCATAGAGTAATATAACATTACTTATTAAAGATTGAAGCTCAGATATAGTTTTTCTAGTTTTTGTTGAATCATAATGAATTTTAATGGTTAGATGAACATCTGCATTATCTTTATCAATTATCTGAGTAGTAATTGAACCAACTTTGTATTTTTTAAGTTCATTTTTAATTTTTTGCTTCTGACCAAAACTTACATTTTCGCCAACAACGGGTTTTATGTAAATAAAAACTTGGCCAAATCTTGGTGGTGATAAAGATTCTCCACCTACAACATTAATTAAGTCTGCATTTGAGTATATTTGTCTTATGATAGTGTCATAGTCCGTCAATGTAACTGCTCTTTCCTGTGATGCATAATATCTTGGAGCGGCATATTTTATTGATCTAATGCTTTCAAATTCAGAACCTCCGTCAGAAAACTCCGAATTTATTTTATATGAAATATTTGAAAGCATAATTAAATTTTCAATTGGGGTTGGAGAGAATCTTGTTCCATATATTTGACCAACAAAATCAAATATTTTTATACCATTTGCTTGAGAACCACCAGAAACAATGTACTGGAGTCTAATTACCTCCCCATTTTTAAGTTTTCTGCCAAATGTATCATCTCCAAAAATAATTTCATATTTTTGGTCTTGAACTTCTTCCACAAAGAAAATTTTACTTTCTGCAGTTACATCAACTATGGTATTTTTCCTTTCATATTCTTCCTCAATATTTGTTGATGGATCTGCTATAACAAATGCTCTAATTGTATCCGAATCAACAAAACTATTAGGAACAAAAAATCTTTGATGTTCGTTTGATGTATCTACAGTATATGTAATTGAAAAATCTGTGCCTTCTATAAGTTCTAAGTTTTCAAAAGTTACACTAGATTTTCCTCTGCTGTCTAGTTCTACAGTATCTCTAACTACAAATTTATAATTTTTTCCGTTTGCAGATGCTACAAATAAAACACCTGGTTTTATTTTTATAGAATCAAAATTATTATCATTGACGACTGTACAGTTAACTTCAATTTTTGCTGAGGTATAAGAATTTGGATTATACCCCAATCTTTTTGCAATGGAAACAATATTGTCTCTTAGAACAGCTGTATCGAGATTTAACTCATTTACAGACATATTTACATTGTATGAAGTATACATTGTATTATATGTTAATATATCAATCAACATAGACAGGTTAGACCCCTCAAAGTCATAATCTTTAAAATCTGTCTTTGTTTTAATATAATTTTTGATTGAACTTCTTATCTGTTCAAATTCTAGGGCAGAAACTATTGGTAATTCCATCTAAATTAACTTTCTCGAACGAGAATAAAGGATAGGGTTTGAACTTCTGGAGGAAGTCCAACTATTAAATACTCAATTGTTACTTCAAATTTATATTGATCATCTATTGCTTCAACATCAATTTTTTCTAAACCTATTCTAGGTTCGTTTTCAATTAATACATCTTCAATTTCTTGAATCAACGAGTTAGCAGCAATCTCTGGGCCCAACTCAAATAACATAGTTGTGGTGTTTGTACCTAAAATAGGTCTAAACGGCCTTTCATTTATTTGAGTTAATACTAAGTTTTTTACAGACTGTTTGATCGCTTCTTCATTTTTTAATATCACAACATCATTTGTGATAGGATTTCTTGTAAAATTAAAGCTAATATCTTTAAAAGATCTTGAAATTTTTCCAAGAAATTCAGATGTTAATGATTTTTTTATTGAAGTTGATCCTATCATTGCAGTGATATTTGAAAATTAAGTGTCAAAACGTTCTACATAATCATCAAATCCATTTTTTCCGCCGCACCACCTTTCCATTCTGTTTGTTGCCGGAGTTTTTTTGGACATATTTAAATATTTTTCTGAAGCAGGGTCACTAATTAACACACAAGTACCAAATTTTTGCTTCATATAATCATAATCATGATCTGGGACATGAAAAGTAGCCATAAAATGCTCTAAATTCTGGTTTACCAGAACTTTTTAGGAGGTTTCTATCTCCTCATAGTGTTATTTATGCCATTTTTCCTCATAAAAAAACCCTCCTTGCGGAGGGCGAACAATTTAACCTTTACCTTGGCCACGATAACGTTTTTTACGTCCATTTCGGGAAGAAGCACCCAAGTGAGTATGTTGACTACGACCTTGACGAGTCTTTTTTGGACTGCCAGGAACATAACTGGTCTTATTAAAACTTCCTACTTTTGCCATATGGTTAACTCAATGAATCTATACTATAACAAAAATAACCATATATGTCAAGGTCCTATCAAAACTGTGGGATTGCCGGTTGCTCGTAAATGACCGCAAGTATCTACATCGCCCTGTCTATTTACAGGAACTCCTTGAGCGAGTACTATAGGACTGCCTGGACCCGTTACAGGCGATGAATGGGGTGGGAGGCCATGTCCAGCAACTGGATCTCCTGTGGTTGCAACTGGAGCTCCTGCAGAAACAACTGTAATTGCTTTTGCAAAAAGGATTGGAGCACCAGCTGTATTGATATCTCCTAGTCTGTGTATAGGTGTTCCCATTTAGTTCCCCTTTAAAGTAAATACCCAATGTTGAGATATACTAAAACCATATTCATAACTTGTCATTATAGGAATTTTACTTGGAGATTTAACACCAGAAACCAACTTTACCTCTGGAACTTCTTCCGTAGTAGAACCCAGTACCTCAGCTAATCCAGTTCCAGTAATAGAACCAGATGCTGTAAAAATAGTTCCAACTGATGGGCTTTTTCCGGCTCCAACAGATTGCCAATTAGTGTCCCCTAAAGTGACAATTTTATACATTACATTGGCTTCTAAAGAATACGATGGAACTGTAATATTAAAGTTATCGGTAGTGCCAAATAATTGACGTTCACAAGTATTAAAACTGGTATCTGTTTTTGATTTGTAATAAATTATTTCTTCTCCGCAATAAGTAAAATTTTTATTAATATTTCCAGTTTCATTTGTATATAATTTTTTTATGTATTTTGGAATAATTAAATATCCAGAAGAAACAAAACCCGCTGTAGATTTTACATGAATTGTAGTATCTCCTGGTTCTAGAGTCTTAGTTAATTTTGCTCTAACTGGATTATCTAAGTATGGATTGCCAAAACTAGTAATAGTTTCACCTAAAAGTTCAGAAAGTTCTTCTGTTCTAAATGAAAACATTTTATGATAATCTATTTGATAATTTATATTTGGCATCCAAACTTGCTTTGGATAAATTGATACAGTTGGATTTTCTATATCACTATCTTCAGTACGTTCTTTATGATCTAAATCTCTTAGTTCTGGAGGAAGAGTCCAATTTGTCGCCTTGATATATCCACCTTGTTGATAAGTTTTTTTCTTTTCCCCAAAAATAATATTGTCATTAGCTGTTTTTGGTGTTGGCTCAATCCAAGATCTAGATATTGTGATCGTTTGATTGCCTGAAATAATCGTTTCATTTTGTTTATTAATACTACCAGGAAAGGTAGTAATACTATTTACATGGTTATTACTATCTACATCAACATTTAATCCAATAGTAGCAATAAACGGCGTATATCCATTAATACCAACTGGAATTGAGTTTTCTCCACCCCAAGTCCAACATGGTCTGGAACGTATAATAATTTTTGGTTGATTGACTGTTGTTGCCGGATCTAAATTCAGAGTAGGATCTAAATCTTTATCTGATGCGAGAGAAATATCATTAACAAAAAATTTGACTCTATCCATTGCAGGAGGGAGATCTCTAAAGTTTTCAGTCAACCATCGAACTCCAGAACTATCTTCTCCCTCAATACTAGGTGGAAGGTTATTGATTTTTGTTTGTTTTGGAGTAGAATCTTGTACTAATTTTGATGCATCAGTAAGTCTATTCATTAAAGAATCTTTATTAGATACTAATTTTTTATAATACTCATCTGGCAAAATAATAGAGTTTTGTACAGAATTATTAATTATAGATTCAATTTTTTGTTTCGATTCATCAATTGAATATGATTCAAATGCAGGTAACTTTGTTACACAGTCATCTCCGACAGCAGAGTTTATTTGACCAATATTGCTCGTAAAGGTGTTAACTTCAATAAGTGGATTATATGCTTGAAAGTACTCTACAAAAATTTCATCCCTACAGATATCATCAAAAACACCTGCAGCACGTCTACTACCAATTACTGTTTTTACATACTCGTTAATTTTATTATATAAGTCCAATACACTAGTATTTTGATTATATGAATCTATCATTCGTTCAAGAGTTTCTTTATCAATCGGTGCATTTGTAAATGAGAGATAAAATGATGAAATTGAATATGCAATTCCAGCACTTGGATTGGTCATCAAATACTTATTCTCAAGTCTGGTGTTATCATTCCAAATTACTGTACCGAGTGTATATGTGCCGTTATTATCTGTTAATGTATTTTTTTGACAATTTGAATCAGCCGAATAAAAAATTGGTACATACTCAAGTTCTTTTTTATTTTTACTAAAATATACACCAGTGATTGCAGATCTATTCTTAACGCCTTTTCCTGCCCTTACACGTATAGTAATACCAGTTGACGCATTATTTCTAGTGACACTATAATCAGTATCTGCACTAAAGTTTACAGATGTTCCAGAAATTTCTGCATAACATAAAGTGCTTTTATTTACTTTATTGATTGCATCATCAAATACTCTAATTAATTTTACTTTTTTATCAGATAAAGTTTTTGAAATATAAATTTTATTTCTTGATTCATCTACACCAGTAACATAGGTGTTAGACTGAATTCCTTTTCCAGAGATGGTATTACCCTTAGTAATACCATCTACTTCATTTAATTTTAACCAAGCTTTTGTATTATTAAAATCTGCTACTGTATAACTAGAATCTAATGCTAAAAATTGGGTCTGTGTAATATCTATATTTACTTCACCTTTTTTTGGATATCTAGAGGCAGTTCTTTTAAGTGCAGTATCAACCAAATAATTGACAATATTAGTTATAGTTGCACCATTTACTGTATCACCAATGGCTACTAGATTACTTGTTGCAACTTCATTTATATTTGTAGTGTCTACAACGTAATTAAAAAAGATACTATTATTATCTGTTCCTCCATGATACAAAACTGGTTTACCAATTCTGTCTGTAACCGTTTCGCTATTAACTGTACCATCTGCATTTAATGGAATTTCAGTATATGTCCAATCATCATTAATATAATACAGACTACTTTGAACTTTTTGTAAGTTAAACTGTCCATTAAGTGTTGCCGCAACTGGATATATGTTTGTAACACTAGATGAACTGATTGTCGGTGGGACTGGTGCAGTTGGAGTGGCGCCAGGGGCTCCTGGGGTTGTTATAGTAGTAGTAATTATTTCTTTAATAAATCCGCCAAGTTTGCGAGATCGTAATGTATGTGATGTTGGCCAATTAAAAATATGATTGAAATATTCTTCATCATATGTAATATATGGTTTACCTTTTTTTTCAAATCTACGAATAACTATTTTGCCGTTGTTAATTGATTTGGTATCTTGTTGAAAATAATAATCTCTATTTAAAATGTTATCACCATATACTTCATCACCAGCTGATACATCAAAATCATTGCTGCCATATACAGTTGGATATTCATAACGCATCATTAAAGGATCTTCTTGTGCGTTAGTAATCGCCCTCAAGGGGATGCCATTTGAATCTGTTCCATATAAAGTACTATAGGCTGGAACACCAACTTCATTATAAACATTTTTAATAATGCCAGAAATTGTAATTGGTGGATTATTATTAGGATTAGGGGGGTTTGGATTAACAGTTGAAATTGTTTTTTCCATATTAACCGCAGCACGCGGTTTCATGTTATCTGTTTTTATCTTTTTTTTCTTTGCCATAATTCAGAATGGAATTTCAATTTTATTCGCCTACTCTATGTAGTCTTAAACCAGGCTCTTCATTGTAATCGTGATATTCCCACTCCACAATATCCCCCTCTTCCCATCCAAGCTCTTCTATCAGATCATATGGAATTGAAATGTAATATTGTCCTGTAATTTCGTCTTGTGTAACTTCTGTTGAATAATCAAAGCTTGACATGTGTGTTCATGAATATAACTGCAGTATATATCAAAGTTTTAATTTATACAAAAATTTTATGATATAAATTGCAATTGTTCAGTTTGTACTGAATGTTGTCCATTTTGCTATGCTAAGACACATCAATATTGTTTCATGTTCACGATAATATAACTCCCAGTTTTTCTTAACCATAGCATTATATCTTCGTTGATAGGCACAACACCAGACATTACGAAAAATTTTGTCCTTCTCAGTCACTGTTATGCCTCCTGTCCTTTTTCATACCCCATTTGATATGCAGTCCTCAACCATTCTACCATTGTATTCCAATTTTGTGCATCAAAGTCACTTGCACATCTTTCAGAACGGAGACCGAAACCTTCCATTTCATAGAACCAATCGTCAAATCCGTTTTCAGTCATCGTAGTTTCTCCTGCATCATTTTGATACACTCATTCCACTTATAACTATTAGTATCATGAATTGGTGGCAACCACTCCTCAACAGCATCTACAATCTCATCACACATATCAATAGAGAATCCGAGATTGTCTCGCATGATTTCCCACAATGTTAATCGTTTAGTGTCAGTCATAATGCCTCCACTTCATCAGCAATTTCACGCAAAACCTCAACAGGGTCTTCAAGTTCTCCACAATCGGTGCATAACCGATCAGCAACTTCGTTGATTACACGGGCAATCAGTTTCTGTCGGTCTTCACTTTTGGGTCGTAGTGTGAGTTCCATTGTGGATTCTAGGATTTGTAGGGCTCTGGTAGTCATTTTAAACTCCGTCTCCTGTCTCATTCCATTCAGTTTCTTCTTGAGAATTGAAACTCTCCTGAAATTGTTTCCATCGTTTGTCTAATTGACTATCCATCCATCCCCATACACCGTGTTCCATACCATCAACACCAGCAACTTCAATCTCATCTTGAATAAGACGGCGGAGCATTTCAATTTGTTCGTCAGTCATTTCAACCTCCTCCAAAAACATAATTAATAACACCTGCGGGATGATTGATGTTTTCAATCACCTGAAATGTTGCATCCTTAAAATCTGTTTGTGCGTCAATAATCTCATCACCTGACCACATCTCACAATGCTCAAACTTTTTCACATAAATCTCTTCACAATGAGACATAGATTCAGCAGCAATTACACACATTCCACGAGTAGCATCCCAAAGAACATTGCTGATAATATAGAGATTCATTGTACTGCCTCAATTTCATCAGCGATTTTTAGCACTTCCTGTTTCCAGGCAGTGAATGTGTCATTTGGACTGTATGGAAGAACTTGATTGACTACCTCACGCAAGGCAGCAGCAACACCATCACGATGCCAGTATGATCTTTCTTGTTGATGAGAGTCCCAGAATGCTAGAATTACTTTTTCTGCTTTGGTCATTGGTAAGTTTACTCCACTTTTTTGATAGAAAGAATTTCTAATTTTTTTGGTTGTGGTTCTTCTACTTTCCAGTCAAATGGAGTATCATCCTTCAACCAGTCAGGACAGACAAAAGGTTCTTG